>ERZ808278.329-NODE-329-length-34549-cov-15.398707_pt1 | contig 34549 bp, 49 predicted proteins | sample MGYA00521239_ERZ808278 | MGnify/ENA primary metagenome ERZ808278 (study PRJEB31516, sample SAMN03275600) | gut metagenome | biome: mammalia-associated habitat; material: feces | host: Papio cynocephalus | place: Kenya | collected 2012-07-17 ... | reverse complement strand
CACGCAGGTGGTCACCCTCACGCAGGTGGAGCGGCAGCCACGTCTCGGCTTCGGCCTTGCCGCCGGGCCGTCCGTGCTCATCGATGTCGGGGGCGCGCCCCGGTTCGGCTTCGGGGTCACCGCCGGCATAAGGTGGAACTTCTGACTTGGATTTCGGGAAATTCGCTATATTTGCAGAACCAAAACCAAAGGGGGAGGCTGTCTCCCCCGATGGGCTAATAGTTCGAGATTACAACTCTGAACCTTTTGCCAATTCTTAAAATGAATTTAAAGCGGAACATTTTAAAAATTGTTTTGTTTGTTGGGGGCCTCTTTCAAGCTGGCCCCTTTTCTTTTGTCCCTTTCGGACAATACAAAGGTAGTGATTATCTTTGAATTATGCAAACATTTCGCCCTAAATTTACGATTGTATTTCAAGAAATTGTGTTCAAAAAAAATAAAAGAAATGTTTGCGTATTTCAAAAATTGATTGTACCTTTGTGCCATCAGAACAAACAATTAAAGCAGGCCGCCGCTCGAGTGTGGGGCGGCAAAGGGAAATGAAGACATTATACTACACGAAAGGCGAGGCCCTCAAGGTTGCAAAGGAGATCGCAAAGGAATGCGACGGGACGATAGTGCGCACATCGATAGATGACAGGACGTGCGGCATAGAGGAAGATGACAGCTTTGTCGAAATAGTCGGCACATGGAGCGGTGAGTGCGAGGCCGTGGAAGTGATTGACAAGGCCGGCGAGCAGGTCGGGGTGTTCGCCTGGTGGACTGAAGGGGAGGGAATGACGACCCTCGAATTCGAGAGCTATGAAGTTCGCATATACGTTACAGATGATGAGATTGTGCTCGATTTCGGCACGGGGAATGGATGGGCGCGGTATCCGCGCGAGTCTTTCAATTTAGCGGAAGCTCTCATCGATCAGTATTTCCTTGATTGCGAAGATGCCGACACAGAGGAGCGCGAGCGGATTACGAAAATCGCAGAGGAGGTAGCGGCATGAGCAGAGGCGGGGCGAGACCAGGAGCAGGCAGGAAGGATGCCCCGGTACTTACAAAGACTATCGCTTTCCGGGTGGATGTCGCGACGGCGGAAAACTATGCGGCACTGAAGGAGGCCGGCGTGGATGTCCGGGCGGCCTTCATCAAGACCATCGCGAGATTGACGAAAAATCTTTAAGTTTCCATTCAAAAAAGGGAGGGGCTGATGTCTCTCCCTTTATCATTCCCCGAGCACGTAGTCCAGAACCTGCCGGTGTGCCCTGTCGACCTTCCGGAGGTCGATGGCTATGTATATGAGGGTGACGGCGGATCCGTGGCTGTGGCCGAGGGCGGAGCTGATGACCTCGACCGGGATGTCCAGCCCGGCTGCGAAACTGGCCCACGAATGCCGCGCCCAGTAGAACGTCACGGGCGGCAGCCCGAGGCGTTTCGCGAGCCGTCGCAGCCCGGAGTTGAGGTAACTTGCGGCGGAGTCATATGAGCCTTTTGTCAATGGCGCGAAGAGCTTGCCGCCTTTCCGGTACGGCTCCAGAACGGGCGCAAGTTCCGGCACGACCGCGATGGAGTAGTGCTTCCCGGTCTTGGCGCGGTCGTACTCGATACGCCCGTTAACTATGGATTTCTCCGTCATTCGCGATATATCTACGGGGTTCGCCGCAATCATTAAGAACGAGGTTTTGAAAAGGTCGAGCGCCTTGCGTTCCTGCCTGCCTTGCGGTTCCGAGAACCAGAGCTCGCGGAACTGGTCACGGGAGAGGGAGCGCTTGCGCGTCTGGACGGTCTTACGCCTGACGTCCGCAAACGGATCAGTATCTATTATCCCGTCCCGTTGCGCCTGGTGGAAGATGGCGGCGAGATTGGTGAGGAACGTGTTCCGGGTGGTCGGGGAATATTCAGCCGTCACCCACGTGTCGAGCTTGCGCGCCCATTGCGCGGTGAACGCTCCGATGTCCCGTTCGGCGGCCTTGGGATCATAGCGGTCGAGGCTGTTGAGCATAGTTCTGTAAGTCCGTGCCGTGGTGCTATTCTTGGTCGCCACGAAGCGGTCTGCGTATTCACGGAACGGATGTGCCGGCCCGGTGTCCGCCGTGCCCCACAGGCGCGCCTTGAGGTCTTGCGCGATATCTGTCACGGACATGTCCTTTGCCGCCCCGGAGAGGGCCAGTTCCCGGGCGCGGTCTTCCGCCGCGATGGTCAGTTTGCCGAGCCATGCGTTGAGGTTGCCTCGCTGAGGATGCTTGACAATCTTCTTCGAGGGTGCGTCCCACTGGCTCGGGGCTACCTTGACCCCGGTGTCCAGCAGAGCCGTCCTGGAGTGGTTGTTGATCATCAGCCGCACCCGTCCGCACCCGTTGGAGTCCAGCCGGCGGCCGTCAAAATAAAGGGAAATCCGTATCATTTGACATGCATTTTTGGTTCAGTTTTCGTGCGCCGTGCGGAATCGGCCAGCTCCTTTGCACATCTTTCCGCATTTTCGCCTGTTACCGCTCTGGCGGCGGTTTGGCCTTGCAGGGCCGTGGAGCGCAAAAATTTGTCGTAACTCATTGACGTTTCCGCAACACTCGCTGCGATTCTTTGTAAGTGATTGATAGGGTTGCATTTGCGTTGATTGCCCGGAATGGCCCGGCAGTCCTTGCTCAGTCTTTCGGCGGATTTCCGCCGTTTTCGTCCTTCTTGGCCGGGAGGACGCCGGCCCGGGTGAGGCGGTCAACCAGATCCCACAGGCGTTCCTTTTCGGGGTCGGGGGTCGAGGGCTTCTGCTGCATCCGCTGGAGTTCTGACTGGAGGGAGAGCACGCGGTTGGAAAGGTCAGCCATCTGCTTCATCATGGCGGAAAGGTCGGTTAGCCATTGCGTGTTGACCTCCAAGGGCGGAATGTCGGCGCGCGGATCATTTCGGGGAGGCTCGGGCGGCTTCTCGGACTCCGGGGGCGCGGCGTATGAGTTGCCCTCGCCCGGGATGAGGGAGCCCACGCCCGTCAGGAGGAAGCCGATGTCGAAGCCGTACGCCTCATGCAGGGCCTGAGCGCGCTGCTTGCCCATCGGATCGCGCCCTGCCAACATGTTGCTAACAGAGGCCGCAGATAGCCCGAGCGCCTCTGCTATGTCTTTATTCTTAATGCCTTTACGCGCAAAATAGCTGCGCATTTCGGCTGCTTGTATTGTTGGCTGCGGAAATTTTCGCATTTTCTTTCAAAAATTTTGCATTTTCCAAAATAATTCTTACTTTTGTATCCGAAAGCAATACAAAAGCGGTTGCAAAAATAATAAATAAATTTATAAAACATGAAGACAACGGACAACAAAGCAATGCAGGTTTATGTGAACGGGCGCATATACGAGGCGGTCATACTCTCAGACAAGGAGATGGACTTCTTCGAGGCGAAAAGGATGATGGTCGAGCGCGGGCTGAGATTTCCCACCGCCGTGGAGGCTTCGAGCATGGTCGCAGCCGGGCTGAGTGTGAAGGGCGCGTTCTGGGGTTGCGCGAAAAAACGGGACTTCGGGTATGATGTCACCGTCTGCGACAAGGACGGTTTTCTGGCATCTCCTGCAAGCCGTTACAGCAAATACTACACTGTAGGACTGAGATAATAACAACTTTAAAACAACAAGGAAATGGAAACGAAAAAGAACGAAAAGACAATCACGAGGGAGCAGGCTAATAAGGCCGCCGAAACGCTGAAGGCATACTACAAGCAAAAACAGGCAGAGGGGGACATGAGCGGAGGGGAGGACGTATCGAGCATGTTCCTCGTTATGCAGGCCGGTACGCACCACATTTCGATTTGCGAAGGCGTCACAGGCAATCTTGTCGCAGAACTCGTGGGCGTCATGTGTGCGAACTCGGATCTTGTCAAAGTTTTTGGACGGGCGCTGGATCTCATGAACGACAACAGCCCACAGGCATTAGCCCTCAAGAGGATGGCTAAAAATCTTTTCGGAGGCGAGGTTCTGAACTGATTTTTTGCCTTTGAAGTTTTGGAAAATGCTAAAGATTAACGAAAATTCACTATCTTCAAGACATGGAAAAGGAAAGGTTGATGACGGAGGCGCAGAGGGCGCGCAAGCGGCGCTACGAGAGGCTGCGCACGCAGTATGAGGACATCCTCCGGGAACACCCGGGAAGCACCAACGCGCAGGTGCTGGAGGAGATGGCAAGGCGCGGATGCGGCGGCATGCACTCGTCCGCCGGGATACGCCGGGCGCTGGTCTCGATAGGGGTCATAGCCGTAAAAGCGAGAAGACCGAGAACGGCGCAGGCCGCCGAAGGGGGTGCGCAATGACGAGCACGGAACCGGTATGCGAGCGCACGGGTCTCTACACGCTGAGCGAGGCGGCGCGGATCCTTGGGATCGACAAGTCAACGGTGACAAGGGCGTGCAACCGCACGGACGGGACGCAGCTCCCCTACAAGGTGCGCAAATCCAACGGGCGCAGGGTTTTCCTCGGGCAGGATCTGATAAACTGGTGGAGGTTATGCTACTGAAATGGATTTCGCTTGCAGGGTGCACGGGTGCGCTGCTGCTGACGTTCACGGGACGCGTTTGGGCTTTGCCCCTGGCGATAGCCTTCTGGGCGGCATACGAGAGGAGAGCAAAAATGAGGGCCGCGAACCTCACGGCCGGCGACCCTCAAAACAATAATAAATAAATTCAGAAAATTTCTACAGGACACAAATTTATGGAAATTCAAATCAAAAACAAATACCTGCTTGAGATGCGGACGCTTGAGATGCAGGCGATGAACCTCTGGGAGCGCGGACGGATACGCGGCTACGAGGTGGAGAACAGCTACACGGAGACTACTTGGGTGATGCGTATCGTGGTCACCTTCCTGCCGAGGGCCGGGCGCGCCTATGACGAGGCCCTGGTGTGGTTCGCCGGGCCGCAGGGCCAGTACGACGGGGGACTCCGGGAGCGGCTGCGTTTCGAGGTCGAGAAGATGAACGTGGAAGACAAGGTCGCAAAGGCGGCGGAAAACAAAAAACTGTACATGTTATGAACAATCTGGAATATTACAACGCCTGGGCGGCATGCCCGAAGGAGGCGCAGAAGCCGATACAGGCCGGGAAGCTCAAGGGCAAGACGGACATCAACCCCATGTGGCGTATAAAGATGCTTACGGCGCAGTTCGGCCCGTGCGGCTGCGGCTGGACGACACGGATAACGGAACACTGGGTGGAGCGTGACGGCAGCGAGAGCGTGGCGTGGGTGCGTCTGGAGCTCCGTGTGAAAATCAACGGGGAATGGTCGGAACCCATCGAGGGTGTCGGCGGATCGAAGCAGTGCGGCAAGGGACAGGGGGACGGCATCAACGACGAGGCCTTCAAGATGGCGGAAACGGACGCGCTGAGCGTGGCCTGCAAGAAGCTGGGCATGGCGGCGGACATCTACTGGGCCAACGACCGCACGAAATACAGCACGGCGGCGACTACGGCGCAGCAGCCGGCGAAGCCCGCGAAGAAATCCCTTTCCAAGGCGATGCTGGACGCCGGCCAGATCCAGAGCGTGGTCGAATGGCTCGCGAAATATTTCGACCCGTCCACGGGGGAGTTCCAGAAGGACAAATACAATCAGCTGTGGAACAGTTACGAGTGGGACGCGCCGGAGACGTTCACGGAACTTGCGAACCGCGCGGCCAACTATGCGATAGACAATCAAAACAACAGACAATAGGATGGAAAATTTTTACAGACTCAGCGGACGTTTCGCAGAAATCAGCGAACGTCTGGACACGCTCAACGCGGAGCTTGAGCAGATGTATGATGACAACGGCGGAGAAATCACGGCCGACACCGAAGAGAGGGAGCGCGCGATCGAGGAGTTGAACGCCCTCAAGGAGGAATGCCTCCGGGACATCGTGGACAACTCGGACGCTTATGCGGAGATCGCTTTGAACAAGGCGGCGCAGAAGAAGGTGGCCGAGGCGGAGGTCAAGGCCGTCAAGGAGGAACAGAAGAAGGTGCTGGAGAAGTGCCAGGCGCGCGTCAACCGCCTTGCGCGCTCCGTGGAGTTCTGGAAGCAGAACTTCGACGAGGCCATGAGGGTCGCGGATCTGGTGAAGATAGGCGGCGCGAAGACGGGCAAGGCCCACAGCGTCTACTACACCACCACGACCCGGGTTGAGGTGGACGAGGACATGCTTTGCGCGCCTTACCTGGAACAGTTGCAGGCGTTCCGCGAGACCCTTCCGGCATGGCTGGGGGTGGAGTTCAAGGTCATCCTGGCACGGCTCAAAGGGCTGCCGGTCGAGGAAATCCCCGAGGGAGTCGGATATGTCGAATCCAAGAACGTGATGATACGATGAAAGCGGACAGTTTTATCAGCATCTGCGGATGGATGCGGACGGAGCTCAATCTGAAAGGCAATGAGCTGCTTGCTTATGCGCTCTTCTGGGGGTTCTCTCAAAACGGAGACGGCAGCTATCATGGTACTCTAAACGACTTGCCGCAATGGATAGGATGCAGTAGACGTACGGCAATGACGGTTGTCTCAAGCCTTGAAAACAAAGGCCTTATCTGCAAAACCCACTGGAAGGACAATGCGAACAGAGACCGCTGCATGTACCAGGCGATTCGCAATGAGGGCAAAAATTGCACCGGTACAGAAATTGCCCCGAATGGGGGCAAAAATTGCACCGATACCAGGGCAGAAATTGCACCGCTACCTTATATAAAAGATAATAATAAAGATATAAATAAAAGCAATCTATCTATCGCGGGTGCGCGCACGCGTGAGGAGGAGGTTGCTGACCTCAAGAAGGAGTTCCGCGCAAAGGCGGACGCAGTGGCCGGAACAACCTACACGAAGGAGATGATGGACGCGTTCTGCGACTACTGGACGGAGCCGTACACGAACCCGGTCGGGAGGAAGTTCGTACGCTGGCAGGGGGAGAAGACGTGGGACATGGCCGCGCGCCTCAGGACATGGGCCTCAAGGGACAAGCAGTTCGCCGCCAAGGCGAGGCCGGCATACGAGCGTCCGAAGCTCCGTCCGGCGGTGGATCTGACGTTCGACTGGGAAGAGCACCGGAGGAAGATGCATGAGATATGCGGTGTAAAGGACGGGGAGGGCAACGGCTATGATTACTGAGGCCGAAATCCGCAAGGCCCGTATCGAATCCCGGATGCTGTCAGTGCTTTCGCCCGGCGAGCTGAAGTTGACGATCCACATGGCCGCGCGCTCCCTGCTGGTGATGTCGGGATTCACTGTGGCCGATGATCTGGACTCCAACGCGGAAAGGATCGAGGAGGCGATAACCCCGAAGATCCGGACACGGTTCCCGGGCATGTGCGCAGACGAGATAGGCCTTGCGATAGAATCCGGGGCGGCCGGCGAGTGGGGACGGGACACGCGCCCGAATCCGGCCAACTGCCTGCGGTGGCTGGAGGCATACGCACAGAGCGAGGCGAGGAAGAACGTGATGGCGGCCCTTTCACGCAGGCGCGGCCCAAGGCCGGAGGATCTGCTGACCCCGGAGCAGAAGGAGCGGATGAACGCCAAGGCCAGACGCGAGTCGGCACTTCAGGCTTGGGAGGACTACAGGAGGGAGGGCCGTCTGGACATAGTGACGAACGGGTTCGCGGCGATGGTGTGCGACCACCTGATGCGCGAGGGGGTGCTGAAGCCCACGCCCGAGGCAGTGGAACAGGCCTACAGGGCAAGCCGCCTGAGAAAGGCGCAGGCCGGGAGGTACAGCTCCATCGCGGAGATGTTCAGGCTTTGCGGCAAGGCGCAGGACACGGACGGGATGATGGACTGGGACTGCAAGCGCGAGCTGCTTTCGATGTATTTCGGGCATCTGCTTGCAAAAGGGGCTGAATTACGGCTATGAAAGAAGTTTACCTATCCCAATACCAACTCAAGGGTATAAAGCGGAATCTGGCCACAATACGCGCCGAATCCGGCAAGAATCTGAAGATTCAGAACGCGGAGCGCCGCATAACGCTTGAACTGCGGCGGTCCGAGATGAGGAAAGTTTCAAGCAAAGATGAAAAAGTTTCAAAGTGATATGGCAAGTTTCAATTCAGTGACGTTGGTCGGCAACGTGGGCGGTGACCCGAATGTCCGGCAGATAGGGGACAACAAGGTGGCGGAGTTCAGCCTGGCGACAAGTCAGCGCACGAAGGACGGGGAGACCACCGACTGGCACCGCATCGTGGCGTGGTCGCCGCGCGCGGAGATCATCGAGCAGTACGTGACGAAGGGCAGCCGCCTGCTGGTGCGCGGAAGCATCCGATATCGGGAGTACAGCACGCAGAACGGTGAGAAACGGTACATCACGGAAATCGTTGCGCAGGAGGTGGTGCTCTTGAGCTCAAAGCAGGAGGACGGGCAGCGCGTTCCGTCCGGGCAGCCGCGCGAGGCGCAGGTATTCCCGGACAAGAAGGCCGCACCTGCACCTGCACCTGCACCTGCACCTGCACCTGCACCTGCACCTGCACCTGCACCAAGGCCGCAGGCTTCGAGACCGCAGGCCCCGCTCTTCGATGATGAGGGCAATCTGAATCCCGAGCCGCAGGAGAAGTCCGATGATCTTCCTTTCTGACGCCATGAAGGTCGTAGGCATCGACACCGGAAGCCACACCGCCATCGCGGTGTGGGATTCCGAGGCCGGAGTCCTGGAGACTCTGGGGACGTTCCACCTCTGGGCCGCACTGTCTTTCGTCAGTCGCCTGAACGGGTGCGCGGATGACATGCTGGTGCGGTTCGAGGACGCGAGGCAGCGGACGTGGGTGCCGTGGTATCAGGACGAGACGCGCAACCGGGGACGGGCGCAGGGGGCCGGGTACGTCAAGGCGCACTGCTCCATCTGGGCGGAGTTCCTCCAGGACAAGGGGATAAGGCACGAGGCGGTCGCGCCGCGCCGCAACGTCACGAAACTGGACGCGGAGGCCTTCCGCCGGGTCACCGGATGGGAGGGGCGCACGAACGAGCACGAGAGGGACGCGGCGATGCTGGTGTACGGATATGGAGGGAGGGGCAAGGCATGACGGTGAAGGAATTGAAGAAAGCCCTGGTGGGGCTGCCGGCAGACGCGGAGGTGTATGTGGTTCGTGACTGGGAGCGCGTAGATGAGGACGGCAATCTGGATGACCTCGCGGTGGTGGCAGACGTGCTTACGCAGAGGGTGACGGTTGACGATGGGCTGGACTTCCGGGACATCACGGAGGTGCTGCTGGAGATGAGGGAGCCGTGACGGTTCCCCGGGGCAGGAGAGGCCGCAAGGGTGCGGCAAATCAGATGTTTGTCTTCATGTTGAAAGGGGGTTCGATGCCCCGCCTGCCCGCCAAGTCCCGGCTGCGAAGTCCGGACAGTTTTCATAGCATTACTTTTTCCGTAAGCGGCCCGTCCGGATGACGGGGACACGGCGTCAATCTGCATGCAAGCGGATGCCGGACAATCCTCCGGGGGTTCGATTCCCCCGTGGCCGCCCACCGCTGTGAAGCGCAATCGACATTGTAAGTATGTTATTAGTTGACAGCCCGGAAAGACGGGCAGGGCGTGCAGGCGCATCGGGCAGGTTCGATTCCTGCCACGCCCACGGAATAAAAAAAGAAACGGACATGAGCATAAGCGTCAAGAACATACGCAAGGAGTTCGCAGCAAAGGGGGTGTTCTACACATTGCCGGAACTGGCCATGAAGATGAAGTCGTTCGTGGACATCGATACGGATGAAGTCTACGACCCGACTTGCGGGGACGGCGGTCTTCTCAAGGTCTTCCCGGACACGGTGCGCAAGTACGGGCAGGAGATCGACCCGGGACAAGCGCAGCTGGCACGCGACACGCTTGCCAATGCCGAGATAGCGACAGGGGACACATTGGCCGCCCCGGCGTTCACGGGCCGCAGGTTCAGGCTAATAATGGCCAACCCACCGTTTTCGATCGCCTGGGACAATTCAGCTGCCGCCAGAGATGAGCGGTTCGCCGGATGCCCCGCGATCCCCCCGAAGTCGAAAGCCGATTTCGCGTTCCTGCTTCACATCTGGCACATGCTGGCGGACGGGGGCGAGGCCGTGGTGCTCAATTTCCCGGGCATCCTCTATCGTGGCAACAGCGAGGGCGTGATCCGGAGGTGGATGGTGGAACAGGGCATGATCGCAAAGGTGGTTCGCATTCCGAAAAACTCTTTCGTGGACACGTCGATAGAGACTGCGCTCCTTGTTCTCCGTAAAGGCCGTACGGCTCGCGGCGTTGTTTTTAGGGACGAGGAGACGGGGAAAGAACGTACCGTGGAAACGGAGGAGATAAGGAGCAACAATTCCAATCTGTCGGTGAACTGCTACATCCAGCCGGATGAACCGGAGCGCGCGGTGGTCGACCCTTATTCCATGGAGGTGGAAACGCAGGACGCGGCATTGCGGCGGATCAAGGCCGAGCTGGATTTCAGCGCGGCAGTGGCGGAGCTGGAGGGGTGGGGGCTTTATCAGAGGCTCATCGGCAAACTTCAAAGACTTGTACAGGATGAAAAGGACAGGATGCATATATCAGGAGATACAGCGTAACATCGGTCACGGCTCGAGCGAGTTCAGCGCGATCCGTTACGTCCGGGGCGTGGGAGCGGTGACGGGCGGACGGCTCAGATGGGTGGCCGAGATAGAGTGCCGAAAAAAACGCTACCGGTTCAGAAGTACGAACTATGAGAACGTGCGCAGCTGGCTGGAAATAATGTCGCTGAAACTATCGGACTGAGATATACCCCTCCGCAAGGAGGTGAGGCAGCGTCGGAAAAATTGGCCCGGAAAGGGCGGTAGCCTCGCAAGCTTGCGCCGTGAGGCGCGTGATGACCCGAACGCCGGATTTGCGGCAGTCAGTCATAAGGATTGCATCGTTTTGCATTATGTGGGTTATTTGAGTAAAGGAGGGTTGAAGTCCCCCGCGGGTCACTGACATACAAACATTTTTGTTACATGGAAAAGAGAATCAACGATTTGCATCTCTGCGAGAAGCTCGCAGGATGCCCGAAAGGGACAAGGCTGTGGTCGCCGATGTTCGGTGAGTGCGAGTTCATCGGGCTGTCAAAGGATATTGACGAAGACCCGGAAGAAGACGAGTTCTGGGTGCGCAACGCCGAGATGGGCAAGGCAACGTTTACTGATGACGGCCGCTTCTTCAGCACTTCCGAGGAGTGCCTCATCTTCCCGTCAAAGGACAACCGCGACTGGAGCACGTGGGTGAACCCGAAGCCGAAGGTGGAGCGGTTCGACCCGAAGACGTTGAAGCCATTTGATAAAGTACTGGTAAGGGATTTTGCAAATGAAAAATGGGAACCTTCTTTCTTTGGTTATATGGATTATGAAGATGATTTTCCATGTAAACATGTAGGAGCAATATCAAATTATTGTATTCCTTATAATGAGGATACAGAACATCTTCTCGGAACAACCAACGAAGCCCCGGAGTATTACAGATGGTGGGAGGACGAGGCATGACAGGAAAGTGCTATTACATCTCGCCCAACGGCTCGAGGAGCGGACTGAAGGTGATGGAAAGGAAACTCGCGGAAGTGGCGGACGATTTCGCCGGCTGGGTGATGTCGGAGGACGCCTTGAACCGTCTGGTGGCGCGGCTGGAGGTGAGGCAATCACAGTTACAGAAGGAGAACCGCCGGCTCTTGCCGGTGGATATCAAATTCTCACACGATTTCTCGGAGTGCCCGGCATTTCTGAGCATCGGGCAGCATTACATAATTTGTCACCCGGTGAAAGGCTGGGACATGGAGGACGAAGTATGATTTGCTTCGCGGTGATAATGCTGCTTGTGTCGGTGGCCACGGTGTCGGGCCTGTTGTGCTACAGCGCACGGGTGGATGTGGATGACAGTGACGAAAACAACGAAAATCATAATCAATAACGTATGGGACGTATGAAAATGGGGACGGTCATAGGTAAGCTTGACCGCAATTACAACAGCATCGCCGTGGGTGACACCATCGGCATAGAGGTGGACGGCGCGACGATCCGCTACACGGTGGACTCTTTCGGGGGCATCGTCAAGGAGGACGGGACAAGGCTTGCCCCAAAGGAATGGAAGGGCGAGGCGTTCCTCATCCTGGAGACGGGCGAGCGGAAGCCGGAGTTCCCTCATGAGGATCCGGACGTGGTGACGGATCTTCAGGAGGCGGTGGAGCTGCCGCCGCTCGATCCGCTTCCGGAGGCGGAGGTGCTGGAGACGGTGCCGCCTGCCGGGGTGTCGGACATGGAGGACGAGGCGCGTGAGGTCATGGAGCAGCAGAAGGAGGAGCGCATGGTGGCCATGGAGGGCGCGCTGGAGGAACTGCGTGCGGAACTCAAGGGGCTTCGCATGGCGCTGGCCCTCTTCGAGAGCGCGCAGAAGGATTTGGCGGCGGATGTCGGGGATGCGATGTCGGCGGTGTCCGCATTGCGCGCCGAGGCCGGATGGCTGGAGGATTCCGAGAAGGGGCGGTCCCTGGAGACGTACGGGGACGGCGATCTGGCGGCGGAGCTGACGCGGCGCGGATACCGGGGCACGGTGTCCAAAATCATGAGGATGGACGAGTGACATGTTGAGCGCGGCGGACATAGCCCGTGAGTTGGCGGAGTCACGCACGGTGGAGGGGGTGGTGTGCAGGATTGCGCACCGCCCCATGTGCGATGATCTCGCCGATCTTTCGCAGCTGGTCTACGAGGTGATCCTCACTTATGACGCGGCGCGGCTCAACGACTTGCGCGACTGCGGGCAGTTGGAGAACTTCATCGCCCGGATCGTGCTCAATCAGTACAGGAGCGCGAGCAGCCCGTACCACTACATTTACCGCCGTTTCCGGAGCCTTTGCAGTCGGATCGGCCTGAGCGACTGGCCGGATGCGTGAGGACGGACGGACGCTTGCGGAGATGGTGCGCGACATCGGCATCGACTACCGTCCGGACGGGACGGTGTTCGACCCCGACCCGGAGCGCGTGTCGGTGCTCAAGGAGGTGGTGGCCGCGTTGCCGGAGGCCGACCGGAGGATGCTCCTGCTTTACGCTGAGTTCCGGTCGTACAGGCAGATGGGGGCGGCCCTGCACCTTTCGCACATGACATGCAGGCGTGCGGTGGTGCGCATCCGCGCCCGGGTGCTGGAGGGATACGCGGCGGAGATGGAACGCCGCCGGAGATTGATTGAAAACGCAAATAAATGGAAATGATATGAACATCTATTGTCAACTTCTGACAATCGCCGTGTCGGTTGTCTACGTCGTGGAGGTGTCGGGGTTCACGGAATCGTGGCGCGCCGCCCTCGCGAAACTCTTGAAGGTGGAGCGGCTCAAGGCCCTTCCTCCGTTCGACTGCGCAAAGTGCGCGGTCTTCTGGTGCTGCCTGGTCTGGTCGTTGTGTACGGTCGGGCTTCGGTTGCTTCCGGTGGCGTTCTGCTGCCTGCTTTCGTTGCTTGCTGTTCCGTTCGGGCGGATTCTCATATTCATACGTGAGGGCTTGACGGCCCTGGTGGACAGACTGATTGAAAAGATATGAGATACACTGACGAACAATTCGCGGCCCTGGCTCCGTTCGCCCGTCACTTCCGGACGGCGGTGGAGTCGCGCTGGGCGCGCAATCCGGGCCGGGAGGGGCTGCGGATCATCGGGGAGACGTACAACGCCGCCACGGGTTGCCGGGAGCGGTGGGACACAAACTGCGGCACTTGCGTGCTGCGTCTGCTGACGGAGGCCGGCGCGCTGTGGCTGGAGGATGAACGGACGCGCGGCGCGATCGATGAAGCCAACGATGCGGAGTGCATCCGGATGAGCGAGGAGGCGGAAAGGTCATGATAACGATAGGGGACATGAGCTTCGAGAGGGCGAGGCTTCCGCTCGGGGTGTTCGAGACGAACACGGGGCAGGTGGAGGGCCTGCCTGCCAATCCGCGCAAGTGGTCGAAAAAGGAGGTGGAGCGGCTGGCGAAGTCGCTAAGGGAGACCCCGGAGCTGCTGGAACTGCGTCCGGTCATCGCCTTGCGTCATGGGGACGCGCTGGTGGTGCTCGGCGGCAACCTCCGTCTGGAGGCGGCGCGGCATCTGAAGCTGGATTCCGTGCCTGTGCTCATCGTGGAAGACACGGTGCCGGCGGACAAACTCAAGGAGATAGTCATCAAGGATAACGGCTCTTTCGGCGAGTGGGATGCGGATCTGCTGGCCAAGGATTGGGGAGATGTGGACTTGCAGGCGTGGGGAATTGCAGGTATTGAAACGGAGGATGCGGAAGGTGAAGAAGCGGAGGCGAAAGAGGAGGGGGAGAAAGATAAAAAAGTGGGATCTCAGTTGATGGTGCTGGGAGTGTCTACGATGGGGGAGAACGGAGATTGCGTCCTTGTCAATGAAATCCCACGGGATGTTGCGGACAGAGTGGCGGCTATGGATCCCTCACATCTGGAGGAGTTCGGGAAGGCTTTGTTGAAATTCGTTGCAGGCTATGGTATATGATATGACATCGCGTGTGGCGGAACTCCGGCGGTATTATGATGCGTTGTTGGCGGCGAAGATTGAGAATTTGTCAAAGCTTTCCGGGGTCGATAAATCGAGGATGATCCCGTTGAATCCGGTTGACTTCATCAGAAAGAACAAATATCAGAGAATTGACGGGTATGAATACCGTTCAATCAGGGGATGGTTGTCGGAGGTGAAGACGGAAGACAATTTTTTGATAAGTCCGCGTGATGAGGATGCTGAGACTGCAAATCAGATCGCGTATAAATCGGGGATGTCTCACGAGAAGATCAGGGCTTCAAAGTGTATTACGATGCCTGTTCCGGGGATATTGGCTAAAGCGTTTTATCTGAAGAATCATCGTCAGTCACCTCCTTTGGTATCAGGTAGGAGTGTGAGCTGGGCTCTCGTTTGGAAAGGTCAGATAGTTGCGTGCATGACGTACGATGTATGTGACGGAGCGGTGAGGGGAAATAAGGGGGGGGCATTATGAACTGCTCAGACTTGCAATCAAGCATGGATTTCAGATTCCCGGGGGCGCGTCAAGATTGCAGAAGCATTGCGAGGAGGCGTTGAGACAGCTTGGCGAGACAAAGATCTTCAGTTACAGCAACGCTACGATCAATAATGGGCGTGTGTATGAACAATTAGGGTTTACGTTTAAAAAAATTGATGGGGGACAGCCTTTCGTGATGATGAGAGACAACCGTTTGGTACGTCTGGCAAATCTCATCCCGAATGCGACAGATTTGCGGCTGGCGGAAGCAGGGCGGATAAAGACGCATATTGGTGGGAATAAGTTATGGGTGAAGGAAATATGAGACGGTGGTATGATCAGATGAGCACGTCTTGCGAGGGCTGCCTGCGTTGCGTCACGGGGGAGCATCCTAACGGAATGCCCTACAGGGCGTGCCGCTGGTACGGCTACATCTTCCACGAGGATTTGGAGATGACGGACGAGCCGTGCCCTCACCGGGTGACGGACGCGGAGAAGGCCGCCGCGCCGCCGCCACCGAAGTCGATACGGCAGATGGGAGGGCGGCGATGATCTACGACCTTTCACGCGACCTTGACCGCAGTCGTTTCGAGGCCCGGGCCGCCGCCCTGACAAGGAAGCGTGCGGTCGTTGACCTTTCGGAGCGCACCGGACGGACAAAGGCTCAGAACCGCTATCTGCATGCCCTTCTGGGGGCTTTGGCGATGGAGACCGGGGTGACCCTCCAGTACGCAAAGGAGTGGTACTTCAAACGCCTTGTGAACCCCGGGATCTTCGAGGTGAAGCGGAATGACCCGTACCTCGGGGAGGTGACGGAACTGAGGAGCAGCGCGGATCTGTCGGTCGAGGAGATGGCCCGGGCGGTTGACCGTCTGAAACGCTGGGCGGCGCAGGAGGGGATATGGCTGCCGGAGCCGGGGGACGAGGAACGGCTGAAGGAGATAGAGATTGAAATGGCCCGGATGTCGGGCTGGATTTGATGACAACGAAAATTGCAACGGAATGGCTTACAACCCGAAATGTCTTGAGAACCTGAAGAACGGGTTCCGGACGAAAGAGGCGGCGCAAAGCGCTGCCATGAGAAGTATCGAGGCCCGGCGGCGCAGGAAAAGCGCGGAAGAAATGGCCGACAAGTTCCTGGACGACCTTTCGCGCATGGCGTTCGGGAAGTCCACGCTGGACGATTTCCGCAAGCTGGCGAATGAGGCCCCCAATCAGGCGCTCCGCATCATGGCCCTGAGCCTCTGCACGCCGCGTACGGCAACGGCGACGATGCAGTGGCTGCTTGAGCGCATCAAGGGCAAGCCGAAGATGCAGATAGACTCCAAGGTGGACGCCGGGGACGGACTGACCATCGTGGTGCGCTCCGAGGATGAAAAGGCGAAGGTGGAGGAGATAGGGGAACTCGGGGTGTGATGGAGTTCTCGGGGGTGTTCTGGAAGATCTACAACGCGGCGGCGCGCAAGCCTCGCATCATAAGCCAGAGAGGGGGAACTCGCTCCGGCAAGACTTTCAGTACCCTTCAGTTCCTGCACCTGCTTGTCCCGAAAGCGGACGGGCCGGGCGATGTGACCTCCGTGGTGTCGGAGACGTTGCCGCACCTCAAGAGGGGGGCGGTACGAGACTTCGAGCGCATCGTGGGCAGGCCGCTCGGGGCATGCCCGGAGTGGAACGCCTCAAACCTCACGTGGACGTATCCCAACGGGGCGCGCATGGAGTTCTTCAGCGCGGACAGCCCCGGCAAGGTCATGGGCCCGGCGCGCAAGCGGCTTTTCGTCAACGAGTGCAACCACATCGGCTACGAGACCTACAGGCAGATGGCCGTGCGTACCACGGGCCTCATCCTGCTTGACTACAACCCGGCGGCGGTGTTCTGGGCCATCGAGCGCGTTGAGACCCGGGAGGACTGCGTGTGCATCCGTACGACCTACCTCGACAACCGCGATTTCCTGACAAGGGAGCAGGTGGCGGAAATCGAGGGCAACAAGTCTGACACGAACTGGTGGAAGGTGTACGGGCTTGGGGAGATAGGCACGCTGGAGGGGACGGTCTACGACTTCGACACCATTGACGGATTGCCGGAGGAGCGGTCATCGCTTATCGAGGTGCAGGGGTTGGACTTCGGATTCACGAACGATCCGACCGCGCGCGTGCAGGTGCTTGCGGACACCGGGCGGAAAACGCTGTATTGCCGTCAGAGGTGCTACCGGACGCGCATGCTGAACTCCGACATCATAGACGACCTCAAGGGCGACAAAATCGGCCCTTATGTCGAAATTTTCGCGGATTGCGCCGAACCGAAGTCGATAGAGGAGATACGGAGGGCCGGATTCCGCGTTGTGGCCTGCGACAAGGACGCGCCGGTGAAGTCCGACAAGCTTGCATTCCAGCTGCAATGGATGCGCGGCTGGCGGCTGCTGGTGACGAAGGACAGCCTCGACCTTATCAACGAGTTGCGGAATTACACGTGGGCGCAGGACGCGGACGGGAAACCGTTGAACTATCCGATAGACAGGTTCAACCATCTGTTGGACGCGCTGCGGTATGCGGTGTGGACGAAGTTCGGCAGGGACGCCGGACGGGGGCAGTACAGGATAACCATCAGAAAGAACAAGTATGGACATTATTGACAACTGGAAGGCGCTCCCCATCGGGCGCTACCTTGAGATCTGCCGGGAGGGGCAGCGCAAGGACATCGATGACGTAGAACGGCAGGCGCGTGCTATCGCAATCCTCACGGGGCGGAATCCGGGGGAGATTCTGAACCTGCCTATTCCGGAATACCGGGCACTCTCTCAGAAAATACTCTTTCTTGAGCATGCCCCGGAGCATGTCGGAGGACGGGCGGCGCAGGTCTACAAGGTGGGCGACTGGGAGCTTGTGCCCGTGTCGGATCCGTCAAAAATCACGGTCGCGCAGTACGTGGATTTCCAGCAGTTCTGCACCGACCCGGGGCATATCGTGGAGCTGCTGTCGGTGCTCATGGTGCCGAAGGGGCACGGGTATAACCAGGGCTACGACATCGCGGAGGTGCAGGCGGCGATCCGCGAACACATGAGCGTGGAGGAGGTGCTCCGGGTGTCCGGTTTTTTTATGATGAAATTCGCCGGATTAATTCGGGATTCCCTGGACTCTTCGGTGAGGGCGGCGCAGGAGATGCCGGGGACGGAGGAGGAGCGGACGCGGAAGACGGAGGAGGCCCTGAAGATACGGGCGGCGTGGAACCGTTTGACCGGAAATGGGGATGGATCGCCAATGTTGACGCGGTCAGCGAGACGTGCCGGTGCAGCTGGGAGGAGGTCTGGAAGATGACCGCGATGGAGTTTTTGAATATTATTTGCTACCGCCGCGACAGGGCGGAGCGTGACCGCATAGCGCTTGAGAGATGGAGACGCAGGCATTGAATACGAAGACGCTTTTCAGCGCGGAGAACCTCCGGGCGGTGCTCGGCGAGATGGCTGAAGACATGGCCGTGAACTACCGGGAGCAACTGCAACGGAGCGGCCGCCCGGCTTCGTGGAATCTGTACAACTCGGTGTCGGGCCGCGCCGTGGTGGACGGGCACGTGTGGGAGGTGCAGCTCTCCCTGCTGGAGTACTGGAAGTACATCGAGTACGGGACACGTCCCCACTGGCCGCCCGTGTCGAAGATCCTTGAATGGGTGAAGGTGAAACCCGTCATCCCTCATCCGGACAAGCACGGGCGCATCCCGTCGCAGAAGTCCCTCGCATACCTCATCGCCCGGAAGATCTCAAGGTTCGGGACTGAGGGGAAGCCCGACCTCAAGACCACGGTGGACAAGCTGCTGCCGTGGTATATGGAGAAGATCTCTGAAGCATTGGCACGGGATGCCGCAGGGTTCGTGCATGCCGTTTTCGGCGGCGATGCGGCGGCTTGAACGGGCGCGGTGAGGTACAACTCCACCGCGTTCCATATTCCCCGTAAAAACGAGATATGACACCAATTTGGCAAGATACGGACATAAGTGCCGGGCCGTCCGGCAAGGCGTACTGGACGCGCATACGGAAGGACAGCGCCACGGGGGATATCATATTCCACGGGCGCACCTCCGAGTACGCGAGCGATGTGCGGATGAACGGCGTGTGCGCCGACTATCTGAAGACGGGCCTGCCGATGATAGACGAGTCGGAGGAGTTCACGGCACGCAACCCCGTGACGTTCGTGCTGCAGTCGAGCGAGAACGGGAGCACATGGGTGGACAAGGGGACAGCGGAGTTTTACCCGAACTGGAGCTACGACTGGGAGTTCACGGAGGGGGACAAGGCCCTCACCATGGCCCCGTCCCGGGAGGTGACGCTCGGGCAGTACCTCATGGTCACTGTGATGTATGCGGACGGCGCGCCGGCATCCGCAAAGCTGACGCTCAAGGGCACGCGCAAGGACGGGACGGTGTACACGCACTCCATGGACGTGCCGGAGGGCACGAAGACGGGGACGGGTGTGTTCACCCTTTCGCAATTCGCGTCCGTGGGTGACGTGCTGGAAGTGGCCGGGCTGAAGTTCAATGTCGTGGAAGCCTGTACTCGCTACGTGCTCCACTGGTTCAACGATTACGGCGGTTGGGAGCAGATGCTTGTCAGGAACGGCGCGCCGCAGTCGGACGAGGTGACGCGGTATACGGTGCAGACCGGGAAGAAGAACTCGGCCGGATGGTTCGGCTCGACACGCGCGATCCGCGAATATGCCAACGGATCCGTCCGGAAGATGACGCTCGGTACGGGGTGGCTGGATGACGCAGGCTCGCTTCGGATGCGCGGCCTTTTCAACTCCACGGACGTGCTTCTCTTCGACACGCAGGCGGCGGTCGAGGAGGGGCGGTTTATCCCCCTTGTCCTGACGGGCGACAGCATGGCATACAAGACGTTCAAAAGCAACGGCGGCAACCTGGTGCGTTATGATTTCGAGGCGCAGGTGGCCCTCAATTTCTCAAGGCGATGCGGTCAGTGACGTTGTATATATCCGGAAAGCGCGCGGATCTCGATGACGCGTCCTTCCTGTTGCTGAACTGGACGCAGGACGAGGCCGCAAGTCCGGCCACGGTGCGGAACTCCTACAGCCAGTCCGTGACCTTGCAGGCCACGCCGGCGAACAATGCGATTTTCGGCTATTTCTTCCGCCCGGACAGGGTGACGGTGGACGGCGGTTTCGACCCCCTCGCCAGAACGGACTACGACCTGATAACGGAGACGGGAGATCGCGTGTCGAAGGGCTACCTCAAGCTTGACAGCGTGGCTACCGGCCCGGGAGGCATAGCGTCCTATTCTGTGACCCTTTACGGCGGTCTGGGAGGATACTTCTATGCGTTGACGAACCGCACGGACGGGCAGAAGAAAAGCCTCGCAGACATGCGTTGGATGCTTGACGATGACGTTCTGGATTTGGATGAGGCCATGCCGCTGACGGCGGAGACGATCAAGAACGCATGGGCGCGTCTGGGCGGATCCACCGCTTATCCGATATTCGACATCTTCAATTTCGCCCCGTGCCTGAACGGAATCCCGGAGAGCGGATTTGACGCGAAGCACGCGGTATACTCGGAAGGTAATAGCGCAGCATCGCAGCTGTATGGCCTATACACGACATCCGTAGCGGACGGAAAATCCTGGCAGGGAACGAACGCCGGGGGCATCCTCATCACTTTGCCGCAGGCGATGACGGAGTGGGAGGTGCAGGACTTGCGCGCCTACCTTCAGCGCCCGGTGCTCCGGCTCCGGGAGTTCCTGCGTTCACTGGAGCATTTCTCCCAAGCCGACACCGGATATACGCTTGTTCTTGATTCCGCCACGTTCGACGGCAAGGATAGGTGGCTGGATGACGTGTGGCTGACGTTGCCTCTGTTCGACCGCGAGAGTTTCGACCCTGCCACGGCGACCGTCGCGCAGATCATGAAGGGCACTCCGTCCCCGGGGGAGGTGCTGGTATCCGTGGCAAAGGTTATGGGGTGGGTGTTTGTCTATGATGATGGGGACGCGACCGTCACCCTGACAGACCGGAGGCTCTACTACTCGAACAACGGCGCAGATGTGATAAATCTTGAGGGGCGTGTCGCCGGGGACGTGACGATAGAGCCGAACCTCATGGACAGGCGGTTCTACACCTTCGGCTATAAGGAGGTGCCGGGGGCTTTCTCGGCGCAATATGAGGAGACCTACGGAGTGCAGTACGGAGCGCAGCGCGTCAATACCGGCTACGGATTCAGCGACGAGGAGACGGCGGTGATGGACGGGACGGCGCTGAGGGGGGCTGCTGACGTGCAGGACACGGACGCTCTGTATTGGTCACCTATCCGCAAGACAGGTTCTTCCGACCGCCCGGCTTATCAGCGAATCTTCAAACTTGCCGCTGCCGGGGCATGTACATGGTATTTGTATTCCGGCACGGAGTCCATGCAATGTACGGCTGTCGATTACACGGAGAACGACAGGTGGGCGGCGGCGCAGTATAACCCCGGATGGAGGCACTTCCTGGTGATGCCGCAGTTCTGCGATGATGACCGCAAGGCGGAAGACGGGTCGATGTGTCTGCTGTTTTTTGACGGCATGGTCAGCAGCCCGCGAGTTTCGGACGATTTAACATTCCGCATCCCATTTCAGTTGACAGATGATACGGCGGCGATGCTTGAAAACAACAATGGCATCCCGTGTTGGGATTTGATGATCGACGCCTCTAAGGAGGTGACGCGGTTCCCGTCCTTCCGCCGCTGGAAGGTGAATGACGAGGACGCGGCTTCCAAGGGCGTGCCGACCCTCGACTTCGGCGTGCCGCAGGCGGTGGGCTTCCCGGATCCGCCGGAACAGGTGGAGACGCTCTATGAGGTGGCATGGCGCGACTACGTGTCAGACCGCTTCGACAGGGACACGAAGGTGCTTCGGGCGAAAGTCGACCTTTCCGGGCTTGAAGTCGGGGGTGCGCTTCTGCGACGCTTCTACATGTGGGGCGGTTGCCTGTGGAGTCTGAACAAAATCATCAATTACAGCTTGACAACGGATGACCTCACGGAATGCGAGTTCGTGCAGGTGAAGGATATTACAAATTATACGGGATAGGCTATGGCGGAGAACACGGTTGAAACGGTAACGATACTTAAGGTTGACACGGGCGAGGCAGTCCAGAGCGTCAACGACTTGCGGGGCAACATAAAGATCCTTAAAGACCGGCTGGGCGAGCTGGAGATAGGGTCGCAGGAATATCAGGAGACCCTCGGCGAACTGAAGGTCAACCAGAACGCGCTCAAGGATGCGATGTATGCGTCATCCGCGTCTATGGATGACCTCGCGGCGGCGGCCACGGGTACGAGCGAGACCTACAACTCGCTGGTGCACCGGATGGCCTCCCTCAAGGAGGAGCTGAGGGCAACGGATGTAAGTACGGAGAGCGGCAAGCAGCGGTTCAAGGAACTTGCCGACCAGGTCAACGAGGTGAACGACCGTCTCAAGGAGATGGACGCGATGCAGGGGAACTACCAGCGCAACGTGGGCAACTATACGTCCGCGCTGACGGGCCTTGGGGACATCCTGAAAAGCATGCCCCCGACCCTTGGAGCCGCAAAGGAGCAGTTGGGACGGGTCGGGGAGACGCTGGGGCTGATAGGTAAACAGCCTATATTGGCGGCCATCGGGCTGATTGCCCCGGTCATTATGAAAATCACGGACAGCCTGAAGGACAATGAGACGGTGCTCGCGGCGGTGGACAAGGCCATGGCCGCGCTCCAGCCGATCATAGACCTCATCGGGGTCGCGCTCCAGAAGGTGGCGGAAATCGTGGCGAAGGTCATCGGCTACTTCACGGAGATGGCCGGGGAGTCCGGGGAATCATTCAAGAAGATCATCGCAGGGGCGGTGGGGGTCGGCAACACCATCCTCCAGTTCATCCTCACCCCGGCCCGTTCCGCGATAGCGGCGATAAAGGGGCTTGGCGAGGCCGCGAAGAACCTTTTCAAGGGCCAGTTCAAGGAGGCGGCCAAGAGTGCCGGGGATGCCATGAAAGGTGTCGGGGAGGCGTTCAAGAAAGGGTTCGACTTCGCAGACAACTTCAAGGCCGGGCAGGAAGCCGGGGAGAAGTTCGCCGCCGGGCTTGGCTCGACCAAGAAGAAAGCCAAGGACGCGGGGGCGGAGGTGGCCAAGGCGGCTGAAGACGGGCTGAAGCTGACCAAGGTGACCGACCAGATGATCAACGCCACGGACGCGACTATTGCGAAACGGATAGAGGCGCAGAAAGCCGCCGCCGAGGAACTGAAAGCTATCAACGCGGACATCAAGGAGGACACGGACGAGACGATGGCATACGTGGACGGGGTGCTCGGGGAGATAAATGCGCAGCAGGAGCAGGCGGTGGCCGCGATGGCCGAACGGATGAAGCAGCGGCAGGCCGTGATGCAGGGCGTGGTGTCCGCAACGTCATCCATTCTGGGGAGCATCGCGGACATGTACGAGGCCAACGGGGACGAGTCCGTGGAGCAGGCCGAGCGTATCAAGGCCATGCGCATAGCGTCCGCGACCATCGACACCATCAGCGGCGCGATAGCGGCGTATACGGGCACGATAGAGGTCGTCAAAGGCCCTGCCGGGGTCATCCTCGGTGCGGTGCAGGCGGCTGCCGTCACGGCGGCCGGACTGGCCCAGATAGCGCAGATCCGGAACACGTCCGTCACGGGCGACAGTTCCGGGAGCACGGGTTCGGTGTCCTCCATATCCTCAAGCGGAACGGCCGCGACTTCCGCCCTGGAGGCCGTGAACGCGGCCACGGGCGCGGATGCGGAGACGCGGCTGAACGGGATGACGGCTACGAATGCGGCTCAGGTGCAGGCCCCGTCCACGTCACCGAGGGTGGAGACGGTGCGGAACGTCACTACGAAGAGCGAGGAACGGCGCGCGGATGCGGCGGCAAGTCCGCAAAGGGTGTATATCCTCGCGTCCGACCTGCAGGCGGAGCGGAACGCGACAAGGACGCGTGTCGCGGAGACGTCCTTCTGACGATGCCCCGGGTGTTACAGCCCGGGGTCTTTGCATATTCACCCGTAAAAACGGCATAGGATGGGCGATTTGGCGACCATAAACGGGATTCCGGTGTACGATGCCCGTGTCGGCTCTGACGGCACGGGAATGCTGCGTATTTCGCTCGTGGACGACCCGGCGGTGTGTTCCGGGTTCGTGGCCATGGCGGCGGAGCGGAAAAGGCAGCTCTACCGGGTCGAGGATGAGGAGCGGCGGCTGGTGTTCGGCGTGGTGATGCGCGCCGACTTCCCGATATACCGCCGTGACGACAGGGACGGCGAGTACTACGTTATCTATCGTGGGGACACCATACGGCAAATGGCCGAGCAGTACCTTGCGGACGGGCGACAGAACGAGGTGAACCTCATGCACAGGGACGGCAGCGGTGTGGACGGCGTGCAGATGGTGCAGTGGTTCATCAAGGACGGGGCGCGCGGACTGAGCCCGGACGGGTTCGGCGACATCGCGGACGGGTCACTCTTTGCCGAGTTCCACGTTACCAACGATGACGTGTGGGATGAGGTCAAGGCCGGCACCTACAAGGGCTTCAGCCTTGAGGGCGTGTTCGACTTCGTGCCCGACCGCAATCAGGACAGGGTCAACCGGGACGCGGCCCGTGCCGGGGAGTTCGGAAGACAAACCAATTTTGTAAAGATGAGGATATCGAAAATCAAGGCTGCGCTGGTCAAGGTGCTTGCGCAGTTCGGCAGCGTGACGACCGACAAGGGCGTGCTCGTCTGGGATGGTGACGAAGACCTGAAAGAGGGTGACGCCGTCTCAGTTGAAGCCGAGGACGGGTCTACATCGCAGGCCGGGGACGGGGAATACAAAACCCCCGACAACAAGACCATCGTAGTCGCGGACGGCAAGGTGGCGGAAATTCGCGACCCGGAAGCCGAGGTGTCCCCGGCAGACGGGGACGGCGGCGAGGCTGAAGAGTTCGGGAGCGTGGACACCGACAAGGGCCGTCTGGAATGGGACGGGGACGGCGATCTCGCAGCCGACATGGCCGTGTATACGGCCGGTGAAGACGGGGAAAGGGCCGCAGCCGCTGACGGGGACTACGTGACCGCTGACGGCAAGGTGATCCGCGTCAAGGACGGCAAAGTCACGGAGATTTCCGATGACCGCGCCGAGGTGGCCGCAAGGCGCATGCGGCAGGCGTATGAGATGACCTACGATGAGAAGGTGGCGCAGCTCGTTGAAGCCGTGGCCGCGAAAGGCTATGCGGATTTCTATGTCGCCGAGGCCGCTGATGATCATGTGGTCATCTGCACTTATGACGAGGTATACAACTCGAAATATGTGCGTATCGCCGTGACACGCGGCGAGGATGACTCCGTGGAGCTGGGTGCCGAGACTGAGGTGAAGCCGGCGTTCGTGCCGGTGGACTACGATCCGGACGCGGCGGCTGGCGAAAACGCCGAACTCCGCAGGCAGGTCGAGGAACTCAAGGCGCAGCCGCTGGCAAAGCCGGTGGAGGAGGTTGTCCAGACCTCGCAGAAATTCGCCCGTACAGGGAACAAGGGGCTTGACCGGCTGGCCTCGATACTGGAAGCCGGAAAATAAGTGAAACAATCAAACCATCGAGAAATATGGCAAATGTAAATTTTCTTGTGAGCTCGTTGCCTGACTATGTTCAGACCAACCGGGACATCCTTCTGAAGACTTTCGCCCTCGCCGGCAGCGGCACGCGCGAAAGGATGACTATCCAGACGGGCGTGAAGTTGAACGCTTATGTCAACTTCCTTGACATCGACCCGACACTCCAGGACGGCAGCGCCTGCGGCTTCAGCGCCGACGGATCCGCCGAACTCTCACAGCGCACCATCAACGCCCCGAGCATCAAGGTGGACATGGAGATCTGTCCGCGCACCCTCGTAGGCAAGTACGCTGAATACCTTGTGCGCAACAACGCCAACGCCGAGAGTCTGCCTTTCGAGGCCGAGGTGCTACAGGGCGTGACCGATGTCATCAACACAAAGATCGAGAAGCTCATCTGGCAGGGTGACAAGACCAAGACCGATGACGCCGACCTCAAGTGGATCGACGGCCTGCTGAAACTCATCGCGGCGGAAAGCACCGCGAAGAAGGTGTCCATCGCGTCCGGTTCATCCGCTTACGCCGGACTGATCTCCGTGTTCAAGGCCATTCCGGCCGAGGCGCGCAAGAGGGGCGCTTCCATCTTCGTGGCTCCGGAGATCTTCGACCAGTTCGCGCTTGAGCTGGTGGCCGCGAACCTCTACCATTACAGCGGCCCTCAGGACGAGGAGCCGCAGGAGATCGTGCTTCCGGGCACCGCGTGCCGCATCGTCAAGACTTACGGGCTCGAGGGTTCCCTCAAGGTTGTCGGCACTTTCGCTCGCAACCTCATCTACGGCACCGACATGCAGGGAGACGAGGAGGACGTGCGCCTGTGGTACTCTCAGGACAACGATACCTTCCGCCTCAAGGTTCTTTGGAACTCCGGTGTACAGGTAGCGTTCCCTGACCAGTGCGTGATAGGCACGTTCGCCGCCGCCCCGGCAAGTCCGGCAGGCGTGGAGAGCATCGCGGCCAACGTGGCCAAACTCGCTGACGACAAGCACGTGTTCACCACCAAGGCATCGGCTTAGTAACATAAAAGTTTAACAACGCTTGGTAGGCAAGGGGTGGGGCGGTACCCCGCCCCTTTTGCAGTTCAGGCACAAAACACATAGACAATGAGTTGTACTCAGACCCTCAGCGGCATCGCCCGCGATTGCGCCCCCTCAATGGGCGGCATAGTGGAGGTATACATCGCCAATGCGGCGGACGTGTCCTCCGTGACCGTCAAGGACGGCAAGATAAACGCCATAGCCATGGCGGCTTCGGCCAAGTTCAAGGGCTACAGCTTTGCGCGTCAGGCCGGCAGCCTCACTTCGACCTACACCATCGACAAGGCCAATGGGGTGACTTTCGTGCAGAGCGACCTCGTGCTCCCTTTCAACCGGATGGAGACCGCGAAGCGCGTGGAGATTTCCGCCCTCGCGGCAGGTGAGCTGGCTTGCATCGTCAAGGATGCGAACGGCCTTTACTGGTATCTCGGCAAGGATGAGCCGGTATTGGCTTCCGCCGGGGACGGTCAGACGGGGACGGCGCGCACTGACCGCAACGGCTACAGCATCACCCTCCAGGACACGTCCCTGGAGATGCCGCTGGAAGTCCAGACCGGAGAGGGCGGTGTGGACATTTCCGCAATCACTGACTAAACTTCGTTTCCCTTTTCCTTTGTGTCGGGCACCTGTAAAAGGGTGCCCTTTTCACGTGAAAAGGGCCGCAGCCCCCGAACGGGCCACGGCCTCAAATATGGCTCAACAGATGACTATTCCTTTGTATCTTCGGAGGCTATCTGCTTTATCTCATCAGGCGCTTTCAGCCCTTTCGCGTTGGCGGACGTCACGACGGAACGTCCGAGCTGTTTCTCCAGTTCCGCCCTTGCCGTCTTGGCGACATGGCCGCCGCTTCTGGCGATCCTTTTGTTGTGTTCAAAGCTTGACGGGTTCTGCTTCTGGGACAGTTCAGTGGTGGCTACCTCCGCAAGGGTGTTGAGCGCGCTTTCCATCCGGGTCATGTTGTCGCGGAGGTTCTCTTTCTTCAGCCCTTTGAAATTCTTGTACTGCTTTGTTGTGAATCCCGACCACTCCTGCGTTATGATGTCAGTGAGTGAGGCATACTGGCTGTCTTTCACGCCCGTCCGCTTCCATTCGTCTGTCAGGGCCTTACGCGCTTCCTTGCCTTTCATCCTTTCATTGATCCAGCCTTCTCCGTACCCTTTCCGCCTGTAGTATTCGATGCCCCGGTCGATGGCTTGCTCCGGATCCTGTATCTCATCTATGCGCTCCGATGCCACTTGGGCCATCCAGACTTTGAAAGGTTCAGCTTTCGGAGATGGTATTGATTGGATGAGGCGGAAGAGCTGCGTCTGATCTGCCACGTCGGTGAGGCGCATCTTGCCGTCGGCGGCACGCATTCTCAAAGTACTACAAATTGTAGTAGGTTCGCCTCCCTCCCTTTTTAGTCGGACTTTCAGAACGCTCCAATAACGTTTCGGGTCGGCGCTGTCCGTCAGTACCGCCACCACGTCCACGATGGAGAAATACCATTTTTCTTCCTTGTCATCCCAGATTGTCCTGATCTGTTTGTCGTTGAATAACTGCAAAGCTTCTTTTTGTCCCATAGATGTATGTTTGTCCGTTGCGAAGATACCGATTTTTTGCAAAACTGTCTTCGCAGTTACGAAAATCAGCGTATGAATACCCATAGGAAAAAGATGATCTATTTGAAAAATACGGCAGACCGGCAGGAGGTATCCCTCCCTATGGTCGTGGCAGGCATCCCGGCGCGGCTGGTGCTTACAAGCGGCATCGACCATCGCGCGTATGAGCTGGCGGCGGAGGTGCTGAAAGAAAACACGCTCGGGTGGGTGCTTGCGGTGTCCCTCCCGGAGACGCGCAAGGCGTGGGAGATACCGGACGGGGAATGGGATTATCGCCTGGAGGGTGGAGACGGCAGGACACTCGGTACAGGCGTGGCCGTGGTCGGGGACTACAATGCCGACCGCTGGGTGAATGAAGACAACAAGATAATTTACAAGCAATATGGCAACGACTAAAACAAGACGCAAGGCGGTGAGTTTCGCCGCGCTTGACCCCTATCTGGAGACCAATATAGTGTCTCCGAGGGAGAAGGTGGCGCAGGGGCGTGACGGCCTGGTGGAATGGGGTGACGGCAACATGTATCCCGAATACCTGACGGAGCTTTATGACAACGTGCCGACGCTTCAGAGCATCATAGACGGGACGGTGGACTTCATTGCAGGCGATGACGCTTCCATCCTGCCTTTGCGCGATGGAATGTCGCCGGGAGCTATGAACTTGAGGGGCGACACTATCGCGGAGCAGCTGAGGGACATCGCCACGGATCTGAACCTGTACGGGGGCTTTGCCTTGCAGGTCATCAGGGGACGGGACGGGCGGCCTTCAGAAGTCTACTACATCGACATGCGGAGGATCCGCACGAATAAGGACAACTCCGTGTTCTGGTGGTGTGAGGACTGGACACGGCGCGCGGCCCATGAGACCGTACGCTATCCTGTCTACATGCCATTCCTCGATTGGGGGACACTGGATGAGGATGGGCGTAACCTGCACGCCTCAAGTATCCTGTTCGTGAAGTCCGTGCGGCGCAAGGTGTACCCCGTCCCAAAGTTCGCGTCAGCGGTCAAAGCCGGGGAGATAGAGCGCGGCATCGATGACTTCCACCTCAATTCCCTTGACAACGGCTTCACGAGCTCGCAGATCGTGAATTTCAACAACGGCGACCCGGGGGATCAGATGAAGGAACAGATAGAAGACGAGTTCACGGAGAAGTTCAGCGGGCACGCCAATGCCGGGCGCATCCTTTTTTCCTGGAACAACTCGAAGGACACGGCTACAACCATCGAATCCCCTACGGTAGAGGATTTCGGAGACAGGTACAAGGCCCTTTCCGAGCGGTCGCGTCAGCAGCTTTTCACGGCGTTCCGCGCGAATCCGAACCTCTTCGGCATACCGACCGAGGGCAACGGGTTCGCGAACGAGCAGTACGAGGAGAGTTTCCGCCTGTACAACCGCACGGCGGTGCAGCCGATGCAGCGGATGATCTGCGATGCCTACGACCGCATCTACGGTCAGCCGGGGGTATTGACCATAACGCCGTTCTCGCTTGAGCGCGGCGGCGAAAAGGAGGTGCGGTGATGGCGGCGCAGGTGGAGATACTCCTGACTTCCGAGAAGTTCGTGAAGTCGGTGACCAGCATCAGCGACAACCTCGCCGGCAAGTACCTTCTGCCGGCCATCCGGGAGGCGCAGGACACGCAACTGCGGAACGTGCTCGGGGACGCCCTTTTGGCGCGCCTGAAGACCTTGGTGAGGGCTGACTTCAACGAAGACTTCAATGACGATTTCTTGGCCGCCTATGAGGGCAGCGAGCCGGACTACCGCGACCTGCTGCGGCGATGCCAATATTTCCTTGCATATACCGCCGTGGTGGAGGTGCTCTGGAAGGTATCTTTCAAGGTATCCAATTTCGGGGTGGTCAGGGACACGGACACGAACCACCAGGGGGCGACCGTGGAGGAACTGAGTCGGACTCAGTCTTATTGGCAGGCGAAGGCGGACGGGTGCTGCCTGGATCTCCAGAACTGGCTTCTGGACAACCGTGCGAAGTTCCCCGAGTTGACGGACGCGCAGTGCGCCCGTATCGGGTCGAACCTCAGGAGCGCGGCCACGTGCGGCGTGTGGCTTGGAGGCCCAAGGGGCAAGCGCAGGGGAGGGCGTTGCAGATGACGTTGGCTGAAGTGGTAGCCGTGCTGGAACGCGCGGCAATGGCGCAGCCGGCGGTGGAGACGGTGATGCCGCAGGACATCTTCCGCCTATCCTCGTTGCCGGCGGTGCGTTACGGGGTGTTCGGGTGGACGCAGGGGACGCACACCGTGCAGGCAGGGAGCGCGATGGTATCCTATGCGTTCACGATCTTCTACATCGACCGGCTTACGCCGGACAAGTCCAACGAGCTGGAGATCCAGTCGGTGGGTATCGATGTCCTTTCCGACATATTGAGGGCCGTGGACGGTGACGGGCGGCTCTTTGTGGATGGATCCGTCACTTTCCAGACATTCGACCAGAGATTTGCCGACGAGTGCGCCGGCGTGTTTGCAAATGTGTATATCAGAGCTAATCAAGGCACTTTGTGCGCTGAAAATCAATAACAACTATCAGGATATGAACTACTCTAAATTAGTTGCGGCAATTGACGACCGCATCAAGGCGAACGGACGGCGCGAAATCACCGGCCAGACGCTTCATGACGTTCTGGAGGCTATGGTCAGGAGCCTCGGGGCAGGCTATCAGGTGGCCGGTGTGCTCGGTGTCGATGACGACCCGGGGACACCCGACCAGCGGTTTGCATGGCTGGCGGCTGAGCCGGGCGTGTACCGGCATTGCGGCGGCCTTTCGGTGACGGAGCTCTCATGGATCATCTGGGGCGGCGGCGAATGGATTGCCAAGCCGATGGACGTGCCGTTCGGCGTGTCGGTCAAAGAATGGATACGCGAGGCGGTGGAGGAGGAGCGGACGCGCGCGATGATTGCGGAGGCGTTGCTTCAGGAGAACATAGATACCGAAGCCGCGACACGCGAGGATGCTGACACGGCGTTGGGCGCGCGCATCGACAAGGAGGTTGCCGACCGGGAAAAGGCCGTGGCGGATGAGGCGGCAGCCCGTGAGGCGGCGGATGTGGCCCTTGGTGGCCGTATCGACAAGGAGATAGCGGACAGGGAAGCCGCCGTTGCCGCTGAAGCGGATGCACGCGATAAGGCGGACAAGGCCCTGCAGGCGAATATCGACACGGAGGCCGCTGAACGCAAGGCGGCTGATACCGCTGAGGCAACGGCAAGGGACAAGGCCGACAAGGCATTGCAGGCCAACATCGACAAGGAGCAGGAACGCGCGGAGGGCGCGGAAAGCCAGTTGCGCACCGACCTCAATACGGAGGTGTCGGAGCGCAAGCAGGCGATAGCGGACGAGGCGGCTGCACGCACGGCCGCTGACACCGCCTTGGGCAAGAGGATTGACACGGAGATAGCCGACCGCAAGGCCGCCGTGTCCGCTGAAGCTGAAGCCCGTGAGGCGGCGGATACTGCGTTGGGCAAGAGGATAGACACCGAGACCTCCGAACGGAAAGCGGCGGACACCGCCTTGGGGGCGCGCATCGATACGGAGACGCAGGCGCGCAAGGACGCTGACGCGGCGGAAAAGGCCGCCCGGGAGAAAGCGGTGGCCGATGAAAAGGCGCGCGCGGAAAAGGCCGAGCAGGCCAACGCGGCGGCGATAGCCAAGGAGACGGAAGACCGCGAGGCCGCCGTGACGGCTGAAGCCACAGCCCGGGAAAAGGCAGACACCGCCCTCGGGGGACGTATCGATACAGAGATAAGCGACCGCAAGGCCGCCGATACCGCCTTGGGCACTCGTATCGATACGGAACAGACCGCCCGGACGGACGCTGATACGGCCCTCGACACCCGGGTGACGGCGATAGAGGGCAAAATTCCGGCCACGGCTTCTGCGTCCAACAAGCTTGCGGACGTTGACTTCGTGAACAGCTCCATATCGACCGCCACGGCCACTTTCCGGGGCACGTTCGACACCCTCGAAGCCCTTAAGGCCACGGAGGCCGACAAGAATGATTACGCCTTTTGGGTGCATAAAGACGAAGCCGGAAACACCTGTTACGACAAGTACACCTACGATGGCGCGGAGTGGAAGTTCGAGTATCGTTTAAATAATAGTTCGTTCACAGCAGCCCAATGGGCGGCCATCAACTCGGGAATCACGGCGGATGTCCTTGCGGCCCTGCAGGCGGCTGATACGGCCAATTCTGACGCGATAACGAAAGAGATTGCAGACCGCAAGGCTGCCGACACCGCCCTACAGACCGCGATAGACGGCAAGCAGGCCACTCTCGTTTCCGGAACAAATATTAAAACGGTAAACGGTAATTCTTTGCTGGGAGAAGGAGATGTCACTATCAGCGGAGGAAAAGGCAAGAGTGGTACTGGTACTAATTCTGAAGTATTTAACGTTGGAGATGATTACGTCCCGACAGATGCAAATTCGAATCAGGCTACCGGAATGTATTCACATTCTGAAGGGATACGAACAAAAGCGCTGGGAAGAGCTTCCCACGCTGAGGGCAGTCAAAATAGAACTGGTGGTGACGAGGGATCTCACGCTGAAGGCTATAACAATTCATTATATGGCTATAATGGTAGCAACGGTGAGGGCCAAGGATTTCATGTCGAAGGCGCGCATAATCAAGTACACATAGGTAGCAGCAACTCCAGTGGGGCACACGTAGAAGGGTACTACAACAAGACTTCGATACTTAGAGTCATAGCTCCCTACAGCCGTGGAGCACATATAGGAGGACACCATTTTAAGGAGAAAACTGTAAGTGATTTAGAAGATGTTCTTCGCGTAATAGGGGCGGGAACGGAGTCAACTCCTCGCAATGCTTTCCTCATCACCGAAAAGGATTCAGAAGCATTCACTTACATTCAAAATATCGGTGGATATACTGGTACGGAGGACTCTCTTTCCGACGTTCAAGACCTTGCTACCGTTCTAAACGGGAAAGCGGGAGCCCTTGTCTGGAGCGCGACAATTACCGATGGCAAAACTATGGAAGCCGCCTTTACTTTTTTTTCCACGAGCGCACCTTTTTCCAACATCGCCGAACTCCTCGCGGAATTAGTTGGAAGCGGAACTCAGATAATAGCGGACGACACAGAACATTCTGCCTTGTATCAGATGCAGATTTCTAAAGTTGGAACAAACTGGTTGTTTAGCGTTTTGACTCCAACGGGGATGGCGATAGGTACATTCGAGAAAGGGGTAATATATAACTCTCCGCCACGCGGCGCAGTACAATTAACAATAGAATTCGACAAAGATCTTTATTGATGGACTGGACTACGATAATCACGGCAGCGGTGTCCGCCCTCGGAGGGGGCGGATGCTGGGCCGCCATAAAGGCGGCGGTGGACAAGAAGAAAAGCCCTTACGACCGGTTCATGGAGGTGATGGATCAGCAGGAGCAGCTCTGCAAGGACGCGAGGGCGGAGCTTGCGCTGGAGCGGCAGCACAGCGCGGAGAAGTCGCACGTGATCGCGCAGACAACGAAGTGTCCGCATCGGTTCAAAGATCCGGCCTCCCCGTGCCCGGTCGATACCGCAAACGATGACCGGCTGAAACGGATATGCAAGCTCTGCAAGGAGGTAAAGGAGGACGGCAATGATTGAGAGCGTATACTTCAAGGAGGCGGAGTTCAAGGCCTGCACCCCGTCCTGCTCCCTGCAGGACATGGACGCGCGGCTCGTCTCGATGCTTGACTTGGCGCGTGCAAAGGCCGGCATCCCGTTCGTGCTCAATTCCGCTTTCCGCCCGGTGGAGTGGGAGAAGTCCCACGGGCGCGCCGGGACATCGGCACACTGCACGGGCAAGGCTGTGGACATCCGGTGCGGCAGTTCGGCGGCACGCTACAGGGTGGTGACGGGGCTGATTGCCGCCGGGTTCACGCGCATAGGCATAGGCCGGACGTTCGTGCACGCGGACTGCGACCCCTCCAAGGCGCAGCAGGTGATATGGGACTACTACAATGAGTGAGAGGTTCATTTTCACGGGTGCGGCCACACTGGCCGCGCTCGTTTTCGCCCTCGGCTACGTGTTCGGGCGCAATTCGCGCACAAACGGGCAGGAAGCGGCCATTAAGCCCGAGGTGGTAGAAGTTGTCAGGCGCGACACCATACGCGTGGAAAAGCCCGTTTTTGTGCGTTCCACGGCCAAGGACTTCGTTCTTGTCCCCGTCCGGGACACGGTGAGGGTGACGGACACCGTGTACACGGTCGCCCCGAGGGTCGAGCGCGTGTACGAGGACAGCACCTACCGGGCGGTGGTGTCCGGCTACGAGCCGCGCCTTGAACAGCTGGAAATCTACCGGAAGACCGCCACGCAGGTGGTCACCCTCACGCAGGTGGAGCGGCAGCCACGTCTCGGCTTCGGC
>ERZ808278.328-NODE-328-length-34560-cov-4.530532_pt1 | contig 34560 bp, 26 predicted proteins | sample MGYA00521239_ERZ808278 | MGnify/ENA primary metagenome ERZ808278 (study PRJEB31516, sample SAMN03275600) | gut metagenome | biome: mammalia-associated habitat; material: feces | host: Papio cynocephalus | place: Kenya | collected 2012-07-17 ... | reverse complement strand
CTCTACGCTTGTACGCGCCTCGTGCAACTGCTGTGCGTTCTGCACTTCCGCCAAACGATTCTTGAAATCGTTGGTGCGACGCAGGTAGTCCATCTCCTGCTCACTCAAGTACATTTCGCTACTTAATTGGCGGAAACGCTCCAAGTCTTTACTTTCTGCCGATATTTCAACAATACGGGCAATGGTGAGACCAAAATACTTGTTTACAGCATCTGTATTGAGTTCTTCTTTCAGTTTCCTGCGCAAGTCGTCAGGCACTGTATTTCCCTCCCACTCTGCGTCTTCCATACAACTTTGCAGATACGCACGGACTGTGTCGCTTAGCTCATCCACAATCTGAGTGGTTGTCAATTCGGTGCGGTCTATTAGCCAATGTTGTATAAAATGTTCTTTGTCCGCGATTTGGAAATATGCATTCACCCCCACTTGTACTGTCAGATACTTGGTCTTCAACGACATAGGTCGGAATGTCTTGTAGTCGTCCAATGTGGTCTGCTTGGCACCGATAAGCAATGGGAATGCCTTGTCCACCAATATGATAATGGTGAATGATGAACCTTCCTGTATGTGTTTTAGCAGAGACTTCTCTTCTGCTTCGGTCAGTTCCTTTTTGCCAAACAGACCTCTGACAATGTTCCATGCACGCTTTAACGGGGCATCGTCCTTATCGGATTTTGCCTGTTTGAAGTCGTAGGTACCGCCATTCAATGTCAAAACAGTTTTTCCGTTCACGCGCACATAAGCAGTTGTGCCTTCCGAGATAATGACACCACGTACATCTTTGAACTGCGTCAGGTCTTGCGACTTGATTACACGTGCCACCTGCCCCTGCTGTATATCCCAATATATACGGCGATTGGCAGTTTGAGCCAAATCTCCTATTTGCTGTTCTTTGAGGTGGTCACTCTCCTCCTCCGGCTTTACGGCAGTTGTCGCAGCAGGCAAGTCTTGTGCTACTTTTGTACCACAATATATGCAAAATTTGGCTCCTTCTTTCAGAGGCTTTCCACATGTAGGGCAATCCATAGGTTGATGTATTTTGTAGCTATTATTATTTAGTCATTGTCACATATCTCACTTCTCCGTTTTCCATAGCAGATACATTCACCTCATTTACTATCCCGCATGTGCAGGGTGTATGCTTGGAGTACGTAAATGCCAATTCTTTGTGCCCGTCAGCAAACGTGCATCGCTCGATGATTGACGGCTCACGAGCAGAAACCCCATATTGTTCGTATAGTTGTTTGGTGATTACTGCTGATATGTCCAAGATATTTTTATCTACTGCTTGGCGCACTCGTGATAACAGACTTTGGGGTGCGTCCGCTGATTTGTCATATAACGTCTCATGACGTACAATACCCACTTTTTCTCCTTTTGCCAATACGGCATGTTTATCTGTTTCACTATTCCGTTCGTATCCGCCTATATGTACAACAGGATCACCATACAGATTAAATTCTATCACGGTCAAAGAGTCGGTAGGCATACCTCCCCGACTATGCAAGAAGGTCTGTACTCGGGCAGCAAAAAACGCAGCACCGGTAGTACTTCCGCTCAACATATTTCGGTTAAAAGCCAGTCCTAAGATGTCTGATGCTCCGATATCTTTCGGTATTCCGCCACCATACGCCACACGGGAAGACCCCACATAAGCCAACGTATTGCTATTTAATGCAGTATGTAGCATACTCAGTTGTTTCGGATAGCCGATAAAACGGCCGCCATAGCATGCTTGCGTAAAAAATATATTAGGACAGCGTGATGCTGCAATATGAGCAGGTGTTACACCAGCAGGGAAATCAATGCCCGGATTTTCACCATAAAATGCTGCGCTCCTAAGTGCGTTGCTACCATGCATATTGAAGAAATAGTAATTGGCATCCTTGTCAAAGACTGCTATATTAGAATAGCCTGTTTGCTCGTCTGCACGGACCTCCGGCGTTAAAAATACGCGTCCATCCGCTATTATGCCACGAGGCAGATTGGCAGACACGGACGGATATAAGCCACATTGTGCCAAATCTTCTGTAATGGCCATAGTCATTTGATACCACGCAGGGTCACTTTGTGTATAAGCCCTGTCCACAGGTACGGCAGCACCGTTTTTCAATATGCGAGACAAATAACGGACAATATCGTCAGCGGTGCCATCATCTGCTACCGGCAAACGGCCAATGTAGAACATCGCATCATAGGAGAACAACTCCAACGTCAGCAACTTCTCCTCCATTTCTTTCCCATACGGATAGGCATACAGCAAGTCGGTGTCCACATCCTTATCTGCATTTCCGAAAACATTAGGTACACATGCCATCGGCACATCCTTATCACCACCGATGATAAACAAGTAGTCTGATTCCGGTAACCGGCTTTTGACTTCGGCATCGTGCGCATCTTTTAATATGTCAGCGTATTCATACCATGCATTATTCTGATTCAAACTCACGTGTTTATGTCCGCCAAGCAAACTGCGGGTCTTGTATGTGTAATCTCCGGCATCCAATAATGTATATTGCACGCCCAAATTGCGCATACCGGATATGTAACCGTTTAGAAGACCACATAAGTCGCCTGTTTCTACCCCCAACCGCTTCGACAACGTACGCAGATTGGTCAGAATAAATCCACGTATCACTATCTTACATTCTGTATGAGCAGCATCTGCAGTACACATGTTACCCGCCATCTGAGCACGTAGCATATCCGCATTCGCGCGCTCTGTAGTACATTCTGATGTTATGGAGGTTTCCTCAAACATCACCTTTGTACCACATTGAGGGCAAAAATGTGCGTCATGGTCTAACTTGGTACCACATTCAGGGCAAAACATACTCTTCCTAATTCAATTCATTATTTTTGCTTAGCCTATCAAAAATGTCCGTTTTTGATACACAAAGAATGTTGTCTATTGATGCTTTGTTGAATGTCCTGCGGGATATGTTGTTTTTAATACTCTGGTGCCTGATGTGCACGAATAATTATGGTGGAATGTCAAAAAATAGTACTTTCTTATGGAAAATACTTGTGTGTATTAAGAAAAAGATGTACCTTTGCACCGTTGTTTGAATACAAGCACAAAGTGGTGTCTCAAAAACGGACGTATTAGGGTAGCCGATGACATCGGATTAAATTGACACCTCAATAAAATCACGTATAAACTTAGCGACAGTACTCCTATCCACTTCACAGATTTGTGCTATTTTGCGCCGTGATACACGCTTTTTCAATAATGCCACGACCAAATGCTTTTTGTGATATAACGGGTGTTTTTCGGGAGCGGTTTTCTTTCCTTTCGGGCGTCCTAATACCGCACCTTCTTTCTTTTTTCTTGCCAAAGCCTCTTTAGTTCGCTGACTTATCAAGTTGCGTTCAATCTCTGCCGACAAGCCGAAAGCAAATGCCAGCACTTTGCTCTGTATGTCATCACCAAGACGGTAGTTGTCTTTGATAGTCCACACGCGACATTCTTTGGTCATGCAGATATTGAGTATTTCCATAATCATAAACAGATTCCGCCCAAGGCGGGATAGTTCAGCACATACTATCAGGTCGCCCTTCTCCACACGTTTCAGCAATTTGCCGAGTGCACGTTTGTTGTAGGCTTTGGTGCCGCTAATAGTCTCTTCTATCCAGCCGTCTACCTGTATCTGTTCACGACTGCAGAAGTTGTTGATTTCAAAGCGTTGATTTTCTACGGTTTGCCTGTCGGTTGACACGCGGATGTATCCATAAGTCATAATGTATAGAATTTTAGGCGTATAGGTCATTCTGCAGGCTGAAAAGTGGGTAGTATGTCTCTATGGGTCATTTTGCAGGCTGGCAAAATGGCGGTATGAAATGCCCCTAAAAATCTCTCTGTTGGGGATTGCGTAGTATGCGGCTTGGGGAGCCGCGTAACAGTCTAAAAACACCATCCGTTGAGGGTGAAAAAGAAGGGAAATCAGTTCAACCGCTGCAAGAAAAAGCCGCTTATAAATCGTTTCCTGTTCTGCTAAGACATTCCCATATGATTGTTCAACGACTTTTTCAAATCCGTAAAAATGCCCTCAATCTTGTTATTCGTATTGGACATTCCTGCACATTCCGGACGCTGAAAAGTGAACAAATAAAGCAGGTAAAAATCAGGTCTATGGGTCAAAGAAAATAATTACCGCAATGCTCGCCACATTCCTCCAGGTAGCGATTTGACAAGGTCGTGTAGTTCCATCATAATCAGTTCGGAGGATATGTCATTGTAGGACATCTGCATTTCCACCACTATCTGGTTGATATGCAGACCATCCTCGGCAGTACGCAACAATTCCATAATAGCGCGTTGATTCTCGTTAAGGTCACAGGTAAACTCGACCAGCGAGGTTTGCACAGGGTGTGTCTGTACTTGCCATTGCATAGCAGTAACAAGATCATCGGCGTTTTCGATGAGTTGCGCTTGCTGTTTCTTAATCAGTCCGTTACAACCGGCAGATGTCAAGTCGTCGGCACGTCCTGGAAAAGCAAAGACCTCGCGGTCATAGTCTTGTGCCATCTGTGCGGTAATGAGAGAGCCTCCCTTTACTTTGGATTCTACAACCACCACCGCATCTGCCATACCGGCTATGATGCGGTTTCGCGCCACAAAATTGTATCGCTCAGGCTCCGTTCCGCTGGTGTATTCCGTAATGATTCCTCCATTTTCAAGGGCTTGAACAGCAACGCTGCGATGAGCGACAGGATAGATGCGATCTAATCCGTGAGCGGGAATAATCAGCGTAGGCAGCCCTGCTTCCAACGCAGCACGATGTGCTGCTACATCAATACCGTACGCAAGTCCGCTCACAATGGCAACATCAGGCACCAACTGTGCCAAGTCGCAAACGAGATCGCGGCACCAATCTTTGCCCCGCTCGGTGGGCATACGCGTGCCTACAATGCTGACTACATGCTTGGGGTTGATATTGATATTCCCCTTGGCATAGAGCAATAGTGGCGCATCCACACATTGCGCAAGACGGTAGGGATAATCTGCATCTTTGTAGTAGAAAGTCTGCACTTGATGGCGGGCGATGAATTCCATCTCATCGTCTGCATGGTGCAGGGCCTCGTGCGTGATGAGGTCAGGGTGATGCGCAATGGCTTCTGTGGCAGTAGCATAGTGTTCCAATGCCTCACGTGCCCGCCGGGGGCGCGTTTGGTTTGCCCAAATAAGCGCAATCTTATTTCTCAGTTCTTCGTCCATACCACCATCTGCTTACCATATAGGCTACACCACAACCGATAATTGCTCCTGTTATATCTGCCAACCAATCCCACCAGTCGCCTGTCCGGGGGTAGAAGAATTTCTCCTGTAGTATTTCAATGATACCGCCAAAAACTATAGGGGCTACTATGGCTGTCAACCACAATCGCCAGCCCGATTGTTTGTCGCGGACAAGGTCCCAAAACAGTGTTGCACCCAAGCCGAGATACATCAGCAGGTGTACCCATTTATCCGCACCGCTTATTGGCGGCAGGTGGAAATGCGGCTCACGGATAAGACTGCCATAGAGGATGACCACTGCCACCACTACGCTCTCCCAATATCGAAACACACGAGACAAAGTAATATCAGAGTTTTATGCCGAAGCACAGATCGCCTGCATCACCCAAACCGGGGACAATATACTTCTTCTCGTTGAGTTCGTGGTCAATGGCGGCACACCAAAGTGTAGTGTCTTCCGGCATATTCTGCTGCAGGTACTCAATAGCCTGTCTAGTACCGATGGTACATGCCAAATGCACATGTTTTGGCTTGCCATGACTAAGCAGTGCTTTGTATGCCACTTCCATCGACATACCCGTTGCCAACATCGGGTCAACAAGCAAGAGTGTCTTGCCGTCCAGACGCGGGGCTGCCAAATACTCGGATACAATCTCCAACTTCTCTTGCCCGTTTCTGCCCACTACTGCACGGCGATAGGCACTCAAAAAGGCATTCTCCGCATTGTCAAACATATTGAGAAATCCCTGATGAAACGGCAATCCTGCACGCAATATGGTACCTAATACAATCGGGTCACGCACCACTTGCACGGTGGCTGTGCCGAGAGGAGTCTTCACATTCTCATCTTTGTAGGTGAGCACTCTGCTTATTTCCACTGCCATGATTTCGCCGATACGCTCAATGTTGCGGCGGAAACGCATACTGTCTTTCTGAATAGTGGTCGACCGAATCTCTTTGATATACTGATTCAGCAACGACGGTTTGTCGGATAGATTGATAACTTGCATATCATTAATTATTTGAAAATCTTTCCATTACTTGCTTTGCATAGCCCCGCGATACAGGTACGTTTGGGATGGCTTCTTCGCCGAAATCCAACATCAGTTCGCCATCCACGCGACGCAAGAGTTGCACCTTGTTGAGGTTGGCAATGTAGGAGCGGTGACAACGCATCAGGTCTTTGTCGCCAAAACTCCACGCGATGTTCTTGAGGCTGTTGCGGATAAGGGCGGTTTGCTTCTTGCCATTGCTCATATAGTGCACCTCCACGTAGTTGTCCGCCGCCTCAATATAGAAGACCATTTCGGGCTTTACGGAGAGTTTGAGGTCGCCCTTGTCGTCATAGAAATTGAACATATTGGGTTGCATCTCAGAGCGTGTGTTTTGGGTCAGTTTTTGTATCTCGCGGTTCTTCTCCTGCAGGTTAATCACCAGATAGACAATAGTATATGGAATGAGCAGGATAAAGGCGGTATCCAACATCGCCTCCTTGAACATCGTGAAGAAAGTCAGTCCGTGCGCCTCGGCATATTCGGGCAAAATGACAAATGGGAAGACTGAATAGATAAGTGCCATCATACTGAGTTCGCAGAGTATCCACGCGGCATAGGCAATGTAACTGATGTCGCGTTTCTGGGCATAGTAGTACATCACCGTGCGGCTGACAGAGATGACACTCATCGCTACGAAAACCACTACCGTCACCCAGCGGATGTACTGCATATCGCTGTCTGCCCATGTGCGGGACTCGAAAGGCTTGAAAATCAGGATAAACAACTCAGCAAACACCGCCGTGCTCAACACCACCATCACCACATTGCGCGGCAGGTTGTAATAGTATGGCAGTTTATCTTTCATTTCTATCGTTGGATGATATTGTTTGGTATCAGGTGGCAGACACATAGTTTCGCCCATAGGAGCGATAGGTATCTTTCTCTATCTCTATGTCGGACTCTATTAAAGCCTGCTCCATGTTGCCCTGTGCGTCATGGGGCGGCAGTTGCCAGCACAAGTATTTGATAGTCAAACCGCGGTCTAACCACTGGTGCTCGTAGTGCGTCTGCAGCATACGGGCTGTGGTCAGCACATCGGCATCCCCTGTTGCACCATAAAGATCCTGCGTATCAGCCAAGAGCGGCAAGCGGTTCTCCTTTATCATCGCGCGCGTGTACGTATATAGGAAAGGGCTGTCGGTTTTGAGGTGTATCCGCCCACCCTGCCGGAGTAGTCGGGCATAGCGCGCCATGAAGTACGTGGAAGTCAGGCGCTTGGTGGCTTTCTTCATCTGCGGGTCGGGGAAGGTAATCCATATCTCGTCCACCTCATCCGTGGCAAAGAACTCGCAAAGCATCTCAATGTTCGTCCTCAGAAACGCCACGTTATGCATACCAGCCTGCTCGGCTTGCTTGGCACCCGCCCACATCCGTGCACCTTTGATGTCTATGCCGATGTAATTCTTTTCGGGAAAGGCTGCCGCCAGTCCCACCGTATATTCACCGCGTCCGCAGCCTAATTCCAGCACTATCGGGTTGTCGTTGTGGAAATACCGTTCACGCCAATGCCCCGCCAATGCTTTGACAGGACTGTCCGCCAGCACCTCGCAGGCACCGCATTGGAAGACATTGCTGAACGTCTCCATCTCGGCAAACTTGCGCAGTTTATTCTTCCCCATGACTCTCTACTATTTGCAATCCCACATCGGTAATACCCCGCAAACATTCCTCACGCATACCCTGCTGAAGGGTGAATATATGCTTTCCGCCACGCACAAAATGGTATCCCGTTTCATACAGCATCGGCAGTTCATACGTCCGCATACCCGAGCCCAACCACCTGCCTCGGTCATCGGCAAGATAGCACTCCACCGTGTCATAACGCATAGTGCCGTCTGCCATCTCCTCGCCCACAAAGAGCCACAGATTTTGATAAGGGTACTGCGCATTGTGGCGTACCGTAAACAGAATATCGTACATGGCAAGGCTGTCTGTAATGTCGGCTGCGTATTGCAATACCGAGTCCTCGTGCCAGCCGGACAAGGGCATTTCGTGAAACTCGCTATACACCACGCGGGGCTGGCACGCCGCTAACAGCATCGTCATCAAGGCAATACCTGACAAACGGTATATGCGTAGGGTCGGGTTCATATTACTGCTGCTTGGGCTGTGGTTTGTTGGGGCGGTTCTGCCTGTTATCGCGGTTAGGGCGGTTAGCACCCTGTTGGTTACCGCGATTATTGCCGTTGCGGTTGTCTCGCCTGCCGTTATTATTGCCATTCGGACGACGTTTCTTCTTGTCAAAGCGCGTCAAGTCGTCCTGCCCGACCACATTCTGATACCCCACCTCCATCTCGATGGCTGTAGTCTGCTTGCCGCCCAAGGTGGCAGGCTTCTCGCCCCGACGGTTCATCTCGATGATTTCTTTCGCCTCTTCGGGTGTCAGCACACGCAGGTTCACAGGTCTGCGCGCATCGGTCGAGTAAGTCACCTCACCCTTCAGCGGGTCGGTCGAGAACTGATAGTAGGTGGCATCTTGCGTCTCCAACGGCAGTTTGCGGGGCGGCATATTCTTCGCAGCCTCCTCATATACAGGCACTTCGTAGTTCAGGCAGCACTTCAACTTCGCGCATTGCCCTGCCAACTTCTGCGGGTTCAGCGACATATTCTGCAACCGTGCAGCCCCTGTGCCCACCGATGTGAACTGGGTCATCCATGTCGAGCAGCACAGCTCCCGCCCGCAAGGACCCGTACCGCCTATTCGTCCTGCCTCCTGACGTGCACCAATCTGCTTCATCTCGATGCGCACACGGAAAGTCTCGGCATACACCTTTATCAACTGTCGGAAGTCCACGCGCCCCTCAGCGATATAGTAGAATATCGCTTTGCTGCCGTCGCCTTGGTACTCCACGTCGCCAATCTTCATCTCCAACCCCAGCGACTTGGCCAACTGCCGTGCCTGAATCATTGTCGCCTGCTCTTTGGTGTGCGCGTCTGCAGCACGTTGCAGGTCCTGTTCGGTGGCAAGACGCAGCAGCCTGCGCAACTCGCAACGCTCGCTGTTCAGGTGGTTCTTCAGCATCTGCCGTGCCACCAACCGCCCCGTCAAGGTCACCTCACCCAAATCTGTACCCGGGCTCGCTTCCGTCACCACCATCGTCCCTTTCTCCACGGGCAGACGGTCGGGATTGCGGTAGTATGCCTTGCGCGTGTTCTTGAATTGCACCTCCACCAAATCCACGTCGCTCTCCTCCTTGGGAAGGTCGCCGAGCCAATCCATCACGGGCAGCATGTGCCGCGAATTGTGCTTGCAAGCCTTTTCGTTGATTTGGCAGGAGCCGTTATCTATCACAAAATCATTAGTCATATCTCTTGTTTACTTTTTAATACACACTATCATTTGCAGACACAGGTCGAAAAAAATGATTTTCGCATTCCCGTTCTGCCCTATTTGCATTTCTGCCCGCGCCAGTTCGTCCATGATTTTCTCCACGTTGCCCGCATGAATAAACGGCGCAAACTTCGACGAGAACGTCCTTTCCGCCTCTGTCTGGTAGTTCATCTCCGCCTTGTGGAAATTGTAGATGTAGTTCTCCCTTATCTGCCTTTGCGCGTATTGCAAGAAGGCTTTCTGTTTCTCACGACCCACTTTCGCGTCCGCCATATCCGTACTCCATTTGCGCAGTTGCAGCAGGGCACTGTAATCCTTCCGCTGCCCCACTAACCATGCATTGCGCATCAACGCCACAAAGTCGTTGAAGTACCGCTGGTTCTCCTCGTCTTGGTCGGCTATCTTCATCGCCGCAAGGTAACTGCCGTTGGCTATATGGGCGATGTCTGCACGCTGTTGGTCGCTCATCTCGCCCAGCCCCGCAGCGATAGTCGCCTCGCTCAGTCGGGGTACGCGCACCTCTTGGGTGCGGCTCACAATCGTGCTCAGCAGCAGTTCGGGCTGCTCGCTTACCAACAGAAATAGCGTCTTCTCGGGCGGTTCTTCCAGCAGTTTCAGCAACTTGTTCGCGCACGCGATATTCATCTTCTCAGGCAGCCATATCACCATCACCTTATACCCGTCGCCGAAACTCTTGAGCGACAACTTGCGCATTATCTCGCTGCTCTCTTTCTCGTATATCACCCCCTGCTTGGTCTCCACGCCGAGACGGCGGTACCAGTCCTCCAAGTCAAAGTAGGGTTGCGTCAGCACCTGCTCACGCCATTTGCCCATGAAGTCGTCACACACGTCCCCCGCATCACCCTTCACTATCGGAAACGCAAAATGCAAGTCAGGGTGCTGCAAGTGCTTGTATTGCAGGCAGGTAGGGCATACGCCGCACGAATCCTCTGCCGTCCTGTTCGGGCATGCTATATACTGCGCGTATGCCAATGCCAATGGCAACTTCCCCACGCCCGACGGACCTGTAAACAACTGCGCATGAGGCACACGCCCCTCCTGAACCGACAGCCGCAACTGTTGCTTCACCTCTTCTTGCCCTATCACATCACGAAATTGCATATATCACCTCACAAAACTGCATATATCATACCACATGGCTGCATAGTCCTGCAAATAGCCCGCAAAGTTACAAAAAATCCCCCAATAATCCAAATCCACCCCGCACCGCCCTTTTTGTTAATTGCCACGCAAAGCATACTATTTTTCATTCTTAATTCTTCATTTTTAATTGCCTCCGCTGTCTTCCTCGAAGGATAACCGAATGATAACCGAAGGATAACCGAAGGATAATGCTGACCTTGTCGAAAGGATACCACGAGGATACCGAGCGAATGTCAATACCCTCTCCTATAAATTCCGAGTATGGCTAAATGCTTTGCAGAGTAATTTTATTCACCATTCTGCGCTCTTTGTCGCAGAACCACCCCCACTTGTTGAAATAGCGGCACATATTCACCACATGTATCCACAGCATTTTCGGGCTGTGATACGACGCTTGGGCGTGGTTGTGGACGATAGTCACGTACGGGAAATAAATAGTGAGATAGTCCCTGTGTATGCGCCTTGTCAAATCAATGTCCTCCGGATACATGAAGAACCGCTCGTCGAACAGTCGCGCTTTCAGTACCGCTTGCGTGCGGAGCAGCATGAAGCACCCGCTCAGATAGGGTACGTTCATCATCTTGTCGTAGCCCGATGCGCGCAGTTCAAAGCGCGCATTGCGCTTCGCCATCCAACGCTTGGGCAGGAACCGCCGTCCGAATACGTCAAGCGGAGTGGGCAGCAACTTACAGAGGTATTGTGTCTCGCCGGTCGGATACACTACATGCGGCATCAGTTGCCCCACCTCACGGTGAGCAAGCATGAACTCCACCATGGTGTCTATTGCCTCCGCCGTAGCAAGTATGTCGGGATTTATCACCAGATGCAGCGGTATGTCGTCGTACACGCTCTCCCGTATTGCGATATTGTGCGCCGCCCCATAGCCGAGGTTCTTACCGTTGAAGATATACACAATCTGTTTCTTCGCCCCCTCGTTGTCCTCATAGTCCGTATCTTCTCCGCTGTCATACCCTATACGCAGCACATCTTCTTCCATGGGCAACGCCTTTGTCTCCGCAGGCGAGTTGTCCACCCAGTACACCCGATGGGTATAGTGCGACTGCAGTAGCACCTTGGTCAGTGCTGCCACTTCCTGCCAGTTGGGGTGATATAGGACAATGGAGACGTTGAGCATTCTAATCGTCGTGCAAAATTTCTTTCAGTTTATCCTGATAGAGGCGGATAATAATCTCCTCGTCATAGCGTTGGTGCACCAACTCCCGACCGTTATACCCGAATTGTGCACGTTGTTCGTCAGACAGCGACAGCATGTGCATCATGCAGGCTATCAGACTGCTTGTGTTGCGGGGTTCGCACAGAAAACCATTCTCCCCGTTCACCACTATCTCACGGCAACCGGGCACATTCGATGCAATGATGGGACGTTCCATAGCGGCAGCCTCCAGCAATACCCGTGATATTCCCTCGCGATAAGAGGGCAGCACAATGCAGTTGGCATTATTTATGTATGGCAACACATTATTGGTCTCGCCCACATACTTGACGGCCCCCGATTGTTCCCAAGCCTCCATCTGTTCCTGTCCTACAGAGGCGGGGTTGTTTGCCCCCAACTGCCCCAATATCTTGAATTGCACTTTCGGGTGCTGTTTCTTGACCACCCGCGCGGCTTCCACATATTCGCCAACCCCCTTGTCCCACAGCACACGCCCCACAAACAAGAACACAAACGGGCTCGAAGACACCGTTCCTGATGACTTGTACTTGGTAAGGTTTACCCCCTCCCCGCTTATCAGCCGCGTCTTGAACGATGATACAATGTTTTGTTCTGCGAACAGAGTCTTGTCTTCCAAGTTCAAGAACCACACTTCCTTTGCGCTCTTCAAGGAATAGCGATACAGCATCTTTGCCACACGGTTTATCCAGCCTTTCTTGAGAAACGTGTACCCTAATCCCGTAATGACGGATATTTGCGGGATATGCGCCCTCCGTGCTGCCCAACCGCCATAGATAACGGGCTTGATGGTGTAGTGGAAAATCAAATCGAACTTCTCCTGCCTGTACAGCCTGCGCAGGATTTGGGCGGTATGTATATCCCGCAGCGGGTTCATACCCTTGCAGTCTATATCAATGGGGATGAGACGTATCTTGTTCTGCTTATAGACGGTGATGTCGCTGTCCTGAGGCGCGATTACCACCACCTCATAACCCTGTGCCGATAAGGCTGCCATAACGCCCATACGGAAATTACACATGGTTTGCGAACTGTTACCTACAAAGGCTATCTTGTGTGCCATACGCTACGGATGAATAGATAAGAGTAGTTGATTGATTTCCCGCGCAGTTTTGTCCCAACTGTACATGGAAAGACGTTGTGTTTGTCTCTCAATAAGCGCGGTATGGTCCGGTTGGCGGATAAATTGTACGATGGTATCGGCTATATCTTCCGCAGAATACGGGTCGAAATAGATGGCAGCATCGCCCGCCACTTCAGGCAGCGAGGCTTGATTGCTCAGCAACAGCGGGATACGGTAGTAATACGCTTCCAATACGGGTATGCCGAACCCCTCACTCAGCGAGGGGAAGACAAGAGCCTTGGCATGACGGAAATAATTCGTCAAGTCCGCATCCTCCACCCAACCTGTCAGTTGTATCACCTCACGCCCTGCATTCACGCGGGCTATGGCTTGCAGTTGCTCCGCGCGGAACATCGCCGTGTTGCCCACAATCACCACTCCGAAGTGCGATGGCAGTTGGTCTTTGCAGCGTCCTATCGCCTCTACCAAACGCCCCAGGTTCTTATGCCCGCGCGAACTGCCTACATACAAAAGATAATCCCGGAAGTGCACGCCTTTCGGAGCGGCATCATCAGACGAAGATGTGCCCGACAAATGCTCCCAACCCTCATAGACAACCTGTATCTTGTCGGCATATTGCTTACCGTGACAACGCAGGATTTCCTGTTTGGTGTATTCCGAAATGGCTATCACGCGCTTGGCTTTGCGCAACCCGACACCCACAACAAAGTGCAGATACCATCGCTTGAGGCTGCTCATGCGCCCCAACTGCTCAGGGAATTGCTCATAGATGAGGTCATGCACCGTATAGACGGCAGGTATATTGAGGACTACGGGGAATTGGTTGCTCGGAATGAAAGCAATATCAAAGGGGGCATGTGTACACAGGTAACGGGCAAACTGAATATCCCGTTTCGGTCCGATAGGGGCGATAGGCACTTGTTCTACCGTAATACCCTTATGTTCAAAGACATCTATATACTCCGCAGGGCATTCTTTCGGGCGGACCAGCAGCGTACATTGGTATGCCGACACGTCCAAGCGGGCAACTACATTCAATATGTATTGCGAAAGCCCGTCCTTATGGCGTGATATAGGAGTTCCGTCTATCAGTAATCGATTCATATAAACTTCCTTATGCTCATCTTCATGAGGAGCAATATCGTAGAGTCAAACAGTTGAAAATGATACTTGCACACCAATCGGGCTCGGCTAAGGAAACTCTTGCCGGGCAGGCTGAGAAACACCTCTATCAACTCCCTGTCTGCAGGGCGCAATTGGGCAGCAAACTGCTCATAGAAGGCTCTGACGCCCTCGTAATGGTCTCTGCTGACAAGGGGTACATGCCGGTTGTGCCACAGCAATGCCACCTTCTTCCTCATACTGCCGGGGGCATTGCCTGTCACATTGTGACTGTGCTGACGGTAATACATCAACGGCACATGCAGGTAATGCACCTCTCCCATAGTAATGCCCGATAGCAGCAGCACATGGTCGTGCATGGCATAGTGCGCCAACGGGACACACAGCAGTTGCCGCATCGCCCCATTGAAGATAGCCGCAGCACCTTGTATGCCGGTGTTCAGAAACAATGCCTGTTGCAAAGTGGTCGGGTAAGTCAAGGTGTTCTTGTCCGACAAGATACCCCGCTCGGCACTCCACAAGTAGGCATTGGAATACACCACCTGAGGTTGCGTATTGTCCTGCGATTCAATGGCATGCACCATCGTTTCCACTTTGCTTTCCAGCCAAATATCATCTTGGTCGCACCACATGCAATAGGGAGCGGTAGTGTACGACAACAGGTGCAGGAAATTGCGCGCCACTCCTATGTGTGTGCATGCGTCATCTATCAGACGGATACGGTTATCCTCTTGGGCCAAGGTCTGTATGATACGGACAGTGCTATCGATGGACCCGTCATCGTGTATCAGCAGATGCCAGTCGGTATAACTCTGGCGCATGATAGAGCGTATCTGCTCTTCCACAAACGCTTCGCCGTTGTATGTTGCCATGAGTATATCAACCATTTTTGCGATGCAGATTGGCAAACAAGTTGTACTTGCTGATGATATAGGGTATCAGGGCTGCTATCAGGTACTGGATATTCTGCGACAGTACCGTGAAGAATGTATCGCCGATAAACTGCATCACTATCGTCCCTGCCAAGATAGCATACAGCACCAGCGAGAACAGACTGCCGTCCTCTGCGGTCTTGAACAGGTATCCGAATATCAGTCCAAGCAAGATGGAGAAGCCTATCACACCTGCCCGACCGAAATCCTTGTAGTACGGGTATAGTGCCGTAAAAGTATTGGACCCGAACACGAAATCGCCTATCTCCACACGCTTGAACTCAAGGATAGGGTCAACAGGCTGCGTCTTTCCACCATCCAACTTCGACTTGACGGCATAGTACAAGCGGAATGTGTTCTCACCCGTGTGTTCGGAGGAGCAGGGCTTCACGTTGGTATCCAGATTGGCTATGCTGCTGGTCATATAGAGTGCCGCAAACCGTTCCGGTGTCGTGTACGAACCGCGTATGGTCTGTATGCCTACAAACGCCATTATCAGCAATACCCCGCCCACTGCCAAATGCCATAGTTTTACTATCTTGCGCTCACTCAGTATAATGGCGGACGCCAAAAACAGTATCATGAAGTTCATCTTGCCCATCGAGATAAAGGCATAGAACAGGTTGACAAGAAACAGCAATACCACTCGCCCGATATTGGCTTTGCCGACCACGTGCAGTTCCATGATATAACTCACCATCCAGAATATCACAAAGAACCCCGTGGTACGTATCCCCGCCGCATTCTCCCGCACATTGGCATCGCGCAACGCACTGAACGGGTTGCCGCCGCTATGCAACACCACAGACACTACCGCCAATGCCATAACAGGCAGGGTGAACAAGGTCAGATAATAGTATATGTCCCGGGCAGAGACACTGGACTCAACCCCTTGGAAAACAGGCTTCACATACAGCGACTGCACAGACCACGCAGTCAGGCAGAAGCAAGTCAGCCACAGCATGATATTCTCCTTGGTTTCGGTATGCAACGGGTGCAGACCTTTGTCTATCCACGCATAAGCCACCACACACGCCAGCCATACCCCCGTCAGCAGAACGGTAGGCGCATACCAGCGGTGCCGCGAGAAGACCACGCTCAATACAAACAATATGGCACACACTATGATTATCTGCTGCATAGCCTCATGTAGTTCCAACACATACCCGCAGCCACTGTAGCCTCGGTGATGAGCAATGCCCATGCTGCACCCTCCGCACCCCACTTGGGAGCAAAGGCAAATATCGTTATCAGCGACACGCATGCCGCCGCCAAATATACGTTGCGGAAACGTGTCTTATCCCGTTCTCCCCCCATCGCCAACAGCCCCAACTGCCCTGTCACACCACCAAGAGCGACAAAGAGAGGCACTATCGCCAATATGCGGAACAGCACCTGCGTAGCACCGTAATCCTTGCCTAACAGGCTCATTATCTGTTCCGAAAAGAAGAACAAGGCAATACCTGCCAACAACATCAGGCAGGACAATATGACCACTATCCCTTTCACTGTCCTGCGTGCTCTGTTCCTGTCCGTTTGCGCTATCCGGCTGATACGCGGATAATAGGCTTGCACCGCGGGAAGTAAGACTATATAGCAGCATACGCGCATCACTTTCTCCGCCGCAGTATAGCAACCCACCTCCTGCGAGGACGCGAAGTATCCCAGAAACACCACAAACAGCGTGGCATACAAACTGCTCGTCGCGTTCGACAGGAAGACAGGCAAACTGTCTCTGATAGCATTACGCATACGCACCATATTGGTTCGGCACAGACTAATCAAGCGCATACGCCATGTTACCACCACCATGATTACCCCCGACAGCACGTATGTGCCTGCCTGTATCCCCGCAGCACATAGCACATCCCCTTCGCTCTTCACCAACAAGAATGTCAAAGGCAGTATGCACAGCCGGCAAGCACAGTTCACAATGCTCACAATACGTATCCTGTTCAGTCCTTGAAACAGCCACTGCATCGTGAATACATGCCCCGCTACCATCGGGAACATCACCCATGTCACCACCCTGTATATGGCAAAACGCGGAATACACAGCACCGCTCCTACCACCAACACCGCCCCCAGCAGCAAACACAACTTGGCACCCATCGTATCTGCCGTTATCCGACTAACCTCCTGCTTGTCTGCTGCCAATGCCACCTGCTTGGTGGCGGTCAGGTTGAATCCGAAGTCCACTACCAACATCATAAACTGACACAATGCTAACGCAAAACCAATCTTTCCGAACTCCTCTGCCCCCAATACCACCATCAGATATGGCCACACCAACAATGGGACCAAATAGTTCAGCCCTTGCAGCCCCACCAACCACATTGTATCACGCAGAGCAGGATTCTTTGCAAAACGAACACAATACGTATGCATAAAGCCCGCAAAGTTACGCTTTTTTCCGCACACTCGCAACTCATCACTTTCAATTCATTATCACATTGCGTTTTGGCAGCCGACAGTACCAAGATATTAACTATTAACTATTAACTATTAATTATTTATTTGTACCTTTGTGCCCGACAAACGCAAAAGGTGATATGAAAGTACTGATAGCACCGCTGAATTGGGGGCTTGGGCATGCTGCACGCTGTGTCCCACTTGTCCGCAGGTATGTGGCTGCGGGCGACGAGGTCGTGCTCGGCGGTGACGGAGAGAGCCTCCTCCTACTCCGACGCACCTTCCCCCATTTGCGGTGGGAATCATTGGCACCATTGAATCTACGCTACGACAAGGGCAACAAACAACACAGTTTCTATTGGCGGGCAGTCCCGCAGTTGCTGCGCTTCACCTTGGCGGACAACCGATGCCTGCGGACATTGCTTCGCGAAGAACACTTCGATTTGATAATCTCGGATAATCGGTTTGGCTTGCGCAGTCCCAAGGTGCATTGTGTGTATATGACGCACCAGTTGTATGTGCAACTGCCACAACGGTTGCGGGCATTGCAACCCATAGCACAAGCCATGCACCGCTTTGTATATCAGCGGTTCCACGAGATATGGGTTCCCGACTATGCATCCGCAGAACAGAGCCTGTCGGGAACACTAAGCCACGGAGGGAGTATGGACGCGCGTGTGCGGTATATAGGTCCGTTATCACGTTTGGAGGTGCCTGCTACACCCGCACCAAGCCCTTATGAAGTGGTGGCAGTGTTATCGGGGTTGGAACCGCAACGCACCCTGCTTGAGGAGGAAATCATCGCGCGGTTTGCACACACCCAACAATGGGTACTATTGGTGCGTGGAAAAATGGGAGAACAGATGACGCGCATCCGCATGGGAAATATCATCATAGTACCGTATATAGACGATAAATCATTGATATGTGCCCTATTAGGAGCACAGCGTATCATTGCGAGAAGCGGCTATAGTACCGTGATGGACCTCGAATATTTGGGCGTCTTGCACAAAGCAGAGTGGCACCCAACCCCCGAACAACCTGAACAGGAATACCTCGCCAAGCGATTGATAGCGAAAGGCTACCACCCCACGGTTGCCATAATCGGGTAGTGGTCGGAATAGTGTACCTTGTCAATTTGGAAGTCAAGCGGTTGCAGACTCCGCGAGCAGAGGATATAGTCGATTCGTATGCCAATATGGTGACGGATATAGGTATTGCCCAACTGCGCACGGCTGGTCTCCAAAAAGCAGTCACGAAGACCTAATTTGATTCGCCAATACACATACGAGGTGGGTGGAGCATTGAAATCACCCACTACCAGCACGGGATAGGGCGAGGACTTCACCTCACTATGTACCACATTTGCCTGTTGGCGACGCAGTTTGCCTGCACTCTCCAGTTTGCGGTTGAGGGTACTGTTCTTGAACGACGTAGCCCGTATAGAGTCCAACTGCAGGTCATTGCGGTTGAGCCTGTAACTCTCCAAGTGGTTGACTATCAGCCGCAGCGTATCCGTACCCACCACCACATCGCACCTACTGCTGATGTTCGACCGCGACTCGTAGGGCAGTGTGTATTTGTGTATCAGCGGGTATCGCGAAAACACCACATTGCCGAACTGCCGATGGCTGTTATACACCTTGAAATCATAGTAGGTATAGGGGTATTGCCGCATGGCACGACGCAGTTCGGGCAGACTCAGGTGGTCGGAGTTCTTATAGACACTCACCTCTTGCATGCACACGATGTCGGCGTCCTGACTACTGACATACGACAGCAACTCCTGCGCATTCTTGTTGCCTGTCAGTCCGAGCCCATGGGTGTTGTAGGTCAGCACACGCAGTTGGTGGGGATAGTCGGCGGCATCAGGCACAGAGAACCCGTGCGAGAACAATGACCACAGCACCCACACCACAACCAATACAAACAGCAACGCGATAATCCGACCTATCTTCTTCATTTCGGTTCAAGGGTAACCAGCGGTATCAGCATCTCCTCCAACGAGATGCCCCCGTGTTGGAATGTGTCGCGGTAGAACTGCGCGTAGTAGTTGAAGTTGTTCGGATAGGCAAAGAAGTCGCTACCCGTGCAGAACACATAACTGCTGCTCACGTTGGGGCACGGCAGCCCCACCTGCTTCGGGCGGGTAATCTCAAAGCAGTTCTTCGATTGGAAACTGAGCGACTTGCCCACTTTGTACCGCAGATTGGTGTTGGTGTTCTTGTCACCGATGATTTGCACGGGGTTGGTCACGCGCGTCGTTCCGTGGTCGGTCGTCAGCACCACCTTGTAGCCTAATGAGGCAATCCTGCGGAACATCTCTGCCGTAGGCGAATGGCGCAGCCAACTGAGTGTCAGACTGCGGTATGCCGCCTCGTCATTGGCGAGTTCACGCATCATCTTGCTTTCGGTACGCGAATGCGACAGCATGTCTATAAAGTTGAGTACCACCACATTAAGCGGCGTTTGCAGTGCCTTGAACTGCCGCGTGATACGCTCGCAGAAGTCGCTCTCGTTCACCTTGTAATAGGTGTAGGTATAGCGTTTGCGGAAGCGGTCCAACTGGGTCTGTATCAACTCGCTCTCGTAGTTGTTCTTGGTCTCCTCGTCATCCTCGTCCACCCACAGGTCGGGGTACATCTCCTTGATTTGCAGGGGCAGCAGTCCCGCAAAGATGGCGTTGCGCGCATACTGCGTGGCGGTCGGCAGTATTGACATATACATCTGCTCGTCGCGCACCGTAAACCACTCGGACAGAAGAGGTTGTATCGTCTTCCATTGGTCGTAGCGGAAGTTGTCAATCACCACAAAGAACACTTTCTCCCCCTTGTCCAGCAGAGGAAAGATGCGCTGTTTCATCACATCCTGCGACATCATCGGACGCTCCTTTCCCTGCACAAACCACTCCTCGTAGTGCTTGGCTATGAACTTGGCAAAGGCTGCATTCGCCTGCTCGCGTTGCATGCGCAGCATCTCGTGCATAGCGGATTCCTCCAACTCTATCTCCCAATGCGTCAGGGTGCGCTCTATCGCCATCCACTCTTCCACGGTGGTGGCGGTGTCAATCATATACGAGATGTCCGAGAACTCCTGCCGGTATGTGGTGTTCACGTGCTCCTCTACGATTTCGCGCTGGTGGACATGCTTCTTCAGGCATAGTAGTATCTGATTGGGATTAACGGGTTTAATCAGATAGTCGGCTATCTTCTGCCCGATGGCCTGCTCCATAATGCGCTCCTCTTCCGACTTGGTTATCATCACCACGGGCAACGCAGGGCGCATGTTTTTTATCTCTTGCAGCGTCTCCAAACCCGACAATCCGGACATATTCTCGTCCAAAAAGACAATATCGAATTGTTGCTCACGGCATTGCTCGATAGCGTCCTGCCCGTTGTTTACAGGCACTACCTCATATCCTTTCTCTTGCAAATAAATAAGGTACGGTTTCAGCAGATGTATCTCGTCATCCGCCCAAAGTATTCGGTTCGTTGTTGCCATATTATTGTTTCATTTAGGGGTTATTAGGAGTCACAAGAACCTTCCCTGCAAAAATCGTACAAAAGCAGCGCAAAATCGCACATAAGGTACGAAAAAATGGCAAATACCCATAATATGGGAACTAAGAATGTACCAACCTGCCCATTTTTCCGTCCCCTTCTTTCCCCATTCTCCCTCCCGCCAAACAGCAAGGGTGAAGCGTAAGGCAGATGCGCATAGCGCATTGAGTGCCTGCGGGGTCCCCCATTAAGCCCGTGGGCTTAATGGGGTGCTTTCGTAGCGACGCGAAAGCCGGTGGCTTGAGCAGAACTCCATATAAGCAAGGGATACGCAACCCTTACGCACCCCACAAACCACCCTATGCTCCACTCTTAGTAATCTGTGATACAATACTCACGCCACGCTATCACCATTTCGCAAAGAACTCAGTTCTCTGCGAAGTCCTCTGCTAACCCGCCAACAACAATTTCCGTATTTCTTTTGCATACCTGCAAAAATTATTGTACTTTTGTGCCGTGAAGACCACGCAGAGGTGAGTGGGTGGGTATTATGGCTCGCATATTGCGGGTGGTGATGCCCAAGCACCAATGTTTCGGGCTTCATGTTACATAATAAAAGGCGTTTATTGGCGCTCTGTTCTGACAGATTGAAATCTCGCAAATTTCACGGAAAATCAGACTTAGCAACGGTAGATGTCCTCGGAATATAAGTGTATTCCGCCAACTGGGAGACGACGCGGCTCGCGTCGTCAATATATGGTTATTGGGAAGTTGATGATTCCTAATTGCTGCATATTTAGGCAATCATACTCTTTTGTGTGTAGTTCCAGTGTTGGTGTGTTTGCTTATATTGGCGTGGGCTTCGCGTTGTCGGTTCTATTTTCCAGGCAATGCGAGAGCCTCAATCTGTGGAACGGCGACAGTCGAGTTCCACGTTTTTTGTTTATGTACCTGTCGAAATGATAATAACATCAATTTATTTGATATGGTATATCGTTATTTTTTATGTGCAATCCTCTCCATGGTCTGTTTGACCGGTGTAGCCCAAAAATATGGAGAGCCAAGTATGCCTTATGGCAAACAACAGCAGCAACCAAGTAGTTGGCAGGGAACTGGCTGGGCAATCAACAATGGCTATGTGGTAACAAACTATCACATTGTAGATGGGGCTCGTTCCTTGAAACTAAAGCACGTAATAGGAGATTCTGTCAGACAATTCACAGGTGAGGTTACTGTTACTGATATAGAACACGATTTGGCTATTATCAAAATTACTGATTCTAAATTCCGCGGATTTGGTCGTCTTCCTTATGCTCTTAAAACGCAGCCAGCGGAGGTCGGTGAGTCTGTGTTTGTTTTAGGGTATCCTATGACTGATATTTTAGGGGATGAAATCAAACTGACAACAGGAGTTCTATCGTCCAGAACGGGGTATCAGGGGGATGCCACTTCTTATCAAGTATCAGCCCCGATTCAGCCGGGCAATAGCGGTGGACCTCTTTTTGACAATAACGGCAATGTGATTGCATGTATCAATGCGAAAGTACCTGCTGCGGAGAATGTGGGATATGCCATTAAGGCTCAATATGTTAGTGAGTTGATTGCAAAATTGTCTGCTGCTTCAGAAATACAACCCACCAATGAAGATTTGGCAGGGAAGACCTTGCCCGAAAAAGTAAAAGCGGTTAAAAGTTATATCTTTACGATATATGCTTCCACACAGGCATTAGATATACCACGTTCTGCACAACCCCAATATGGAGCACCTCCTGTATCTAAAGGAAGCCATACTATAGAAATGCCTTATGTAGATAATGCTCTTTCCATGAATGCCATTCGTATTCAAAGACTTACACTGTCGGAAACGCAAACTGTTATAGAGTTTCAATATAGTAACAGGACTGCCCAAGGCTACTATCAGTGGATAAATATCGACAAGAATACATACATAAATGTATCAGGTAAAAAGTACAGATTGCTATCCGCAGATGGAATTGCAATAGCACCGAATCAGACTTTATTGAATGGCGTTACCGACAATAAATTGTTTCGGCTTGTGTTTCCTGCCATACCACAAGGGACAACATCATTTGATATGATTGAGCCAGGAGATAGTGATTGGAAATTTTACGGAATATCTACGAAAGAGTAAACGATATGAAAAGATTGTTTTTATCGGTATTGGTGGTAACAATGGCTATCGTAAATGTCGCTGCTACCAAACGGGCACTAATCATAGGCATCGGTGATTACCCGGAGGTTAGTGGCTGGGCTAAAATTAATGGCGACAAAGACGTTCCTGTCGTTGAAGATATGCTCCTTTGTAATGGCTTCGGCAAACACAATATTGAAGAACTCGTCAATGAACAAGCCACACGCGAGGGGATAATTACGGCAATTTCGCACTTGACAACGCAAACTCAAAGTGGTGATATTGTCTATGTCCATTTTTCGGGTCATGGTCAGCAAATAACGGATATAGACGGTGATGAAGAAGATGGACTTGATGAAGCATGGATTCCTTATGATGCACGTGCTGTTTATCAGGAACGGATATATGAGGGAGAAAACCATATACTTGATGATGAATTATTTGTGTGGTTCTCTGATATTAAACGAAAGATAGGAGAACAAGGAAACCTCATTGTTGTTGCAGATGCATGTCACAGCGGGGATGGTTCGCGAGGGGATAATGACGAAGGAGAATGTATCCGAGGGAGTTTTATTTCTGATTTAGCCGATGCTTCCTTGATTTTTGTGAAGAAGATAATGTCTGGTAGTAAATCGGAGCAGAGAGTACAATCTATCCCTCAAGGTGATATAGATTGGGTTTTTATCAGTGCTTGCAAAGATTACCAGAGTAATCAGGAATATAAAAAAGCGGGGTCTCTGACAGCAGCCATGGCAGCATTAAAGACTGAACTGACAATACTGACTTATGATGAGTTACGCCTGCGATTAAAAAGTTGGATGAGTGCTCACCTCCCTCGGACTCAAACTCCGACTATGGATAAGCCATCAAAAACAGATAAAACAACATTATGGTGATTATATGTGCATTTAATAGGGGACAAATCCCTAATTAACAAATAAATCATTAACCAATTAACAACAAACAAAAATGAAAAAAGTATTTTTTCTTTCTATTATTGCGCTGAGCGCAGTAATGGTCTCGTGCAACAAGACTGCAGCACCTCAAGACTCTGAAAAAGAAGTATGTGAGGCAAAAGCATCTACCGAAGTTTCTGCACTGCGAACAGCAGATGCTTTGGCAAAGTATGGCTACGAAGAAGAATCTGCATCTGCATTGATTGAGGCGGCAAATATCCTTGTCAGTACTCCGACTCAAGACCTTGTAGCGGAAGAGTTCTTTGCAGGGGAAAAGAAAGATGATGGCGGAAAAGCCGCTGCGGAGCATTTATCACCCGCTAAACTTATTGCAGATGCAAAGACTTTAACCGAGGACAAAACCATTCTCGCTATGGCTGCTAAAGTAGAAGAAAAAATCTTTGCTGAAGCAGAGGGGACTCGTGGTGCTGTAGGTGGTGCCAAATATGGCAGGGATAAAGTCTATGCAAATGACTACACTTACTACAATGTCAAGTTTTGGGCAAACGAGATGGCAGAGGTCGCTGTTTCGGGTGATGGTGATACCGATTTGGACCTTTATATCTATGATGAGAATGGTAATCTTATTACCAGCGACACTGACTACACAGATGATTGTTATGTACGTTTCACCCCGCGTTGGACAGGCGTGTTCAAAATCAAAATTGTAAACCGCGGTCGTGTATATAACAACTATGTAATTGCAACCAACTGATTTCCGTCGCTACGAAGAACGAACACTATATCCACAAATAGCCTGTCACCTCAATCCCTTGCGGTTGGGGTGATAAGGCTTTTGTTTATTTCAATCTCCATAATTTTAGGAAAGTATCACCGATTAGATAGCCTGTTTTGGTAATATGAAGAAGATACTAAGCCCATTGCTTCTAATGTTGGTAGCACTGACTTGTAATTACGTTTCAGTCTCTGCTGAAGAAACTGACTACGTTGTCGGTATAGATACTACTGCCGTTACTAACTCTGTTGATGCTCGTTTTGTATGGGCTATCCGGCATCAGCAGTATGATTCATGTTTACGGCTAATAGATGCAGGGGCGCAATATGCAGATTACCCCTATCTGTGTGATTCGTGTCATGGTGACTATTGGTCTCTCATGGTATATGCGGATAGTATAAAATATCCATCTATAGATTCTTTGATTATTACAGAATTATGGGTTTTGCAGGACTGCTCCGTAGAGTGTGTGAATAACGGAGCGTATGAGGATGCCATAGGGGGATTAGAAATGATTATTGATTTCGCAAAGTATCTCACTCCGCCGAACAAGAGCAAAGTGATGTGGGCGTATAACGATATTGGGGAATGTTATTTCCACTTAAAGCAATATAACAATGCACTTGCCTATGCAGATTCAGCCATAACTATGGCTCACAAGATAAATATAGAAGACTCTTTGACTTTGGCTACTCTCTCTTACAATATTGCGCGTTGTTGCTACAGTCTTGAGCAATACTCTAAATCAAAATACTACTTGGACGAGGCGTGTATGTATGTTCAAACACTATCCGATTCTATGTATGTAAAACAGGATGTCCTCAATCAAATGACACTTTTATTGTGTAGGATGGGTAAATATACGGAAGCACAACCCTATGCAGAAGATGTGTTACGTATAGCGGAAGAGTATAATTTAATAACGGCTTCTACATATCTTAATAATTTATGTTTAGTATATGGAAGTTCTGGTCAATACGAAAAGGCTATTGAATACAGTGAACGCGGATTGACAAACGAATGTAATTCAGATATCTCGTATATGTACCTATTAAACAATATAGGACAATGTTATTTTAAGTTAAATAACTATGAAAAAGCACTTGCATATACTGAAGCCGCATATGATATTTACCAGTCATTGGAAGAATCAGAACAATATGTTTTTATTTTAGCAAATCTGGCATATATTTATACTTATGTAGATATTCAGAAAGCAGAAGAGTACTATAAAATGACTTTGGGGAAGGTTTCTCATGATAATAGTATGTATCCTACCATACTCAATAATATGGCAATATTGTATCAAAGCATGGGGCGGTCTGAAGATGCAAAACAATGCATAGAAGAATCTATTCATACAAGCGAGTACTCTGACAGATTGATTAGACAAAGCAATCTATTTTTCTCAATAGCAAATTCGGCATTTGTATACATGTGTCAAGGTGAGTTTAAGAAGGCTATAACCCACTTTGATAAAGCAATGAAGATTGCCCAAAAGATTGATACGGAGCCCGCAACAATGGCTTTAGTAAAAGAATGTATCGCTTTTTTGTATAGTTTGCAGAATGGGAAAGAGAAAAAAGCCTTTCTATTGTATCAAGAGGTTTTGGCAAATTATTCAGAGTTGATGGCTACACAATTTGATTTCTTGACAGCAAGAGAACGTGCTCTATTTTGGGAGAAAGGCAATTTTATGCGAATGTCAGTACCGGCATTTGTGTATGCACACCACAGAGAACATCCTTTTTTCTCAACGCTTGTATATGATTGCGCATTACAATCCAAGGGCATGCTGCTACAAGCATCTTCAGCATTGACGCACATATTATCCACCACTTCAGACTCAATACTTCTTTCTCAATGGAAAGAGTTAGAAAATCTTCGTCAAACGATAGCATCTCCAGAGACTGATATGAATAAATTCACATTAGACTCACTTGAATATGAAGCGGAAAGTGTTGAATCGTGGTTGATGAAGAATAGCAAGCAGTATCGTGATAATCAAGCCCTTTGGCGTGCCAAGTGGCAGGATGTACAAAACAAACTATCTGACAATGAAGCAGCAATAGAGTTTGTATGCTTCTCGCCTTATGATGAAAATGGGTTCGCGAATGTAAAACAATATGTAGCACTATTATTGAAGAAAGGATGGAAACAACCACTAATGTTTTCTGTTTGTAACGAAGAGGACATACGGCAGTTAATGAAAAATCCGGATGTCGCTTATAGTCCTTCAAATAATGAATCATACCGATTATTATGGGAGCATTTGGCTGTATTTATCGTACCGCATACTAAAGTTTATTTTTCTCCCGATGGCTTGCTCTACCAGTTCAATTTAGAAGCAATCAGTATCCCGTCGGGAAAATTACTTTCAGAAGAATATGACCTTGTGCGTCTGTCTTCTACCAGGGAATTGGTTATGGATAATTCCAAGATAACCCCACAAACAGCAGTCTTGTACGGTGGGTTGCAATATAGTATGGACGTAGAGGATATGTTGGCGCAAAGTCAATCGTATGAAAAAACGACTTTGTTGGCTTGTCGTGGAGATGATGAAGAACGGGCAGGATTTAGACCTCTGCCCGGTACAAAAAAAGAGGTGGAGACAATAGTTAAGGATTTAAGGGCAGAGGGTATCCATAGTGATTTTTATACTGCCGATATGGGCAACGAGGAGTCTTTTAAGGCTCTCAGTGGGAAAGAGGTGAACATCCTACATATTGCCACTCATGGTTTCTTCCATCAGAAAGAAGAAACTCCGCAAAAGGATTTGTATAAGTTGTTTGCTATCAGCATGGATGATAATGCACCAGTCGATGATCCTTTGTTGCGGTCGGGACTAATGTTGTCAGGGGCTAATCTTGCATATCAGGGACATCGGGATGAGATACCGACGGGAGTGCAAGACGGTGTTTTATTCTCTAAAGAGATAGCCTCGCTTAATCTCACCAGTGTGGATTTGTTGGTGTTGTCCGCTTGCCAAACAGGGCAAGGCGATATCAACAGTGATGGCGTTTTTGGTCTTCAGCGTGCGTTCAAACAGGCTGGTGTCAAGACCATCATTATGAGTTTATGGAAAGTCAATGATACTGCCACGCAACTATTTATGACTGAATTCTATAGAAATTGGATTACGCTTAAACAATCAAAGAGGGAGGCATTCACGAATGCCCGCAATGCTGTTCGTTATGCTGTAGATGAAGATGGTGACCGTATGTTTGAAGCCCCCGAGTATTGGGCAGGATTTATTATGTTAGATTAGACGTAATCTTATTAGCGTTTGGACTAAACATATGTTTTTGAAAAAGAAATGGAGGAAATGCCTAAAAATGACGATTTTTGCACCATTGATTATCACTAACTTACAAAGAAAATGCAAAAATAATGCAGAAAAATTTGGATTTTGGACGATTTTGTATTATCTTTGTACTTAAATTGGGATGGCAGTGGGGCGTGATTGTTTGATGTGCGTAGAGGTTCGTTGGTTTCCGTGATTTCTGTATTTGTGCAGAGGAGCGTGTTGTGGGAGAGGGGGTATAAGTGGTAAGGAGAGTTGCCGCCTGTTGTTGTGTCTGTAGTAGGGATAGTGGTAGGGACACGGGTGTTGGCGGGTTGTTGTCAGTCGTTGGTTATGTAGATGTGCCATGCATGGGAAATTAATGGCTAATTACATTGAAATTAATGTTCTTGTTTGTTGTTGGCGAGTTATCCATTAACGGTCCATTCGCGGCAATTAACGGAGAACTATACCCGCTAACGAATTCGTGGCTTTTAATTCGCGGCTTTTAATTCGCGGATAAGTCATGTTTAACCGTTTTGGGGTGCAGTTTAATTCTTCATAATTCTTCACGAAGCGTAATGCGTAATGATATTCGGGGCTCCTCTTGTGTATGTTGCGGAAAAGCAGTAATTTTGTGGCTTGTTAGGTGGATAATTAACCCATTAAAATACGATATTGTGAAAACAAACTACCTGAAATCGAGGCACATAGGCCTCGCAGAAGACGAGCAGAAACAGATGCTCGCCGAGATTGGTGTGAACAGCATGGACGAGTTGATTGCCCAGACGATGCCGCAGGACATCCTGCTGCAGGAGCCTTGGGACTTGGACGAGCCCCTTACTGAGCAGGAACACCTCAACACCATGTACCAAATGGCACAGAAAAACCGGATGTGCCGCTCGTATATCGGTCGCGGTTGGTATGGTGCCATCACGCCTGCGGTGATACAGCGCAACGTGTTGGAGAACCCGGTATGGTACACCTCATACACTCCCTATCAGGCAGAAGTGAGCCAGGGACGTTTGGAGGCGTTGTTTGTTTTCCAGACGATGATAAGCGACCTGACGGGGCTGCCATTGGCAAACTGCAGTCTTCTCGACGAGGCTACATCTGCAGCGGAGGCAGTGACGATGATGCGCAACCTGCGCAGCCGCGATATGGTGAAGAACAATGTACGCAAAGTGCTGGTTGACAACCGAATCTTCCCAAATACATTGAGTGTGATGCGTACCCGCGCAGCAGGGCAGGACATCGAATTGGTGATGGCGAACTACGAGCAGGTGAATGCCGAGTGGCTGGCCAAGGAAGGTCCGTTCTTCGGTGCTATTGTCCAACTGCCAAATGCAGACGGTTCGATAGAGGACTACAGCGCGTTTATTGCCGACTGCCATGCGGCAGGAATGAAGGTGACAGTGATTGCCGACCTTATGGCTATGGCACTCCTCAAACCGCTGGACGCTGATATCATGTGTGGTACTGCCCAACGTTTTGGTTTGGCAATGGGTTTCGGCGGTCCGACGGCAGGCTATATGGCTACGCGCGACGAGTACAAGCGTGAGTTGCCGGGGCGTATCATCGGTCTGAGCAAAGACGCTTACGACCACCCTGCATACCGCCTGGCACTGCAGACCCGCGAGCAGCATATCAAACGCGAAAAAGCCACCTCCAATATATGTACGGCAGAGGCATTATGCGCTGTGATGGCAGGTATGTATGCCGTTTACCACGGTGCGGCAGGCATTCGCGAGATAGCCGAGGGCATTCACGGCAAGGCTGTGTATATGAGCGAGATGCTGCAGGCATACGGCTATGAACAGGAGAATACGGAGTTCTTTGACACGCTGAAGATTCGTCCTACGGGTGACATCACCGTTGAGCGCGTGCGCGGCGTGGCAGAGGAGATGGGTATCAACCTCTATTACGACGCAGAAGGCTGGATAGGGCTGAGCCTTGACGAGACCGTGACAGTGGACGATATGAACGACCTCATCGACCTCTTTGCCCAAGCCAGCGGCAATATGGCGCAGTACGAAGACAGTGAGGACGCGTTCCACAACCTGTGGGCAATCGCAGAAGAGAAAGTACGTGCGGTGGACTATCTGCAGGCAGACGTCTTCCGTCTCTATCACACAGAGACAGAGATGATGCGCTATATCAAACGCCTTGACCGCAAGGACATCAGCCTTACGCATACGATGATTCCGTTGGGCAGTTGCACGATGAAACTGAATCCCGCGTCTGCCATGATTCCCGTTACCTATCCGGGCTATATGAATGTGCATCCGCTGGCTCCCGCCAACCAAGTGGAGGGCTATCGCGAGGTGTTGGAAGACCTTGAGCAGCAGTTGGCTACCATCACGGGCTTTGCAGCATGCAACCTGCAGCCTACTTCGGGTGCGGCAGGCGAATACACGGGTCTGGTGACGATTCGCGAGTACTTGCACCGCCAAGGGCAGACTGAGCGTACTATCCTCCTTATCCCCGCTTCGGCGCATGGTACGAACCCCGCGTCGTGTGTGCAGGCAGGTTTCACACCTCTCGTAGTGAAATGCGATGAGAACGGCAATACCGACCTTGCCGACTGGCGTGAGAAAGCCGAGACCAACCGCGAGCACCTGGCAGGGTGTATGATTACCTATCCTTCGACACACGGTATCTTCGAAATGGCTATCCGCGAGATGTGCCAAATCGTTCACGATTGCGGCGGTCAGGTATATATGGACGGTGCGAATATGAACGCGCAGATAGGCTACACCAACCCCGGTTTCATCGGTGCGGACGTGTGCCACCTCAACCTGCACAAGTCGTTTGCCAGCCCTCACGGTGGCGGTGGCCCCGGTGTGGGTGCTATCTGCTGTGCCAAACACTTGGTAGATTGTATGCCCACTCAGGACCACAACCGCGTATCGAGTGCCCTCTATGGCAATGCGAATATGGCACTTATCTCCTACGGTTATATCCGTATGATGGGCGAGGAAGGACTGCGCGAGTCCACGGCAGCCGCTATACTGAGTGCCAACTATATGGCATCAAAACTGAAAGACGCGTATGGCATTGTCTATACGGGCGTACACGGGCGCGTAGGGCATGAGTTGATTCTCGACTGCCGTCAGTTTCACGCTATCGGCATCACCGAGGGCGACATCGCCAAACGTCTGATGGACTTCGGTTACCACGCGCCTACGCTGTCCTTCCCTGTGCACGGCACCTTGATGGTGGAACCCACAGAGAGTGAGAGCAAGCACGAGATAGACCAATTCATAGACGCATTGCTCACTATCCGTGCCGAGATTGCCGCCGTAGAACGCGGTGAAGCAGATGCCAAGGACAATGTATTGCTCAATGCGCCGCACCCTGAGTATGAGATAGTTGCCAACGAATGGCACCACTCGTACAGCCGTGAACAAGCCGCTTATCCCACCGATTGGGTTCGCAGCAACAAGTTCTGGATCCCTGTTGCCCGTGTGGACAACGGTTGGGGTGACCGCAACCTGATTGCCAAGTACATACTGAACAAGTAATTTCCGTTAGCACCTTACCTCACCTTGTTATGCCATAGTGGGGTAGGGTGCTGTACTTAATTTGCAAATTTGTAAATTGTAACCTGATTTATGACCCAACCTATTGACGAATTGCAAAAGAAACTTCGCCGTAGCAAGTACAAACACGCCCTGATAGAGGCAAAAGAACTGTTGGTTATCGCCATTGCTACTATTCCTTATGCCTTGGTAGTCAATCAGATATTGGTGCCTCATGCTATTGTGGGCGGTGGCTTGACCGGTGTCTGCGAGATTATCTATTTTGCAACGGGCATGGTGATTCCTATATGGCTCAGTTCGTTGATAATCAATATCATCTTGTTGATTATAGCCATCAAGGTGGTAGGTTGGAAGTTCTGCATCCGATCTATATACGGCGTCTTTTTCCTGACGCTTTGGCTGAAGTTGGTGCCCACGGCAAGTACTCCGCTGTTGTCCGACCCGTTTATGGCAGTTATATTGGCGGGTCTGTTCAACGGTTGCGGCTTGGGCTTGGTGTTCCTCAACAACGGTAGCACGGGTGGTACCGACATTGTGGCGATGATTGTGCACAAGTTCCGTCAGGTGCCATTGGGTCGTGTGTTGATGGCATGCGATATGATTACAATCTCGTGTGCGTATTTCCTGCCTGAGGTACACAGTATTGAGAAGGTGCTGTTCGGTCTGTGCTACACGTTTATGTGCTCCAATGCCGTTGACTGGACCATGGGGCGTGCGCGTCAGTCGGTGCAGTTCTTCATTTTCAGTCAGAAGTACGATGAAATCACCAAGGCTATCCTTACCGAGATGTGTCGTGGCGTGACGCTGATAGATGGTGAGGGCGGCTATACACGCCAACCTATCAAGATAATCACAGTGATGGCAAAGCGCAGTGAGAGCAGCAAGATATTCCGTATCGTGCGCGAGATTGACCCCGATGCTTTCGTCAGCGAGAGCCAGACCAAAGGCGTCTTCGGACAAGGCTTCACCGATATTCGCGAACACGCGTAAAAGACCGCAAGCGGTCGTAATAGGTAATGGTTAATAGTTAATGTCATTATCGAAAACTACGTAAATATCATGTCTGATACCAAACAACACACGCAACCCACTATGGGTGAGCGGGGGATGTCGTCCTACATCATTGGTGATGCGGGTGGCAGCAAGTGGAAGACCATTCGCGAATACGTCTTTATTATATTGGCATTGTTTCCTTTTGCCCTGATGGTCAATTGGATATTCGTGCCACAAAACGTGGTGGGCGGTGGTCTGACGGGTATTTGCTCCATAATCTTTTATGCCACACAGGGAGCGTTTCCGTCGCTGTTCCCTGAGTATGGAGGGGCTATCCCTATCTGGCTCAGTTCGCTGACTATCAACGCGATATTGCTTGTTGTTGCTATCATCACGGTGGGGTGGAAGTTCTGTATCCGCACTATCGTGGGCGTGTTGGCACTGGCATTTTGGTACCGCGTCATTCCGATACGTGAGACACCGCTCATCGAAGACCCCGTGTCGGCTTGTTTAGTCGGAGGCGTGGTGTTCGGCATGAGCTTAGGCATCGTGATGCTCAACAACGGGTCATCGGGCGGCACCGACATCCTTGCTATGATTATCAACAAGTACAAGGATGTCAGTCTTGGGCGCGTGATGGTGCTGTGCGATGCTATCATCATCGCCAGCAGTTATTTCCTGCCTGTGCCGGAGAACTTCTATACGCCCGGCATGGATGTGGCTGACTTCAAAATCAAGCGTATCCTGTATGGTCTGTGCATGACCGTAAGTTACACGGCAGCAGTCGATTGGATAATATCGCGCTTGCGTCAGTCGGTGCAGTTCTTCATCTTCTCCACCAAGTACGACGAGATAGCCACCGCAATCAATCAGACTGTGCAGCGGGGTGTGACCGTTCTGGACGGAACAGGTTGGTACAGCCAACAGCCCATTCGGGTGGTCACTGTCCTTGCCCGCAAACACGAAAGCCAACTTATCCTGCATATTATCAAGAAGATAGACCCCAATGCCTTTGTCAGCCAAGCCAATGTGTCGGGTGTGTTCGGCAAGGGGTTTGATGCTATCAAAGTGAAGTAATGGGCTGACAGGTTCCACGTTGTCCTACGTATTAGCAAAAAGTAAGAAAAAGTAGTGTAGTACATCAGTTAGTATGGTGTATGGCGTTTGATTGCTTTAATAAAACGGTGTTGTTACTTACTAAATGGCAGGATATATACTAAAAATGGTATGTATCCATGGAAATTATGAATTTTGATTTGTGAAGACAGATATTTTTTTGTACCTTTGCAAACGAATTTGTTTTTCGCGAAATGGATGAAGAAAGAGTAGAGGATTTGTAGGGCAACGTCATGGAAAGGTCGAGGAAAAAGTCTTGGAAAATCGGGGAAAGATGAGCGGTGGAACAGCGGATTATTGCGGGAGAGACGGATATTTATCATGGAATAAATTAAAATCAAGATACAAATGAACTTATCAGAATTGACCAACAAAATCTACGCGGAGGGCGTGGAGAAAGGAAATGCAGAGGCTCAACAGATTGTAGCCAAAGCACAAGAAGAGGCTGCCGCTATCGTTGCGAAAGCACAAAAAGAGGCTGAGGCCAAGGTTGCTGCTGCGGAGGCTAAGGCTGCCGAGTTGGATAAGAATACACGTGCCGAGTTAAAACTGTTTGCAGAACAAAGCGTGAGTGCGTTGCGCACAGAGGTAACCGACCTGCTGACCAACAAAGTGGCTGCGGACAGCGTGAAAGCCGCTACCGCAGACGCTGCGTTCATGCAGGGCATCATCGCCAAACTGGCTGAAGAAATGGCTAAGGACGGTGAGGTGACCATTGAGACAAAAGACGCCGAGGCTCTGAAGAAATACT
>ERZ808278.326-NODE-326-length-34602-cov-3.820071_pt1 | contig 34602 bp, 24 predicted proteins | sample MGYA00521239_ERZ808278 | MGnify/ENA primary metagenome ERZ808278 (study PRJEB31516, sample SAMN03275600) | gut metagenome | biome: mammalia-associated habitat; material: feces | host: Papio cynocephalus | place: Kenya | collected 2012-07-17 ... | reverse complement strand
GTATACAAATATTTAATTTTACAATCATAATATTAAAATCCTCATTTTATTTTTATTTTTATTTTTTTACTATATAAAGGGATTATTTCTTGCCTCTCCTGCAAATGGATTAGCCATCCCATTATTCATTCTATTTTGTTGAGATTGTCCTGTTTTTTTTCCATGTTGAAATAATTTACTAAATCCATCCGTTTTTGGTTTTGCTGTTTTTAATAAACTATCTTTTCTTAAGTCTGCAAGGAATTTACAAATCATTGCGCAACAGTCCGCTCTATCGTCATGCATACCTTGATTCTTCTTACTTGGTAATGTATCAAATCTTGTAGTACCATTAACAACAGTTTTCTGCATAGCAACCAATTCTTCTTTTAATAGGTCTATCTCTGTTATGCTTTTTACTTCTTTTGTGTCAAGTCTTTCTGTCTTGATAATTAAATTATTATCATTATCAAAATATTCAAATTCCATTTCATTTTTAAGATTTAAACTTTTCGGGAATATTACCAATCCTTGGTTAATCATATCTTGACAAGCAGTATACATTTTTACTTTATCTGCTGTAAAGTTAGCTAATGTTAATTTATTAATTGCTGATGGGAAATTATTTTTTTCTTCTTTAAGATATTTATCTTCTAAATCAATAAGTCCCATATGCTCTCTACCGTCACTGCCTTTCCAATTCTTTAAAAGGAATTGAGATATATCAAATCCTCCTCCTCCTGAACCTGCATCTATGATTATTCTTTCTACATTATCATAATCTGGAGTGGCTCCATTATAATCTAATAATAATTGTTTAATTCTTTCTATTTGTTCTGGTTTTTGAATAATTCTTTTTTTCCCATCAGGTAATAATTCTATTAAATTTATTGCATTTACAAGTTTTACCATCCAACCTTTTTCTGGATCTTCAAGTAATTCTCCTACTAACACAAAACTATTATCTAACTTTGAAGCAGGGTCATATGCAATAACGTATTTCTTTGTATTATCTTCATTGTTGTATGAGGGTAAAAATGCTTTACTATTTGCAATAAGAGTTGTTCTTTTAACAAGTGCATCCTGTCCTCCAGAAATATCAAACTTATTATAATATTCTCTTGTTGCTCTATATTCATTTGCTCTAAAAGCTTCATCCACTACCTCTTGAGACAACAATGGTCTATATGGTTTTCCATCCAACATTGGATGTAGACTAAATTCACAAGAGATATCACATACAAATGCATCATTAAATCCTGCAATCATTCTAAGTGCACAATCTTTATATTGATCGTACAATTCAGAATCCATACCCTCTGCTGATGATGAATAAATCATCTGTGTTGGAAATTGTCTTGGATAGCAATTAACATTTATATCCTTACCTGTAATAAAGTCCATATCTTGTGACAAGAACGGCTTAGTTAGTGCAAAGAACTCTCTATCAATTTTTCCTGCCTCGTCATAAAAATTTAAATATGATCTCATTCCAACGATGGTTTTAGGATTACTATTCAAAGTATTAATTGTTGCTCCATTAAATAATTCGCAATGATAAGAATTTTTATCATGTACAAATCCATCAGAAGTTCCTGCTTTAATAAGTTCATCCCAAAAGACTTTTGTTGCACCAGATACTGATTGTATCTTACATTTCGCCAAATCTTCAATTTTAGTAAAAGTTTCTTGCGCCTGTGTACCTGCAGGGCACATTATATATGTAGCATGATTAGGTATCAAAATACTTCTCGTCATAATATAAGGCGCTGCAAGATATGAATTGTGTGTTACCGTGAATTTATCTCCACACAAAAACAATCCACTCTCATTAGAAACTGTTATACATCTCATTGGCTTTTTCTTATTTGTTTTCTCAATTTTTATAATTGCTTTTTCTTTTATTTCATTTAAAGATAAATTATTATTTGTACAACAAGGAACATAGTATCTATATCCAATATTATCTGTTTTTAAATAATAATTATAAAGAAATTGTGTATCTCTTTCTAATAATAAATCTTTATTAATTGAACTTTTGTCATAAACATTCCATAAATGTTCTCCATTACATTCAATTTTCTCTCCATCTTCAAATATAATTTTATAAACATCCTCAAATATAATTGGATTTAAATGAATTACTTCTGTTAATTCTCCATTTATATCATAAATCAAATCACCTATTACTAATTCACCAATTGTTTTTTTTGAATATAGTTCTCCGTCTTTGTTTCCTTTGCAATAAACAGGAGTATCTAAATCCAAAGCCTTCCATTTTTATTATTTTATATTTCTTCACATTGTTCACTACTCAATGCAGTTCTCTTAATGAACTTCTTTATGTTTCCATAAAGTGGAGACTATATCATCAACCTTTAAATAGGTTGCTCACCACTTCAACTACCAAAAGTTTGTAGTCTAATTATTAGTCGTTGAACTTCTTTCTATTCGAAATTTAGCTGCTGATTGTCCATTATTATAGTATTTAGGATTTAACCTTGTACCATCTATATGTTTTTTTTCTACTTTCGTCACTTTCACATTTAAGCTTATTTCATCTTTATGTTGTAGTACATATAGCTTTAGGATGTCCCAGCAATTCAATGAGTTTTCCGTACTTGTTACCAAATATGGGGGGCAGTCAACAATTTTATGATTATTAGTCACCCCGAGTTACGGCTCATTAGCCAAACGGCAATTCTTTTATCCCATGTTGAAAGAAGAATGTATTTTTGATGATCGGTAAAAACAAGACCAAGAAATTCTTCCATAAATCTTGTTGGATGCCTACGACCCCATTGTATAACTTTATTATACTTTTCAAATAATTCCATTTTTTTAGGGGTAATTTCATAACTAAAATCTTTAAATATAACATTAATCACTTGAGATCATACCCCATTTCTGCCTTATCACGTTGTTTTTCCAATTTCATTCTTTCAACTTCTATATTAAGTTTTCTAATATCTTCCATCAATTTTTTATTTTCTTTTTCTAAAGATGTCAATTTATTTCTTTGATTTTGAATAATAGTATATTGTTCATTTGCTCCAATTGGCAACTGTGATAATATTGCCTTCATTGAAGCTTCAGCTGCCTGATTAATTGTTTCACTTGTCTCAGTATTATACACGTTCAATAAACCATTTTCATATCTTTTTTCAGACATCTCTTTCATAATACCAGATAAAGAGCCAAGACCTTTTGCTTTATTCTTACCATATCTTTCAGAAAAGCCATTAGAATTAGAAAAGTCTGTAATATTCTTTAATTCTATCTTTATAGCATCGGTAATTTGTTTTATTTCAGCTTGAGGAGTATCTTTTCTTCTTTCAAGAACTCTACTTTTTTTTCTAAGTCTTTCAATTCTTGCAAAGCTTCGTACTATTTCCAAAGCTGCTTTCAACTTAACCAAATCATCTTCCATCTCTTCTTCAATCATAGAATTAAGATCACTATAAAGAACTGGTTGCTCGTCTTCGTCTTCAAACTCAAAGGGATCATAACGATATAAGCGAATAATACGTTTTCGATTTTCTGCATCTTCACGATCCCAATCTTGAGGAGTATCCCAACCAAGCTTTTCTTCTCCATGTTTTATAAACTCAGAAGTCTTATCTTCTTTATTTTCTTGAATGTCTGTTATTTTAACATCTTCTCTTCTTTGAACTACAGGAGAACTCCAATAAGTCAACCCAAGAGCTTCTGTTCTTCTTCTACCAACGGCAGCAACATATTCTTGAAAAATATTCATTTGTCTGGAATTATGTTCATGTATTCGTTTTGCTTCTTTAAGAACTTCAATATCCCAATAAACATTCAAATCAACACATGTTCGTTCAATTGCATTTTCTAAATTTTTACCATTTTGCTCATAATAAAAATTAAATAATTTTTGTGCACATTCTTTACAGACAGTACAAACAAGGTATCCTTCCTCGTTCCGTTCAATGCGGATCCGGTAGCCGGTGTATTAGAATAAGAGTAATTTCTCCAAAAATTTTCTTTAGAATTTAATTCTTTTCCACAACATGAGCAAACATGTTTTGATAAATCTTTACTTTTGGGAAGTTTCTTAAAGTAAGTTTCAACAGTTTTATCTTGTCTCTCCAAGAAATCCTTAACAATCTGTTTGGCAGGTGTTAATTTTTTTTCTTGGACAGTATTATTTTCGTCTGTCATTAAATCACCCTTTAATACCTTTTAAATCTACACAACATATAGTGGCATATATTAAAATACACCACTACATATTGTATTAGTCTTACGCATAAAAATTAGTTTTTATTTTCTGCACTTGTTATTTCAACCAATTTCTCTTGTTTCTCAAACAATAAAATTTCTTTCATTGCATCAATATATTTACCTAACTCTTCGTTACTTCCCCACAATGCCTTTGCTACTGTCAATGCTCTCTCTATCATCCATGAAAGCATACTATATGTAACAAATGTTTTCATCCATGCAGGGAGTGTTTTATAAATTTCATTAAGTACCCATGATTTTTTTAATTCTCCACTATCTTTAACAGGAAATTTTATTTCTGCTTCTGTTACTAATTGAATTAAAGAATTCTTCAATGTCGGATATCTCAATGCTACTAATGCACATATTATTGCCAATAATATTACAATCAATGTTACAATATTATCAAAATTTGCTATAATAAATTTCAAAACGTCCATTTATTTCACCTTTTAAACCTTTCTGTCTTATTTTTTATAATACATTACTTCCACCTTATTTATTTTGTCAGTATAATTATAAAAAATCTTATTTTCGTCATCCTCTGGTAAAGATGTTAATTCTCCTACAATATCAACATCTTCTTCTATTAATTGTTTATTCTTATTATATCTTCTCTGGTTATAAAGATCAATAAATTCCCCATCATGTAATCTTTCATTTAAATTAGCATCTACATCAATACAGGGAATTCTTTTCAATTCTGCCTTTTCTATTGTACATTCTGAACTTGTTTGTTGCAAACCAATATGTAAATAAAGGTCCTCTTTTACTGTTATTACATATTGCATTGTTCTTGTAGCATCTGGTTTATCATTTCCTTCCCATAATGCCCATACATTCGTATTCCAATAATAATCCGCTCCTTCAATTTTCAAAACCCTATCAAATGCAGAAACCCCAAATGGATAATAAGAATATTTATTTTTATTTTTATCACAAGGGAAGAAAAACATTCTTGAAACTCCAGTAGTATTGTCCTTTAAATTTTCTAAAGTTAAAAGATATCTTCCTCTCTTTAAAAAAGTCATTGGGAAACTTAAGAAATTCCAATTAACACTAACACTATCATATTTTATAGTATAATCAAGTAAATTATCTCCAACTGTTTTTGTAGTATCTGTTATTGAATTTCTTATCGAAATATTATATATATAATATGGTTGATAAATATAATCTCCTGTTCCTAACGTACAGGTTGTCATAGATGTTGCAATTCCTGTAGAATCTAATTGTTCTTGTTGTTTGGTATTTAATGTTCCTTGTAATCCTTCCACAACAAAAACTTGAACATCACCTTTGTTTTTATCAATGTCCCCAAACAATCTCATAAAACCTGCTGTACTTGATTTAAGTACCATATTAGAATAAGTAGAAGACAAATAAGCTCTATTAATTATTTTATTAGTTAAAACCTTATTTTCATCATATAAATATATACTTTTATATTGCTCATTATAGGGTGCTTGCCATTGTATTGTATAATACGTATCTGCTTTTATTTCAATTAATTCATCAACACCTTTAAATAAATTTAATTTATTATTTAAATTTATAAATTTCCTACCAGTGCCTACTACTTGAACTTCTGCAGGAGTTGTTTCATTTCCACTATCATCTTTTATAGCAGGAACAACTTTAACTTCATTTGCCGCTCCATATACATTTGCACTTATAAATCTCTTTCCTCTCCTATAAGCATCATCAATTGTAATAGAATTGCCAGATTTTACAGATGTTGTCTTACCTTTTCTATATATTACTTTTATATTTTTTGGTAAAATTTCTGTATTCGCCTCAATTATATTTGTCCCATTTTCTAATGATGTTTTTAACACATTAGACACTTGAATGTCTATTACATCTCCATTAGTATTATATCTTTTTTTATTAATCACATCAATATATTCATCTGGATTTAATGGTGTATCAAGACTTACCATTGTAAAACTTGGATTAATATATTTCTCATATAAAGTTGAAATTTCTCCCTCCTCAACTTGAGGGGTAAATGTTACAGGAGTTTCACTTCCAACATCTTTAGAAATTAATATACGTAACATTATTCTTTTTATGTTTCTCCCTTTTGAAAGTGTAGGTAAATCCAATACTCTGGAAGTCCCCCCAGTATTTAATTCACTAACATAAGTACCAGTTTCGTCATATAATACAATTGAAAGAAACATCTGTGCTGGTATATTTTCTCCTGCTGTTACCATATATTTTTTTGTTATATCTATATCTCCCCTATGAGGGTAAAAGTCGCATAATTTTAATCCACAAGTTGTTGTAGCAGTTCCTGTCACTACTATTGTTCCATCTTCGTTGACAATAAAATGCATTCCTAAACGATCTAATGTTTTACCTTTTATTCCTTCATCTATATAGGGATATAAAATTAAATTCTTTCCTTTTGTTATTATTGGAATATTATACTTTTCATTATTTATATTAAAAACTGTCGCAAATTCTCCTAATTCAAATTGTGGCTTAACAATTATATTTGATACTGTTTGCCCTGATTTTATAGCGAAAGAAAAACTAACCACATCAAAATCAACATCTGTCAAATCTAATGCTGCATTTAATCCATAATCATAAGCTCCTATTAAATTTGTATATGTTCCATCATCATTTAATTTTTGAGAAACTGCATTTAATTGATATGTTGTTTTGCTTCCTCCTGTCGGACATCCTGATAACATATATTTCTTTTTCTCAAACGTATCTAATCTTCCACTAAAACTAAAGTAAGCATCAGCTGTTGCTGTCCCATTTGCCGTTATACTTCCGTCTCCGTTATCAGTAAATGTTATTCCGTTCACAGTTTTTGTTGTATTGTAGTACGGATATGGTATCAAATTTTTTGTACCTAAATCACCAACTGATTTATACGTTTTAAAATCCGATACAGTTGTTCCTTCTTCAAGCTGTGGTTTAAATGTTACATTGTCAACAGTAGCTCCCTCTGCAACTAAAATATATAAATGTACACTATCATAATCATATGACGACAAGTCTATTATCTTAAAATTATTAGCATAAGTCCCCATTTCTGCAACATATTTACTATTTTTCCTCAACTCCATGTAAACATAATATTTTGCATTTGGAGATGTAAGAGAACTACTCATACAATATTGTTTATCTTTTGATATTTCATCTTTTGTAAAAGCTTGCAATTTAAACAAGGCATTAGCCGTAGCTGTTCCATTAACAGTTATCGTACCATCTTTATTGTCAGTAAATGTTATTCCATATTCGGTTTTTGTTGTATTTGTATAAGGATATGGTATTATATTATCACCACGATTGCCATATATTAAACATTGTTGTATTCTTTTATTTGGTAAAGGCTCATATAATGTCACAGGAACACCTTCTACTTCTGTAGTAATTCCACTCGCCCAGACCTCTTCTCCATCAATATACATTCTTTCGCATTCTTGTCCATTAAATTTTAACATATCAATGTCATTAACTTTTAAAGATTGTATATATGTTTTTTCTCCAATCGATGTTTCTTCATCACTTAACAAAACTCCATCAAAAGTATTGTCCTCTTCAGTATTATCTATGGTGCTAATATTTTCATTTGAAGTATCTGTATCATTTGTACCCTCATCATTAGTTGTAGTACTATCTTCAGTAATATCATCTATTGTGTTTTCTAAAACATTAATATCTTCATTAGTAGTATTTTCTGCCATTGCAATTTTTGCTTTTTTCTTTCTTGCCATAAAAACACCACCTTATCCTTTTGTATTAATATTTAATATTAGCTCTCCAGTAGCTTCATCAATTGTTGTATATATTTCAGATTGATTTTTTATATTTTCTACAACTTTATTTATATTTTGACTACATATAACATTCATTTTTGAAGGTTGTATTGTTGTGTCACATTCAATTACATTTCTACTACTATCAATAGTTCTTAATTCTCCACTTACAATTACATCTGTAACCGTATCTCCATTATATTTTTTCTTATTAATTACATCTATGTATTCTCCTTGCATTAATGGACTATCAAGATTTATAGTTGCAATTGAGCCTCCTGCATATGCTTCATATTCAGTTGCTACCGTCCCTTCCTCAACTTGCATACCATCAAAAGAAATCGTGTCTCCCGAAGCTGTAAGATAATTATACAACCCGATTATACAGTATGGACATCCGCTCGGTACGGTAAATGTCAAACTATCAGGATTTGCACTTTTTGAATATACACAATTTGTAACCTCACTGCTTCCGAATATTGTTGCTTCACTGCTTCTGAAACCTACCGCAAAGTAAAGTTTCTTAGTTGCGCAATTATTCACAATATTTTTAAAAGACAGTGTATATGTTGTCCCCTCTTTAAGTTTTTGGACTGCATAAATTCCTCGGTATACACTTACATTTACATTGTTTGTACTATATATTTTTTTGGAATTATCAACTATATATGGGTATCCGTTCTGAATAGACCCGTTATAATATATTCCGCTGTCAACAGGCGGTACTATATTTTTCCCTGAAATAGTCACTGGAATCATATATCTAATTTCTTCAAGTTTTGGACTAAACACAATATTATCTACTGTTGCACCCGATACAATATAAATTATGATTTCTGTAATTGCTGTTACATTTGATATTTGTATTCCTTCTCCAATATCATAAAACCATGTACTATCTCCTTTTGCTTGAATATTAAACATCCCTTTTGCACCACCGCTTGGACAACCACTTAAAAAATATGTTTTACCATTAACATTTGAATTAAAATTACTTGTTATAGTAAATTTTACATTTGCTGTTGCTGTTCCATTAACAGTTATTGTACCATCTTTATTATCAGTAAATGTTATTCCATTTTCGGCTTTTGTTGTATTTGTATAAGGATATAAGCTTATCTCTGTCTTACTTTCATCCCCAATACCACCATAAGGTTGATATGTTGGCATTGTACTTTGAGTATACTCTCCCTTAACAATTTGTACTTCTTTCATTCTAACAACTCCACCACTTGCTTGTATTCCATAAACATACAAACCATAATAGTCTGCCATAACAAGATCTTCTGGAATTGTTATAGTTTTTATACTTTCATTATAATCTACTAAAACTACGTTTTTTGTTTTATCACTTTTATGAAGAAAAACAATTCTTCCAATCGTATCTGTATCTGTTAAACTTCCAGAAACGACTTCTGCTAATTTTGAAGTAGTAATTGTATCTCCTACTTTTAAGCCTGTCGCTGTAAAAAATGTATTCATTTCCATAAACAGCGTAGCATAAGAATCTTTTATGTCAAAATAATTCTCGTCAGGATGTAATTCTATTTTTGAGTTTGTAGTAGCATTCATATTAAACAAGTTAGCTCCACCATAAACTTTGCATCCTAATAATTTTTCATTTGGTAATGCATCTGTTAATACAACTGGGTAATCAGAAATTTCTTCTTGTGGAATAGATGTGGCTTTTAAATTTTCTACATCCTCATTAACTTTTTCACTTATTTCATCAATTTTATTATCTACGTTATAAAATTTTGCCCAACGTAATCTTGTAAGAATTAATGCATCACCTGCATTAACTTGTAAATAATTATTTTTTAAATTTGACAAAGTAATCTCTATACTACTTCCCGTTCCAACAAAACTATTGATATCTTCTTTAACGATTATACCATACGATGCAGTTTTATATTTTTGAATATATACTGCTTCAACTGTACATGTCATACTTTTAGAAGTATCAGATTTTAATGTTGCAGTAAATGTTGCTCCAGGATATATGATTTTATTATTATCCCATACAACATCATCATCTATTGCTGTCCCAAAAGCTATATTTATAAATCTTAATCCCATTGTATTAGTTGTAACTGTAATTCCAGTTGGTATTGAAGATGCTCCTTGAATAGTAGTATCTGCAGAGCTAATTATAATATCTCCAATATTATAATCAGAAATAATTATATCTTGAGGAAAAATAAAACCTTTAAAAGAACTTAAACCTTTTATCATCCCATTTACCATTTCTACATCTGGAATTATATTTGTATGTGTATTATCTTCAAATGATAAAGTTACTCCTTGCCCTATTCCAGTATCTGTAACTTCTCCATGAACTAATCCATAGCCATCTTTTTTATCTACTTTTTTATCTAAATTTGTTTCTATATTTTCAATTGCTTTTTCATCCGCAATAATACAATCTTGTATTTCATTAACTTTTGCGGAGGGCAACTTATCTCCAATCTTAAATGTTGTCTTTGTTAATTTCTTCTCTATTGCCACAATTTAATTCACCCTTTCTTATATATATATATATATATATATAACAACTTTTACACTTTTACATATTGAATATCAGTCAATCCCTCATTCCAATTATATATAAAAGATTGTGTTCTATATATATTTTGTACATAGCCTTTTTTTTTATGCCATGCATCTGTACCACAAAGAGTTGGAGCTTGTCTAATAAATACTCCCTGTCCTGTTGTAACATTTTCATTATGTAAGTGCCCAGTAAACCATGTTCGTTCAATAGTTTCCCCCCAAAGCTCTGGAACTTCGACTTGCATAATTCCTTCTAATCTTTTTCCTTCTTCAGCATTGTGAGAGAAGCCAAACAAATTTTTACCAAACTGTATATATTTTCGTGGAATAGGTTTTACATCAATATTTATTAAAAAGTCTTTTCTATACCAAGCTTTTAAATATTGTGCCATATAATATTCTGTATATCCAGAGTGATTTCCTTGGACTAAAGGAATATTAATATGACATTTAAATTCATCAAGTAACATATCAATAACTTCAATCAGTGTTTCTGTTCCTTTTTCAAACATTTCAGAATATCCAAGATCACAATCTTGTTTTGTTCCACTAATTGTAAAACCTGTTGCTTCCGCATTAAAATAATCTTGTCCTATACATAATATAATTTCTTTAAAGTGTCTTCCTTTATTTTTTTCAATATATTTTTTTGTACTATTTATTAATCTTTCTTTTGCTATTTTATAATTATATTCATTTGAAGTTTCATTATCTCTTGCTAATTTTCCAAAATGAACATCAAAATAATTTATTATCAAACAGTCATCTGAATTATTTGTCTTCTCAGATATTTCACATGACTGTTTTTTAGAATAATTCCTATCCATCTTATCAAAAATTTTTTCTATATCTTCGATAGATATTTCCGTTTTTGGTTTTACAGTTATCTTACTACTATATAATGTATGTAAACCATCTTTTGAACTTCTTTGATGCCACATTGAATTTTTTGCACTTACCAATTCAAATCTTGATGTATCATATCCATGTGCTTCTAATAACAATTTAGGAGTTTTAATTTGTTCTTCCGACAATTCAAGTAAAGCATTTCTTGTTTGAGAGCCATCTTTATTTATTAATATATCTACTTTAGAATTATATTCTTCTATTGTCTTATCAATATTAATATCGTCTCCCTTATAGTCATCATAAACTTGTAATAATCTTCTAATACCTCTTAATTGTCTTTGAGCATTATCATAAGAAACTTCTTCATTAAATATTTTTTTATATATATCTACAAGACCATCCCCATAGACATTTTCTTCTGATAATAGATCTTTTATATGTTTTAAAAAATTATCCATAAAACATTCCTTTTATCAAATAGGAAGTAACATATTTCTATGCTACCTCCTATTATCCCTTTCTTATTCTATTTTATTTTTTACACGATTTTTCACTATACATCAGATATTAATTTCTTTCCAATGTATTCTCCAAATCTTTTTCTTCCATCTATATTATGATGCGTTCCATCCTCTAAGAATGTACTTGCATTTATCTTATTAATTCCTAATCCATAATAACAATCTACAATGGGTAAATTATATTCTTTTGCCACATCTGCTATTGCACTAACAAAGTCAGTTAATTTATTTCCATTTGTATTTGTGTATGTTTCAGAATAAGTAATTGTATTATCTACTGTCCAATATCTATATACTGGCAATGATATAGCTATTTTCAATTTCGGGTATTTCTTCAATAAATTTTCAACACTATGTCTCATTGCTCCACATAAGGTTGTTGTTGTAGTTGCTGGATCATCTTTTCCTATTACTACATCTCCACCAAAGTCGTTAGTTCCATAATGTATAACTGCAATGTCAACTTTATTAAAATCAATACTCTTCAATGTATTTAATTGCTCTGTAAAATAATCTACTCCCGATGCTACTGCATTGTCTTGAGTTGTCCAATTTTCATTGTATATTGCATCGGATAAAGCATACATACAAAATTCATTATATCCAGTAGAAGGATGTTGTGCCATTCTACATCCACCAAATCCAACATTATATACTGTAGCTCCTGTTTCTTCTGCTATATATGAAGTTGCTGATGTTTCCCCTCTATGTAAACCAAACAAACTATCTCCAAAACAAACTACTGTCTTTCCAGATAATGGTTTACTTTCTTTCTCTACTTCTTTACTATATACTGAGCATGCAGGTGTCGCTGTAATAATTGCACCAGAGCCAATATTTGAAAATTGTTTTTTCCCAGTAAATGTTCCTGATAAATTTATAATTGAAGAATAATTAGAATTTTCTGTTCCTTTATTTATATATATACTATTTATTCTTGCTTTACAATTTGCAACAAACGAAGCAGAATCTGCTACATACCATCTTACAATTATAGACTCAGTTGTTGGAGTGATTGCTAAACTGAATTTTGTATTACTATCTAAATAAATTCCACTTTGAATTTCTGTCATATCTGATGCAAAAACAGTAAAATATCCACTCGTTATATGATTTGTTGTATCTGTAGATAATCCTAATGCATCAATATATAATGTATATTGTTCTCCTGCTGTAAGACCAGAAAGAGTTATGTTTACATAAGATTGATACCATGCTGTTGCATCAGATGATGTAGTAATTTCTATATAATCACTATTAGTTATTTTTGATGCTTTATTATATGCAACTGTTGCTGTTTCATAATCCACTAAAGTTATAGATTGTATTGTATAATTACATTCTTCTTCAGAAGATAAAACAATAATATCTGTATCTTCACTTAAAGTAACTGGTGTTTGTCCAATTAACTCTAAATCGTTTCCAGTTCCCATTTTATTATCTAAATATTCTTTAGTGGCAATTTCTTTCGCATTCTCATCATCATAAGATGTTCCACCTACTTTTATGTCTCCAGAAAACCATACGTTTCCATCCCAATCTATTGTATGTGCATTAGATCTTTTTTCTACATTTGATAGATTATTTCCATTTCCAACAATATGAACATATTTGTTTGTTGTATCTTCTACATTATATCTACCCTCTACATGTTGATAATCCCCATTTGCAATTGTTTTTTCTCCTTGAGCATGTGAACATACTCCATTTGCTTCGGTTGAATATCCTTCTGCATGAGAAACTCTTCCACTTGCAGTACTACCTTGTCCTTCAGCATGTGCCATATCTCCTGAAGCAATTGTCTTTTCTCCCTCTGCATGAGATTTTTCTCCTATTGTTTTTGTATCATAACCTTCTGCATGAGACATTGCACCGATTGCTTTTGCGGCATTACCCTCTGCATGTGTATTCTCTCCACTTGCCTCCGTAGCATAATTTTCTGCATGTGCATTTATTCCAGTAGCCTTTGTTTGTCTACCCTCTGCATGTGCACTATCTTTTGTTACCTCATTCATATATCCCTCTACATGAGAGTAATTTCCACTTACATTATTATTAATACCTTCTGCATGAGAATGTGTTCCACTTGCAATATTTCCACTACCCTCCGTATGAGTATAAGAATTTATTGATTGGTTATCATAGCCTTCTGCATGAGAAGCTACTCCTGAAACTATATTTTCTTGCCCCTCTACATGTGAGAATTTCCCTGTAGATTGATTTCCTCTTCCCTCTGCGTGAGAATATTCTGCTATAGCAATATTCATATGTCCTTCAACATGTGAAGCTTTTCCTCCAACAATATTTCCCACACCCTCAACAGAAGAAGCAATATTATAAGCTACGTTTGTTTCTCCATGTATATGTGCAAATACATCTTCTTGTCCATATTCTGTTAAATCTATTAATTTCGTAGTTTTTGCCATTATTCCATCTTTTTTAACTAATGTATATACATAATTATATGTATCATCACTAACAACCAAAGAATTGTTTAATGTTGAATTAGTAGTAACAATTCCTCGTATAATTTCAACAAATTCAAAAGTTGTTTTATCTGTTTTCTTATACCTAAATTGATATATCGAATCTTTTGCAACAATAGCATTAAAATAATCCGTTGAATTTAATGTTGTTCCATCGTCAGAAATATCTAAAACATACAATTTCCCAACTAAATTATTATCATAATCATTAAATATTTCATTATTTCCTATGCCAATTTGTTTGCCAACAGAATTACTATCAGCATTTACTTTATTGAAAATTTCTACCCATTTGTCATTTTCTCCAGTAAAACAGAAACAATCCATAAAAAAAGCTGTTGTTGTATCATTTTCTTCAACAATACATTCTAATTCATATCTGCCATCTTCCTTATTGTAACCATCAAAAATTGTGTTTCCATGCCTATCTTTTACAATAGCTTTTTTGTTGTCATTTTGAACAATTGCAATTTTAGAAATACCAAATGGGAAATACATATCATTTAAAGTAATAGTTGTATTTTCTTTGATATTAAAAATAGTAGGAATATAATTATCAGTTGTATATGGAGTATATACAATTGCCTCAATATCATGAAGCACATCATGATCCAATTTTACACCAGTATGATTATAATAAGTAATAATTTCTCCAACCCCACTAAACAATCTCCAATCTTTTTCTAATTCTGTATATTCATATGGTTGCAACATACTCATTTTTATCGTATTTGTTCCATTGTATTTTATACATTCTGAAAAATAAGTATTTTGATATTTTTGTTGCGCACCTTCTGTATCAAATTCATTGATTTCATTTTTAACGGCAATATATGGAGTTGGACTCTTAAATTGATTTCCATAAGAATTTCCAACAAATTTAATAATATATCTATCATTAGATGTTTCCCTTATCTCATTTGCCAATTCTCCTGTTCTCATATTTTCAAATGTATTTTCTGTACAATCTTCACAAATTACTCCATATTTTACATCCTGTTCAAAAGCAAAATTCTTATAAAGTGAAAATGATATATTTCTAATATATATACCATGTCCTTGTGGAGCATAACAATAAACATCATTACCATTAAAAATATTATTACCTCCACCACCATAATCTCGTATACAATCTCCACTATCACTACCAAGAACTAAAAAATTAAAAATATTATATGTAATTCTAATAGTATCATCATGACTATATTTATAGAAACAATGATTTGTAGCAGAAATACTTTTTGTAAATATATAGTTGGAATTTGAATTTTTATGAGTTTCATCTGTTGAAATTACAAAACCATTTCCACCAGAATATATATTATTAATAGTAATAATATTATTAGAGCCTTGTAACTTAACACAACAATCAGTACTTATACTTCTAATTCTATTAATGTATATATTTAAATTGGATACATTCAAGTTTAATGTACCATTTGCAATAAAATACGAACCATCAGCACGAACTACTTCATTATTATCAATAGCATGCTGAATACATTTATTTAATGCTTCTAAATCATTTGTTACATTATCTCCTTTTGCTCCAAACTGCTCAGGAGTAATAAAACTCATATTGCTTGTTCCAGGAACAGGAATATACGGCTCATATTCTGTAACTTTTGTTCCCAATTCAATCATAGTTTTCATATTTACATATGTATGATTTGGAGTATTCCATGTTATATACAATTTACTTGTTTCATTAAGAGTAAATGTAAAATGGTCTCCAGACACATTTGTTATTACTCCATTAATTGCATATCTTTTAAATGACACAGTAGTGTTATCCACTGTTGCAGACATTGTATATGTTCCGCTTTCTAATTCTATTTCTATAGACCTTGTAGAACTATCTGAATAAAAAATATTCCAATCTAATGTTGCTCCTCCATAATATCCTTCTTTAATGTCTTGTTCATTTAAATAGTTTTTACCTGTTGTATTATTGAACATTCTTTTTGCAAATTGATTTTGTTTTTCATCCAACTCATCTTTTAATACCTTCCCTTGATTTGCCGATAATGCTTTATCTATATCTGTAGACGTAAGATTATTTACTACTTCTACTCCCGTTATATTATTTATTGCTTCTAAATTTTCATTAATTGCCAACTGCATTTCATTCACTTTTGCTGCAGGTAACACATCTCCCGATTTAAATTCTTTATAATTCATATTAAGTTCTCCTTATCTCAATTTATGATAATACAAAATTATCGAATGTAGTTTCGTCTAACGTACTATAAGTAAGACTTTTATATATATAATCTTTTGTTGCTTTAAATCCCAACAAATCGTTTAAACCTATTGCTTCTAATCTTGCAACAGTATCTACTTTTCCAGAAACATAATTCCCCTGTATTGTTAAATCCACTGGAGATTCTTCTGCATTTTGTAATTGATAATCTACTCCAACTTTCAACATTTTCGGTTTCATATCATAAAAATAAGCAAAAACATTCACATAATCATCTACTTGATTTGTATCTAAAATTTCTGTTGAATTGTCAAAAGAAAATCCAACAACTAAGTCTGTCCACTTAAAGTTATCAATAATTTCAATAATTTTCGCATAAATACCATCAGAATCACAACCGCTCGTTCCACAATCTTCTGCCGCTAATGCTGAGCCTTCAAATGATGTGGTTGATGCACCTGTCATATTCATTGACAAATCCTGTGTACCATTCAAAAGGAATCTTGGTATCATTATCGTTACAGTACCAATCTTCGTCCCTGTAGCAGGGTTTTTATCATCTCCACTAAACAAATTCATTGTAAGATATACCCTCAAAGTATCGGGAATAAAGTTTGCTTTTACTGTAAGTTCTTTTGCATTTTCATTCGTATATAAATACTTTACACAATATTCTCCTGCTTCTTCTACTTCAATTTCTTTCGAAACTGTTTCCATTTTGTAAGTTTTATAAAATTCATCTGCTGGCTTTTTTATATATACATAAACATCATCACTGCATATCATTGAAACTGGAGTTTCTGATAATATTATCTTTTTATTTTCTTCATCTGCTATTAATGTTTCAGTTTTAAATACATCTCCACCTATTTCAATTTCTGAACCAACATTTGCCGCTATATATTCAAGTTTAAACATTGCATCTGTCATTTTGAGGTCAAATGTCGAAGTATGAAAATACTTTCCATATAACTTCGCACCTGCACCTGCTCTTATATCTTCTGCACTTACACCGATCGTGATACCACTTTCTGTAAGTGTCTTTGCTGTTGAGAATAAATTCTCTTGACCGTCTTTACCAACTTTAAAAATCTCTGCGGTTCCTACACCTGCCATAAATACTGCCATAATATATTCTTCCTTTCTTTCTATATTTCATCTAATTTGTTTGCTTTTATAAACATATAAGTTCAATACAATAAAAAATCATACACTTATAGAAACAAACAAATTTAAAAAGGGGGAATAATATAAAATTATCCCCCTATTTATTAAAATTTTCTTTTATTACTTACTTTCTAATGCGACCACTCTTTGAGTAAGTTGATCTATTAATGTCTTTAATTCATTATAATCTGTTTTTGTCATAACTACCATAGCATTTTCATCATCATAGGAATTGCCTCCTGTTTTTATGTTTCCAGAAACCCACAAACCACCATCTTGATTTACTATAAGGGCATTTGCTCTTGCCGAATCTGCAGTTCCTTTTCCTATAATAAACAAGTTTGTTGTATCTGCAATATTAAACTTACCTATTGCCGTTTGAGAATTTCCATTGGCTATTGTTGATTGGTTTTGTGCATGTGAAAAATCTCCTCCTGCAACCGAACTTATGCCTTCTGCATGTGAACAGGAACCTGAAGCTGTTGTTGTCGTTCCTTCCGCATGAGAGCAATTTCCATTTGTAATTGTACGCTGTCCTTCAGCATGCGAATAATTTCCATACGCTTTTGTATTTGTACCTTCAGCATGAGTCCCCATTCCAAATGCTTTTGTACCTGTTCCTTCTGCATGAGAATAGTAACCATATGCTGCCGTTTCACTACCCTCTGCATGAGCAGCATTTCCTGAAACAAAAGTATTATTACCCTCTGCAGTAGCATTTTTACCACCAAATATTTGATCTCCATCTTTTTTTTCTCCGCATTTACAAATATAATCTTTCTGTGCTGTTAATGTTGTAGTGTTTTTTAAAGTTATTGTTTTATTTGTAGTATCTACTGCCGTTACTTCATCAACAGTTGGACTATTAAAAAATCCCCCCTGTGTAAAATATGTATAAACTAAAACCATAGTTCCTGTAGAGAATGCAGAAACATCAGTTAAATAAAATACATTATTTGATTTTCTACCCATCACCAAATATCCTGCTTGCCCAATCCATATATTACCTCCAAAAGCTCGTGCATTACTTGACAAAATTGTATTTGCATTACCTATAGAGATTGAACCTGCACCCTTTACACTATTAGTATTTGTATCTGCATTATTAATCACTACAGAATTTGCACCCTCACCACTTATAGCAAGGCTTGCACCTCCAGACCCTTCTAAAGCTTTTGCAACCGCTCCTGAAGTAATTACATTTGTACTATCTTTTGTTGGAGTTTCGTCAAAAACTAAAGTATCCTGCTTATCTTTAATCTTTGCCACTTCAGCTTTATCTTCATCAGTATAATCGTTAGTTGACAATTGTTTTCCCTCAACTACATCAACTTTTTTTGACAATTTACTTGTAATATCTGTAATTAAATTATTAATTGCCACAAAAATACCTTTAGATTTAACAGGATTTTCACTATTTTCTGTTGGTTCTTCATCAAATGTAAGAGTATCTTGTTTTGTATCAATATCAGCCTGTGAAACAGCCCCAATAACTTCTCTTGCATTAGTCTTTTCCTCATCAGTCATGTCAGAAATTCGTTTTTCGTCTGACAGTGCTGCTTTTACTGCTGTATTAAGTATGCTTGGAGTAATTACTCGTGTTGATGATTGCCTATTTAATATCTGATTTGAATTTGCAGAAATCACAGCAAGATAACCATCATTAGCAAAAGTTATTCCTCCATCTGCTGATACTTTTACAATACCTGCTTTATCGGCTGTTGCGACATCTGTAGTTTTAACATAATTACTTAAATCAACAATACCTGATAAATTATCCCAACCATTCTCTGTCCATACAATATTATCTCCTGCATTGACATTTATATCTGTATTAACAACTCCACTGTCAGAAATATTATATACATTTCCAACTGTAAGTGTAGACGTTTCTAAGGCATTTATCTCTGCTACAGTTTTACTTCCACAAATTCTATAAACTCCCACAATCTTTGTATCAATTTCTTCTTTAGTGTAAGCATCAACGATACCATAGCCAACTAATGTTGTTGCTTTATTTGCCTTTTTATCTAACAAATCATCCGTTAAATCAACATCATAAAACAAATAATTCTTAGTATCTCCAGTAATATTTATTTTATATTTATTTCCTACATTATCTCCTGGCTCTCCAATAGATACTTTTGCCAATCCATATCCTGTGGCTTTGTCAACTTTTGTATCTAAACTTCCATCTACATATTCTTGTGTAGCAATTTCTTTTGCGTTCTCATCATCATAAGATGTTCCACCTACTTTTATATCTCCAGAAAACCATCCATCTCCATCCCAATCTACTGTATGAATATTCTTTCTGATTCCAGTATCAGGAGTACCTGCGCCTACTATATGTGAATATTTTCCTTCACTATCTATTTCTGCATATCTTCCTTGTATATGTTGATAATCCTTATTAGATACATTTCCTAATCCTTCTACATGTGAATATGCTCCTGTTACTTCTGTTCTACTACCCTCTGCATGTGATGCATATCCACTTGCTTTTGTTAAATGTCCTTCTGTATGTGTATACATTCCACTTGCTTCTGTAGAAAATCCCTCCGCATGTGTTGTATTTCCTGTAGCCTTAGAACTATTTCCCTCTGCGTGTGTCGATTCTCCACTTGCTTCTGTAGATGTTCCCTCTGCATGCGCATTTGTTGCTGTTGCACTACTACCAAATCCTTCAGCATGAGCATTCGAACTTGTTGCTTTTGTTCCTCGACCCTCAGCATGAGCACTATCACCCTCTGTAATTGTTGAACTTCCCTCTACATGAGAATAATCACCCTTTGCTTCAGTTAAGTTACCCTCGGCATGAGCACCTCTTCCAATTGCTTTATTTACTTCTCCTTCAGCATGTGAAGCATATCCACTTGCTTCTGTTTGTGCACCTTGAGCATGCGAATCTTCTCCACTGGCAATTGTTCCACTACCCTCTGTATGAGAATGTGTTCCACTCGCTGTAGTTAAATTTCCTTCTGCATGAGAAATTCTTCCACTTGCTTTAGAGCCACTACCCTCTGCATGTGACATATTTCCACTCGCTTCTGTCGATCTTCCCTCAGCGTGTGATGCATATCCTGCTAATGTCTCTCTGCCTTCCGCATGTGAGTATTGTCCTGCTGCAAGCGTACTATTTCCCTCTGCATGAGACCAAGGTCCATATGCATGTGATTTTGTTCCTTCAGCATGTGCACCCTCTCCTATTGGAAATCCTCCTTCATTAAAACCACCAGTTCTATCATTTTTACTCAAATAAATTAAATAATTTTCATCACTTTTGGTAGACAAATCATCTATTTTTGCATTTACTGTAATTGTTTTTGTACTTTCATCTATTTTTTCAATAAGAACATTATCAACTGCCGTACTTGTTCTAATTGAACAATATTCTCCAGTAGACAAGATTCCAATTGTATGTAATACTAAATCACTTGTATTATTCTCAGCATTATATGTAACTGATTTAATCATATAAGCATAATATCCTGCAACTGCTTGATTACCCTCTGCATGTGTACTACTTCCTATTGTTAATGTGGAATATCCCTCAGAATGCGAATAATCTCCATTTGCTAATGTTATATTTCCCTCTGCATGTGAAGCCGTTCCTTTTGCAGACGGATAACATCCTTCTGCGTGTGAAAAATCACCAGTAGCTTGTCCATTCTCATAATCATTAAATATTTCAGAAGAATCTCCTTCTCCACTCTTTCCTATAGTAGATTTAGAATCCATTTTTTCATCAATTTCAGATTTTGTATACGCATCCTCAATTCCATATCCTTCTAATGTAGTTACTTTATCTGCTTTAGTTTCAATTACTTCATTAAAACTTTCAGCTAAACCATTAACTGTCTTGTATATTCCACCAGATGTCATAGAATTTGCACTATCCTCTGTAGGAACATCATCAAATATTAATTTGTCTTGTTTATCTTTAACCTTTGCAACCTCTGCCTTTTCGTCATTCGTATAATCATTTGTTGATAAGTCTTTTCCGTCTACCTTATTGACCTTTTTATCTAATTTACTATCTATTTCATCTTTTGAATAACTTGTTGTTTCTTCAATCTTTTTTTCGACTTCTTCAATTGCGGCTTCATCAGCTTGAATACATTGTTGTATTTCATTGACTTTTTCCGCTGTAAGATAATCGTCTGTATAATATTCTGTATAATCAATCTTCTTCGATATACTCAAAATTTTTCACCTACTTTTCCCTATTATAATCTATCTTAACCTAAATCTTGCTAATGTTGTCGTTCCTAATGTTCCATAATCCGTATTTAGTTTTTTCTTTAATTCTTCAACTTCCTTTTTTAAAGCTTCTACTTCTGCCTCTAACTCATCAACTTTTACTGATGGGTTTTGTTGCAAAGCTAAAGCTCTTGCAATTCTATCTACTGCCATACGATCACCGCCTACTCTTTGACTTCAACGATATGACAAGAAATTGGAGAGTCTGTACTATTAACAATAATCTTTACTTCTTCATATCCCAGAACATCATAACTGAAAATCCCAAGCATATCTATTTTTGATTTTAATTTATATTGCGAATCTAAAAAGCCCATTAAACTTTCATATCTTGCTTCTTTACTCGTTCTTCCTAAAACAGTAATATCAACTATGGCATTTTCGTTTGTGGAACTTATTTGTATTTTTAAACTATTATATCCTACATTAAATTCATATTCTTTTGTCTCTATACTATCTTTAAATAAATCAAAGTTTTGTGATACATTTCCAACATTCATCGAATCACCATCTTTCTATTACTTATTTTCTAATGCAGTCACTCTACCACCGAGTACATCTATTTGATTTTGAAGATTATCAAAATCTTTCTTTGTCATAATTACAACTGCGTTTGCATCATCATATCCTGTTCCTCCAACCTTAATTGTTCCAGAAAACCATGCGTTTCCACTTACATCTATTGTATGTGCATTTGAAGGTTTACCCCAATCACCATTTCCAACTACATGTAAATATGTATCAGTTTCTGACGTTTTTGCATGTTTTCCTTGTACATGTACGCCAGTTCCATATGCTATATTGTCTACGCCCTCAACATGCGCTCCTTCTCCAGATACTATTTTATTAGATTGTCCCTCAGCATGTGAATTTGATGCCTCTGCATTAATTATATTATTATATCCTTCAGTATGAGCATTAACCCCCAAAGAATTATTATTTCTACCCTCTGCATGAGAACTTTCTCCTGTAGCAGTTGTGTTTTGTCCCTCACTATGTGAAAAATCTCCTGTAGCTGTACTACTACCCTCTGCATGTGACATAAGTCCTGAAGCAGTAGCTTGTCCTTCACTATGTGAGTATTTACCCTCTGCTTTTGATTTGTAGCCCTCAGCATGAGATGCTTCTCCGCTGGCAATGCTTTCATGACCTTCACTATGCGAATAAACAGCATTTGCTTCTGTCAACATACCCTCAGCATGTGTATAATCTTTAGTTGCCTTTGTTTGACCGCCCTCGGCATGTGAATGATTTCCCGAAGCTGTAGTATTAGCACCCTCAGCATGAGCAACATAACCAGAAGCGATTGTTTCTGTACCTTCAGCGTGTGCACTATTTCCAGAAGCTATTGTTCTATTATTTTGTGCATGCGAATAGTCTCCTTTTGCTTCTGTCAACATGCCCTCTGCGTGCGAAATAATACCTTCTGCTTTTGTTTCACTACCCTCAGCATGGCATCTGCTTTCTACAGCTTTTGTTCTTTCTCCCTCTGCATGAGAATACTTACCAGTAGCAATATTTCTATATCCCTCTACGTGAGCTGCTATGTTTGTTACTAAGTTTGAGCTTCCCTCTGCATGTGAAGCTTCTCCCATTGCAAAGTTACGATCTCCTTCTATATGAGCATATTGTACGTCTGTATTTGGAAGATCTTCTACATTAGAGCCATCATAAAATCCAACAAAAACATTAGTATACTCATCCATAGCGACTCCTCTATAGGCATTGTTTTCATTATCTAATTTTATAACTAACGTCTTTTTTTCTCCAAACTCATCGCTTATTGAATCTATTTTAAATACTTCCAAATTTCCTCTCTTAGTTTGAACATAAGCAAAACCACCATAATATAAACCATCTGTTATATATTTTGTAGAATCAAATGCTTCTGTTAATATGATTTTTATTGTTTGAGTATCTAAATCTACAAGAGAATTTGTAACACTATAGTTTTTAAGTGTGGTTATAATATTCGAATTACCCTCTGCATGTGTTGCATGTCCATAAGTAACTGTACTTTGTCCCTCTGTATGTGAACTTGAACCATTTGATTGAGTTAATAATCCCTCCGCATGAGACATATCTCCACCTGCAACTGTCTGGCTACCCTCAGCATGAGAATTCATATTTTTTGCTTGCGTACTAAATCCCTCAGCATGTGAGTTGTCTCCCATAGCTTGTGTTCCTTGATTTTCTGCATGTGCCCATTTTCCGCTTGCACTCGAACTATGCCCTTCTGCATGAGAATATTCACTTAAAGCCTTTGTTGCATATCCTTCTGCGTGTGATGCGGCACCCGTTGCTTCAGTAGCACGTCCTTCTGCATGAGAAGCATATCCTGCTATAGTTTCTCTACCCTCTGCATGTGAATATTGTCCTCCTGCTATAGTGTCCTTTCCTTCTGCATGAGAATATGGTCCATAGGCTTTTGTAGCATTACCCTCTGCATGAGCTGTACTTCCAATAGGAAGATCTCCTACCATAGTTTGTATAATCACATAGTCTTCTTCCTGATTTCCCGACAATGCCTCAACTTTCCCTTTAACTGTAATTGTTTTATTTTCTATATTTGAATTAATTATTTCTACATTATCTAATGCACTACTTGTTCTTATAAAACATTTTGTATTTGGAGTTATTGTATTAGTAAAAGCTTTAGAAAGAGTTAATGTACTAACTTGTTGATCTTCATCATATAATACGGTTATAATATGAAACGCATTTGTTCCTGCAATAGAAGAATCCCCCTCTGTATGTGAAGCATATCCTATTGCATCTGTTCCTCTTCCTTCCGCATGAGAGCAATTTCCATTTGCTTCAGTCAAATCACCCTCGGCATGCGCATTTTGACCTATTGCATTTGTTTTAACCCCTTCTGCATGAGAACGTGCTCCACTTGCTATCGTTCCACTTCCTTCTGCATGAGACATTTGTCCACTTGCTTCGGTAGACATGCCTTCAGCATGAGCATTTACTCCAGTAGCTTTCGTTTTTCTACCCTCGGCATGCGAATATGCTCCTGTTGCTTCATTACTTAAATAATCATTAAAAATTTCTGCCTGTGCAGCGTCTCCATCATTACCTATAATAGGCATTGTATCCAACTCATCTTTTAATACCTTCCCTTGATTTGCCGATAATGCTTTATCTGTATCTGTAGATGTAAGATTATCTACTACATCAACCTCTGATATGTTATTAATTGCTTCTAAATTTTCATTAATAGCTAACTGCATTTCATTTATTTTCGATGCAGGTAACGTATCCCCTGACGTAAATTCTCTATAATTCATATTATATACTTCCTTTCTTTTTTAATTTTTTTATTTAATTTATTCGCTTTTATAAATATATAAGACCATCATTTCATATAACAACAAAATATACTTATAAAAACAAACAAATAAAATGAGAGTGGCACCACGACACCACTCTCATAAAACCTTTGTTTTGTTCTTTTTGGTTTTAAATTTATTCGTTATTTTCTATTTCTTACTTTATTGTTGATGAGAACTTTGCATAAGGATAACCCTTCTTCTCAGGTACTTCCATTGTCTCGCCTGTCTGCGGATTTCTGCAAGTCTTTGCTGCTCTTGTCTTTCCACCTATTTTACCAAAAGAAAACGGAACATAATCATTATCCTTTATTGTCTCTACTATCGTATCCTCAAGAATTGTGATAATTTTTTTTGTTTCTGCTTTATTTAATTTTAAGCCTTCTCTTATATCACCATTATTAAGTACCTCTGTCATTTTTGTTACAAATTCGTCTCTTCTCATTTCTTTTATCTCCTTTTAATCCTTTTATTTTTTTTATTTTTCCTTTGTGTAGTTGGTAGTTTCTCTTTCGAAAAACTACCTTTCCTACCAAAGAGAAAACATCTGGGGTAATTTTTTGACCCCTCTGAAACCCAGTATTCATGCGGTTTCTAAGCCTTTTTATTTTTGTCCTGTTCAGTTTGATCCTTTAAAATCTCCTCTGGAATTCTTAAATTCTCTTTGTTTTTGCTTTCTTTCACGATCTTTTTTCTTAACATATTCCTTATAACAATCATCACATCTTGTTCGTTTACTATTCCCTTTTACAGTAAATTCTTTTCCACAATCAATACACTTTATTATTTTTTCTTCTTGTGGTTTATAATTATCTTTATTTAATTCTTTCATATTATTTAAATGTACTTTTCTTGAACACTCTTCACACCTATCTTCTCCATGATTGTTTTTTGTTGACACTACTACTGCCTTTCCACAATCTATACATGTGATTTTTTTAAAATAATTCGTCTCTTCTTTATATTTATACTTCTTCTTTGCACATTCTGGACAATATTTTCTATTATGACTATTTTCTATTAATTTTCCACAAACTTCACAACGCTTATGTACTTGCATATATTTCCATATCCAATCTCCACAGGCATATAAATCTGCAGTATATAATACCTCACATTTATCCTCTTCTAATACTTCATCCATATCATTAAATAAATTATTATCCTTTATAAAATCACAAATAAATGTACTACCATTCTCTTCTATATAAATATATTTTTTATCAAACAATAAATATATTATCTTTCTTATTGACATAGATTTTTGAATATTACTATTATTCTTTAAAAATGCTTTATCTCCATCTTTATAAAACTTCAATAAATTCTCTTTCTTAAAATTAAAACATTGTTTAATTCTATATCCAATATAAAGTGTAAATAAAAATTTGATTTCATTTTTATTTATTTTTCTATTTTTATATTCATTTATAAACCAATTAATTATCTCCTTTGGGACTAACATTTTTTTTATAGATATAGGATTAAATTCTTTATTCCAATTATCATCTACAACTTTTTTTATCTTTTTAAAATAATCGTCTTCGTCAAACCACAATAGACTTTCTTCACATTTTTTATTAAGAATTTCCCTCATCATTTTTTTTGTAGGTTTAATTCCAACATCTATTAAATCTTTTTTCTTCCATCTAACAAATAAGCCCATATCTAAAGTCCATTGCTTTGAATATTTAAATCCATATAATATAAAATTATTAATATTCTCCATTTCGTCTAATACTCCAACCATATTATTCTCCACCTTCCTCTCGCAAATCAATATTATATATTGTAAATACATCTCTTAAGAATTCAATATCTCCATCATTTTCTTCACTTAATGGGAACTGAATAATATAATTGTTTCTTTTTAATAGATTTTTATATACAGAATCTCCAAAGCATTTCCAAAAAATACTTTTACTGGCATTTTTTCTATCTACAAAAAAGTATTGGACTAAATAATTTGTCAATTCATTTTCGTTAGAACAAAGTTTTGTTAATAACTCATCTTTTAAAATTTGACCAAACCATTCATTTTTTTTATTTAACTCTTCATCCAATTCTGTTACTTTTCTTACATTCATTGCCGTTTTACTTGTTGTATCTACATATTCTTTCCATTTTAAATCTACATACCCTTTAACTCTTTTATATAAATTTTCATTCCATTCGATACCATCTATCATTAAATCAGTTGGATTAAAATTTTCTTCATTTCTTATTTTTTGACTAACATCAAAATCTATAGATTCTATATATTTACACAATCTATTCATTTCACAATTAGAATTTATAAATCCATTATTATCATTGAAATTTTTTATAAACTCTTTTTGTTCACTTGTTAATTCATCTTCTGGCATTGTTAAAAGGTCTTTTAAGTATATTCTAAATTTCCAATAACATCTATCATTCGCTCTACTTTTATAAGCATTATACCTATCTTTTTCCTTTTTATAAAGATGTTTAAAAAAGTATGGCTTACGATCACTTAATAAAGAATTGTAAAATTCTTTTTTCTTAATTGTTTCTTCATCATCATCTTCATTTATCTTTTGATGAGTCTTCCAAACACCAGGAATCCCTTTAACCGCCTCGCCGATTTTGGCTTTATCGATCTGCTTCGATTGTCCAGCACATACCATTCTTAATCTATTATTTAATAATTCTAATTTTTCAGGATCATCTCTATTATCTGCCATTAATGCAATTATACTTGTTCCATGATTAGTTAATTGCCCAATTAATGAGCCAAATGTTTTACAATCTGCTTTAAATAAATCCTCTTCATTAAAATGTTTTTTAAACGGCTTTGGAATATTATATGTTACTGGTACTTGATCTGTATGGTCAGACCAATTTCTATATGTACTTCTTATCATTACTGGATTTGAACTACTTGCTATAATATCATACCTTAATACCCTCGGTTTCCCGATATTTATTAGGGGAGTTGACTATATCTTCATCCTATGTCAATTCACAGGCTCTTTCGAGGACTTCTCATGTCTCGCACTTCGATTTAAGGGATTTTCACCCAGAAAGGAATTTCACCTTTCCCCTACTCCTATTGTATCTCTACCTATGGGATAGTCGATTGAGTTTTTAATAAATGTTTATTAACTTACCACAGGATTATCATATCTTTTCGACTTAGACTTTCCCTGTTAGCACATCATTTAATTATCATTTCCTATAACTACTATATCGTATGATGCACACCCTATATGTATAGGTTCACGAGATTATTCAATATACATTACTGTATAAGGTGACTATTTTATTAATCAACAATTACTACCCTTACTTTCGTAATACTTTAACACTATTCTCTATAGTGGGTTTAGACTATATCTTCTGGCTCGTTTTTACGTTTGCTTTCTTATTGGCAAGATAAGAAAAATGATCTATAATCATTCAGTGTGGCACTACGGATTTAGGAATTTCACCTATATCCTCTCTAATGTTTTTAAACATTAATTTAGTCGTTGCATCTTCTTAACTATATAATTAAGCTTGACACAGGATTGCCATATGTATTTCTACACTTAGGTTTCCCCTGTTAGCATATTATTTAACTGTCATTTCCTACAGCTACTGTATCGCATAATATACACCTTATATTTATAAGTTCACCACATAAAAATCATATATTACTATATGAAAGACCAAGATTAATTAGTCACTGCCAGCATAACGCATAGTACAATCATCATGGACATTAACAACAAAACCAGTATAATCGTATTTATACCATTTCGATAATTCTTCACTATTCTTAACGTCTACTAAATGACATTCACTAAAATGCGTTAATGGACTTCTTTGAGATATTACTCTATCTATATTTCTATCTACCCAGAAACGACTGTATACTTCTCCTGGACCAAGCAAACCTTTAACTCTATCTTTATCCCTATAGCATACCCATTCCATTAAAGCATAACTATCTGGAATTAATACTTGAAAATTACCATCTACCATAATTTTACCAATACAAGCTTGCTCAATCTTTTTGTTTAAATTATCTCTTATTTTTTCTTTAGAATATTTACTATTTAATAAATTATGATTACAAATTAAACTCTTTAACCAATAGTTATCAGATGTTTTCATAAATTCTCTTAAGGATTCCTCATTCATGTTTTTTCCTAACATAAACAATAAAGTATACCAAATGTTCTTATATGTAACACCTTGTATATAATCTACTGTTTGAGAACATAATTCTTTAATATCATCATCTGACATTCTTAATGTTTGTAAAAATTGATAATTTGTAACAAGAATCTTATCATCTTGTTTTGGTGTAAATCTTGTTATTCCCCATACAAATCCATGACTTAAACAATCTTGAAGATAATCTTCTGTACTCGTCCATGCATTCCAACGCTTAGTTTGTCCTTCAGTAAGAATAACATCTATCTCTCTTAAATCAACATCATTACCATAAATATCTTTTATAATGTAATTGCCACCATTCTTTTCTTTACACCATTCAAGAGTATCAAATACATTTAATGCACCCTTCGCAAAACTAAATCTAATACAGAATTGGCATGGAGTATAATCTAATCCTAAATCTAATCCCCATAATTCTGCTATTTGAGGAGTACAAATACCCCCTCCATCAAATCTATTAAATTCTACTTCAATAGTTCTACGTTCAATTTCATCATCACTGAAATCATCTGTCTCAATTACATAATCTACATCTACAAAATCATTTTCACAAAAGTCTGGTACTATACAAAAACGAGGAGTTCTAACAACTCTAATTGCAGATGAATTTAATCCAAAATAGGCATTATATTTACTCGGAGCAAATTTATCAATGGAATATCCATTCTCGTCAAATAACATTCCTTTAATATTAAGTCTATCTTGCATTTCTTTTTTAATACTATCGTCTATAAAAACAACAGTATTAACTCTTGCTTGTGAGGCAGAGCAAGAAAACCTTGTATATTTCTTGTCGTTTATATAAAATCCTTTTTTAAATAATTTCTCATAATGTTTAATGCTTTTAATAACAACAGTAACGTATTCTGGAATATACATCATATTATAAATATTATTTTGCAATTCTTGAATACGTTTTCGATTTTCTGGAGAATTGGCTCTCCTTTTTATTGTATCTCTTTCAGAATACCATTCTTCCAATTGTTCCAAATCAACTTGTCTATGTTGAATGTTTCTAATTGTTTTTAACATTTGTGAATCTGCAAGAGAAATAATTTTATCTGTTTGTCTAAAATATTGAAAAGTTCCCTTTACTCCAGTGATTTTACAACCATTATTCATTATAAAATCACTATCCAATTTAACTGTATAAAACAATCTATTTGGCATACATTACATCATCCTTTCTAATTTATCTACTTGTTAGTTGTATCCAAATTACAATAATGTAATATAATTATTAGATTGTCAAATCTGCCAATGTAAGATCTTCTAAATGAAAAATCCATTTTGGCTCAGTAGTGTCTTCATTCAAAGTAAATCTTTTACTATTTTCTTTTCCAGCACCATTATCATATTTCTTTACTGTAAATACAGTATCTCTATTATTTTCTATAAAATCTATATAATCTTGAGAAAGACTATCTTTATGTTCTAATATTCTATCAACCTTAAGTCTTACTTTTTCTCCATTCGGAAGATCCTCAAGATTAACTTTAACAACTTCTGGGTCCATTTGCGCAATTTGTTCCCTCAGTGTCTTAAACGGAATTTTATATTCCTTCGCCAGTTTTCTGATTTGTTGTCTATTCATAAATTTTATTCCTTTCATGCTTTATTTTTTTGTTTTTGTTTGTTAATTGTGTGCACAAAAGAACAAATGCATTTGTTTAATTGTTTTTTTAATTATTTTTCCGTTCTTTTTATTACAAATCTTGTTGGGTCTTACCCTTGTACTTGCGTTGTTCTACAACCTGTCTATAGTATGATTTTTATTATTTTTAATTTTATCTTTTTACATATATACAATCTTGCGAGGTCCTACCTCTTGAACTTGCAGAGTTCTACTCCAAAATATTCTGTAAATATAATTTCTTTTTTAATACTCATTTAATAGTCAATTCTTTTTAATAATATCTTACTTTTATTTAAAAATTTTCTAATATGTAACATAAACTTGCGCCTTTCTGGGGCTATATCTTTGTGGATTTTCCCTCACTCCCTATGAGTTTATTGAGGTTTCTATTTTCATCGCCTACTGGGTATCTTCGGCTCGATAGCTTTAAGATTTCGAAGTTTTCCCACTCCGTATCATAATAATTCTTTTTTAATAGTTTTCTTTAACATGTATAATATAAACTTGCGCTGTCCTACAGCTTGTATTTTGTGGATTTGCTTCACTCATTTTTGAGTATATTGAAACTTCTGCTTCTTCCCCTACTACTACTTCGAGTCCACAGCTTAAACTTTGAGGTTCGTCCCACCCCATATCTTTAATATATCACAATGCATCATAATATGATTTGTGAGTTCCGCTTGCAATCAGAACTCAGTTTCTCAAATCATATCTATATTATAACACAAAATAATCCAATTGTCAATACTTTTTGAAAAAAATTTTTATTTTTTTTCTTCACTAATTAATTATCTCAAATAATCTCGCCATTGCATAATATCTTTTATGTCATTCCAACAATTTGCTATATAAAAATTCTCTTCTCCACCATGAGTAAAATTATAATCCGTATTTATTCCATTGGTTAAAAGAATTTTCATTAATTTTTTATTTCCAAAATTAAAATTCTTATAATTATCATCTACTTGAATTCCATTTAGCCATAATGTATTCTTCCAATTAGTTACCCTAATAATTTCAATATCTAATCCAAATTTATCAAATAATTCCCTTTTTCTCTTACAATTCTCTACACTTGACATTGTAATACAAACAAAATTATATATATCTTTATTGTCTCTATAAAAATTCAAAAAATCATTATTAACTTCCAACTTATCAAAGAACTCATCACTTTGATAAATATCGACAATTTCCTGTCTACTAACTCGATTATAGATAGACTTATATTCCCAATCCTTCAAGTCAGTAATCGTCTTTTTAGGGGCAATTTTGTACCTCTCATTTAATATATCAATAACTACGTCAATATCGTTGATAATAACACCATCAATATCCACATAAAATGTCTCTTTTAACTTTTCTTTCGTTCCTTTTATCTCTTTATTCTTTCCCATGTGCTGTCGCTGTTATGTATTTAGTATTTTTTAACCATCTCTTTCTTTCCTATATTCCCTATCTATTTAGAATTCGACTATCCTTACTAATTAACACCAGCTTGTCACCGCCCTTTCTTTTTTTCTTTATGTACATATTATAACACTTTATTTGTATTTTGTCAATACTTTTTGTGAATTATTTTTTGGGCTTTTTCATTCATTTTTATAACTACCTTTTATATCTATAAAACATAGAAAAAAATAAAGGTTTTGAGTATCTCCAAAAAAAATTGTCCACTACTGTATTATATATTATTTATTTCTCTTTAATTATTTTTTTATAAAACCTATTGACTTTTTTCTTATTATATGTTATAATATAAATATACAAAAAATACATATAAAGGAGAATTAAATATGTGGGAATTTGAATTAGATAAAAGAAGAATTGAAAATGTAAAACAAAGTGATTTTTTACAATTATTTTCTTATAAAAAAGGAAAAGAAGAAATGTTCTTTGGACAATTAAAAGATGAAAGATGGGTATGGGTATTTCTTGGAGATGTATTTCATTTATATCCTGATGAATATATGGAAGCTATAGAAGAAGTTGTTGATGATGGTTGGGTAAGAACAAAAACAAAATAAGAGGTGATTATACATATGGCGGATCATGTAAAAATTGCAGTATATATTATGCATGAACAAAAAAAATTAATTAAAGAAAAAAATAAAAACATAAACCAAAATCAATACGTTCCAGAAAAAATAGAGGATTATACACCTCCTGCTTTAGAAATTCCTAAATCAAGAAGTGTTAAATGTACAAAAGAAAAACTTTCAAAAGTGTTAGCCTTTATTGATTACATAAAATATTTAAGATGTTCTGATTGTTGTACAGGGAATATGCCTATTCCAACTACTAATAAAAAATTAATTTCTATTTGTGGGAGTCATAGAGAAGTTTCAAGATTAATACAATTTATGAAACAATTAAATTTAATAAAAGATTATGATAATAAATATAAATTTAATACAATAAATAATAAATCAAAAACATATTACTATTATATAGAAATTGAAAAACAAATACAAGAATATTGTAAAAATAATAATATTAATATATATGTAGTAAAAAATGAGAGAGATAATAATTCATATAATCCATTAGTGGACAATTTAAAAATTGACAATTTTGACGATTCTCAAGTTCGTTTTAGTAGTAAATTACATTTATTAAAACCAGATAATTATACAACTATACAATTTGAAGATTATTTAACATCTGTATTACATAAAAACTATCCAGATTTATTAAAATATCAAAAATTAGCAGATGAAATAAATCAAAAATATTATAAAAATTATCCAGAAATGTCTTTGAGATTTATTCCTACTTTTACATGGAATCAAGGAAACAAATCAATAAAAAAAATAGGAATAAGATGTACTAATGCATTATCTAATGCAAAAAAAGAAAAAAACAAAAATGAGAACTTTTTTGGAATTTATAAAGAAGATATTTTAAAAAAATATAAATTATTTTTAGAAAAAGATGTTAAATCTTCAATTCCAAGAATAACTTTATCAATTAATAAGGGGAAATGGATTTCTGAAGATGTTGATATTTATGAAATGATATTTAACGAATTTAAACAAGATGACATTCCTTTTTTACAAGAATATAGAGAAGCTATTAAATCTTTACATATGAGATGCTATTTTGACACTGATACAACTATATGTAGGAATGTAATAAGATCAATGTATTCTTGTAAGAATAAAGAAGATGTATCAAATGTTATTAAAATATTAAAAACAATAGTACAAAAAGTTGAAGGTGGAGTTTTATATGATAATGAAATCTTTTATCATGAAAGTTGTATTTATATTGATGTATTAAATGAATTATTAAAAAACAAATATATGACATGGTTATGTTATGATTGTTTCTATAGTAATAAAAAAAATATTAATCAAAATGATTATAATAGATATGTTAAACAATTAGTAGAA
>ERZ808278.325-NODE-325-length-34677-cov-12.262232_pt1 | contig 34677 bp, 46 predicted proteins | sample MGYA00521239_ERZ808278 | MGnify/ENA primary metagenome ERZ808278 (study PRJEB31516, sample SAMN03275600) | gut metagenome | biome: mammalia-associated habitat; material: feces | host: Papio cynocephalus | place: Kenya | collected 2012-07-17 ... | reverse complement strand
CCCGATACAAAGTTAAGCATAATTTTTATATTTGCAAACTTTTTCTTAACTTTTTCTGAAAAAAAATCAAAATCACCTCCCGGTAGAACCATATCCGCCCTCTCCCCTATCCGTTTCGCTCAATTTCTCAACCTCTACAAAATCAATAGCAGGATACGGCATTATGATTATTTGCCCTATCTTATCGCCAACTCTATAGACATCGCCCCTATCTAAAACCCGGAACTTGAACGTAACCTCGCCACGGTAGCAGGAATCCAAGACCCCGACCGAATTTTTCAGCATCATTGCAGTTTTTGCAATAGAACTGCGCGGAAACAGAAGCCCCACATATCCTGCCGGGATTTCAAACGCCAGCCCGGTATGACATACTATTTCATCATTATTTTTCACAACGGCACAAGCACTCAAATCAAATCCAGCATCCCCCTCGTGTGCCTTTACCGGAATAGATGCCCCAGGCATCATTTTCTTAATCTTTACTTCCATAACCTTATTAATTTTACTAAAATCTTCGTTTTACGGCACTTTCACGCAAAAGATATACAATTTATCATCCAAGCCGAAAAAGTGCCGGATTTTGCCTAATTCATACCTTATTCGCCTAATGGCGCGAAAAGTTTTGCATGCTCCCTTTCCGGCAAGTTCTGAAGAAGCCATTTAATGTCATTTTTCAACGCCCAACGCCCGAAGTGCATTATAAGCAACGCATCCGCATTCCAAAGTGTCACATTTCCACCATATAGGCGTCTTGCTTCCTCTTTGTATCTGTTTTTCCTCTGCTTCTTTTCCTCACCCTTTATCCTTAAGCCCAGCTTCGACTGCCACGACATCGGATGCACAAGGACAAACGGAATGCCGATGACTTCTAGAACGGCTTTCAGATGCTCAAAGTTTGCCATCATCTTCTGAACGCGGAAAGCCTTGCCCATGTTTTTCTTTCCGTTCTCCACGACCACATCATCCGGGCGCAAGCTCAATTTCTCCACGAATGCGATGCAGTTATAACATTCCGCGTAATACTTCAGAAGCTCCTGCAAATCCTCATTCGCTTTAGGCATCTTATGCCGTTTCACGTTCTGCCCCGGCACATATACTGCAATTCCTCCCTGCGCTCCTGGGTCAATGCCTATAACCGTCATAGGCTTTAATTCTCTTTTCTCCTCTCCTTTCATACGTTTCTTTTCTTCTTCTGTAAAACCGGACTTATAGCACCTTTCGGCAGACCTCAACAGCTCATAGGCTTGCAACACCTCCGCCCGGCCTTTCTTGTCTGTTGATAAATATTGAACTTTATGCCCTCTTGTATAAGCTTCTATCTGAATTATACCGGGGATAATATCTTTTATGACTATTTTCATATTTTCTGCAATTCTTCTCGCAAGTTAATCTGTTTCATTATTATTTCCTCAAAAGCCCTTTTTATCGCTTTCTTTCGCCACTCGGATTTCTTCCCGGCTAGAGCGTTCGCAGCATCCATCGCCGTGGGTTCTTGCCCAGGAACTAGTCCACGCTGATAGAGCATCCGCCAAACGAAGAAAATAGACAGACTATCGCAACCAATATCCCCGGTGGCTTTCCACGTCTCAAAGGCATTCATGACATCCTCGATATTCGACTGCTTCATTTTCTCCAGGTTCGTCAAAATCGGCTTCTCCTCAACTTTCGGCATATAGTAGCTCGCCTTTCTATATGTCCTCAACATTAGCTGCCGATAAGCCGTCAAAATGCGTCCTAGCGACATTTCATTGAGCTTGCCATATACTTCTCTGTCCGGCTGCCCTGCATTGTTCCTAGGCAGGAAATCATCAAGCCCTCCGACACAAAGGAACGAAAAGGCATTATACACATCCTGCAATGTCAAGTCAGCAAACATTGACCGCAAAAAGGCGTTCAGCCTTACATACAACTCCACGTCTGTAGGTTCTTTCAGTCCTAGCATTTGCAGCAGCCTGTCAAACATCCCGGCTATCTCGCTGTCCTTGTTACTTGTCAGACTTGGAAGATACCCTGCCCGGATAATCTTTTGCTCCGCTTCCGTCATTATTCTAGCGACCTGCGGAATATTCATATAATCTTTCTGTCTGTAATTGTTCATGCTTTCTTTTCTTTTTCGCGCAATTTCTTTTCTTTGGCAGCTAGCAAAGTGGAAGATTGTCCCGGCTCTGTTCCGCCGCCTTTCTTGCCGCTTCCTCTGCGAGTTTCTTCTCCCTTTCCGCGAACAGCTCTACTACCGTTTTCCGCTTTGGCGTCGGCATTCCTGCCATTGTCGCCCCTTTCTTCCATTCTAAATATTTCTTGTCCGTGTCCGGGAAAACAACCCCTTGCCAATCATTAGCAATCGCCAATTCGACAATACCACGCGCAAATGCTTCATCATACCGTTTCAGCTTCTTTGCCGACATCCTAACCGCATTTATTGTTTTCTTCTGCCATTTTGGCTGCTGCAAAAGCATTCTCCAAGCATCCCGGAACTCTGCCGAATCAAAGGGGCAAAGCTGCATTCTAGTAGCCGGAACTTTACAATCGGTTTTCAAATTTTCAGAAAGAGCCTGGGCGGTGTTTTCCCCCTGGGGGGATATAAGGGGGGGATTATCTGTATAATCTTTAGTATTATCTTCTATAGTATAATCTTTAGTGGAAATTTTTTTCCGGGTATCGTGGAAATTTTTTTCCGGGTCATCGGAAATATTTTTCCGCTCCTGGGTAAATTTTTTTTCCGAGGTGGAAAATAATTTCTCGTAGTTTTCACCGAAACAATAGGACTTACGCCCTGCTCCAAGCTCCTCAACAATCCGCTCGTCTAGAAGCTTGCATGATACTAGTTTTGCAATTCTGTTTTTGATTTGCTTGTCTGTCTTGATACCTAGAATCGGCAGTTCCTCGCGTATTTTCTTTGCCGTAATCATGAAGAAATCCGAGCCGTCAATCTTTACGCGGATAGTTTTCGGAGCATTGCCGAAAATATGGAATACTTGGAAAATTGCAAGGTCGGCAAGGTCTAAATCCCAACCATTTTCAATCACTGCACATTGGTTAATGCTAATGTTATATAAATAGTTCATAATTAATAAAATAGCCACGTGAAGATGTTGAGTCGGCAACCTCAAACAATCCTCACGTGGCATTTACAATTTCTCCCGTTAGTTGCCGCTAACTTCATTGCAAATATACATACTTTTCCGCTATCTGCAATATTTTCAACCTAAATTTCATTAAACATATTCATCTTCATCATCTTTGATATTGTGGGATTTCATACTTTTCATTTATTCTGTGGAACATATCGCACCCTTGCAAAAATGCTAACAGATTAGGCAATGCTAAATTAGCCGCATATACCTTATTGTTCAAGGCAACAAAAAAGCCTTTTTCATCTTGATAAATCCTTAAACCACAAAATCTTGCTATTCTGTAGCATTCTGAAAGAATTGAATCATTGCTTCTTATTTTCATTTCTTCCACCGGCAAATGGTTTTTCTCTTTCCATCTGCTATCCTTATAATTTTTCAAATCATAGCCTTTTATTTTTCTTTTTCTTCTCGCACCAAAAGCCGGAAGCCTTCCTAAATGAACAGCTCTATAAATAGCCGCTTTTGTAAGCCCCATAAGTTCTGCCACCTCCGGTATCGTGTAATCTTTATCAATCTGTATCATTTCGCAATTATTTTTAATGTATTTTCCGGCTGTAGCATCTTTCGTATATCCTCAACCCTCGTATCATTTGCGACAAGTTCCACAACCGGGTATCTAGAATTTTGCCCTGGCTTGTTTGACTTGTGAAAATGTACGGACAAATCAAATACCGTTGTCGTGACGGTCTGCCGCATCTGTAGAACGGAATCGAAAGAGTTTCTAATATTATTAACCGAGGATGCCTTGCCCTTTGTCGTGAACTGCCAAACGCCTATGATTCCACGGACTGCCGGAATAATAAACCGTAACGTCAAGCTGATTTCCCAATTATCCGCTCCTCTCTTTGTCGGGTAATTCTCAACAACCCACCGCATGAAATCCGGGTACTGCTCTACTGAATAGGAAACATATTTTACACCATTCCACAGCTCGAAAATATTTCCGTCACCCCTTGCCAACAATGCCCCTGCCTGGTCGCGGTACTCATAGCGTTCATTACAGACTTTCTCCACATCATCAGACGGGAAAACCACTTGAATGGTGCTCGGTTTTGCCCCATATGCTCTCATGAATTGCTCGGCATATTTACCCGTTGCTCTGAACCAATCTATACTTGTAGGGTAGCCTTTTTCAGACTTCATGCCTACATGCAGACGCCCTATTTCCGGAAGCTCCAATGTATGCCGATTCTCCGGTCTTTGTATTCTTCCTGCCATAATTAGCGCTCCCCATGAAATAAGCCCATATCCTCGTCTTTTTCCTCCGGAAGTACAATTCTGTCGGTTTCGGGTGTTTTCTCCTCCAAGGGCTTGTTTTCAGCTTTCTCCGCCTTTTTCTTGACAAGCTCCGAGAGTGAGAGCGAAAGCACATTCCGCATAGGCTCATTATCGTCAAGACTTAAAACACCGTTTATCATTGTAAATGTGTTCTCTCTTTTTTCATCCTCTATCCCTGCAATCTCCAACAATGCCGGAATTTTCGCCGCATTCGGGGAATTTGTCTGCTCTTTTAGATTGTAAGACGGTGCTTTCCTCCAATCTTTTGATGAGAAGTTGAACACGCGCTCTATTGGCAGCTCCGGGTAGTTATCATTCCACGCCATCGCATAAAGATGCAGCTGTATTTCATGCTCCTCGAAAAAGCCTTTACGCCCCGACTTGAAATCCACTATCGCCCTAAAATATTCACCGGTTTTCGGGTCAACCATAACGCACGGCATATCGACACAACCTGCATAATGATAGACCGGATGCAGCAGCCCTATTTCAATTGCCAACGGCTTGACATTGTAATCCTTAATGAATTGTGCAAAGGCGAGCACATCCTTACGCAGTTTATTCACGCTGTCATTAAAGAATACCTCCGGCAGGTTCTCACGTTCCATATAGGCGCGTACATTCTGCGGCACTGCATCAAAATCATATTGCCGTGAAATTATCAGCCTTTCAAATTCCGCATGCATCAGCGTGCCATAAGCTGCCGCCAAATCTCGTTTCATGTCTGCCGTTTCCTTTCCATTCTTGACTATCCAATCAATCAAGAATGGCGATGTCGGCATCGTCTGCCGCAATAATGTAGTTACAGATGGATAAAACTCCGGCTCGCCCTCCTCATTGAAACGGTAGTAATAACGGTGTCCATTTCCATTCAGCTGATAAAGTCTGTATCTAGGCTCTCGCAACGCTTCCGAATCGAAAAATAAAGCCTTTATTTCCTCTGTAGTTAGTCCCGGGGCGATTTCCTGCACTTCCGGCTCTTTCAAATTCTCCGCATTCATTTTCTTCTTATTTTTGAATATTCATAATAAAAAGCGCAAGCCATAAAAACTGCCAAGCAAGCGCATATCCATTGCGCAAAGTTCCACAGCATCCCAATAAATGCACAAACAGCTATAAGTGTCCAAATGACCGCCCACACGAGCATTACCGTTCCATCTTTCATATTTCTGTCCTCCCTAACAAAAAATCAGCACTGCATCCGGTTTCCGCGCAAATTATGTCTATCCATTCCGGATTAATTTTTTTTATTTTCCCATTGCATAGATTCGCCATATTTACTCGTTGTGCCGATTCTTTTTCAGTCTCCGGCCACAACTTTTTCGCTAAATCCTGTTTACGGATTTTCTTCCCGTTACTTTTAGCTACCGCAATAGCTTCTTCAATTCTAAAATTTTTCATAACTCTTTTTTTGATTTAACAATTTCACCACATGTCGGGCAAGTATAGATATACTCATCAACTATCCATCCTCCAGGCGTATAATAATCTCCGCTTCCATCATCATGCCCTATTTCATCATACAATTCTAAATCGCCACCACAGCATGGGCAATTGCCGTTCCCTACTAGTTCACAATGCATAAATTCATCGAATAAATCACATGTAACTTTTTCGATGCCGGATTTTTTCAATATCTCGATTAAATCCTTTATCAAAGTATCTCCCGATAAAATCATCATCAAGTCACTGCCCCAATTTTCCATGTCATCAAGCTCTTTATTATAGCTTAACAATGAATTTATCAAGGCTTCCCCCATTTCTTTTGTAGTCTTTCCTGCCGCATTTGCAAGGCAGGAAAGATGCTTATCTGTTTTAATTTTCATCGTTATATGCTTCTGCTAGTTCATAATTCAACCCATATTCATATCTTTCTCTCTCATATTCATTGAGAGCATCAATAAATTTTTTGTCCGCATCTCTTACTATTTCATAAGCCTTTCTATCTTTTGCGGCTTCTGAACCACTTAAATAATTGCTTACTTCATTGTTGAGTGTGTCTGCAACTGAGAGAAAAGCCTTTGCTAAAATTACTACTTCTTCGCGTATCATAATTCCTATTTTTTTTAAGTCCTGCAGAAACCGCTGCATCGGTTGGGCTTTTTTCCTTAACCCGATACAAAGTTAAGCATATTTTTTATATTTGCAAATTTTTTCTTAACTTTTTTGAAAAAATTATATGTTTTCAGAATTTAGTGCCACTTTATAGATTATACCACCCATTTCTATGCCTTTTTCTTTTAGCTTCGTTTCCTCCTGCTCATTCCGCAATACAATGAATGCTATTATATTATCACGAAAATCAACAAATAAATAAGGGTATATGCTCCTCCATCATATCATAATAGAAGCATCGCGCATCGCTTTCAGAATTGAACTTAAAACCGATTACCGCGCAGTCGGACAATTTCAAAGGCTCTGCCCATCTTCCGACTATTCCCGGCTTTGCCAGAATATCGGAATATATTTCACCTAATGTTATTTTCTTCTTTGCCATATCTGTTCATCCCCCATACTCCTAAAGCCAAAACAACTAACATCGCCGGATGCATAACAACACCGTAAAGCCCGATTCCGGCAATCCACCAAAATATTTTTTCTTTACTCATAACTAGATGCAATAAAATGTAAACTTTATACCCCTACGAAGCTTGCATACCTCCTTGTCTTTCATCGTCCCGAATGCACGGTCAAGAAGCCTATTTGAAAGCTCTATATCTGCCACCATTTCAAGAAAGCCCCTAACGCCTACAAGGGTATTAACTTTCTTTCCGTTGTACATCCCGTAAACCTTTATTTTGAAGTTCCGGTTTATCTGTGTCGTTGTGTATTTCATAACTTTCTTTTTTAGTCTTACGGAAGCTGCCGTATCAGTTATGGTTCTTTTTTCATCCCGATACAAAGGTAAGTATATTTTTTATATTTGCAAACTTTTTTTTGAAAAAACGCAAAAAAAAGGTTAATTTTTCCAAAAAACCGCCTATTTCCGCTCCTTTCCCCAACTTTGTATAATTTATCAGCTCTTCGGAAAAAGTGCCGGAAATAGCCTTAAAACTGCTATACACAAAAAGCAGATGTGCATCTCTGCAAACCTGCTTCTCAAACTAACCACATACACATTTATGAAATCCTATTTACCTACCGACACAAATATACTACTTTTTTACGATAATATGTTCGCAGCTCTCTATCCTAGTATGCGGATTCTTTGATACGACCCTAAAATCCCGGCTCTTTACTCTCCGAGTTCTCCAAAATAGAAACCGCTTGTATCTCACATTTTCCGCAATCAGCAAAGAATCACGCGACACTATATTTCCGCGGAATTGCCCATTTTCAAGCCGTCCTCTAAACGTCAGCCAATCATCCGTATAATTTATCATCGCTGCCGTTATCGTGTCGTGTACAGCCCGAATAATGGTATCTCGCACGATTGTAGTTACAAACTCCGTCCGTGTCTCCGTACCTATGGATGCCGCTGATTGCAAATTTTTCAGTTTCAGTCCCAAGTCCCGAATAAGCTGCGCATCCTCTTGCCGGTATTTCTTAAGCTCCGATAGCTGCAATGTCAGTTCCTTTGCCTTTACCGCGTTCAGAGAATCCCGGACACGATAGCCCTCCACATCCGAAAGCAAGGATACAGAATTACCCTTATAACGGTCACATTCTCCCCTTATCCGTTCAAGTGCTGCAAATTGTAGCCCTATCATAGCAAGCAAGGCGGCCACTAGAGCCGCCATGAAAATATATCTACGCATTTGCCGTGAATATAAGCTCCGATTGTCCTACTTCCTTGTTCAATTTCAAAGAGTATTTTCCGCCCGTTATTTCCACAAACGCATGCAGTTCCGTATCCGTGTACTCTAGCTGTACGAAATGCAGCACAACGCCGGGAATATGCACCCGTGCCGTGTTGTGTATCGGGTCAGCATTCACCGCGTCTATAAACTCGTCTATTGCTATCTGCTCATTTACTACAAGTCTATCATTTGCTTCCGTGTCTTCGACCTCCACGTCAAAAATATCTTCGTTCTCTTCAATCATCGCACGGAGCAGCGGAACAATCGACAATCCGGCTTGCGTCCCCTGCGTCTCTACATACTCACGCAGATACTCTAATTTATCATACTTTGTCATATTACATCCCTCCTAATTCTTCCGCCCAGCTTTCTGTCCAAAAATGCGAATACTCGCGGCTCTTTAGCCATAGCTTATCATGCCATGCCGCATGCCATAAGGACGGAATACCAATGACAAGAAGATACAGCCAACCAAGCATCCGCGATTGCCGGACATGTCCATACTCGTGCCGGACATCTTCCTCGTCCCACTTTCCGCCTATAACCGTATATTCTCCTAACGTTATACCTCCAGGAAAGGCAGACAAATGCACAAATTTAGCTTCGTGGACTTTGCCGCCTATCATCAGAGTATAGATATACTGCTGCCCTCCGTTATCCTTTATATTTGCGTACAATATAAGCCCGATAAGGTTCTGCGGAAGCTCCCATATCCAAAGCAGAATATGAAGCAGCAGATGCCACCCTTTCAGCCTTTCCGGCTTCGATACTCTTGCGAAGTCCTCACTATAATCTTCATTATACATAATATCTAAAGTTTTTCACCTTTATAGGATTTGTTATACAATATTTGCCCCCTCTGCTCTCCTTTCAGCTTATGCGAAAAGTGCACAAAAGTAGGGTATATTATCATCTGATCAAACGGCAAATGATTAGCCGCTGCCATTCTCGCTAATTCGATAGGTTGAGGGAAAGCCACATCTGCGGCTTCCCCCTTTACATGCTGCGAAGTCGGAACACCACCGATTGCGGCGTTCAGTTCCTCGCACCGATACCCGGAATTTATTTGCAGCGGAACTCCTGCAATATCCCTCAACGGCTGTAGGACGTTATCCACTAGCGATTTTATCGCGTCCCGGACATCAAAGGAACAAATGACATTACAGATGCCCTTTTCCTCCGCCGTACGGCTCGCTTCAAATTCCCGATACGAAAAATTTTTGCTTATTGTGTTCATTACTATTTTCTAGCTTGTTTGTTCAGCAACTTTAATAGTGCTTATTTTATAAGATAGTCCATCTCTATCAGACCAGGTAAATAGAACATCCTTAATTCTTAAAACCCCACCATAAGAAGACGTTTCTCTTAAATACCATTGCCCTTGAAATTCTGGCAATATTTTTTCATTTACATTCGTTCCACTAATTGAAAGTATTGCTACCTTATTATTTTCAAAAACTTCTTTAAGTTTTGCGTATGTAGCGGGGTCTAAATTAACGATATGATATGCTCCATCAGAATCTAACATACTATCTTCTATAGGGATTGTTATAGTTTCAACCGTTTCAGCTACTCCACTTCCCCCCCCCCTCGTCTTCAATCATCGCACGGAGCAGCGGAACAATCGACAATCCGGCTTGCGTCCCCTGCGTCTCTACATACTCATTCAAATACTTCAGCTTTTCTTCTTTTGTCATAGCTTTGAAAATTTAATATTAAACATTTTTATCCTCGATTTTGTCATCAAGGGCTTCTTCAACCTTATGTCGCATATACTTCCGCAGCCATCTGAAAATCGGATGGTCGGATATTACTGCCGCATTCTCCAGGAACGACCAAAACTCCACACCGCAAGCAAATGCCGTGAAGAAGTTTGCGAACCTTAAACGTTCCTCGCACAATGCACCGTCCAACATCTCCGCAAGAACTATCCCGACCATGATAAAAACAACCTTATAAATCGTCCTCCACGCCTTGATTGATTCAAACGCGAAATTCTCCCCCCTCTTGTGCGATTCGACCGCTGACTTCCATACACCCGTCACGAAGTCCACTATCTCGAAAACGATTACACAGATGAACAACGGAAGCAAGGAATCAACAAATACACCGATTGCCCCGGCAATTATGCCGGAGACAATCTTTTCTTGATATAAGTTTAAGCCTAACATATATTTACACTCCCGAATACTTTAATTCATTCACGAATACTTCACCGTCATTATGAATTATAATGAAATACGGTAATTCATCATCCGAAGCAAAAAAGCCGGAATAATGACTACCTCCAGAATTCTTTTGAAGAGTACCGGTATATAAATCATTAATATTAGCCGGAATTATTGGGAACTTCTCTATATCTATGCCTAGTGCTATAAGATTTTGCTCATAGGCTTGTATCGCTGCTAAATTAGCTGCTTTATGTTCTTCTGAATTATCTTCAAAGAGAGAGAGAGCTTCAAAACGAGAATATAGTTTAGTAAGGTTTAATGTCCCATCATTAGTTACTCTTACTTTATAATGTATTCCTACATCATCACAACTATAGCCTATAAAAAAATCTGCATCTTTGTTATATGTCAACAAGACATCGGCACCTCCATCCTCTGTTGTAACATAACCAACAAAACGCATCCCTAGCCCTTGAGTATCGCCCGTTAATGCTTTCCAATCATCAAACATTTGTTGGATGATAACTTTATTGTGTTCTTTATTATCCGTAAAAGAAACCTCTCTCAAAGCGGAACTTACCGCATTTTTCTGCTCCTGCAAGGCATTATATACTCCGCCGCTAGTAACAGGATTCCTTGAGTCTTTTATAACATCTTCTTCTATTCCACCTTGTTGCACTACTATTATTACTGATGCACTGCTTTCGTCATATATGGCGTAAGCACTCATAACGCTCCATACACTGGAGAAAAATGGAGCGATTGTATAATATGGAGAGACACTTGTGGGGAGAAAGGAAAGTTTGAAATCTGAACCCTCTAGTTCTCCGGATACTGTTATAATACAATTATATGCGAGTAGCTTTTCCTTAATGCCTTCATCACTAATTGATATATTAGCCATATAGGTTGCTTCATCAACACTCTTAAATACGACCCCTTCCAAATTAATGCAAGAGTCTGAATTGATGAGTGGTGCAGACTTGCTTATATTCAGCTGCTTCAATGTAACTACATCGTCATTTTCGGTTGCATCCTTTGCTTTCAGTGTCCCGCTTGCCGTTCTTCTTGCCACTGCCCAATTCACCGCATTCGTATCCATTAAAACGGTAGCCATGCCCGACTTGTCATCCGGTTTCGCATATAGTTTCGACTTGCCCGTACCTCCATCAGAGGAAATGAGCTTTATGAAGTTATCAAGATTATAATCTCCAACCGTCAGATGGTCAGTATCTGCGAAAGTCTCAAATGAGCCGTCAGCAAGAATACCTATAAGGCTTTCTACATTCTTATTTGTGCCCAGGCTATATTTTACACCGTCTTCTCGACCGTATGACATATAACATTGTGAAATAAAATTGCAGTGAGAATAGGCAATTAGTGCTGCTAAATAGTCGTTACCTTTATAACGACATTGTACTAGATAGTTACAATATTTGAATCCGATAGTAAACCCATTTTCTCCATGAGCTTTTCCGCCACCCTCGACCACACAATTATAGAGATGGTCACAATTCATAAAGCCGGTAGTATGATTATCGGCAAAATCCGTTTCGCTATTCTTCAAATATACATTTTCAACATATCCGAAACCTTGCACACAAAACAGCTCCGTATCTTCCGAACCGGCGCTAAAATCTACAACAAGATTTTTAAGCTTGCAATGCGCATGTCCTCTTATAGTATCACCAATTGTATTTATTGATGCTCCGTTAAAATCAATTTCTAAAATATTAGCATTGATTGCAGGGATAGAATTATTGCCAATATTTTTCTTTCCTACGTAAAGAAGACGCTCACCTAAATTTTCCTCTAGCTGCGAAACATCATCAAATGTTACATACTCCGAAATACCTATATTTTCCCTTGCCTGCTTCTGCTGCGCAGTTGTCAAGTCTTGCTCTATATACTTGACATTATCATTAATCTTTGCTGCCACCGTATCGGCTAGCCTAAATTCCGTTATCTGTTTTGGTGCAATTTTATTTGTGGTTATACTACCATTTGCAATCTTTTCAGTTGTAATTGCTTCATCTTTAACATTTGCAGTATTTACAGCTCCGTTAGCATCAGATAACGCACCGATGTTTTTTCGTGCTTGCTCTTTTTGTTCATCCGAGGTATTTTGCAATGTATATCGTACAATATCTGCATCAACCGTTGAAACAACAATTTTTGACCACGCAGTATCAAAAATGAAAATGTCAACTTTTTCACTTGATTTAACCTTAAGCCCTCCGAAATGAGAATACACCCCATTCTGTTTTGCCAAATAGCAAACCTTTTTGTCTAGCACTCCCGGGTCAGTCGTAGGGGTTGCAAGTCCCATAAACTGATACCCTTCCCCCAAAGCATCCACTATCGCGAGCAATGTTTGCTGCAATGCATCCCCGGTTATTTCCTCGTTGCCATTTGCTTTTACAACAGCTTTAATGGCGTCCTTTAGAAGTTTATAATTTGCCATGTCTCTAAATTTTACAAATTAAATTTATCTGCTATTGAAATCATTAATCAACCTAATATGCCGCTTCCTATCTTCTTCACCACCGTTGCCGTAGTAAATTCAGCATCAACCATTGCGACATCTCCGTAATCTTCCCACTCCGGAGATATAAGGAATGAATCTACAGAATATTCCTGCCCTGCATAGGTTATTACAACATGGTCTGACATCCGGATAAACCTCATGACATCTAGCATATATTCAGACGCAAAGAACGAGAAATGATACACTTTCTTTGAAATCTGTTTCAACGGGAATGTGTAGCCGTCCCTTTCCTCGCTCTCCTCCTCAAAGTCATATTCCGGTTTTGCTATATCAGACGGCAAAAAAATGACATTCTTAAACTCCGGGGCTTCATATACTATCGTTCCGGCATCCATCACCAAGTCCGAATCATCCCACCACTCAATTTTCAGATATGATGCAGCGTCTTTTGACACCGTGAATACTTCCGAAAACCATGTATCTGTGCCATCCGACATTTTCACATAATACTGCCCATTATCAAGCGTAAATGCTTCGCCAAACGGGTAGACTATCACATCTATATTCTGCTCTTGGATATGCTTAATTTCAAGTCCATTTTCATAGATTTCATCGACTAAATCGTCTGCAAATTCACCGCAATTTTTATAGATTTTGAAGTTCTTTATCCGTTGCGGCACTTCTTTAGTTGCATATACTTCTCCATCCTCTACTCCGACATCAGCATTTTTTGTCTGCACCCGTATTTTGTTTGTACCATTAGGCAGTTCCCAAAAGCCCGTATAGCTGTTACCCTCAACTTTTTTTGTCGCTAAAACAGCATCAGAGCTATTATAAGCCACACAAGCAACCGCTTGCGCTCCATGCTTTCCGCTCTGTACTTCATGCGCAATGTCCGAAAGATATACTGCGCTCATGCCATCAACGTCATATTCATTTACATAGTAGCCTACCGAAACATCTTGATACCACGAGCCATCACTAGTCAAATAGCCGACATCCCCCTCTGAATTTATCAGCCTATCTCCTTTTACTAGCTCCGTTCTTGCAGGTCGCATGACTTGAAAAGGAAGCATATAACCGGACGGCACAAATAGCGGATATACCTTGCCATACATCCACCATTTACGCGCATTCTGCCGTTCTATCGAATCATAAAAAGGCAATACGGATAAGTTATTATTCGGTATCATATTTCAACGTTACATTTGCACCCCTCGAAGACAAATTTAATGAAATTTTCTCAATAACACCATTCCCTAGATTTGTTTTAACCAATTCTGTGATTTGCGTTTCAACTATCATCGGGAACTTCAAATTCTGCGTCTTTTGCTTCTTTAAGCCTATAGCCGTCATAGCTTGCCCGTTCATCTTTATATTCCTTGCCGGCATGTCATACAGATAGTAATTCTGTAGATAGCAAAATGCTACATATATATTTTGCAAAATATATCCTATCTCATTCAATTCTATTTTCAAGATTGGCAATTTATATGGATGGTGTAAATCATTTGTCTTGACAGCCCCTAATAATGCGAAACCATCAGAAGAACATGCCCCCGGATTCAGCAACATATAATCCACGTCAGACGTAAATTCCGAAACCGTTATTTCCTCAATCTGCCCTGCTTCTACATATTTGCTGATAATCTCTATCGGTTCACCCTCAAATGGTGCTGTTACATTATCCATCCATCCAAACTGATACCGTTCCGGCATCTCCGCCTTGTCATAGGAATATGAAGAAGTACCAAACGCCCACGGCTTGCCAGTTCTCGGCAGCTTTAATTGCGTCAAATCTATTCCAACATTCGGAGTACCGGAATACGTGCCACCATTACGGAAATATTCTATATGCTCTATCTTAAATTTCCCATCTTCAATGAACCAATAACAGCGGAAGCAGTCCCGGAGCATGTCTGTAATCTGTCGCAACGTTATCGGGGCTTTCTGTGCCGGCTGGTCATAATCTCCTGCCAATATGTTTGATTTCGGGGTGATAAATAACGTATATGCATTCCCGTCTATCGGGTTTTGTGCCCCATATAGGAAATTAGAATATTCAGCTGTTCCATCATGTGTTATGTCCGGTGCTATTGCTTTTAATAGCATGGAAATAGCAGACGAAAGCGGATAGGAATTCCGCAGCTCATATTGCTTTCTTCCCGAAGTTTCTACTATTTCATCCAATGCTGAAAATGCAAACCATATAGACATACGTCCCCAAGCCGATTTTGATACCGGATAAAAGGCAGGGACGCCTAAAACATAGGGTTGCTGATAATATTGTCCCGGCTGATATATTCCCCATTTTGTCGGCTCACTTGTCAAATTCCCCGAAAAATATATTGTATCCTCAAAATCATAGCCTATTACTCTATGATAGTTGCGGTTGTTTTCCACCATATCATCCGCGCCTAGCTCATAAGTAGTTAATCCCTTGATGCTATCTACATCCGTAACAAAGCGCGAATACACGTCTATTGCTTCCGAACTTATCTGCACATTTCCAGTTGCTCCACTTCCTGCCACAGGCAAAAGTGTAACATCTGATAATGCACTTATAGGGATATAGCCTACATGTCTATCAGTTTTTGCCCATAGCTCTACATTATCCGTAGCTCTTCTTATTTTCCAATAAGTATATGTATAGTAATCAGATTCTCCGGTCGTCGGGTCGTCCTCATTTACTAGCTCATGCGAATAGCTATAAATATATGCTCCACTTATAATTGAAAAATTAGCTACTTTATCGGTCGCATCTTTACTTATTTTCCCGACAAAGGCATCCGGCAAAGCCGGGGTAAAAGAACCGCTAATTTTTGCTATCAATCCACTAGTGACTTTTGCAAAATGGTATTTATTCAAAAGCTCCGATTCACTATTAACTTCCGTGCAGTCTGTTTCCCAATACATCCCCGAAAGAAAGCACCCGATAACGCTCTGCCCCGGGACATATACTTGTATCATCGGGCGTTTTGTGATTGTTATAGGCTGTATTTCGGGCGCTAGGTCTATGAGATTATATTCCTTTTCAATACCGCCCAAAACTGCGCTATATTCGTCAGATACTTCCGGCTTTACCGTTATTGTCTTGTCATCTAGATTAAACTCACAATCTGTTTTCCAAAACTTGCCCGTCCAATATTGCTGAAAGCTTTGACCGAGATTGTAGGATATTAATATTCTAATCTCAAACTCACATTCAAAGCCTTTAGAGTTAATGAAATCGAAGTCATCACGTACAAATGTAAGCTTTCCCGAAAGAGATTTCCGGAAAAATTCCTCGTTAGTCTCTTTCGCTATCTCAATAGACAAATCATCGCTATATATAGGCGTAACCGTCTTATGCGTTGTCGTTCCATTTATCGTTGCCGACAGCTCAAATTCATAAATCGGATTTATCATGACTTTATTTTGCGCGTTAAATTCTTATACTTGATTATCATGTTTCCTTTCGCATCCATATATCGCACCTCGTCCCCCTGCTCCCGAATAGCCTTTACATCCTTTTGCAGCTGCGAAACATCAGCACCTCCCCCCATAAAGTTGAGAGCATAGCCGGACATCTGCGCATTTGCTCTCTGATACTTATCTGCAAATGAACCATCATTAAAGGAATTTATAACCTCCGGGATGACATCACGGAATTTTCGTGAGTTACGCTTGTTAATGATTGCAAAGTATTCGCCACCCTCCGCGCGTCTCCTCGTACCGTCTTTCTTCGTCCCCAGGTCTATATCTTTTCCGCTTGCGTGGCTTCCGCCTTGCAAAAGTTCCACCGTACCATTTCCGTATTGCTCTGACTTGCTAGATACTCCGGCCACCTGCACCGCCTTAACCTTTGCAACCGCAAATGACCCCCACATCGTGGCAAGTGCTGCAATCGCCAATGCCGGTCCCACTATCGGAATTCCCGACAGCGATTTCCATATATTCGCACTTGCAGTTATTAGCGAGCTTGTTTGCGTCAGTGTATCAAGCCTTGTTTGTGCTTTCTGCGCCTTTTCCTGCTCTGCCAATGCTGCCGCCTGGTTCTTCTTGCTCAATGCAAGCTCTTTTTGCGCCTGCTCAACATTATTTGCATAGCCATTATTTCGCGCTTCAATTTCCGCATCAAGAACTGATTTTGCTGCTTCCACCTGCTTATTTGCACTTTCAACGGCTGCATCTGCCGCTTCCTGCCAAGCATCTATAATCCCTCCTATAGAATCTACTACAGAATCCAAAGCTGTATTTAATGCATCCTTTTGATCAGAATCAAATCGGATGCCCAAAACATCGTACAAATCGCGATACCCGGTTGAGGAAATCTCCTTATTTATCGCCTTTATCGTGTTCTTGATAGATTGCACCTCATCCTCGGTCAATTTCTCCGTTGCTGTCTCATTCAGTTTCAAAACAGCTTCAAGACGTGCCTTTTCCTGCTGCAATCTGAATATTGTTTTTTCTCGCTCCGTATGGTTCTGCAAGTTAAATTCACTTTCCGCAAGTTCGCGCTGCGCTGTCAAATCACGTTCCGCTAGCTTATTATTAAATTCTGTTTCAGTTTTTAGCAGCAGCTTATCATATTTAGCATTTATCAGCTTTTCATCTTGCCTTAAACTCTCCGCGGTTTGACGGTTCTTCTCCAACTCTAACGCCCTTTGCTTCTCTATCAAGTCAAGGCGTAATTGTAGCATCTCCTGCGTGCCGTCCTCGGTTATGGCTATCTGCAATTGTATTGCCTGCTGCTCGGACTGCAAACGATTAAGCCTTTCCTGCTTCTCCGCCCTTTCCTGCGCTTCCGCTTCGCGTCTTGCTTTCTCCGCTGCTTTCTGTCTCTCTCGTTCTGCTTTTTCCTCATCCGCTTTCCTTTTCGCTTCCGCCTTTTCCCTAGCCTTGCGTTCCTTTTCCGTCTCCTCCTCAACTCTTTTTAGTTTGTCTTGGTTCTGCTGCTCCTCTAGCAATGCAGCACGTTTTGCTGCTTCCTTTTGGTCATTCTCAATTTGACTATTTAGAGTTTCCGCGGATTGGCGTAACGCTGCCAATGTCTGTTCAGCTGTTCTTACAGCTAAATTTTTATCCCCAAAACCTAGCCACTTCGTCAAAAAGCCCGTTTTTGTTTTCAGCTGATATTGTGCATCGCTCAATGCCTTTTCATATGTCTTTATATAACTTTGAATATAGGATTTTGCTGCTTCCGCTCCGTTCTTATCATAGTATTCTTGAAACTCTGCCGTATATCTGTCCGCACTCTCTGAAATAAAAGTATCAGTTGGAAACAATAGCCGCTGCGTTTTGGTTATTAATTTAGTCAGCCAATCTATCGTATCCTTTATTGCCCCGTTAGATTTGTTAAATGCAAGGGTCAAGCCCTCCCAGGCAGACTGAAGCAATTTTGTTGACCCCTCCACCGTGTCAAGGCGTTCACTCTGTATCCTTTCAAGTTCTCCGCTAGTATCTTCAAGGCTCTGTCGCAATTCCTTTGCACTTTCCGCCCCTGCTATGAATGCAGAGAATGCGGATACACTGCGTTTGTCTGTCAATTCCAACGCTTCCGCCAAGTCGATGCCTGCCTTACGCAGCTGAATTAAGCCGTTAAAGATTTCATCAAATGTCCGTGCCGACCCTCCCAACTGCTTTGCGAGTTTTCCGTTTGCATCTGCCAAGTTGAGAATAATGTTTCGCGTTGCTGTGGCTGCACTTGAAGCATCAAAGCCGGCATTTGCCAAAGCACCAAGCAATGCCGTTGTATCTTTCAAGCTTAAGCCGAAAGAGTTAGCCACCGGGAACACCGTGCCGATTGACGTGCGTATTTTCTCAAATGACAAAGCCGAATTGTTTGCACCTAATACCAAAGTCGCAAGAGCATCCTCCGTGTCCGCACTAGTCAGATTGAAAGCTCGTAAAGTAGAGCCGGCGACCTCTGCCGCTTCTCCAAGATTAGCCCCCATTGCCGTTGCAAACTGCAGGACATATTTCTGCATAGAAATGATAGACCCCTGCCCGAATCCAAGCTTTGCAAGCTCTGTTTGCAATTGTGTAACCTGCGAAGCCGTGTACTCTGTAGTCCTGCCAAGAGAGAGCGCCGAATCCGTCAAGGCTTTCATTTCCTTAACGGTTACACCTAGAATTGTAGAAAGGTCGGCATTTGCTTGCTCAAATTCTCTCATCGTCTTTAGCCCACTTGTCAAGAAGCCGACAAAAGACGACACAATACCAACGATACCTAATGCAACCGTTCCAAACCCTTGTAATGCTTTTGCAGCTAGCGGCATATCCATACCGCCTATTGCTTTCAAGTCTGTACCCATTTGACGGAATCCCGATACCACGTTGCCAAGTGGACCAGGAAGCGCACGCAAGGCATTCTCATAGTGTCCTACTTCAAGGGTATATTTTCCGGTTGCTTTCTGCAAGTTTGACATTTGCTCATATATAGCTTTTGTCTCCCTTTCAAGCTGCCGCCCTGCTTCAGTCCCGGCTCTCTCGGCTGTGCTCATTTCATTGAGCCTTATCTTGTTTAGCCTATATTGAGCGGAAAGCCTATTATATGAACCCTCCTTTGAATTGTTCAGCTGCACTATAAGTTTGTCTATCTGTGTCTGCTCCTTTGCAGCTTGTGACAATGCAAGCTTTGAACGTCTTGCCGACTGCTCCTCGCTCGTCACTTGCTTATATTCATTTACAAGCTTTTCCGTCTCTTGGTTTATCTGCAGCAATGCCTGCCGCTGCTGCTCGGTCGCTCCGGAAACGTTCTGCATTCCCTTTGACATCTCTGCCGCAGTGGTTTGTATCTTCTGCTTTGCTTCCTCGTACTTTGTAATCAGTGCGGAAAGCTGCGCTATCAAGTCCGTAATGCTGTTATCGGGTGCTATCAAATCAGAATAGCGTATCGGGTTTGGATTGTCCATAGTTATTTTTAATAAAAATGCCGTATTTTGACCTCAATTTCAAAAGATGATACATTTATCATCTTCTTGTCTTTTCGTCTTATTTGGAGTGTCTTTGCGCCTTTTCACGGGCTTTTGCTTTCTCTTGTAGATAAATGAACGCATTGTAAAATACCATTACGGTAAATTCTTTTGGTTTTACGTTCAATTCTCCGGCTAGAAGCAAGCAAAGGTTTTCAAACTCTTTCTCGAATTGTATCTCCGCACTCTCGCTGCCATAGAACACTTGAGGATTGCTATATGTTATTAATTTCGTTGTAAGTTCTGAAACCTCCTCTGTCCCGTCCGGTATAATCTCTCCCTTTGCGATATTGTCAAGTATCGTTTTCGCCCTCTGACGCATCAGACCATAATATTCTTTTACTTGCGCGTCATTGAAAAGGCTCGGAAAGCACAAGACCAGCTCCGAATCAATTTTTTTTTTGACCGATTCTAAATGGTCGGTCAACTTATTTTCCGGAACGTCATTCAATTCCTCGACTATCTTTTTCAGTGCTTCATCTGACAAGTCAGCACACGCCCTGCCATCCAATTCCGCAACCAATGCAGCAAAGGAAAGATGACGCGGAGACATCCCCGACTGAATCATATAGACGCACTGGCGCATATTTTCAAGCTCTTTCTGTGCTTGCTCCGGCTTTCCTGCCATCAGAAACCGCCTAGTCTTTTCGAGTCTCTGGTCAAACTGCGCAATCGTGCCGCCTATACCCGAATCTATCAGTAAAAATTTCTGATATTTATGAAATCTGACTATAGGCAGCTCGTCTATGCTGTCGTAAATCTTTACCGTGTGCTTTCCAATCTTTAGCGTAACCATATATTCCGCGTTATGAGGGTTGAACAAAACGGAACTACAGCAAACCACCACTGCTGCAGAACCAATAGCAAAGATAACGAAATCGCCACATTTACCCACCACGAGCAGCAGAAACCGCACGCAAATAATTCATGCAGAAAATTATTCGGTGCATGAATCTGCAGCCATTCAAGTATCCCCCATTTAGACGCCAATGAAAGCAAGAAAGCAGCGAACAAAGCAACTGCAGCCACCCAACAAATGAATATAACAATCTCCATAATTTTCTATTTTATAAACAACCAACAAGAAACGCCAAGCAAACAATATAGCCATCGAACAAACATATTCAGCATATTCAAATCAACGTCTTTTGTTCTATCTCTCCACAAGCCCAGGACATAAAGAAAATTATGTGTTGTCCATTCCATTTCAAGCGAAAAAACAGAACGTCTTGCAAATACTACACATCCCGGATGCTCTTTCTTTATCCTCTCTAGAATTGTTCTAAAATAAATTTTAGAATATAGTACGCTGTTTTCAATATGTACGTTGTCTTTTGTTACTTGTATATTATACATCATAGCAGTATTCCGTAAATTCTAGCACACCATCAAGACGCAATCCGCCATAGGGATGCATCATGTACTGATTGAAATTTTCATCCAATGTAAAGCCGTTATATATATTCTCCGCCCTTTCATAAGATTTATTTATCAGAATCCGTCCTCCGCTCAAATGCCAGGGCGTGCGCCCATTCAATATCTTCAATATTTGCGCCTTTATAAGCTCCGTATTGCGGTTTGTATCGCTTCCGTATATGGTTCTTAAGTCGAACCAAAATATCAGCGAAAAAGGGGCTTTTATCTCTGCCGGCTGTCCTGGAAATGTCGCTATCGTTTCCGGGTCATGGATGACGAAAAAAGAAAAATTCCCTATATTACTATCCGGCGACACTTCCAAATAGTCGTTTTTTCCTTTCCCCTCCAATCCTCCGCAATAGACATTAGGGGTAACATACCGTTTGCCATCTATGGTCTTGACTAATTTCTGCGACCTGCCGAATGCTGCATCAAGCCACGGCAAGCCCTCAATTAGTCCTTTCTGAATTTCTCCGATTACACGGTCAAGCATTACCGCATTCGGGATTATCGGTGCTGTCTTTATCATATATATAAAATTGCCTTTATTTCGTTCATCAGTTCATTATATGCTCCATATTCGTAAAAAATACGCTTCCAATTCTCCGACATCAGCCCGAATGTATCTGAACCATACTTTGCTACAATAGTAGCCGCATAGGTCGTTTCCGGTATAACTGCTATCGTAGTCAATGAGAACTGAATGCCCAACTCGGAATGAAATTTGCCGCTTATATACAAGTTTGGCGCATCCGGATTCCTTGCCCCTCCATAGGATGGATAAGAGATACCGGTGACTTTCCAATCCGCATAACGTTTTGCACTCTCCACAGAATTAAAATAGCCCCTCGGTTTAATATCCTCACTATAGTAAGGGCGAATATCTTTACCGCTTGCTGATTTACCCTGCAAAAGTTGTTCGCGCTGCAAGCTCATTATATCCTCCGAATGATTCTGAACAACAGACCCTATTAATGTTCCGGTCTGAATCCCTCCGGCTGCGGTTCTTACACGCGCTAGCAAGTCATCAAGTATCCCCATATCCTGCCATCTTTATACCGTCCTATAACGGACACCGTGATTATTGCAAGTAAGGCAAACCCGGTCAAGCCCCCGTGTATCTATAGAAAGCGCGTCATACGCTTTTTTAAGCTCGTAGCCAAGCCCATTTGCCCTGCCTTGTGCGTTTCCCTCCAATTCATACAGAATATCGTTACGGCCAACGTTTGACTGATTCCGGTTCACTCTTACTTCCGGGTTCATTGCCATCGTCCGCAAAGCATTCGCTGCTACCTGCTTCTGAATTACGGTGGCGAAAATCTGCCTTTGTGAAATTATGAAATCCGTAAGGTCACACCCCACCGAAATTTCACAATTCATGCCGTAGTTCATCGTATTCGTGTAGGCTATATCCGCAACATCGAACATTTCCGGGTATTCCTTGAAATCAGCCCCCACATGAACACCGAAAGGCGAAATTTGCAAATATTTAGTAAGTTCTCGCCAGCTTTCCACCGAACCTCCTAGGCACGTTGCGCACGGGTCTCTGCTCCAATCTTTGGACACGTTCAAGGCTCGCATATCTTTCGGCAAGTCTCGCTGATTATAGCAGAGATACCAAGAGCCGCCCGAATCCGTATCATTTCCCATATACGGCAAATATATAGGCTCTTTCGGCACGAACCACTGAAAACCACCCTTTGTGTTTGTAAATTCCACGTCTACGACTTGCACCGGGGCGACCTGCGAGGAATGAAAAAGATATATCCGGACACTTCCTACAGCTCCGACCATCTGAAGCCCTATCCGCTCAATCTTTGCAGTAACACCCATAGAGCGAACCGGGACAATTTCAAAACCTACTAGGCGGTCTGTTGGGTCAATCGTAGCTGCCAACCGTGCCGCACCGTCAAAGAATGTTCTGCGCTCAAACAGATTCCGCGTTTCATTTGTCAGTTGCTTTTGTGTTATAAACTGCTGCACGACCGTATGAATACCATTGATTGTAAGATTACGTATAAAGTCCGAAGCCATATTATACAAGACCCAAAAGCCTATGCCCTCCGCTCCGAAATCATTATTGAAGTCCGCATTGAAATCAGACAGAACCGGCTCAACTCCGCTATTTTCTTTATTGCAAATCCAAATCTTGCCATCATGTCGGACTTTCGCCCCGACCTTATATGTGAGAATTGCATTCCATTCCGGGTAATTCATTATGTAGTCCTCCGGCATGATTGACCGTATATTTCCCAATGTGCAAAGAGGGTGCGCCCCTTGGAATGTCAAGCCGCTCTCGCTCTCGCACAATGCCTTGTCAATCTGCTCTGCCGGGTTATATGCCTGCTGCCATCCTACAACTGAAAGCAGCGCCTTATCTATGTCTTGAAGTCTGTACATATCAGCCTATTTTTAACAAAAAAGGGAACGGGGCTTATTCCCCATCCCCTTATTGATTTCAATAGCGGAAAACTGCGTTTAGACCGCCTTTGTGTTTACCGGATTATCCTCTGTGTTGACAACCTCAACCGGAGCGGCAAACGGATTTGCAGAGCCGGATGCTGCGACCTCAACTTTGATAACCGGATTTGCGACATTTGCGGTATCGCTATTATATGCAACAAGGAAAGCAATATCTACAGAGAAACCGAAATATTCCTTTACATTACATACCATATCCGCGGACGCATCACCGGCAATACCGCTCATATCGCCTACTGCGGTATAATAATGAGAGCCTACCGGCAGGTCAATATATGGAAGCCTTACAACATCCCACTCGTGGAAATTCGCCTTTGTCCGGTTCAGTGCTTCACGGTCAACCCTTGTCAGCACACCGACATTTCCATCCTCAACAATGAAAGCAGTTGCAAATTTGCCGGCTTCATTAGCAATATTGTTTGTGTAGTGAAATACTTTCCCTGCATATTCGTTGCGCTTATTAACATCGTTGTAAATGTCATGCTGCGCAAGCTTAGCAACAGTTGAATCTATACCGGCATTTCCTACAACATGCAGCATACCCGGGTAGCAGTTGGCACGCATTATTGCATTCATGTCTCCCAGGAACTCCATACGGGCAGCCCATGGAACATCCACAACGTTTGCCGTTACGGTGTAGTAGAGCTTATCCTTGAACACCTGCGTCTTGTTAGCTTCAAGTGCTGCGATTGCCTGCACATCCATTGCATTCGCGAGAGCGCGGCAAACTTTGTCCATCTTACGTGCAAAGTCATGCTCGTAGGTGATTTCGTTGTTTCTGTACAATGCCGGGGTCATGGTGAAACCTACAGAAAGGGTCATCCAATTCACGGTATACAGAGCTGATGTATTCTCGTCATCCCCAATAACACAAGAGCGCACGTTTGAAACGGTTACATCTCCATCATAGTTGATTACCGGAATCTGTACGGTGTTGCCCATGCTCTCAAAGGCTCTCTGCCTAAGGTTCGGATTAATGATTGAATTTGCAGCATTGGTCTGCTCAATGAAGAAATCAAGCGCTCCATACTCGCACGGACGCGCCATATTACGGTCAAACTCCGGATTTTCGACACGCCAATTCTGCAATCTTGTTGCGATAAGTGACATAATAATAAAAATTTAATTGTTAATGTTTGACCGGATTTCCCATTTCCGGCGGTTTATATTCTATTTAACCGGCAATGCTTTGACATTATTGTCTTTCCACGCCTTTGTCATGGCTTCCTCAAACTCTTTAGAGCCTACCGTAAGCCCCTGCGCCATAAGACCGGACGTAATGATTTCATAAGCTTCATTCTGTGTCCTAGCCCCTGCGATTGTCATTCCTGCTCCGCTTCCTGCTCCGCTTCCTGCTCCGCTTCCTGCTCCGCTTCCTGCTCCCTGCTGCTGTCGTCCAGTCTCAAGTATTCCCATTGTCTTGAGTTCCTTTTCCACGAGTTCTGCAGCGGTATATGGATTAAGGTTCTTTTCCGGATTCCTCATGATAGCACCATTTTCGCCATCCTTGAACGCAAGAACCTTTCCGCCCTTGCCATCATCTATATATTCCGGATACATTCCCTTTACCTTTGCCACGGTCTGCGCAAGTATGACATCCGCAACACTTGACGGAATATCAGACTTGAATTTTAGTCCGCTTGTAGCTTTCGCAAATTCTCCGTCAAGACGGATGCCGAAAAGCTCCTTTGCATGATTTCCTTTCTCCGTGTCAAACTGCGTTTTCAGCTCTGCATAGCTCTTTGTGACCGCTGCAAGGTCTGTTTGCGCTTGTGTCAGCTGCCGTTTTGTCTCTGCATCACCTCCGCCATTGGCTATTATGCCCTCCAGGCGTGTTTTCTCGGCTTGCAATGACGTTATCTGCGAAGTCAGTTCATCAACCTTTCCGGCTTGTCCCTTGATGTCTGCAATAACACGTTTTGCATAGTCATAGGTCTTTTCTGTGCCGTTCTTTGCAATGCCCGAAGCTGCCAATATGTCAGCATCTAGACCACCATATATTTCTCCGATTCTCTGCCCTAGTACGGTTGATTCATCGTTGCGGCTCATCTCTGCAATCGCTGTCAGCTGCTCATCTGTCAGACTTGACAATGCGGTATTGCTCCTCAATAGTTCTGTTGTAAGTGCCATAAACTTTCCCTTTGTTTTTGGTTTGGATTCAAGACTAGCCGAGAATTGCAACCTTTACGGCTGCACCGGTTGAGCCTTTCATCAGTGTAATTTCCGTTTTTGTGATTGCTCCGGCTGCTATAGTATCATAAACAGCTAAAACCCTACTTATGCCCTCTGTTGAACTTTCAACAAGGCAATCGAAAATTGTTCCCTCTTTCTTCTTCGCAAGAAGATATGATTTATTCTCCGCTGACATATCAGCGAAGCCACCATCAATATGAACTTTGATAAAGTCCTGCGTTGCTATCTGTGGCATAATATGGAACTTTTATAAATTATTCTTTTGCTTCCGATTCCTCGGCTTTCTTTGGTCTGCCGGCTTTCTTCTTTTCCTCGGCTTTCTCCTCGTCAGCAGTTAGGATGATACCCTCGGCTTTCAATTCTGCAAGGATTTCGGCTTTTAGTGCCGCTTTCTGTACTGCTGCTTCCTCCTCGGCTTTTTGTGCTGCCGCTTTCGCTGCGTTCTCTTTTGTCTTCGCTGCCCATTCTGTAGGGTCATGCAGCACTTCAATTGAATAGCCCTGCTTTTTGAGAGAATCACGCACTATGCCCTCCCATGCTTTCTGCCCGAACTTCTGAATCCTCGGACGTGAAATTTTTTCGCCCGTCTTTGCATTAAACTGCTTCACCTCAATTTTGACGTGATAGGCTAATTTCTCACCATCCGGTACAATGTAGTTTTCCGCTGTCACCTGCTCAATTGGCAGGTCGCGCCCATTTTTAACAATCATAATTTATTCTGTTATAATGTTCTTTTCTTGCTCATCCGCATATTTAGCGAACTCCGCCATGATTTTTTCAATTTTTTTAGAGTACTGAATCTCCCTTCCGAAATTCAAGATATTAGTATTTTCCCTTTCAAATCTCCTTACGAAGTTAGTAAAATTCAATTTGATACGCAAATCCTGCTTTGAAATTAAACTCTTCTCGTATAATGCTATTACTTCATCCCTCGTAAGATGCCTATACGGTTCAAGCTCTGAAAGAATCAACATTCGCTGCAATTGTACGGGGTCATTTCTGTATTCCGTTGCTATTATCTTGCCTTGCAGCATATCAAGCTCACTTTCCGATGCTCCGGCTTCCTTTGCCGTCTTGTACTTGTTCCGCAGATCATCGACAGAATAGAGGAAAAATTCCGTGCCGTAGTCAATCTTTGCCGAAATGAAATACTTTCCATATCTCAACCGACAAACCGTGCTATCGACCCATTTTTGCGCGTTCTCAAATCCTTTCTTTATCCGATTTAGAACCGTCATGACGTTCTCAAAATTCGCGGTTACCTGCTGCTCGTTGAATGCCTGCCTATTAGTTATGATTTCAGATTGACCAACTACAGAAGTAATAATTTCTTCACGCAGCCGCTTTTCCTCCTCAACGTTGTAATCAAGTGAATTTTTATCCACTGCTAGCATCTGCACCGGATTACGCAAGTCCGGCTGATTTTCTTCTGCGTTTGGTATAGGAACTTCAACGAATGACCCTGCCCCAACTATACGCTTATTTCCGCATTTCGGGCAACGCATCAAAGTTCCTGCCATATCTAGCTTATAATAGCCTTGTTTATTCTTCAAGAATCCGCCATCGCAATAATCGCCATTTTCCGCGTTGCTATAGTCGCAGCTCTGCTCATATCCGGATAGAATAGGGTACGCCCCCATCAAGTCTAGCTGACGTTTTGAAATATGGAAGAACTCGAACCAATCTAGGCTCTCCAATTCCTTTGAAATCGGGCTCTCCTTTACATCCGGGTCGTCTAGTGAAATGCTTTCATCCCAAAAAAACCGAGCGGGGCAATAACCTAAATCGTGGAAGCTTTCAATAACCGGTTCTCCTTTTACTTCCCCCGTCCCTTTAGGGTCTAGCCACATTCTATAACTTAAATCGTCTATAACAATGAGGAATTCTTTTTGCCTAAAGACAATATAATACATTTGCCCCGTTGCCGGGTCTGCATCATAAGTTATCACGCTATCAATAGGCAGCCAATAAAAGTACGGCTCGGGAAATTCACTTGTTTGTTCTTTCGGGACATCAACAATAAGAACGCTATTTATTTCACTCTTGAAAAATTCCCATCCTTTTGTTTTCCATACATTAGGCTCGTCCAACCTTTCAAACCGGTATTGTTCCCAATCATCACGTTGTTCACTAGTTGCAAACTGATAATTGAATGCCGGGTTGCTCCCGTCAAATATCCGGCTCAACTTATCAAAACATACTTCCGTTATCTCGTTTGTCTTGACGGGATAACGGAACAATGTTTTGAACGTTACGAACTTGTCATGCGGCAGCAGGTTTTCAACCATTGCCAGGAACTGCGACAACGGCTGCGAAATATACGAAGCTGTAGCAGATGATACCCTCTTAACCGTATGGAATTTAATCCTTGCTTGATGCTGCTTTATACGGTTCAGTACATCCGCCTTTCTATTCTTCGCTATTGCCTTTTTTATGCTGTCTATGTCTAATGGCATTGCCTACAAATTCATATTTAGACGTTTCCGGCAAACGCCAGCCGGAATTTGGCATTCTTAACAATCGCTCGGCATGGGAAAATTCAAACTCTCGCGTAATTCCATCAGCAGACAAAATTATCGTTGTTCGTTTTGCTCCCATGACTTACTCCGCGTTTGTTAGGTCTGTTAAAGGGTTGAAATCCTCCGGGGTGACGATAGCCAAGTTATCCGAATAGTTCGGAAGATATGACCACTGAATTGCATTCGAATCCTTTGCATCATAGTTTCCATGCACTTTATCAGCTACAAAGAAACTCCTAATCGGAATCGGATAATAGGTTGTTTTTGTTGTCTCATCCTGGATTGCTTCAATCTTTCCATTTTCATCAAATAGAAATACTCCGAGGTTACCTGCATTTGCTTCGCAAATCAACTCTTTCAGAGCCTTTGCGATACTCTGCGGAATTGCACGAAGTGAACCGGTAAACTGGATAGGTTCAGAACCTAGAATTGTAGCAACTCCCCCCAGGTCGTCATTTCCTCCGCTTGAACTTCTTGCATCTCCTCCCGAATCTGCAGGAGAATTTATATAAGGCGATACTACAACCTTTGATGCGTCATTAGCTGAAAGGAGAGCAGTCCATGACACTTTTTTAGTAATCAAAGCATCTGCTGCACTAAATGAATTTTTCGAGCCATCAGCCTTGCGCAATCTCTGAAATGCCACTTTCTGAATTTGCCCGAAAGATTCCGAACAGCTTGCATTCGGAATGTTCGGCAGGGCTTCAGCGAGTGGGCACTGACATGTTACACTCATAATTCTAAAATTTTTAACGTTAATAAATTTATACTTAACGGCTAACCCATTGCCGCTTCCAATGCAAATATATTATTTTTTTTAGAAACCGCCTATTTCCGCATCAATTCACGAAACTAATAAATCCCTCATCTTTGAAAAGTTTTTACAATGTAGGGCTTCTTTTTGCGTTTAATGAACCCTTACCCCTCTATTCGCATGCCCATACGGCTGCAAGTTTCCATCCGCAATCTCTTTTTCATATATTCCGGTCAAGCAGTCCGCCCCGTCATCGTGTTCGTTTGCATCAAACTTACGCAAGAACTCAGTAATCGCTTTGTAAAATTTCGGGTAGCTATTCTCCCACCCGAAAGGCATAATTACAGACTGATTCACAAAAGGCGCATTTGTTATTATACGGCTTTCCTTATTTGCCCCTTGATAGAATGCAGATGTCAAAGCCTTGATTTTCTTCTTTACGACCTTTTCAAACTGCGACCCCCCATTATTGCTTTCAATCCACGCCTTTTGCGCCCCGGTCTCATTAATCAATCGGGGAACGGTTATCGCTGTAGTCTCCGCGTTTGCATCCGTGTACTCTATCCCGGTAACTAGCGCGTATAATATCGGCTCAAATCGTTTCTTCTGCTCATTCCATGCCGTTTCGCTGCTCTTGTAAATGTCATAAGCTATTGCACATGTGTAGTCGTTACCCTCATCCGCGACATCCACATAACAGCCTTTACGTATCAATAAACCCCAATCGCTTTTTTCAATCCACGTTTTGAAAGGCTCATAAAGCCGTCCCTCCGCACTTTCCGGGTTTCCTTGATACAGACATTGAAAGCCTACCGGGTCAATCGCTTTCATTCCCTGCAATCTTGCCAGGCTATGACGTTCCGGCCATAGCGCTTCGCCCTTTTCTCTAGGGTCTATCTCCGTAGGCTCTCCCGTCTTGATTGCTTCAAAGTTTACAAGCACCCACGCTCCCGATGGGACATCCTCCAAGTCTGACCATTTCTCCGCCCTTATTACCTCCTCACTTTCTATCAGTTTACCAATAATGTCCTCCGGATGCCATCTCGTGAATACAATAAGCTGCTGCGACTGATTATGCAGACGTGTTCGCGCTACTTTCGTGTACCAATCCCACGCCCCCTGCCGGACTACCGGCGAATTTGCTTCCATCGCATCCTTATACAAGTCATCACATATCAGTAAGTCCAATGTCTTTGAGTTCAGCGCACCGCCACGACCGACAGAGCGCAATGACCCCTTATGCCCCACAATCTCGAATACTTCCGAGTTACGCATATATGCGCCCTCTCCCTGCGCCAATGCTCCGCTTAATGTCGTACCCGGAAATACCGCATGATATTCGGACGTGTCGATTATTCGCTGATTATCGCGGTTAAAGTCTTTTGCGATAGTTGCAGCATACGAACAGATAGCAAGCTTCAAATCCGGATTAAGTCCTAGCATATAGGCAGGAAGCATACGACTGCTGCCCTCCGAGTTATGCGTCAGTATCGGCTTTTCACCGACATAATACACACCGCCCTCAACTTGTATGCAGTTACCCTCCTTACCGCTTATCCTCTCAATATCTACGATACCCACCTTTTTAGGCTTTACAATGCGTATAATCTTCTTACGCGGAACTCTTGTAGGATATACCCGGCACGGATTGAAGCAAAGCTGATATACCGTCTTTCTGCCCTCAACTCCCGAGGAACTCCTCCGAGCTGCAAAGGAAGTGATAACCGGATTTTCACCTAGCGAGAATAAAATTTGTGCTGCCGCTTTTATTACCCCTTTATTTGTATTGCTTATCGTTATTCTTCCGTTCTTCTGATATACATAGCCATCCGTATCTATTAGCCCTGCAATCAATGACATTCTCACCGCGACAGAGTTGTAAATATATTCTTCCCCGATATGCTTGTTGTCATAATATGGTTTTAATGCTTTCCGTATCTCCGGAAAATAAAACCGTCTTGTCGTTGTCCCTTTATGTTCATGGCTTGAGTAGGGGATATTAGCTATTATCTCCACATCGTCATTCCCGATGTGAATTAATGGTTCGTCTCTGCTACCATCTCCAAGCCATGCTCCTAACGTGTAAGCATCAACAAGCACTGGGCGCGGTTCATACTCCAAACATGCACCCCCCGGCAAATGATACATTACCATGCTGCCACGTTTTCCGCGCTCTCCGCGCCATAATGCACGTAACGCCCGTGTCTCTATTGTCTTTAATTTGTTATGCGAATATCCATCATATACGACCCACTCATGCGCTCCGTGGCATTCTAGCGTCTGCCCGTTGCTAAATGTTAATCTATATTGCATTTCACATTTAGGCGAAACCCAAAGAATCCGCACTGGTTGCCCATGATTTCCAAACACATACTCGCCAACTTTCAAATCTCCATGAGCCTTCAGCCCTTGTGGTGTTGGCGTAAGTACTTGATTTTCAATCGCTTTACCATGTTGAGGTGATGCTTGGATAATCAAATTCTGTATTTTACCATGCGCAAACATATCTAGCACACGATAAAAATTCTTGTGAAACGTTGTCGCGCAAAATCTAGGGTTCATATATTCAGCAAACCACAACAGATTACGCCTTGCCGCTTCCTGCCGGAACAAATCCGGGTTATTCTCTAATATCCTCGTAAGCTGTACCGCCCCTATATCCATAAATTAAACAAAAAACTATAAAATGCTACTTTTAGAACATACTCCGAAAGTGTTTCCTCGGAGATTTCGGAGACCAACGCCCCAAAAATACAACCTTTAGAACATTATTTGCCGTTTATTTTGTCTATCACCTGCGCCAACAAATCATCCGGGACATTTGCTAAAGATACCTGCGTTTCGCTCTCCGTCTTTACTTTACCATCTAACTGCGTATTTAGCCGGTTCTTCCATTTTTCCGGCATTAAATTACAAAGCGCAAATATTAGTGCCGGTGTATCTGGGACGACCTTTTTTTTCTTCTTTATCTGCTTCTTAATATGTGGGTTACCCTCTTTATCTGATATATACTCCGTTTCGGTTTCCTCATACTCAAACCCTGTCGCCCTACGATATAGCGAATCCTCTAATCGGCTCACTAATGTAGAATTATATTCCGCTTTAGCTGTTTTTACCAACTCGCTAAATTCGGGTTTTTCCTTTAGCCATCTATAGAATGTGTCCTGATTGATTCCAACTCTTTCACATGTCTGCTTATCATTTAGCCCGTCTTTAAGGCATTCAAATATTGCCTGCTTCATTTCCGGGTTATATTTCCCGATTGCTCCTGCTCCCATATTTCTTAAAATTGTTTAGTCCTTTTCCATTCCTGCTTTCGTTAATTCCTCGACTATTTTTTTCTCTCTTTCGGAGAGTTGCCATTCTTTTACTGCTGCTGCTGCTTCTGCTGCTGCTATTGTATCAGAAACAAGATAGCCACTGCCATATATGCCTACTCCGAATTTCTTTTGCTCATCCAATCCGTTAATTCTTATACTTTCCTCAACCGGGACCGCAAAATCAATTCCTAAACGCGACAACTTCCCGACAAAAATAGAGGTGATAACGTGACAATCATATTTATATCTTGGCAATTCCTTACGCATTCCTTTCATTACTTCATCGTTGGCTTCTTTCAACAGCTGCGCCAATTCCGGAGCGGTTCGAACCCTTACCATTATCAAATCCCCATCTTGCCCCCCCCTGATGCCATCAAATAGGCTAGGGCGATTATCAAAGGCTTTTTCGATTTCTCCGAAGAGGTCTATCACGTTATCCGTTTGCCCGAAATTATTTTGAATGTCATAATCTTCAGCAGGAATACCAATTTTTACAAACTCATTCTTGAAAGTGCCGCTTTGTTCAAAAAAGCAATGAACACGATTTATTTTAATTCCCATTCCCTTTCAAAATTCTCAGCCGATTCTACGAAGAATTGCTCATTATCATAGATAATATACCAATGTTCCGGGACATCCACAAATACACCATTATTCAAAAAAGAGAAAACCGCTTCCCCCTCCTCCGGTATCTGCATTTCTCCACCACCGACAAAGATTTCTAATTTCTTAGCGTTATATCTCTCCACTTTCAACGCCTTGACCTCCTGCAGACGGTGGCAATAAGTATTGCCTATATCCTCTGACGGGCATGTCATATATCTGCAATCCCCGACCAATAACGGAAATTTCTCTTTGCTATAATCAATCGTAAATGTAATCACTTTCTGCGATTGCCAATCCTGGACATCTGTAAGCCGTTTTCCACATCTCCCCTCTACAGCTTCACGAAGCAATTTCTTTTTCTGCTCACTCATATCTCCATAAGGGGCGCTTATTTGAAATCGTCTAAACGAATATCGCACTTCGGGCTTTATCTCCGTTATGCTCTCTATCATCAGAATAAGCTCTGAATCATAAGGGGTTAATTTAGCATTCATCTTTCCTCATCTTTTATTGTCTCTCTTTTCTTATCCAAATATGCCGCTGCTGCATTTGCAGCTTTCGTCAATGCAATAACCAACTGAATTTGAATTACAATAAAGAATAACACTAAAGCAAATAATGCTATAATAACAAGCATTTCCATATCTTTCTTATTTTTTCAATTAAATCTCTACCGCTTCATCCGCCCATGAGATATGTCTCCCTATGAGCTTTTCATCCGCATCACCAGGAACTTCCACACAAGACGAATCCACATTATCCCGTTTCCAATGACAATACGGTTCATAACTAGCTCTGTAGCGTACCGGTTCTTCATCATATACACAAAGTGTCCCATTTCCATCTCTTGCTATCCATGCCATAACTATTAAATTTTGAAGTTTTCTAAAATATCATTAAACCCTAATATCCGCAAAAGGTTCTGCAATTTATGTACACTATCTAATTCTGTTATATAGTTTTCTCTTACTATATCCTCCCAATAATTATACGCATAAAAATATTTATAGCCATGTTGTATGCAAAAATCATTATTAGGCAGCTCAAAAAGATTCCCATTTTTTCTAAAGTCGTTTTTTAGTAGAATATCCTCCGACATAGGAATCGGAGTAACGTCTGCTTCTTTCCTATGACAGAACGCACCAGCAAACATTGTTTCTACTAGATACGGCGAAACAAACCCTAGTCCCGTAACCCTTTCAACACGTCCACAACCATACACTAAATCGCCAATCATCAACTCTTGTATTTTCATACTTATTCCTCCATCATTTTTTTGAACCATTCAGCATTTAATCCCTCTGAAGCAACAATTTTACAAACCTTTTTCACCATCCATTCAGCTCCATTCTTAAATCCTATTGCCGCATAATTTCTATTTTTCGGAGTTAGCGGCAATGTGTTTTTATACTCCGTTGCTTTCTCATCAATTGTCATAGCTTTATTTTTATAAGCCCCTTTTCGGGGCTGTAGTTATTTATTCTTGGTCTAATTTCAGCTGGTCACCCATAGCTGCTTCGAGCGACCAATCGGATTTCGGATATATCCCCTCGCCTGCTCC
>ERZ808278.321-NODE-321-length-35120-cov-5.436504_pt1 | contig 35120 bp, 44 predicted proteins | sample MGYA00521239_ERZ808278 | MGnify/ENA primary metagenome ERZ808278 (study PRJEB31516, sample SAMN03275600) | gut metagenome | biome: mammalia-associated habitat; material: feces | host: Papio cynocephalus | place: Kenya | collected 2012-07-17 ... | reverse complement strand
AGTGCTTAAAACATGTTTAAAGAGGGGCGATTGTCTCACATTGCTCAAAGGTGTACCCAGCCAGTCGGTCAATTTGATATTGGTTGATTTGCCCTATGGCATCACTCGCAATGACTGGGACAAGCCCATCCCATTGGGTCCGTTGTGGAAGGAATACCAAAGAGTATTGGCCCCGCGTGGTGCTGTTGTGCTATTTGCTACTAACCCCTTCGCTGCTACCCTTATAACGTCTAATCCTAAGTGGTTTAGATACGAGTGGATATGGAATAAAAAAGCCCCGCGGGGCTTCCTTAATGCTAATCGTATGCCGTTAAGAGTGCATGAGATGCTATTAGTGTTTTATCCATCTCTACCTAAATATCACCCACAGTTTATACCGCGTGACAAACCTGTCAAACAGCGAGGAGGTACCACATCCAGCAATTACGGCAAATATACGCCAGCAACTGCCAAAGAGGTTGATAAACGGTACCCGACCGATATTTTGACGGTAAGCAACGCGACCCACTTAACTAAGACGCACCCGACCGAAAAGCCCGTGGAACTGCTAGAGTACATTATCAAAACCTACACCGACCCAGGTGATACCGTACTTGATACATGTATGGGTAGCGGGGCCACAGGCGTGGCTAGCGTGCATACCCGCCGGAGCTTTATAGGTTTTGAGCTAAACGACGGGTATTTTTATACTGCTTTACGTAGAGTGGTGGGAGCTAGCAGAAGCGAAATACCACCATTGGATTGATAGAGTGGAGGATTTGAAAATATGCCAGGAAAAGCGAAACCCGCGTCTACATTGACCGGCCACACAACCCGTGAACAATGGGAAAAGCGTGTCAAAGCTGAAAAAGAAATCAAGATTTCTGCCGATGAAATTATCCCGCCTGGGACCCTCAACGAGAGGGCGAAGGCAATATTTGAAAAGATTGTAGCGCAAGGCATGGAAGCCAATCTCTGGGATAACCTGGACGTTGACAGCCTTGTAAGATACGCCGACGGGATGGACCGTTTCAACCAGCTCACAGAATCACTCGATAATGAGGGCGTAGTTACTTATGATGAGAACGGCAAAAAGCACGTCAACGCGTGCTATAGTGCTTATTTAAAAACTCAAGATATGTTGATGCGACTGTCTAGTCATTTAGGATTGACCACCATTGACCGCCTCAAATTTGTTACCGCGAATGTGAGACAGACGCAGCAAAAGAAAGATAATAAGTTCCTGGAACTGCTTAAAAATGGCTAGAATCGACAGGACCACCGCCTATGCAAAGTTAGTCGTAAGCGGTAAGCGACTAGCCAGCAAGGCTGAAATATCGTGTTGTAGACGGCATTTAGATGACTTAAAGCGGAGCAAAAGTAAAGATTTCCCATACATCTTTGACGTCAAGGAAGCCGAAAAACATATCTCTATTGCTAATATGCTAGTCATAGGCGAAGGGACAGAAGAAAAACAGCTCACAACGCGAGGATTTCAGAACTTTATTTTAGGTAATATTTTTGGATGGCGTGAAAAGGGTAGCACAGGCAAAAACATAGTCAGACGATACCGCGAAGCATACGTACAAATGGGACGCCAAAATGGCAAGTCATTTTTGGCCGGTGTATTGTGCAACGATTTTGCAACATTTAGCGGGTATCAGTACGGTTTAGTTTTGTGTACTGCTACCAAACAGGACCAGGCCAACATCGTATGGGGCGAAGTGGTCAAATTCCTACAGTCAGACCCCCAGCTAGGGGAATTGTACGAACGGCCACGAAAGTATACCCATGAAATCACTAGCAAGGTAACAAAGACAAAAATCAAGGCCATTGGACGCGATACGAAGACCGCTGATGGTTTTAGACCAATCCTGGCTGTGGTGGATGAATACCACCGACACCCTACCGACCAGATGTATTTATTGATGCGAGACGGGCAAGTCACCTTGAAAAATGCCCTCACAATCGCTATCACAACGGCTGGCTTCGATTTAAATTTCCCTTGCTACCAGCAATATCTATTAGCGAAACAGGTAGCGGGTGGGGTGATTGATTTCCCGCAGTTATTTGTCTATATCGCTGAAAGTGATGTACCAGACCCAGACCAGGACCCCAAAGGATTTACAGAAGCAATCTGGAATAGGGAAAATTGGGCAAAAGCTAACCCATTTTTTGCATGGAAGAATGACACCGAGTTAAGCGATGACGGCTTAAAGGTTATTGAATCAGAGGCCACCTCAGCTAAAGCCAAAGGCGGGGAAGTACTTACAAACTTTGAAACCAAACGCCTGGACCTATGGACAGTAACCACGGCGGAAAGTTTTGTGGATATCGATAAATGGCACGAATCAGAAACCAAGCTCACACTGCATGATATGCGTGGTAGAGACTGCTATATTGGCGTTGATTTGTCCGAGGGCGGCGACCTTACGTCTGTCTCTTTTGTTTTCCCACTGGACGATGGCAAGGTATTTTTAGACTCCCATTCTTTCATGCCGGAGAAACGGCTGATAGAGCACGAAAAGACCGATAAAGCCCCATATAGACAGTGGGTGACAGATGGTCTATTGACCCTTACAAATGGCCCCGGTACCTACGGGATAAAGACAGATTATAAGTTTATAATCGAGTACCTGGTTAAAATCCGTAACATCTACGGCCTTAACTATGTAGGCTGCGGGTATGATAACCACAACGCGGCCGCATTTTTAACCGATATGGCTGAAGCCCTAGAAATCGATTTGACTGAGGTAGTACAAAGTTTTAAATCTTTGAGCGATGCAACCAAAGATTTACAACTATCCATCAAGTCGGGGATTGTACTGCACAATCCTAAAAACCAGCTACTCACATGGTCTATGCTTAATGCTCACGTATTTACCAACCCATATAGAGAAGTCAAAATCGACAAATATAAGAGTAAGGAACGTATTGACCCATGCGACGCGGCAGTGGACGCCTGGAAGCTCTATTTTGTACAAAAGCCAAAGGGCGATATGACAGACGACCCCGAAATAACGGACGAATGGCTCCGGCTAATGAAGGAAAAAGGAAAAGATAAATGAAAATCTTAGACTATTTTAGACGAATGAAGCAGAAAGACAAGGCCAACGCGACACCGCAGGAAGCCAGCGGCGGCCTCACTTTTTTGCAAAAAATCATGGGTGATGGGGATGACGGCAGCACCCTGTCAGAAGTCACCTATTTAACCTGTTTGAAAACATTGAGTGAGGCCATGGGTAAGTTACCCGTAAGCCTTGAGGATGGCGAACACAACCGCATTAATAACGATGTGGCGCGCCTTTTGTCCGTTTCTCCCAACGGTAGACAGACAAGCGCGGAATTTTTTACAGCCCTTGAATTTGCTAGAAATCACTATGGAAACGGTTTTGCATACTGTCGGTGGGATAACCGCGGGAAACTCAAAGGCCTTTATCCATTAGACCCTAGGCAGGTTACCGTATGGGTTAACAATACCGACGAATTGACCGACCTGCCCTATTACTACACGTATCTTGATATCAAAAGCGGCAACACCTATATGATTATGCCCGATGACATGATACACGTAAAATCATGGTTGACCGATGGAGAAACCCATTTGACGGGGCGGGCTATCCACTCGATTTTGAGTAACTATTTTATTGGTAACAAACAAAGCCAGAAGTTTTTAAACAACCTGTATAACAACGGGTTACAGGCTAACTTAGTTATCAAGTACGTGGGGGACCTGTCCACCGAGAAAAAGAAAATGGTACTCAAGGAACTGTCGAACCTTGCAGGCATGGACACCCAAGAGAGAGCTATCCCTATTCCAGTGGGTTGGGATATCCACCCGCTGGACCTAAAACTCACAGACGCACAATTTTTGGAAATCCGAAAATATAGCTCCCTACAGGTAGCAGCGGCCTTCGGTATCAAACCAAATTTCCTTAATGATTATGATAAATCGAGTTATAGCAACGCGGCGGCACAGAATTTGAGTTTTTACACCGATACATTGCTATATATCATCGCCCTTTATGAGCAAGAATTTAGTCGCAAGCTGCTAACTACCGACGAACTCAATAAGGGAATACGGGTACATTTTAACTTTAGTGTGATTTTGAGGACCGACCCCAGCACACAGGCCCAAGCCCTTGCCACCTACGTGACCAATGGCATTTATAAGGTCAATGAAGCCCGCGAGAAAGCGGGACTACCACCGATTGAAAACGGTGATACGGTTATTGTCAATGGCTCATATAAGGGCCTTGAATATTTAAATCAACCCTATACAGAAGGTGGTGAGAAAAAGACATGAGTAAGTACACACTCAAAAACGAAGCAACAAGCGACCGTGCAGAGCTGACTATCTACGGCGATATCATTGATGATAAGACCGCCAGTATTTACGACCTATGGGGTATCAATGCTGGGGTAGGCCCTAGCGATTTTAAAAGCCAGCTGGACGCGGTAGGAGATAAGCCACTCGATGTATACATCTCCAGCGATGGCGGTGATGTACCTAGCGGGCTAGCTATTGCCAATATGCTTGCACGACGGCAGGCCGAAACCGTGGCCTATATCGACGGGTGGGCGGCATCCATCGCGGGTATTATCTTTTTAGCTTGTAAAAATCGCTATATGGCAAGCAATACCTTTTTAATGTTGCATCAACCCATGGTTATGGGATTTAGCGGTAATATTGATGACCTGGAACGGCTTAGACAGTGGTTAAAGACCACCACCGACGACAGCCTGGCTTTTATTATTGACCGGTTGAGATACCCGACCAAGGATAAAGATGTCGTAAGCGACAACTACAAGGCAGAGCATTGGTATGGGGCGGAAGAAGCCGCCCAGTACTTTGATATCAATGTAACAGATGACTGCAGTATTAGAGCGGTAGCAAGTTGCAAGAGTTACAAAGTACCGGCCCCGCTCAAAGATATGCTCGACAAAAATGAAGCAATCCGTAAGAAAGTGGCGGGCATGCAACACGACGCCATGGTGGCAAAAGCAAAAGAGGCCTTAAAAGGGGCCTATGATGTGCTTTATAAATAATTATTTATTAGAAGGAGATTAAAGATGAGAAAATCCATCGAACTCAAACAGAAACTCAACAAACTCACTGAAGAACTCAAGGGCATGCTGGAAAATGACAATTTTGAAGGCTTGACCGAAAAGCAGGCGGAAATCGAAAAGATGAAAGAAGCTATCGCGGCGGCTGAAATGGTAGAAGGCCTGGAAGGTGCACAGACCGCGAATGGCGGCGCAGTACCGGTAGGCAATACCGCCGGCAAGGAAGACATGAAAGCTATGAGAAACCGTATTTTCGTTAAGGCCGTGCTGGGTAAGCCAATGACTGAACAGGAAAAGGCCACCGCTATGACCATGGTTGATGCTGTGGGAACCCCTGGACAGGCAGAAGGTACCCCAAATAAAGGCGGCTATCTGGTACCGCAGGAACAGGTAAACGTTATTACCGAATACCGCCGCCACCGTATCGCACTCAAAGAATACTGCGACGTGGTCAACGTATCTACTTATACCGGTACCATCCCGACTGTGGACTCCGAAACCGGCACCCTTACAGACTTTGATGAACTGAACGAAGTACCAAAGAGCGACGTAACCTTTAAACAGATTGAATGGAAACTCCACTCTTGCGGTGACATTATCCCAGTTTCCAATGAGCTGTTAGCTGATACCAACGTTGACCTGGTTGGTTTTATTGCAAAACGGTTTGCAACCATGAGCGTTAACACTGAAAATGCAAAGATTTTCGCCCTCATGAAAGCTACCACACTCAAACAGACCGGCAAGGATTACAAGGCTATTTTGACCGCCCTCAACCGTGAACTTGACGCAGAAATTGCCCAGAATGCTGCTATTTTTGTTGACGCTATCGGTTTTGACTACCTGGACAGCGCAGAAGATAAAAACGGCCGCCCGCTGTTGACCCCGTCCTATGCTGACCCAGCCGCTAAAATGTTTAGAGGCCACCCGGTTATTCAGCTCCCGTCTACCGTGACCACCGGCTCCACCGACACTAAAATTATTATGTACGTGGGTTCCCTGTCTGACGCCGTCAAATTCTTCGACCGCCAGGGCGTAACCATGGCAACATCTGTCGAAGCCGGCTTTACCCAGAATAAGACCATGCTTAGAGCTGTGGAACGCTTTGACGTGCAGGCCGCTGATACTGAAGCAATGGTAGAAGTAACCATTACACCGGCGGCTAGCGGTGAAGCTGCTTAATCCTACGAAAGTGAGGAAGTTATAAGGTGACTGTATCGGACGTAAAAACTTTTTTAAAAGTTGATAGCGACTATGACGACGCGAACCTTGCCACGTTGATGGACGCGGCGAAGGCTCACGTCCGTGCAGCCGCCAACAACTTTGATGAATTTTATGGCGAAGATGATGAATACACGTCTATCGCTGACATGGCTATAAAGCTCTATTTACTGGCACTCTACGACAACCCCGGAGCCGCGCTTGACGGCTCTGTGGCTGATAGTAGTGTACTTAAATCACTCATTGCACAACTACAATATTGGACCGAGGACGCGACATGACCACAGAAGAAAGAATGTTGAAAGCCGTAACCGCCGGAAACCTTAAACAACGGATTGAGATACTCGACCCCGTTTATAGTACGGACGGATACGGGAACACCATCATAGACCATGAGGCCGTTGATAGTGCGTGGTGTTATATTGAGCAACACGCCACCCAGGTGACCGAAACCACGGGAGAAATACACCTTTTGAGAAAGGTTATTATCGCGATGCGATACCGCGAGGGCATTACTCCCGACACGTGGTTTAAGCTGGGGACCAAGGTCTATAGACCCAGCGGCCCGGCCATTGACGCGTGCCTTAAGAAACGGGCCCTATTTGTCGAGTGCGTGGAAGAAGTGAAGCACAATGAGACGGCGTAGGCTAGATAATAGCAATGACTTGAGGGAACTCATGAGAGACCTTAAGGAAGAACTAGGGCCCGCCGTTGCTAAAAGGTGTAAGGCTGAAATAATGGATGTAGCTCAAACCATGGCAAATGATATACACGATAGAGCCCCCATTTATACCGGCACGTCTAAACGCGTCATAAAGGGCGCGTTAAAGGCGTCCGTTAAGTGTAAATGGGATAATGGCTTCGCCGTGATATCAGCAAATGTCGAAAACCCCGATGATGGGGCAAGATATGGCTATATTTTGGAATATACGGAGCATCCATTTTTTTACCCAGGCGTTGACGCCCACCTTAATGAGTACAAAGCCAGAGTAAGACAGGCCGCGAGCGAAGCCGTGAACGATATCAAAAGGGGATAGGAAACCATGGATTTATTGGAAAAAGTGTATAATGCATTGTCAACCAATGCAACCATAGTCGGGGCCCTTTATGATGGCGCGGCGGGTATCAAGCCAGATTTGACACTGGACTCCGGCCATTATCCTAACCTGGTATATGGCTTGATATCTGACACCCCAGCGTTATGGGGCGATGATGACGAAATTATTAAACGCGTAACGGTGCAAATATCCGTATTAACCCGCGATGGGGCAGACGGCGATATTGTCAAAGCCGTGCAGGAAGAAATGCATGGCCTTGAGTATCGCCGTTTTTCCACCACTAGAGTAGTGATGAACGGGGTTAGAATCACCGTATTGCGATATGTAAATGAAGAAGAAAGCGAGTGTTAACAAATGGCACAAACTACAAAAAAAGGCACCCTCACGGGCGTCAAAAATTTCCACTATGCAATCTTGACCAAAGACGATAAGACCGGCGTAGAATACGATACTCCCGTATCTGTAGCAGCCGTGAAAGAGGTCAATATTAAATCTGGGGCATCGCAGGAAGTAATGTATGGTGATGATGCACCATATGACACCGCTAACTATATCAATGACGCAGAAGTCACTGTTAACCTGGCACAGCTCCCACTTGAGGACTACGCTAAGTTGCTGGGCCATACCGTTGATAAAGGCGTGGTGGATGTCAAAGCAGATGATACCCCGCCACTGGTTGCTATTGCTTTTGAAAGTACAAAGACCACCGGCGCAAAGAGATATTTTAAAATTCTCAAATGCCGTTTCTCCGAACCAGATGACGACTATAAGGGCAAGGAATCCAACGCAGGATTTAACACCCCATCTATCACCGCTAAAGTGTTATCCCGTGAATATGATGGTAAGTACAAGCGAATGGCTGATAGCGACGCAGAAGGCTTCGAGGAAACCACAGCAACGAAGTGGTATGAATCTATTGAACCTGTCGGAGGTTAACAATAATGTCCAAACTCAAGGAGCCTGTGCTCTATCTGAATGGTAGAGGATATACCGCCAAAACATTAAGAGTTAGAGACTGGTATGATTTCATGGCCTTCGAGGATAAGAGGGAAGATATCCCCCTTGCGGACTACTTTAATAAGATGGCTGGCATTATTGCCAGCCTTTTTATTGGTGTAACCGCTGATGACATTCTCGACAAAATGGCCCTGGAAGATATCAAACCTTTTTATCAAGAGTGCTATAGATGGGTACTTATGACCGTCAATAGCAAGCTGGGCCAACTCCCAAACGGGGAAACGGGGAAGGAATAAGTATTAACCTTACCCCGTTTGAAAACATGATGGGATGGCTCGCAGTATTTACAAATAAATGGCGATGGACTCAAGAGGCCCTATTAGATACGGGCCTTGTATATGTCCTTGATTTGTACGTGGTGGATGAACGGATAAAGGCCGCCCCACGTTATACGCCAATCGACCAAATAGATTTTTAAAAGGTGGTGATTAAAATATGGCTGAAACTGTAGGAGACTTGTACGTCAAACTAGGCTTAGATGTGTCTTCACTCGATAAAGATATGAGGCTTGCAGAAAAGACATTGAATGAGGCCATGAAATCCATTAACCACCAAAAAGCCGTGGTTAAATACAAGGCTGATATTGATACAGCGGGATTAGACAGGGCCAAAGATAAGGCCAAACTGCTTGCTATCCAAGAGGACCGGTTAAGTCAGACACTAGCACTACAAAAACAAAAAGTTGACATTTTAACCGCCGCTTATAATGCGTCTGTCCAGGCCAAAGGGGCCGATAATAACGCCAGCAAAAAGCTAGAAACTCAAATGCTTCGCGAGCAAAAGACAATGGCAAATTTGCGGGCGGAATTAACCAAGGTTAACAAAGCACGAAACGCGAAGGAACCCACACGGCTCCAAAAAACTGTCCAATCTATTGCCAACGGGGCAAGCATGGGGCAGGTAGCTATGCAAGGGGCCGACGCTATGGGATTGGTGGCATTGGCTAAAAGCCCTGTAGGTATTGGTGTGACAGCCGCGACGGCCATTGCTACCGGTATGTATAAATCAGCTACCGCCGCCGCGAAGGGTGGCGTGGCACTCGATAAACTGGCACAAAAACTACATACCACCACGGCTGAAGCTGGCAAGATGAAAACGGCGTTTACATTGGCTGGGGCCGACCTGGAAACAGCCGCTCCGGCTATCACGCGCCTGGATAAATCTCTATTGACCGCCGGAGAAAATGGCAATGAAGTGACCAAAATGCTAGGCCGCTTCGGGGTTAAATTGACCGACGCACAGGGCAATTTACTGCCCGTCACCGAGCAATTAAAAGCCCTATCAGAAGGGTATAAAAAGGCCGCCATGGCCGGGGAAGAAACCGAGTATGCAACGCAGTTGCTAGGCTCCCGCGGTACCGAGCTTATACCGGTACTGTCCAACATGAACGAATTACTAGAGCGGGCCGGTAATATCCCTAAAACGGGCCTGCTGGACATTGAGCAAGCCAAACAGCTAATCACCAATGAGAGGGAGTTATCCATCGCCTGGGGCCAATTAAAAGGCGTTATGGGGGCGGAATTCTTGCCCGCCGTAACTACGGGAGTAGAAGCCTTAACCGCTGCTATCGAAGGCCTTGTAACTGGCGTTAAGGGCCTTCACAACATCCTAAAAACAAGCCAGCCCTATGATGATAATTATGCCGCTCAATACTACCTTGATATAGAGGGTGAAGGTGACAGCGACAAAGCCCAGTATCAAAGACAGGTAGCAGAGGCCCGAAAAAAGGCCGCTGAACGTGAAAAGGCTATGAAGGGCATGAATGCTTTTAGCCTTGAGGACCTGCAAAGCATGCCCGCCAAAGTCTACGACCCTAAAACAGGGACCGGCGTAGACAAGGCGGAACTGGCAAAAAAGCAGGCCAAACAGGCCGCCGAAATTGCCAAAGCCAACAGCAAAGTTGCTGATGAATTATACAAGGCTACCCATAGCGACCTTGATAATAGTCTCTATGAGATTGACCAAAAAATGGCACGTCTAAAGGCCGAAACCGATACTCTAAAAAAAGAGAACGGTATGACCGATGACCAAGCCAACGCCCGAAACGCACAAATTGAGGAAGCGGCAGAAGCCGAAAAGGCTAGGGTACTACAACAGTACAATGATAACGTTGTATCTCAAATCAATCGAGTGTGGAAGGATGAACTGCAAAACCGCCTTGATGATATCGAGAGAGAAAAAAAGGCATGGCAACAAAAAGGCGTGGATGAAGTCACCGCTACTAGATGGGCCGAAAAGCAAAAGGCCGACGCTAGGCAAGAGGCAGCTTTACAGTATGTCAAAGACCAAAAAGAGTATCTGGACATTTACCGAAAATCCATGGCCGGTGCAGGTGGGGATAGAGAGGCCGGTTTAGCGGCCGCCCGCTGGAATATCCTGCAGGCCCAACGCAAAAAGCTAGGCATCGAAAATGAGCATATCTCCCCAGAGGAAACCATGGATATGAGTGCTCTGATGAAACAAGTTAAAGATAACTTAGTGCCTGGCATGGAGCAAGCCGCGTGGGCCCGCCCTAGCCAAAACGGTACTATCCCAGTGGTTAGAGGCTCGCAGATGGGCTATGACATGCCACAGAGCGGGCCTGTTATCAACACTACTATCACCGTCGAAGGCGGTAATATCTACGACAATGAGGAAGGCATGGACCGTATAGGTAATAAGGTAGCGGAGCGGGTAAATGATAAAATCGTGCAAGTTATCCGTGGCACTAATGTTTCTTATGGCATGTAAGGGAGTAGGGACATGACGAAAAAATTAAAAATTGGCGATGCTGAAGCATTTAAAAGGCCGGAGTCGTGGGCTGTTACTCCCGATGACCGACAAGAAAAGCATGAGACAATCAATGGGGTAGTAGTAGAAGATTATGGCGTGGTGGACGCTGGGGAAACCATTTCCACCACCGCCATTTTTACATACTATAACTACCTTAAAATCCTGGAATACTGGCGTAGTAGGCAGAAAGTGCCTGTTATTGATGTGGCTGGTATTGACCACGGCGCGCTTCGTGTGGTGGTGAAATCTGATACCTATATCGATAGGTTTGAAAGCTTCCATAAGTTGGAACTCGAATTTTGGAAGGTGTAGAAGAAATGAATACATATTATTTTTTGGTGGCTTTACTGGCTACTACCACACTAGTGGCTCCGTGCGTTTATATCGTCGGTAACTTGCAAAGCGGCCGTAGTTTAAAAGACGCACTGCAAGCAACATGGGACGACAGCCCCGCCTTGATTGTGTACCTTGATATCATGCAATTTATCGCGTTTACCGTATATATCACGTTTTTTGGTAAGTAATGAGGTGTAGACATGGCTAACTATTATCACTTGTATACAAATAACCCCACAGCGGGGGCCCAAGACGGTACTATCGTATCAGAAAATAGACTCATGACTTCGCCCATTAGCGTGGCATTGGACGCAACACAGGCAGAATCTAAAATTATTAAGTGCGCTATCAGATGTGAAGATGGCTTTGAAAGTTTTGGCGATACCTTGCTCAAACCCAAATTTTACAACGGCTCTGAATTTGTAGACACCGGCGGAAACATTGATAAATGGCAGTTGGCTCCAGACAAATCAACCGCTGGACAAGTAACAATTACTATCACGGCTAATGCTGTTAAGGGCGATACTATCACCGTGGGAGATGTAGCTTTAACGGCTGGCACTGACTTTTCTATCGGTACCACCATCAATGATACGGCAGTTAACATTGCCAATGCTATCACGGCAAAATCTACATTATATGGGGCTACCACGTCCGACGCTGCTATCACGATAAAAGAGTTATATCCCGGTGCATTAAATACCCCTAGTCTGGTAAGCATTACGAGCACGGGCGATGTACAAGATAAATTAGCGGCCAATGAAAGTAATAAAATTACAAGCCGTCCTGCGTCCATGGCTCAAATGGCTACAGAGGGCGAATGGGCTGAAAGTCTGACTATTAAGGATAAAATCGCACAGGGAAATTATATCTTTTGGGTTAAGGCATCTAGTGTGAAGGATGAACTGCCACAAAAAGATGACACTATTTCTATCTATGCGAAAATCGTAGTGCAAGCCGTTTAAGGTGGTGGGATTATGTTCAAGTATGTAAACCCTGGCTATGGCGATTTATTCGATACGCAATTTGTAACAAAATATAGCACTGACTACAACCCCACCAATGGGGTTGCTTTTGCTGGCACTAGCGACAGGGCTATCACACTTCCTATCGGTACAAAAGAGGTGTGGGTTAAGTGCCACATGAAGCGTGCGCGTGTTAGCGGTATTATTTCTGTAAGTGGTACTGGATATCCTACCGGCTTAATGCTTAACAATAAAAAAGGCAAAGGCTACATTAGTTTATGGTTTAATGAAGGCGCTGGCGGGGGTAAAGGTTACTATACAGAGTATTTTGATTGGGGGACGCTAGATATTGTATTGCATATTAAATCTCATGAAGTGGACGGCCTTATTGAGGTATGGATTAACGGCGATTATATAGGTATTAGACAGGGAAACTGCTATAAAGGCAATGACTTACCAGGTGTATGGTTTTCCCGTGAAGATGATGGGAATTTTTTCAGCAATATAATTGTGGCTGACTACGATATAAGTCGTGAGGAAGTTATAGAGGCTAAACTACTTGACCCCACGGGAGACTGGAAGGGCTTAGCCGTTGGACAGGCTGAAGCGACCGCAGTAGGTCAAACTATCACGCAAAAAATTGATACGGATGATTTAAAGACCCGTATCGAGGCCAAAAGTAAGACCATTGATATATCTAGCGTTTCCCTGGCGGCTGTAGGTGCTAAATTTGATTCTAGCGCGGTCAACGCCTTGACCGGTGTAATTGGCGGGGGCACCACCGATGAATACACCAACACCCAAAAGATTATTAACAGCGGGGCCGCCGTTTTAGGAAGCTATGTCAAAGACTACACACTAGATAAGTTAAAGACGACCAATTTTAAACTAGTAGCAGCGAAGGTGTAAGCTATGAGCGATATTAAGACGCCAGTAAGGGTATTTGTATCAGCACGTGTACTAAAAGATAACACTAAGACTTATGACCCGCCTTATAGAGTGTTTTTAACCTATCGCCCAGCGGTAGAAGTAGAAAAACACTTCGACACCCAAAGACGAAACGCAGGCCTCATTGAGCAATATAATGATACATTAAGGCGCGTGAAGGGCGGGAAAATCGAATGTACCGGTTATTCTGATTTGTCTTATGATGTAAAGGCCACCAAGGAAACATATCACGATATGCAGCGATACGCTGTTTATTATGTCGATAGTAATTTTGACACCGTGGTAAAGGTAAGAAACGCGATAGAAATTAATGGAGATACCGCTAGATACAAGCCTTATACTATGCAAGGCCTTAACCCGTCTCAAATATCTATCAGCTTGCAACGTGGCAATTTGTCTGATACTTTCCAAGTGGTGACTCCCTATGATATGGCTATAGAATCTACCATAACTGGTAAATTGCTAGATTTTGACTATAAATTTTTAGTCTACGAGGATAATAGTAGGGGCCTAATGCATACTATAACTGGTATGTATGATGTGGATAAACTACTATATACGCCATTTAACTATAAACTTAACAGGTCAAAAGGCACAGCCAAAGACCATGCAAGCCGTATAGCTGAGTTACTGGGCAAAAAGCTAATCATTGATATTGATAACTTCGTCCCAGATAGCACACATGAAGGCCTAGGGGCCACTATACAGGACCTTATTAGTAGCTTTTTTGGATGGGCTACCAACTTGCCACAGAGATGGATAAATGTGTTCCTTCGCGGTGACAAACTGTATATCTTACAGCGCGGCCACGAACCCAACACTATTGATATCACGGACACCCACCATAGTAGACCAACAATAGATAAACACCTTGTAAGGTCTGTATGGTCTGGTACTACCAGCGGGAACACCTACGGGGCCCATAGCTCTATTAGCGTGGAGCCTATAGGGTTTAGTGGGACAATTCGCTTCGGTGATGCATCATGCACGTATCGTTATGGGTTGTTAGTTTCTGAAAGTGGCGGCGGCGCAACTACCAGTTACAGCTATAGTGGGGATGGATATTTAACACGTAAAACCACAACGACTAAAAACGGCCAAACTGTTGACGTAAGTTATAGCTATGCGACGTCCAGGAATGGCGAAAAATACCTGGCGCAAGAAATAGAAGTCACATCAAAGCCCCAAAGCAATACCGATAGCACAGAATCAATAGAGTGGGAAAAACGTGTAACCCAACATACTTATATAGGAAATGGTTGGTATGGCACTAGCACCTATATTGATGGTGTGTATCAAGGTTCCAGCGTAGGGCAGGGGAAACCTGGACAAAAAGCTAGTAAATATGTACAAGACCAGTCTAATTTAGGCCTAGGTGGGAGCTACCACGGCGGCAATACTGGCACCGGCGCAGCCCTGTTTGACACGTCTTTCCCTATCAAGAGTGAGGACACATTAAAACAGCTCACAAAAGATATCGAGTGGTTGAACCGTAAGACCGAGGAACGCGTCACAATGGACATATGGCAGTACCCTCATTTAATCGACTTTACCGATAAAGTGAAGTATAACGGACATATCTATTATCTCGAATCTAATGAAGTGACACGGACCCCTAGAGAGCTTAAACAATCTATAACCTTAGTGAGGTGGTATTAATGAGCGCAAATGGTGGATATACAGCATTGTCTAAAACCGTGAATCAAATCATAGCAAAAGCCCGCCAGAAGCAAGATAGCAATATCAAGCAAGGGCGGGTATTGAGTAGCAACGCGGTTGAGATTGACGGGAAAAGCTACAACTACACCATGGCCGTAGACATTAACCCCGTAAACGGGCAGTATGTGTGGTGTGAGATGTGCGGTAACCGTGCCGTTATAGTGGGGGCCTAATCATGGAGCAAGTTAAGATTATAAGTGGCAATAATGGCGTTTATTTCGATTCTAAGGGCCGCCGCCTAGTCACAATGGGTGATTGTGCCCCTAGGGCAGGAGAATGGGTATATACCAACGGTAAGACAATCTATGGACATATGACCGGCGGGACGGTACCGCCAGTTATTGACTATAAAACCGATTTGCTACCATTGGCTGGGTATGGTTATAACCTGTATAATGCTTATTTTCTCGACCCTTCGCAATTTCAGACCTTGAAAGAAAAAATATATGGTTATTTAGGTAACTCCCAAACAGCATATATAAGCAATGGGTATGAAAATAATGACCACGGCAATTATAAATATAAATGGTATAGGCTAAATGATAAATCGTTTATAGGGGCCTATGACATATTAGACGCCACCATTGATGATGATGAAAATATGATATTGGCGGAGCGAGGTTATAGCTATTTTAATAACTATAGCAGTAACTGGGGAATACAATGGCATACTACCCCCATGCCACTAGAAAATAGTGTGACCACCCAGGACAAAAACGAAACCACCGGCAAAACGGAGGAGCATTCCTGGAAAATAAACTGGGGGGTATGTATTGCAACGCAATGGGAGCATAAATCAGATACCCAAGAGGACCAACCGCTATACATACGAAAAAATAGCCAAATTATTGCCTCTTTTGGACTTCGCAGCTTTTTAGAGGACGCGAAGAATAAAGCAATATCTGAAGCATATAAATTGCATTATGGATGTAGCGATTATAGCGGTAAAGAATTTGCTTCATATACATTTTATACCGGCAAAAATAAGCATTATACAGAACCTGGGCAAAGCTACTGGGGAAACGATTACATAGATGAATTGAAAAAGGTACACACTGGGAGCCGCGAACAACCATATCCTTATGTCAGTAGTGCAGACGCGACGTTCGACTGGATAAAGGTAAATAAAGACGGTACATATTACGGTGTATTTCGCACCTACGCCTATGCTTGCGCTTTCCCGTGGTTTAGCAGGCCTTTATCAATGTATAGATATGAAGACGGCAAAACAATAATAAAAACCGAAAAATATCGCGATTGGCTGACAACTTCGGCGGTATACAGTGCAGAATATTTCATTAAGAATGGTCAAGCAACTAAAATAGGCGAAGACCTTAATATTAATGTGGAAAGTGGCGCGTTTACCGCGGAATATGGGGCCAACAAAACAGCTGAAGAATTTAATTCTCTCAGTGCTTACAAAACAAGAGGCTTAAAATTTTGCAATGATAACAAAGGCCAAATGTATTATATTTTTGGCCGTCATTGCTACGCTCCACTAGCTGATATGATGGGAGACAAAATATGGGATACCTACCCATGTGGGAGCCGCCTTTATTTTAACTATGACTATAATCAACCAGAGCCGGTAAGTAATAATATAGCAAATGGGTGGTGGCGATGTGACTGCACAGACCGCGAAGAAATAATAGACACCGACGAAGCCCTGCCAATCGACAGCTTTATTTTAAATGATGACTATGTCGGAAAACTCTCATATTATAAATCTAGCGTGTCGAAAGTTGACATTTACAAGGGGAAGAAAAAAATAGTCACGATTCAGAGCCCTTATGGCTGGTATCTATGGCGCATAGCGGCCATAAAGGATGAATATTTCTTGTTTGAAACCAACGGACGCGGGCGTTATATCAAAGATGGAAAGATAGATGATAATACAAATGTCGCTGTTGTGAACACGTTCACGGCTAGTAAGTTTAATTCTAAGCCAAAACTTCTAAGCATGCTTAACGATGGCAAATAAAAGGCAGGTGATAAAATGCTCAAAGTCAAAAACAACAATATCAGTATCACGCGTGGTGATAGCGGTGTGGTCAAAGTATTGCCCACAAACCCAGACGGGACGCCGTACACGGTCAAAGAGGACGATAGTATCGTCTTAACAGTAAAGACCGATACCAGCACCAGTAAGGCCCTTATTTCCCTACCTGTGGTGGATGGTCAAGCCGTATTTAAACCGGCCCATACAAAAGGCCTCAAATATGGTGCTTACGTGTACGATGTCCAACTCACGACCGCTGAAGGGGATGTCTACACATTCATCCCGCCCCACACATTCAAAATTCTCGAAGAGGTGACATTTGACGATGGATAATAAGCCAGAAATCACCGGCGTAGTCACCGCCGTGCCTACCATCGCGGGCGGTGTACAAGTTGGCATTATTCGCGGTGCTGGCAAAACGCAACGCAAGACCGTGACCCCAACCAGCAAAACGCAAGAGATAACCCCAGATGATGGCTTCGACGCGCTGGGCAGTGTCATAGTCAACCCAATACCTAAAAACTACGGCCTCATTACTTATGATGGGAGCCGTATTTTAGTATCTTAATATCTATATTTATCAATATAAGGAGTAGAAGAATTATGGCTAAAAATATCAAAATTAATGGCGTAACATATGAAAACGTCCCAGAAGTAAGCACCCCATTAGCAGACGGCTCCGGCGTCGCTCGCTTTTACGATACCGACAGCGATACTGCAGCAGCAGAAAATATTTTGACCGGCAAGAGTGCACACTCTAAGGGCGGCGCAGTCAACGGTACTATGGTAGACAATGGAGCAGTAGAAATGACTATCAGCACCCTGGACACTCCCGCCAAAATTGCGAAAGGCTACCATGACGGCTCTGGCACAGTCTCCCTTGACCCGACCGAAACCGCGAAGCTGGTATCTGAAAATATCAAGGGGGGTGTAACTGTTTTTGGTGTGGCTGGCTCTACCACCGTGATGGAAACCAAGGAAGCAACTGCAACCGCCGCCACTATCAAAAAAGGCTCTACTGCTTGCGTAAAAGGCGAAATGATAGAGGGGACATTAACAACCGCTATCGTATCGCAGGACAGCTCGACGAAGGTAGTAAGTGTGTCCTAGCCCAGGGGGTGCAAGGATGAATAAGGATATTAAAATAGCGGGTGCAACCTATAGCGGTGTACCCGCTATTAAAATACCCACCGTAGAAGGTGGGACGGCTAGCTATACCGAAATTAGTGATACCACGGCCACGGCGGCTGATGTCGCTAGGGGGAAGGTGTTTTATGATGCTAGCGGAAATAAGGCCATAGGAACGGATAGCCCTTACAATATGCTTTTTACTGATGGGCAAATCAATTTAACAGACGACGACCTGCCGGAATCCGACGCGGGCGCGCTTACGATGTATTTTGCTATACAGAATATTGTTAGCATTAACAGCAAAAAAATTAAGGAACTGGCGAAAAACTTATTTGCTAGTAGCAATGCAAATAATACATTGCTAGGTATCACACTGCCTTATACCAGTAAAATAGGTGATAGCTGCTTTTTAAACTGCAAGGCTCTAACCACGGCAATTATGCCCAAATTGGAGACAATCCCCCAGGACGCTTTTTATAGCTGCCCCAAGCTAGAAAAGTGTGATTTTGGTAGCGTGAAAACACTAGGCCTTCACGCATTCACTGAAGCAGGGGCCCAAGCCGACAAAAGTATATTTACATTTCCCGCGGTTGAAGCCATTACAGAATCCGTCTTTTACCATTTTGGTAGTTCCAAGACTCGAAAAACTATATTAAAATTGCCAGCGATTAAACAAATGTTATCTAGCTCCGCCAATCTATACATGTATTGTGTGGATTTAGGCCCCAACTTGAGCAAAGTAGGGGATAGTTTTATCGGGGGCAGTTTTTTAAGCAAGGTGGTTATAAGGGCAAAAGCACCGCCGGAAACCGCTAGCAGCACCATTTTTGGCCCGCTGACTAAGGGGGCCAAAATCTACGTCCCCGACGACAGTCTGGAAACATATAAGACCGCCACAAACTGGAGCAACTACGCAAGTTATTATGCACCGCTTAGTGAGTATGTGGAGGATGCAACATGATAGCACAAATCAACATCGGTAAGGCCGTGGTTACTTATTCCACGGCCTTTAAATATATCATCAAAGATGGTACAACCGAGCAATATATGACGGCCTACGATGTCAGACCGGAAACATATCACGAAAGCGATTTAGGCATCCCGCCGGATATGGTGGACATTGTAGCCAAAAGCATTAAATACTACAAAGATATCGAGGTGACAGCTGAATGATTGACCAACTTAATGACGCTTTACACAGCATTACAGCGGGCTTTTTCGTCAAATATACGATAGCCTCTATTAGCACATTGCTATTTTTCCACCTGCATTTACTCGCGATTTTCGCGGCTCTGGTAGTGCTGGACACGATGACCAAGTGGGTAGCACTGGCCTATGACTATAGCGGTAGGGTAGACCTAATCACGGCTATCGAAAACATACCAGCCGCCCACCGTGCTAGAGTAATTGACAGTGGAAAAATGAAGCGCGGCTTTTTTAGCAAGATGGTTTTATACATGATACTGACAATAGGCGCGTTTTGGCTCGATGATATGATTATGCTAACCCATGACATACCCGTATTTGTGAGACTTACGGTCTCTTATTTATGCGTGACAGAATTTGTAAGCGTGTTGGAAAATCTCAACGATGCGGGTGTAACGTGTTTAAATCGCCTTATAGACGTTGTGAAAAGAAAAGGGGGCCTGTGATATGGGCATGACATTGGAAGAGCTAGGAAACCGCATAGATGAAGTTTATGGCGGTATTGACTGCGTATATATCCATTGGACCGGCGACGATTATGATACATGCTATAACGACTACCACCTTGCTATCAACGGCGATGGTAGTATCGAGATGACCCGCCCCTTCGACAGCACCCCAGAAGCTACATGGCACCGTAACTCCAGAAGTCTTGCTATCGCCCTCAACTGTTGCAAGGGTGCACAGCTCTATAGGGATGGGAGCACCGATTTTGGGGATTACCCACCGACCACCGAGCAAGTGGAATGTTTAGCCCAAGTTATCGCGACCATTTCAAACCACTTGCACTTACCTATCACGCGTGGTCTGTATATGACCCACGCTGAAGCGGCAGAACTCGACAATTACGGACCCACAACAACCTGCGAACGCTGGGACCTGTGGACCATGCCGGATAGCCCGGAATGGGGCTCCGGCGGGGGGTATATCCGTGGGAAAGCCCTTTTTTACCAGAAGCAATGGAACGATGACGGTGATAGATAAAATTTATAAATGGTTTATTTACCATAAAATTCTATCAGATTTGCATGATATCAAAATGGCCGCTATTGATAGCCAGTATTGGTATGAAAAAACGCAATATATACCGTGAATGTGTTGACCTTGAGATGATGGCCTATAAAAGATATCATGGAAATTTTGATAACTTATTCATCTCTGAAATGTTTTGTCAAGTGGCTAGGCTTGAAAGTTTACTAAAAGAAAGTGTAAAAAATGAATGAACAAAACCATGAGCAACTTTATAAAATTGTTATTGCTCTGCTGCTTTTGGTTGTGCTCTCCCTGGGGCTATGCGTCCGATTTGAGCACAAACGCGCCTCAAGCAGGGCAGATAGTGCTATCACAAGCACAATGGACCGAGCTCAAAACGCTATCACAGACGCAAGAAACACAGTTGATAACGCTAAAGGCGAAGCTAACAGAGCTGGAAACGCTATCTCAAGTGCAAAAGGGACAAGTAGCGACCTTAAACAATCAACTGACGACAGCGGGGAACTCATTAAACAATGTCAATCAATCGTTGACGCTTGCACAGACACAGCTCGAAGAATCAACCAACTCATTGACCAAGTTGAGGGAACGACTACAGAAGGCGGAGAAGGATAAAGTCAAAAGCGACCGCCGTTATAAGCTGATAATCACCGCCCTTGCTATAGGGCTAGTTGTTAAACATTGATATAAGTAGTATACTAAAGACTGACGGAAGCATACACCTGCGGGCTTGTATGCTGGGAAAAGCCCCATCTTAATTGATGGGGCTTTTTTGCATGCAAAAAGAACCGCCTAGCCCGGGCAGGCTAGACGGTTCCAGCGTTTTAGTGATGGGGTCACTAAAAACGCCTCCAATGGATACTATTATAAATGATAAAAATATCATTGTCAAAATCCTTTTGACAATAGAACGAATTGGTGATATACTCTAGTTGTGGGATAAAAATATCCCCATTGCAAAGTGTTTACCTAAAGAAAGGGGTAATAATATGGCAAAATATGAAGTTAAGCATTCCTGTGGACACGTAGAAACCGTGGAATTGTACGGTAAAATCAAAGACCGTGAACGTAAGATTGAATGGATGGAAACGCAAATTTGCGATGACTGCGCCCGTAAACAGTTAACTGAGAAATGGACGGAAAAGGCCAAAAAGCTATTTGTAGTGGATGAACTGCCCGCCCTTATTGGTACACCCAAGCAAATTGCATGGGCTGAACGGCTCCGCCTCACATTGCTTAGAGAATTGTTTACAGCTTATGAAACCGATAACACCGAGGGCGCGGCAATCTGTGATAGCGACGCATTTAGAAGCATGTCAAATGCTATTAGAGATATTGCACCCGCTGAAGCTAAGACTCGCAAAATCACCGATATGGCCGCCATTATCGAGCATTTTAAAGCCGCCCTCATTGCTACACTGGCGGACGCAGTAACCACGGTTGATAGCCGCTTTTTTATCGATAACCGCGAGAAAAATTATACTTTAGCAGCTTATTTCTGCCACGTATATTTTAATATTAGCTTAGACGATTTAAGGAAGGCGTCTAAATTGGTACATGTTAATGAGGCCATTGAGAGGGTTAAATGTGTGCCGACCAAAGAGGAACAACCGAGGGAAATGATACCAGTAGAGGAAAACGAGACATTGAACGAAGTCATTACAACCCGCGAGGCGGTTGAATTGTACGGCGTGACCCCTGGAACGGTTCGCCGGTGGTGCTTAGGTCAAAAGGGGCTGCCGCCACGCCTGCCAGCTGGTTCATATCGCAAGAGTGGGGCAACCTGGCTGATGCTTAAGAAGTACACGGACCAGATAGCCAAAGAGGACCCATATAGAAAGAAATAATAATGAGCTATAAAAGGTATTAATTGGTGTGTAGAGCTAATACGTGCTATACTCTAGTTGTGGGATGAAATAGACCACTTGCAAAATGTGTATCTAAAGAAAGGGGGTATAACTCATGATAACGAAAGAAAACTTGATTGATTTCATTTCTAAAAATTTCGATGAACTCAAACGGGGAGGCTGTGCTGATTGGAGCCAGCTCAATGATAGCTCTATGACCGTCAAGGAATTTGATGACTGCGAGCGGGTACTGACTAAACTCTTGACCGCCAAACATGCAGGAAATGGCCCATATAAAAGCGTCTGGGCCGTCCACCTTATTGGCATCACCGGTGATATTTTTGGCTCCGATTTAGCAAGCCCAGATAGCAAGGCTTTTGTAAGTTGCAACCAGGCTGAAAAAATGGCATGGAACGAAGGCGGGCAAGTGATTGAGTATGTGGTGGACCGCAGTAATTATAATATGGTCAATCCTAAGACCGGCCGCGAAGTAAAAGAGTTTTTAGGCAATTACTGCTATATTGCTAGAAGAGTTGTTATAGACCATTTTTATGACAGATTATAAAATCTATCAATAGTGACAATAGAACGAATACGTGCTATACTTTATACAGGGTTAAGGATGGCCCAAGCAAAATGTATTTACCTAAAGAAAGGGGTAATAAGATGGTAAAGAGAATCACATGGAGCGAAATGGTCAAGAAGATGACCGAGTACGCGAAAAGAGGTATCGAAGCTAAGGCTTACGTAGTATTTACAAAAGATAGCTTCGATAGAGCTTACTCCGTTAACGCTCGCACGTATGCGGTCTATAGCAACGCCAAATACTTCAATCCGGACATGATAGGGACAAGCCTGCCAGGGTACGCACTCGATGGGAGCGACGACGGGCCGGACCTGTTAGACACTGACTGGGAAGTCGAAGGTTGCTACATGGACCCGTACAACCCGCCACTTGAATAATTCACAATAGGATGGGCCCCGGCGAGGTGCTGGGGCATCCCATCCACCACATAATGCAAAATGTATATTAAAAGAAAGAGGTAGCCGTTATGAAAATCAATGCTTATTTACTCTACAGATACCGTGGTTGGAATCAGACGTTTTCCTTTAACACAAGCGGCGCAGAAGTCTATGACAAGGTAGAAATTGAACTCCCAGAAGGGGCCGAAGCCGTATACAATAAAGAATATGGGTTTATCGACCATATCTTAGGTGCTGGCGGTGAACCTAACACCGAATTCATTACAATCAGAAAAGATGGGGATGCGCAGCCTGCCATTGCACAGCGCAAAAACGGCAAAAGAATAGTAACCACTCTAAAATTCAAAATCATTGATTAATTCACAATGGATGGGCCAGGCAAGGGACCTGGCCCATCCATTAGTTGCCGCCCCCCACTAAGGGGCGTGAGTTGAAATTGCATAGATGAATTAATTAACTACAAGAGGCCCCAGCCAGGGGCCTTTTTACATGCCACTAGACAATGACCACGTGAACCTGTATAATACCTTTATGAGGTTTACCCGCCTCATAAGGTATACATTTTGCAAGGCAATAGCCACTCCGTAAGGGGTGGCTTTTGTCGTGTCGAACCATTAAAAATTATGCTATAATAGCTCATATACATGTACGGAGGTAAAGATTAAAAAATGGCTAGAGGCTTCTACACAACTATTACGTATGGATGTCCATACAATAACAGATATGTAGACAGTCAGAACACCGATAAACACGAAGAAAAAACAGGACCCTGTTTCCAGGACCCTGTTTTTTAGTGTCTGTGATTAGTCGTATGTGAAAACGTGCTCAATGTCATTATTAAAAACTATCTTAATAATCTTTCCTTTATCAACTATAACTTGTTTTAGTACATCATGGCAAAATTCCGACATGAGTTTCTGCGATGTCTCTAAAACTAGCCTTTTCCAATTCACGTATGGATTGAGCAACCGCAAGACAGGCAGGTATTTATCTTTATCGATATTCAGTGATGGGCTAATTCGTGATTGGACTTCCTGTTTAGTCTGGCTGGCGGCTGCTATTTTTGACTCTATGCCCGCTCTGGTTTTAATGTATTCCTCTTTACTCATATCTGATTCGCCGTATAGGTACAAGTCTTTCAGTTTGTCCAGGGCCCTATAATACTTCTCAAGCTCTTTATCTTGCTCCAGCGTTTCCTTTAACGCGGCCATTTTTGTCATGGCTACATTGGCGGGTACCTGGCTATCATTGGCCCGACAATAAAGGCCAAAGAGTGTATTTAAATTAGCTATACGCGTGCCTTCTGGTAAGTTAAATAAAAGTATCTTAGATAGAGCGGCGGGCGTCTCTATGGACCCTATGGAAAATGATAGACGGTTCATGTTGGCAATGTACTGCATAATAAACGGGGCAAGTGTCACGTCGCTAGCATAGGAAGAATTATGGCATCCACGATGAAGGGCATAATTAGCACAATGGTAGATTGTGACTGTTACACCGTCGGCGCGTTTCCTGTCGGCTCTGTATCTCATACTAGACCCACATTCACCGCAGGTGATTATGTTAGCAAATAGGTGCTCTGTATGTGCTTTTACGGACGCCTTGCCACGTTGGCGGCTGGCTAGCACGTCCTGTGCTGCTTGCCACTTCTCCGGCGGGATAATCACGGGATATACACCCTCTTGATACATCCACTCGCTTTTGGCCTTTTGCTTTCTGGTTCCACCACTCGCACGGTTCCACACATACAGCCCCTTATAGGCGGGATTGTGAAGGATGTGAAACACTGTGGTGGATGTCCAAAGCCCGCCCCGCTTGCCAGGTATTTTATCATCATTCAGCTTGCAGGCCATATAGTGGGTGCTTTTACGCTCTAGGGCGCGGTCAAATATCCACTTTACAATTTCCGCCTCTTTTGCGTTGATTGTAAACGTCTTATTCGTTTCATCCCTGTTATACCCTAGCGGTGTAGGTGCTCCCAGATGACCGCCACGCGTGATGATGTCTTTTGATACAGCCATAACACGCTCGCGAGTTATACCTCTTTCCATTTCAGCAAACAGGGCCACCAATTTAAGCATACCACGCCCCATAACACTGGAAGTATCAAAGGCCTCTGTTAGGCTGATAAATTCAGCACCCGACTTTTGCAACGTCTCCAGAAATTTTGCGAAGTCTATCAAATTTCGAGAAACACGGTCAAGTTTGTACGCTAAAACTATGTTTCTCTTCCCCTTCGCTATGTCGTCCATCATCTTTTGATACTGGGGCCGGTTAGTATCTTTACCAGACCGCCCGCGGTCAATATAAAACTCCACGTCCTCTTTTTTACAACCTAGTACTCCCTCACAGTACTTAGATAGCATATGCACCTGCGATGGGATACTTTCCTTGTCCACCTGGTGCAACGTTGATACGCGGCAATAGCACGCAGGCAGCCATTTCTTTTCCTTTTCCATGCTTTTCTCCTCCATGTAGACATATAATATATATATTAATCTACACTTGCAGTATACACCCTGTAAATCAGCTATGCAATATTTTAACAAAAAAATTTAATAAAATATCTTGACAGGTGGCCCGCGCGGAGTTATTCTTTAATCAACGGTTGAGGTAGTCGACACACCGCAGCCGCCACCATAGTTTTGCACACTATGGCCCATATATCGGACTTGTCGCGATATAGAGGGGCGTCAGCAACATGCTACACAGACTTAAACGGGGCGTGCAAGCCCTCTGTGGGTACACATAAGCGACCGAAAGCCGTGTACTGTCATAATGCGTGCGGATGCTGGGAATTGAAACACAATTAAATAATACCGACCATAGAGGTCAATAATGAGTAAGTCTTTGATTATTGGACTGCTGGCTATAGTTTGCCATTTTTTGCATATGCCATGCCTAACAATAACATCATTGACGACCTTATTAGAGTATTATTTTTTGGTGCAAAATCCTAGTAACCGTACTATATGACGGTACACGGCTTTTTTGCACCTACAAAACAGATAGAGAGGTGACAAAAAATGACAATAGGCGAAGCAATCCAAAAGACAGGAATGAGTAAGACCGCGGTAGCGGCAGCGATTAAAGTATCTTATAACACGCTGATTAATTATGCTGTAGGCCGCACAGATATCCCGGCCATTAAGCTCCGCCAGCTCGCGCGGTTGGCCCGCGTCGATGAGAGAGATATCAAGGTATAACAAATATGTGGAGGTGCAAACATGCCAAAAATCACAAATAATATCAATATGGATTGGCCCCAGATTATGGAGGACTACTGCAAACGCAAACGGACCGCGAGCGGGGACGTACTTAGATTGGTCAAGATGATGCTGGTAGACATCGCAAAGAGTACCGGCCTGCGTGTAACAGTGCCTAACTATGTAGGATTGTGCGGTGGCGGTATCGATAACAGTATCGCGGCAATCACAGTATGTGTGATTGATGACGCCCGCGGCGGATGTGCTAGAGCCGTGATTGATGTGAGTAACACGGTGGTTAACAATGATTTGACCCCATACGCCGTCAACGGTACCAGCCTGCAACGGGTATACGATGGGGACAAAATCACGGTGACTGCTAACCTGGACGTAAGTACAAGGGATTTTTGCTCCGGCGGCTATCGCCCAGACCTGTATAGTATTAAGACCTTGCGCGACAAGCTGGTAGGCATTGCAACGGTAGCAAGAGAGGTGCAACCATGACGAGATTAGCAGCGACAAAAATCATGGCCATTGCTGATATGGACAACCACCGCGATAAATGGCGGGGTATCAGATACCGCTCTATCACTGGCACAGACGCAGGTACAATCATGGGGGTTAACCCATATGATACGCCGTTATCTCTCTATTATCGCAAAATGTGGGGGGACGAACCGCCCCAGGGTGTGAGTCTCGACTTGATGGATAATGAAGCTATGTACTGGGGCCGCCAGTTGGAAGATATTGTCGCAAAAGAGTTTTGCTCCCGCACGGGTTTAAAAGTCCGTAAATGTGGGATGATGCGAAACAAATACGCCAAATGGCGCGTCGCTGACGTTGACCGCTTAATTGTCAATTTCGCAGGCGGTCTGGAATGCAAAACCACCACGGCGTTCAATGACAAGGCGTGGGGCGTGGACAAAATACCACCACATTATCGGTATCAGTGCCTGCATTATATCTTGACTCTTTACTGTGACGCAGAAGGTAATTTGTTGGTGGACAAACCGCCAGTATGGGCCATAGCTTGTCTTATTGGTGGTCAAAAATACGTTACGCGTACCATTGAGTACACTCAAGAGGACCTGTTAGCACTGGCAAAAGCAGAGTATGAGTTTTATATGCGTATCATCAACGCTACACCGCCCGACGTATCAAACCGTAAGATTGACCAGGATATTTTGGCAATGCTCGACGGTGGCGATGATACCATAGGTGCTACAGAGTACATCGAGGATACTATGACGGAGCTGGTTAACAATGAGGCCCTAGTCAAAGCCTACAAAGACAAGGTACAAATGGCTAAAAATCGGTTAGTTCGTTGTATGATTAACCAAAAGGCCGGTACTTGCGTGGGGGATATCTACAAGATGACCTATAAACCCGTAGAGCCACGCGAAACTTGCTCAATGGCTGATATCAAGGCCCACCCAGATATCTATAAGCAACTCAAAGACCTGGGCATTATTAAGCAATCCAAAGCAACCAAGAGGTTGACAATTAAAAGATATGACGATGAGGATAGAGCGGAGGTATAATCATGGACATGTTCAAATTTTTCAAAAGTGACCCAAAACCGAAAAAAGAAACAATCTTGCACACTGACAATATCGCAGCCCTCATGTTGGAAGCTATCAACTACAACGCTGACGAATCCGACACAGACACCGACCGCCCCAGTGTAAGGGTAGTTATCAACACCGGCCTTAACACCTATGACTCTGCTATGGTATCTAGTATTAGAGTATTGGCCTTGACGTTGGGGCGGTTGTGCGACTTGACCAATATCAAACCCAACGCGATTTTTGCGGGCGATGATACCCACATTGTACTCCGGTATGACTGTGACATGGCTATTAGAGATACAGTAGCTCGCGTGTACATGTCGGTTATCAATGCTATCAACAAAGACTATAAAGCGGTAGCAGGCACCACGGCCCTTGATTGGTTGGGATATGACGCCACCACCGACGACTATGTACTTTTTTATAGCATGTAATCTACATAAGTGATTATGTATGTTGTATGATTAGAGGTGTATATTATGCCATTCTTGATTTTCTTTCTTCTCCTGGCTGTTTTGTCCGGTATGGATGATTAGAGGTGATAAACATGTTGACAATTAACAAAGGGAAAAAGGTAAAGCCCGTTATGGCCGTTATCTACGGCGTTGAGGGTATCGGTAAGACTACGCTCGCGTCCCAGCTCCCTGGGGCCCTCATTGTGGATATCGAAAAGGGCTCCGGTAACTACGACGTGGCACGTATTGATAATATTGATAGTCTCAATGATGTCTATAACGTGATTAGCGACTTGACCGATAACGCAGAGGACTACCACAAAGCCGGCTATCATACAGTGGTATTTGATAGTATCGACGTACTGGAAAATGATTATCTCATCCCTGTTGTGGTGGCCCGTGGTGGCCGTCCAGGCGGCGTATTGGCAGACCTGGAATGGGGTAAGGGCTATGATATGGAACTCAAAGAGTTTACTAATTTTATCGACGGGTGCAAGCTCCTGCAATCCAAAGGCTATAACGTTGTGATGGTGGTACATAGCACCGTTAAAGACGCGACCCCGCCCGATGGCCCATCCTACAATCATTATGAGCTCAAACTCAATAAAAAGATTGGTCAAGCACTCAAGGGGGCCGTGGATATGGTACTCTTCGCGGGCTACCACACATACTTAACTCAAGATGGCAATAAGGCCCGCGGTAAATCGGTATCGAGACGGTTGATTTGTAATCACTGTGCCTTCGCGGACGCTAAAAACAGATACGGTCTACCAAATGAGATACCGCTCAATGTTGACCAAATCGCCCCGTTTTTTGCGGGCTATAAAGGCGGTGAAAAAGATAATGATAGCAAGGCCAATGAGACCGCGAAATGATTTATACCACCTTAAGTATGAGATGGTTGACCGGTTTAGGGCAGCACTCCACGACCAGCGAAAGAAATACACACGGACGGCCATAGCGGGCTATCTGGGCCACGAAGTCCACTGGATTAATGACTTGACCTGCCTCAAGGCATCCTGCCGGTACGATGAAGCTAAGTACCTTGTATCTATTGTAGGCGGCAATAAAGTGAGTGATTGGTTTATCCCATTTGACCCCTACGCAAGCCGCCGGAGAGGCCCCAAAACGCGAGTGCGTAACTATAGGGTTGAGGAACCGGTGGATGAAGTAAGACGTCTTAGAGATGGCACCGTATCGGTTACATTTTCCGCGGCTGATGGTTGTGTACATATCGCCTACGGCAAAAACTACATAGAGGCCAGATTGGCCGCTGAAAAGCGAAAAAAGGATATTTACAGCCGCCTTAATGGCTCCTAATTTTCCCCAGTATCTACATAACTGCTTATATATGGCAGTGTAGACAATATATATTATTCACAGGTTATTCACATTATGTTAACAATTATTTTTAACGGAGGTAACTCAAAATGGCTTTTAGACCAAACGTAACAAACGAACAAATCAATTCTCAGCAGTCTGTTTTCTCTCAGTACGGACAGGCACAGCCCGAAACCACAGGACGCCCGCTGACACAGCGGCAGGAAGAAAGTAACGAAACATTTCATGCCGGTGAAATGCTCGACATTAGCGGCATGGATGGCGTGAGAGAACCGGAATATAAACCGCTCCCAGAAGGTATCTATGATGTCAGTGTAACAAAAATCAGCTACACGGATTATATGCCAACACGCCCCGACGCCAAACTGCCAGCATGCGATAAAATGGTGGTCAATCTCAAGGTACTGGCTCCAGATGGCCGCGAAGGCTTCGCACGTGCTAATTTCTTCCTGGTTCGCCGCCCTTCGCAGGTTAAAAAGCTCTATGATTTTTATGTGTCTGTTGGGGCCATGAAAGACGGCGATACCAAAATCCCTGTCGGTGCTGAAGTCGAAGGGGCCGTGGGCCGTGCGAAAATTGTAGTCAATAAATACAACGGAAAAGAATACAACGAAGTACATTACTTTCTCAAACCGCCGAAAGATGACCTGCCGTTTTAATTGGATGGCCTAGGATTGATTTAAACCGTGCTAATAGGGCCGGGCGTAATTGCCCGGCTCATATTACACTTATAGCCTACGGAGGCCTATAAATGGAAAATATCGATAATGTGCGCGAAATGCTGGGGTATATCAACGCTGATAACTACGACATTTATCTTAAGGTTGTGGCATCACTCAAATACTCTGCTACCATGGGAGATATGACCATGGATGACGCGCGAAACCTGGCAGAAGAATGGGCCGCCACGTCTAGCAAGTTCGACCCACACGAATTTGACACAAAGTGGAAATCACTGCGGAACGAAAACGGCGGCGCGCCGTGTACAATGGCGACTATCACCCATCTTGCTAAAATGGGTGGTATGACTTTTGGGGGTGGTGGCTCTAATGAGGTATTCCACCGCGGTGATATCATCGAGTTTGACCCCAAAGCATACGAAGCCAACACCCCACATACTACCTATGTAGAGGGTGCTGATATGAGCGTATCGGAGCAGCGTAAGCAAATATTTAATATGCTCTCTCTCTACGATGACACCGACCTTATTAATATTGTCACGGACTACACCCAAAGAGATGGCAAATACCTGCCTATGGGTAATGGTAAGACCCGCACTGTTAGTGAGTGGCGGGATTATATCACCAAAAACATAGCCGCAGGCCGTCCACCACTCAATAATGACATTGACCCAATGGACCCCGACCACAGAGGCGAAACCCAAAATATGGGCGGTGTATGGATTCGTATTAATCCACTTGACGGCAAGGGTATTAAAAATACCAATGTGGCTAGTTTTAAGTATGTGCTTGTAGAGTCGGACGTGATGGACAAACCCACGCAGGTAGAAGCTATCAAAAAGATGGGGCTTCCTTTTGTCATGCTTAATGACTCCGGCGGGAAGTCAATACACGCAATCATTAACGTCGGTGCTGCTAACATGCGTGAATACACCGATAGCGTCAATTGGCTTTATACCTATTGCGAAGCACACGGCTTTAGGGTTGACAAAGCAGACCGCAACCCATCCCGCCTCACCCGTTTACCTGGCTGTAAACGCGGCAATAAATGGCAGTACAACGTGGCAACAGGCCCCTCAAATTACACTCTCAAGGACTTTCAGAGCGATTTAGAGGTGGGAGAACCCTACGACCCAGGCGATGACTGGGACAGTTATGACCCCGAAAAAGAAAAAGACCCCGAACTCATTAAGGGCCTTTTGATACAAGGCGGTGTAATGGGTATTATTTCTAGCTCTAAGGCTGGTAAGACTACGCTTCTCACGTCGCTGGCTACCGCTATCAGTACCGGTACCAAATGGATTGATACGTTTGAGGTAGCACAGGGCAAAGTTATCTATTGTAACATGGAGCTGACTAGCAAGTATTTTAAAAGCAAAATCCATGAAGTTGGTGACGCTCTGGGACTCAAGCCTCATATCACGGTTTTTGACTTGGCTGATAAAGATATTGACCTGCCCAAACTGTCACGGCGGTTAGAGAGGGTATGTAGTGTTGGCGGCTATAAAGCTATTGTTATTGACCCTATTTATACCCTCTTAGACGGTGACGAAAATAAGGCACAGGATGTATCACGCTTCATGCGTGGCTTGCATATGCTAGCGGCTAGGACCAATACAAGCGTCATTTTCGCCCACCACTATAGCAAGGGACCTGCATGGGTTAAGGCTGATATGGACCCCATGGACCGTGCAAGCGGTAGCGGTGTATTTGCCCGCTCCGTTGATACGCTGATATGTTTGACGCGTCGCGCCTACGCCCCACCGCCAGAAGCACCATATAGGACCGGCTGGAAAGTTGAGACAGTGCTAAGGCAGTATGGACGTTCCCCGGAGTTTGACGTTTTTTTCGACTATCCACTCCACCACGTAGACAATGACGGCATACTCAAAGACTTGCCATTTTTTGGTGATAAAGCCCTCAAAGGTGGCGTGGAAAGAGGGAAGCAGATGACCGCAGGCAAAGAGTCAAAACAGGACGCCTTATTTGCCTATCTTGACAAGCACCTGGGCACGGCTACCGGCCGCGTTGACGGAATGGATGCAGGCCGCCCCTATTGCAATGTCAAGGTGGTGGCTGAAATTGTGGACGTATCAGAGCGTACAATAAAAAACTATCTCAAATATGATGAGATGTATGAGTACGCCCGCGGGAAGATTTACAAACGGCTTGTATGAGGGAATGGAAATCAAGATGGGAAAGTGGAAAACAAAGTGGAAAAAGTGGAAAATCATTTTCCAGTTTGCTTTTTCTGAAACGCTGAAACGCTCGATAAATACTGGCTAAACTTCGACTTTCCACTATTCTAATTGATTTCTATTATCAAAACCTGAAAACACCGATAAATACTGATAAAATCACGAAGTGGAAAAGAAAATAGCCTTATATATAGATATATATTTTCCAAATAGAAAGAAATGGAAAAATGGAAAGATGGAAAAATGGAAAATGGAAAATGGAAAAGTGACCCCTTACGGGGCACACTTTCCATTTTCCATATTTCCATTCCCTTTTCCATCTTAAAGGCTAATTTCTAGTAACTGGAAAAATGAAATTCCCGGTTTTCCAGTTTTCCAAATTGGAAGGAGGGTACAAAAATGAAACACGGGAAATATTACAGACGTGAAGTGGCTGAAATTATTTGTAAGATGAAAGCAGCCTACCCAAAACTCAAAATCGTGGATATCCGAACCAATGACAGCTTGAACGTGAGAAATGCATTTCTAGAAGGTGTGCAAGACGAATGCTTCAAAATCATGCCAGCCATTAGTTTTAATATGGAAGATATCAGCTTAGACGCTGCAACATCATTGGATGTATGTAGTTATCACGCAGAGGACTACTTAGAACGGCGGTTTAAGAATTATTGGCGGGATGACCCCGTAATCTTTATTTGTGAGTATGGGTATATGGTTAGCGACGTAATTGATAGCCTGGAACTGAAAAAGGCAATGATATTACAGGTTAACAATGCAACCTGTGATTATAGAGATTGTGATATTGTTATCGGTAAGGGGTTGACATTATGACTAACAGCGAACGCGGTAAATACAGCAAAAGCAAGGGCAAGCGGTTTGAGCGTGCCATCGCTAACTATTTCAAGGAACGGGGATATAATACCCGCCGAAGTGCTCAATACTGTGGTAAGACAGGCGAAGCGGCTGACGTGGTAGGCTTGCCAGATATGCATATTGAATGCAAGGATGTGGAAAAGCTGAACATTAGAAAAGCCATGGAACAAGCAACTAATGACTGCATGGAACACAATGATAAGACCGGTGATAGTCTGGTACCGGTAGTGATTCACCACCAAAAAAGATACCCGACATTGGTTACTATGTACCTTGATGACTGGACCGCTCTCTATATGGCATCACATGACCCAGAGAATAGCTCAAAATGAGTTATAAGGCGTTATAGCCTAATCCATGACAAATTACTTATTGTAAGCGTTCAAACGGCTTAGAAGCCAAATAAACGCGTTTTCACACGGAGGTAAAAGATAGATGCAACGTGTAAATGGTGGCTCGATACTGTGCAGAAAAAGAAAACCACTTTCTAACGTGGAAGAATTGCTTCGCAAGGCTTGCACACTCGATTTAGTGGTTAAAGAAATCAAAGACGCTATCAACATCACCAAAGCCAGCTCCGGCGGGTTAAAAGGTATCGACTACAGCAAAAGTAAGGTTGATACATCCACCAAGGCTGATATTTGCGATAGCATATTAGCAACGCAGGCACAGGTTGATAGGTTGACAATCAAACTACAGAAGAACCTTGTAAAGTTGACCGAGGCAAGAGAGGCCGTGTTAGAGATGGCGGAAATGCTGCCAGATAACGCGCCTAAGGCCGTGATAATTGCAAGGTATTTTAATTGTAAGACCTGGGAGACAATAGCAAAGGAAACACAATACAGCTATGATAGCGTCCACAGGCTCCATAGAGTAGCCATCGAGACATTAATCAAGCAAGGTGCAGAGGACCGCGCTAAGGCCATTTTAGAGCGTTTACGGGGTATTTAAATCAATACACCATGCAGTTGTACGGCGTGTTATAATACTAATGTAGACTTATGTAAGGCATGCACAAGTCTAAAATGGTGATATGCGACCTCCCATATTGCCTGCACCTAGAGACGCTGGATTGACAACGGCCTTTTGGACCTCCTTTCTCCGTTGTCAACCTGGCAACCAACGAATCATATCAGTAGAAAGCCACGGGAAACCGTGGCTTTTTACGTGGTTATAGTGAGGTATTTATTATGCTATGCAGAATATGTAAGTTTTGTGGTGCTAAGGTACCGATAGACCAAGAGTGTACCTGTAAAGCGTCGCAACAGAATAAAAAGCAACGATGGGACGAGTTTAAGCGTAGGAAGTACGCGAGGACTAAAGACCATAGTTTTTATATGTCCGTACCATGGACAAAGATGAGGGACTATATAAAGCAAAAGGCATATGGCCTTGATGAGTACATACTCGCAACTACTGGGGCAGCAGAGCCTGGCGAAATGGTACATCATATCATACCGCTGGACGAAGCCCCAGACTTAAGACTAGAGCCTACGAACCTTATACTAGTCTCCCATGCTACTCATGAGTGGATTCACCGAGTATACAAAACGAAGAAAA
>ERZ808278.320-NODE-320-length-35132-cov-4.649970_pt1 | contig 35132 bp, 31 predicted proteins | sample MGYA00521239_ERZ808278 | MGnify/ENA primary metagenome ERZ808278 (study PRJEB31516, sample SAMN03275600) | gut metagenome | biome: mammalia-associated habitat; material: feces | host: Papio cynocephalus | place: Kenya | collected 2012-07-17 ... | reverse complement strand
TGTGGTTTTGAAGATATAGAAGAGTATAATGAAAAGAGAAAGCAGCCGAAAGGCTGTTTTTTTTGTAGTATAATGTCATTGGATGCAGGAACAACAAGTAACAGATGTATTTTATTTAATGAAATGGGAAAGTAAATTATGAGATTAATTGCTCCAACTGTGCATGGTAATTTATTAGTAGGACCGACAGCAATTGATACTGAAGATAGGGAAGGAACCAATACCACACAAGAAGGAATTGATGAATTAATCATAAAATCCAATCGTTCCGTAAGGGGGGGTGCCGTTAAGTTCATACTATTTCTTTGACCTTTCCAATTCTACTATATCGCTTATAGTTTAACGAAAGATTCGCGATAACGCAACAGAAAAATGAATCCTTTTACAAAGTTGGAACTTTTTTTGTATTGTTTCATTCGACATAATACGATAAGATATGACTTGTCTGAAGCAAAATTTTTATAAACATGGAGGCTATGCATATGAAAATGATTTATATTCCAAACAAATGTCCTAAATGTGAGAACAAGGTTTTACTTGAGAAACTCGAAAATAAAACTGCCAATGCTTATTGTAAATATTGCGATTTTATATTACCGATAGATAAAGAAGAATTAGAATATACAGAAAAATATTTAACTATATAGTACGACTTTGATGGGACGGCCTACCCGTAGAAGTTTAAACAAAATGGTGTTAGTTCCTATGAAACTAACACCATTTTGTTACTCCGCCATAAGTGTCTGAATTAAATAAGCATACACATCTTGACTTTTATTCTTCCAGTTATTACAGATCGTCTGAGCTTCCTGTTCTGTGGAAACGCATAAATTAATTTCGACAATTTTCGAACCTTGTTCCCGTACATAGCAAGTTGCAACAAACTCGTCCTTTTTCCTTTCGTAATAATCAGCAAGAATGGAAACCTCCTCGCGGAGTTTATATTTATTATCCCGTAAAAAAGTATCAATATCATTTCGTATCGCTTCTGAAATATCTTCATCAAAGAAATGAATCGTTTCCCTGCCGGCATCCGTAATCTTAAAGTACGAACTATTCCGGATGGTTTCAGATGTAATCAAATCGGCATCTTTCATTTCAGAGATTGATTGCTGAACGTTAAAATAATTGGTGTAATCTTTTTCTAGAATGAAGTCGGTAATTTGCGCATTGGTTAAAGGAAAATCGACTTTATCGAGCATGTATAAGATAATTAATTTATATAAAGTTGAAGCATCTGATTGCAAATTATATCTCCTTCCTATTACATTGGATTAAGGCGTCCTTGCCAAGTATTACGTTTTGCAAGTTCTTGATTAATCCGATTCATTACTTCTCTTTTTCTACAGCTCCAGTCAGGAGCAAGTAGCAGGTCTTTCGGACCGTCTCCAGTAATTCTATGAACCACAATATGATCTGGCAGTACTTCTAAACAAGCGATAACTAAATCAATATACTCATCCATTGTTAAGACGTGGAACTCATTCAAATGTTTTGCCAAGTCAGTACCTTTTATTACGTGTAAAAGCTGAAGTTTAATGCCTTGGATCGGCAGTTTGCTTACGTACATCACACTATTTAAGATATCTGCTCTTGTTTCATGAGGTAGTCCCACGATAATATGGACAATGGTTTGGATTCCAATGCTATTAAGTTTCATAACCGCATCATCAAATACAGAAAGCGGATAGCCTCGTCGAATAAAAACAGCAGATTTCTCATTAGTTGTTTGCAAACCTAATTCTACCCATACCGGCTTAATTTTATTTAATTCAGACAATAATTTAAGTACATCGTCTGGAAGACAGTCAGGTCTGGTTGCAATAGATAAACCTACTATATTTGGATGATGAATGGCTTCTGTAAACAGCTTTCTTAAGTAGTCGGCTGGTGCATAAGTATTTGTAAATGATTGAAAGTAAGCAATAAATTTAGAACCAACAGATTTTGACTTTGAAATGCCAGCGATTGCATTATCAATCTGAGCCGTTACGGAATCTGTCTTAGGTGCCGCAAAATCTCCAGAACCACCGGCACTGCAAAATATACAGCCACCTACTCCGATTTTTCCGTCTCGGTTAGGACAAGTCATCCCACCATCCAGTGAAACTTTATATACCTTTTCACCGTAGGTCTGTTTTAAATAATAATCTAAAGAGTAGTAGCGTTTGTCGTTCCAAATTTTCATGTTATATTACCTTTCTAGCAAATCTTATTTTATATGATCGATAACAGCTTTACTTACAATATCTGAAACTCGGGGATCAAATGGTTCCGGTAAAATATTTTCATCATTTAATTCTTCGTCAGGAACTAAACCTGCGATTGCAAGTGCAGCAGCTAATTTCATTTCTTCAGTAATTTGTTTTGCACGTCCTTCTAAAGCCCCTTTGAAAATACCTGGGAAGGCAACAACGTTATTTACCTGGTTAGGAAAATCAGAACGTCCAGTTCCGACAACGCGGGCACCAGCGGCTTTTGCTACATCAGGCATAATTTCAGGAACGGGATTGGCCATAGCGAACAGAATGGAATCGTGATTCATAGAAGCAACCATCTCTGGTGTTACAATATTAGGAGCTGAAACTCCAACAAAAATGTCTGCACCTACTAAAGCATCTTTTAAAAGACCAGTTTTTTGAGATAAATTTGTTACTTTCATCATATCTTGTTGCATCCAATTCAAATTTGGTGTATTCTGAGATAGGATACCTGATTTATCGCACATGATGATATTTTTGAATCCATAATTTAAAAGTAGCTTCGTGATTGCGATTCCCGCTGAACCGGCACCATTTATAACCACATTACAATCCTCTTTGGTTTTGTTTACAACTTTAAGAGCATTGATAATTCCGGCTAAAACAACAATTGCGGTACCGTGCTGGTCATCATGAAATACAGGAATATCTAAAGCTTCTTTTAGACGTTCTTCAATTTCAAAACAGCGTGGAGCAGAGATATCTTCCAAGTTAATACCGCCAAATGCTGGTGCAATATTGATAACAGTTTTAATAATTTCTTCTGTGTCTTGTGTGTCAAGGCAGATAGGGAAGGCATTGACATTACCAAATTCTTTAAAAAGAACAGATTTACCTTCCATTACAGGCATTGCTGCATAAGGTCCGATATTTCCAAGACCTAGAACGGCACTTCCATCTGAAACAACTGCAACAGTATTTGATTTTATGGTATACTTATATGCAGCTTCTTGATCCTTTGCAATCACTTTACAAGGTTCTGCAACTCCAGGTGTATAGGCCAGTGCTAAATCTTCTCTGGACTTCACTGTACATTTAGATGTGGTCTCTAATTTACCATTCCATTTTTCATGTAAATTTAGTGCAATATCATTTGTCATACTGGTTCCTCCGCTTACTAGTATTTGGAATATTAAAATAACTATGTTTTATCATAACACTACAATTTGTGTAAATCAAGGAAATTTAAAGACAGATCTTCACACCAGGAAATAATTGGTGTATAATAGAAAGATACATAAATACATCTTTTTAACATCTTTGATCTAGAACAAATCTGTTAAGTATCCGTTATAAAGAAGGAGTTTAAAATTTATGAGTAATATGTATGAAGGGCTTTCTTTAGTAGAGCTAAGAAAGATAGCTAAAGAAAAAGGCTTGAAAAATGTCACAATAATGAGAAAACAAGAGCTTATAGACAAGCTTTCCACAATAGATCAGCCAGAACAGGCACAAAAGAAAGAGACAGCAGAGACTGAAACTCATTCTGCAACAAAAACTGCTTCTCATGCACAACAGTCTACAGTACAGGAGAGATCTGTATATAGAACTGATAGAAGGACTAATGAGAACAAAACAGAGATAAGAAGAAAACCTGACGCTAGGAGAGCTGTTACAACAAGAGAGGATCAAAAACGCGAAGACGTTGTTCGAAGAGATACTACGAATAACACAGCTGCAATGAATCCTAATAGCAGCAATACTCAGGGACAAAGAGAATTTGTTAAGCGTGAAGATAATGTGAAACGAGAGGAAACAAGAGGTTTTGGTGTCCCTAGCGATATCGAACAGTTAGACAGTGGGGAAACCAAAGAGGGTATTTTAGAGGTATTACCAGACGGATACGGTTTTATTAGATGTGATAACTATTTACCAGGTGAAAATGATGTTTATGTATCCCCTGCACAAATTCGTAGATTTAATTTAAAAACAGGAGATATTGTAGTTGGTAACACAAGAATTCGTAATCAGAACGAAAAATTCAGTGCTTTGTTATATGTAAAGAGTGTCAATGGTTTTCATCCTTCAGAAGCGATGCATCGTAAGAAATTTGAAGATTTGACTCCAATTTTTCCAAATGAAAGAATTCATCTAGAATTACCAGGTGGTGGAGTTGGCCTTCGTATGGTTGACTTAATCAGCCCAATTGGAAAAGGTCAAAGAGGTATGATTGTATCTCAGCCAAAAGCAGGTAAAACTACTTTATTAAAGCAGATTGCGAAAGCAATTACAACGAATCATCCAGAGATGAATCTTCTTATTTTATTAATTGATGAACGTCCAGAGGAAGTTACTGATATTAAAGAATCCATTGAAGGAAAAAATGTAGAAGTTATTTACTCTACCTTTGATGAGTTACCAGAAAATCATAAGCGTGTATCTGAAATGGTAATTGAACGTGCTAGACGTTTAGTGGAACACAAAAAAGATGTAGTGATTTTATTGGATAGTATTACACGTCTTGCAAGAGCCTATAACTTAACGGTTCAAGCAAGTGGACGTACGCTATCTGGTGGTCTTGATCCAGCAGCATTATATATGCCAAAGAAATTCTTTGGTGCTGCCAGAAATATGCGTGAAGGCGGAAGTCTTACAATTCTTGCTACTGCATTAGTAGATACAGGAAGCCGTATGGATGATGTAGTATTCGAGGAATTTAAGGGTACAGGTAATATGGAATTAGTTCTTGACCGTAACTTATCGGAAAGAAGAATCTTTCCTGCTATCGATCTGCCAAAGTCTAGTACAAGACGTGATGATTTGTTATTAAATCAAAGCGAGTTAGAAGCTTCTTACTTAATGAGAAAAGCATTAAATAGTATGCGTTCTGATGAAGCGGTTGAAAAAATTATAGATATGTTTGTTAAGACAAAGAACAATAAGGAATTTATTGAAATGGTTAAAAAGATCAAATTGATATAGAAATAATTGTAATACTGCAAGGCACCAGTAGTGAAGAGAAAAGTACTTGCATAAAAAATATGACTATGTTATAATGAACAAGCTATGTGTGTATTGTACGACTAGATACACACCAACAGATCGGTTGGGACCGATTAATAATTTGAAGAGGTGAAAATATGAGAGAAGGAATACATCCTAATTATTATCAGGCAAAAGTAACATGTAACTGTGGTAACGAATTTGTAACTGGTTCAACAAACGAAGAAATTCACGTTGAAATCTGTTCCAAATGCCATCCTTTCTATACAGGACAACAAAAAGCTGCGTCAGCTCGTGGTGCTATTGATAAGTTCAATCGTAGATATGGCTTAAATAAATAGAAATAAAAGAATGTAGGTTGAGGTTGGTTAATCTCAGCCTATTTTTTCATGTAAAAGCATAAAAATAATAATATTAGTCTTATTAATTTAAAAGATACTGCAATATAGAAAATATGGAGGCAGTTAATAGATGAAGATGTCAGGCATCGGCGGACAGGCGGTTATGGAAGGTGTCATGATGAAGAATCAGGACAAAATTGCAATAGCCGTTCGTAAGCCTAATGGGGAGATAGAAGTTAAAAAGGATACGTTTATAGGTTTGGCCCAGAAACATAAATTTTTCGGCATCCCAATTCTGCGAGGTATGGTTACATTTGTGGAATCTTTAACGGTTGGTATGAAAGCGTTGACGTATTCATCCAGTTTTTATGAAGAGGACGATGTTCCTCCGACAAAGTTTGAAACAGCATTTAACCGTTTGTTTAAGGATAAGGCAGATGCAGTCATGATGGTGTTGACAGTGCTATTCTCAATTCTTTTGACAATTGGATTGTTTATCCTTGTGCCATTTGTGGGAGCGAACTTCTTTGAAAGATATATAGAATCCGCTGTTCTTTTGGCTATCTGTGAAGGAGTATTACGTCTTGCATTGTTTATTGGTTACGTGCTTTTGATTTCACAGATGAATGACATCAAGAGGGTATTTATGTATCATGGGGCAGAACACAAAACCATTAACTGTGTGGAACATGGATATGAGTTAACAGTAGAAAATGTACGTATTCAGTCCAAGGAACACAAACGTTGTGGAACAAGTTTTATGGTATATGTTTTGTTTTTCAGTATCATATTTTTTACCTGTATTCAAGTAGAAAATATAATTATGAAAATGGTATTACGTCTGCTTTTAGTTCCTGTAATTGCAGGTGTTTCCTATGAATTCATTCGTCTAGCAGGCAGAAGTAATTCAAAAATTATGCACATTCTCAGTCGTCCTGGTATGTGGGTACAGGGGCTGACAACAAAGGAACCTGATGATGCTATGATTGAAGTAGCAATTCGTTCTGTAGAGGAAGTCTTTGATTGGAAAGAATTCGTTGAGAGTTTTCATGGTGAAATCGACGAGGTCAAGCCCAAAAAACGAGGTTTTTGGGAAGATGATCCTGCTCCAGAAGATGAGATAGATGAGATTTATGAAGAGATAGAAGACGAGGATGAAAAAGCCAAGAAGGAAATGGCAGTAACGATGCCATCAGACGAAAAGCAGCTTTTTAATGCTTGTGGAGACATAATGCCGGGCTTTCTAGAGGAAGAAAAAGATGAAGTGCTCGATGCATTAGACCGATATTTTGAAAGTGATGAGAAGAAATAATGGCAACATTAGAACAGTTATGGATAGAAGGAACTGAAACATTAGAAAGTGCTGGTGTAGCGGAAGCTAAGTTAAATGCATGGTATCTGCTTTCGGAGGCATTTGATATATCCAGAGCAACGTACCTTCTTACAAAGGATAAAGAAGCGGGTACGGAAGAACAAGAGCGATATCTTGGATGGATTACCATTCGTGCAACTCGTTATCCATTAGAATATATTCTAGGAAAACAGGAATTCATGGGACTTTTGTTTAAGGTAAATGAAAATGTTCTAATTCCTAGACAGGATACAGAGATTCTAGTGGAAGGAGTAATTAAGAATTCTCAAGGGAAAAAGATTCTTGATATGTGTACCGGTTCAGGATGCATTGCTGTAAGTATTGCAAAGCTTGGGCATGCCACAGAGGTAAAGGCGGTAGATATTTCAGTCAGGGCATTAGATGTTGCAAAGCAAAATGCTTTAAGCAATGATGTGAAGGTTGAATTTATAGAAAGCAATCTTTTTGAACAAGTATCGGATCAGTATGATATTATTGTTTCCAATCCTCCTTATATTGAAAGTGAGGTAATTGGAACTTTAATGCCAGAAGTGCGAGAATTTGAACCTATGCTCGCGTTGGACGGAACAGAAGATGGTTTGTATTTTTATAGAGAAATAAGTAATGCTGCACCGAGGTATTTAACAGAGAATGGTGAGATTTTCTTCGAGATTGGATACAATCAAGGTGAGGCGGTAACTAATATAGTAAGAGCAGCAGGATTTGCTTATGCAGAAGTTCGTAAGGATCTTGCTGGGCTAGATCGTGTAGTTTATGGTAGATTGAAATAAGTAAGAGGAGACATATAAGATGTTTGATAAGTTAGATGAAATCGTCAGAAGACAACAAGAGATTGTAAACGAATTAAATGAGCCAACTGTAGTCAACGACCAAGCTCGTTTCCGTAAGCTCATGAAGGAGCAGACAGACTTAGCACCTATTGTAGAAAAATATCTAGAGTACAAAGAAGCTAAGGCTGGTATTGAAGACAGTTTAGCAATGTTAGAGGAAGAATCCGATGAAGAGTTAAAGGAACTTGCGAAAGAAGAGTTAAATGACTGCAAGGAACGTGTTCAAGTTCTTGAGCAGGAAATTAGAATCCTTCTTTTACCAAAGGACCCTAATGACGATAAGAACGTTATCGTAGAGATTCGTGGCGGTGCAGGTGGTGATGAGGCAGCGTTATTTGCGGCTGAGTTATATCGTATGTACTGTCGTTATGCAGAACGTAACCGCTGGAAAGTGGATATGATGAATTTAAATGAAAATGGTATTGGTGGCTTCAAGGAAGTTATCTTTATGATCAACGGACAGGGTGCTTACTCTAAGTTAAAATATGAGAGTGGTGTTCACCGTGTACAGCGTATCCCAGTAACAGAATCAGGTGGAAGAATTCATACATCTACTGCAACTGTAGCAATTATGCCTGAAGCAGAAGAAGTAGATGTGCAAATCGATATGAACGATTGTAAGTTTGATGTATTCCGTGCATCTGGTAACGGTGGACAGTGTGTCAATACAACAGACTCTGCAGTTCGTTTAACACATATTCCAACTGGTATTGTTATTTCCTGTCAGGATGAAAAGTCCCAGTTAAAGAATAAAGATAAGGCTTTGAAAGTACTTCGTTCCAGGTTGTATGATTTAGAGCAGCAAAAAGCTCATGACGCAGAAGCAGAAGCAAGAAGAAGCCAGGTTGGAAGTGGTGACCGTTCTGAAAAAATCAGAACTTATAACTTCCCTCAAGGGCGTGTAACCGACCACAGAATTAAATTTACTTCTCATAGATTAGAAGAAATCTTAGATGGAGATTTAGGTGAATTAATTGACAACTTAATTGGCGCTGACCAGGCAGCAAAACTTGCTAAGATGAATGAGAACTAGGAACTTAAGATAAAGATATTATGTGTGAGAAAAACCGATATTAGTTTAGAAAGCTAATATCGGTTTTCATACTTGAAAGAGGAAGAAAACATGAAAACAGATTACATATTAATTGTGTTAGCAGGAATACTCTGGGGTGGGATTGCTTTATTTGTAAATGTATTAGATGGGATAGGCTTTACTTCTATTGAAATAGTAGCCCTCAGAGTATGGTTTTCAGCTATCGTCATTGGGATTGTTTTAACAATTAAGAATAAAAGGCTGCCAGTGATGCATATAAGAGATATTGGATTATTTATTGGGACTGGAATTGTAAGTATTGTGGCGTTTAATTTCTGCTATTTTACTACGATACAGTTAAGTGGGGTATCGGTAGCAGCGCTTCTTTTATATACTGCACCGACTATGGTTATGCTGATTTCGGTTCCGGTTTTACATGAAAAGCTAAATGTACAGAAGGTAGTTTCGTTACTCGTTGTATGTTTAGGATTATTGTTTATAACGGGGGTTTTAGGAAGTAAAGAAACGGTTACAGGAAAAGCAGTGCTATTTGGACTAGGTTCTGGGTTGGGATATGCCTTATACAGCATCTTTGGAAAGTTTCTTGTAAAAAAGTATGATGCCTATACAATTACGTTTTATACATTTGTATTTGCAGCAATGGGGGTGCTGCCTTTTGTATCAGTTCCACATGTATTAGAGAGGTTAGTTAGTTTGAAAGGGATAAGCGCTTCATTAGGAATTGCAACACTTTGTACAGTAGCACCGTTTATCTGTTATACAACAGGTCTTAAGAAGGTGGAAAGTTCAAAAGCATCTATTTTGGCGACTATAGAACCTTTAGTGGCTAGTTTAGTTGGTATAATAGTATTGAAAGAAGCAGTATCACTACATAAAGTATTGGGTATGGGACTTATATTGATGGCAGTTGTTATTTTAAATTTAAATTTCAACAAAAAAATTAGAAATTAGGTGCAATATTTTTAGTGGGAGATGACACTTATATTGTAAAAAACTAAGAAATATAACATTTACAAACAGAATCAAAGAAATACCGCTTGTGTTTTAAGTGGCTCTAGGAAGGTAGATAAGATTATTTAATAAGATGTTGAGATTAAATATAATAAGGGTCAGCTTGTGAGTAAGCTGGCTCTTTTTCACTTGCATCAATTTTTACATCTATGTAGGTATCTTTTTAATCTAATTGAGAAAATAATATAAATGTGTTAGTATTATAAGCAAAAGTTATAGGTATGCAATCAGAAAAGATTTGGAGGATAAATAGAGTGTTTCGTTTTAGAAAAAAAACATTAACGACTACTCAGATTATTGCATATGGATTTTTCAGTGCAATAATTGTAGGTGCGTTGCTGCTTATGCTGCCACTTTCTTCAAAGAGTGGTGAGTGGACGAATTTTATTGATGCACTCTTTACAGCGACAACATCCGTATGTGTAACGGGATTAACAACAGTGAGTACTTTAGAACATTGGAGTCTGTTTGGTCATTTTATTATTGTTGTGTTAATACAGTTTGGTGGTTTGGGAGTTGTAACGTTTGCAACTGCGATGCTGCTTATCTTAGGAAAACGAATAACCTTAAAGGAAAGAATGTTACTTCAAGATGCCTATAACCTTGATACATTGCAGGGTCTTGTAAAACTGACAAAGAAGATTATGAAGGGAACATTTATAGTGGAAGGTATAGGCGCGATCTTATACTGTTTTCAGTTGATTCCAGAGTTTGGACCAGTCGATGGGCTTCAAAAGTCAATTTTCTTGTCAATATCCGCATTTAGTAATGCAGGAATGGACTTAATCGGAAATAATAGTCTTAAGCCGTACTGTGGCAATATTTTAATCAATGTTGTAACTATGGCACTGATTATCTTAGGTGGACTTGGATTTCCTGTCTGGTGGGATTGTATTCGCATGGCACGATATCGTAAGGGACATAAAATTTCTTTCCGTGAACGAATTAGAAAGTTTGAATTACACTCAAAAATTGTGTTTGCAGTAACGGGAATATTGATTTTTGGTGGATTCTTGTTAATTCTTCTGATTGAGTGGAATAACCCAGATACCCTAGGCAGTATGCCTTGGTGGAAAAAGGGATTAGCTGCAATGTTCCAATCAGTAACACTTAGAACGGCAGGCTTTTTTACGATTCCACAAGATGCATTTCAAGATGCAAGTTCATTGTTATTTTTGATTCTTATGTTCATTGGCGGCTCTCCATCGGGAACTGCTGGAGGTGTCAAAACAGTTACAATTGCCATGCTCTGTCTGGCAGCATGGTCGGTAGTAAAAGGAAGAGAAGATACGGAGATATTTAATCGAAAAATTAAGAGCTGGTATATAAAAAAGGGACTTGCTGTGGTACTAATCAGCTTGTTTGCGGTTATGATATCAACCACACTTCTTTTAATAATAGAAGAAAAACCGTTTTTGGACATTTTATTTGAGGCTACATCTGCAATCGGTACAGTAGGTTTGACACGAAATATAACAGGTAGTTTATCAGTTGGCGGCAAATTAGTAATTATTTGCGCAATGTATATTGGAAGAATTGGGCCAATCACTATGGCACTGTTCTTTAACACAAAGAAGGCAAAAACAGGTGGGCGATCATTTCCAGAGGAAAGAATAATTGTAGGATAAAGAGGAGTAAACATGGCAAAAAAAGAGTTTGTAGTATTTGGTTTAGGACGCTTTGGGAGAAGTGTTGCGACAACACTAGCGGAGAGCGGATGCAACGTGCTTGTTGTAGATAGCGACTCTGATAAGGTACATGATATGGCAGATGTTGTTACTTATGCTGTAACAGGAGATGTAACGGATGCCGAGATGTTGCAGTCTCTTGGACTTAGCAATTTTGATGGTGCCATTGTTGCAATTGGAGAAAATCTGGAAGCTAGCGTTATGGTAACAATCCTAGCGAAAGAAATGGGAATTCCATATGTAATGGCAAAGGCCCAAAATGATTTGCATGCAAAAGTATTAAAAAAGGTTGGTGTGGATCTTGTAGTATTTCCAGAGAAGGAAACTGGAATCAGGCTTGCACACAATTTAGTTATGGGTAATTTTTTTGATGCCATTGAGTTATCTTCTAATTTTAGTATTATGGAATTAGCTGTACCAAGTGAGTGGGATGGACATTCATTGAAAGAGTTAAATATTCGTGCAAAACATAATTTAAATGTAATAGGGATTAGGAAAGCTAATGAGCTTGATATCAATCCTGCAGCCGATGAAACTTTATCAAAAGAAGATGTTTTGATTGTAATTGGAGATAATAATTCATTAAATCGCTTAAAAGAGAAAGTGAAATAGCACTTGGAGGTTATACATGATAAGTAGTACTAGTAATTGCCAGATTAAAAATATAATGAAGCTGTTAAAAAGCAGTAAAGCGAGAAGAGAACAAGGAGTTTTTATTGTAGAAGGAATTAAGATGTTTCTGGAAGCAAAAAAATTTGGTTTAATCGAGAAAGCTTTTCTGTCAGAAGAGTTATATAGAGACTGGGTACAAGATGTTACACTAAGAGATATTAATTATGAAGTAGTAGAGAATAAGGTATTTAAGGAAATTTCGGATACAATGACACCACAAGGAATCATTGCTGTGGCTCGTATGAAAAATGCGTACTTGGATGATATTCTTGAAGAGGAGTCTTTGAGTCTTGTATTTTTAGAAAACCTTAGAGACCCAGGTAATTTGGGAACTATTTTAAGAACTGCAGAAGGTGCAGGAGTATCAGCAGTCATTTTGAGCAAAGAGTCTGTTGATATGTATAATCCAAAAGTAGTTCGTGCTACTATGGGTTCGATTTTTCGGATGCGTTTTCTTTATGTGGATAATATAAGAGGAGCCATGAGACAAGCACAAAATGCTGGGGTACACTTATATGCGACGCATCTAAGAGGAAAACAATTTTATGATGAAATAGAATATGGTTCTAAAGTGGGGATTATAATAGGCAATGAAGCCAATGGAATTACAGAGGAAACTGCACGTCTGGCGGATTCTTATGTAAAAATCCCAATGTGTGGACATGTAGAATCTTTAAATGCGGCAGTTGCGACATCTATTATGATGTATGAAATCTTTAGGCAGAGAAGACTTAGGTAATATTTTTTAAGAAATAAAATAGATTATATAGTAATTTAAGGAATCCTTACGTTTATCTTAAAACCGTTTGTTTCACTTGTATTTAAAAATGTTTTAGAGTAAAATGAGACCATAGAAAGAGCAGGTGAGAAGGATGGAACCGCTTATATGGCTTATTGCATTATCAATCTTTATTGTGGTTGAAATTATTACGCTGGGACTGGCAACAATCTGGTTTGCTTGTGGAGCATTGGCTGCGTTTATAGCAAGTCTTTTTGAAGTAAGTATTCCAGTACAATTTGTTTTATTTGCCGTTGTTTCTTTAGCTTCATTATTTACAGTCAGACCATATGTTGCAAGAAAATTTACAAGTGAGCGTACAAAGACGAATTACGAAAGTCTAATAGGCAAAAGCGCCCGCGTAGTTGAGACAATAGATAACTATAAAGAAACTGGAGTTGTATATATTAACGGCTTGGAGTGGACTGCAAGAGCAGTTGATGATGCTACTATTGATGCAGGCAAGATTGCAGAAATAATAGAGATTAGAGGGGTAAAGGTAATTGTAAAGGAAAAAAAGGAGGAACAATAATATGGAAGGAGCTTCATTAGTTGTTGGGATTATTATCATTGTATTAGTGTTACTTCTAGTTACATCAAGTGTGAAGATTGTACCACAGGCTCATGCTTATATTTTAGAGAGATTAGGTGGATATCAGAAAACTTGGGATGTTGGTTTACATTGGAAGTGGCCATTTATTGAAGCAGTAGCAAGAAAAATTAATTTAAAAGAGCAAGTAGTGGATTTCCCACCACAGCCAGTTATCACAAAGGATAATGTTACAATGCGTATTGACACAGTAGTATTTTATCAGATTACGGATCCGAAGTTATATGCATATGGTGTAGAAAATCCAATTATGGCGATTGAGAATTTGACAACAACTACATTACGTAATATTATAGGTGATTTAGAATTGGATCAAACTTTAACATCAAGAGAAACGATCAATGCACAGATGCGTGCAAGTTTAGATAGTGCAACAGATCCATGGGGAATCAAAGTAAATCGTGTGGAACTAAAGAACATCATTCCTCCACAGGCAATTCAAGAATCTATGGAGAAACAGATGAAGGCGGAACGTGAACGAAGAGAAGCAATCCTGATTGCAGAAGGTGAGAAAAAATCTACTATCCTTGTTGCAGAAGGTAAGAAACAATCTGCTATTCTAGAAGCGGAAGCTGAAAAAGAAGCTGCTATCTTACGTGCTGAAGCGAAGAAAGAAGCTATGATTCGTGAGGCAGAAGGTGAGGCAGAAGCAATTGCAAGAATTCAGGAAGCCACTGCCAATGGTATTCGTTTCTTAAATGAAGCAGATCCAAGCGCTGCAGTTTTAAAACTTAAGAGTTTAGAGGCATTCGAGAAAGTTGCAGATGGTCAGTCAACTAAGATTATTATTCCTTCTGAGATTCAGAATATGGCTGGAGTTGTAAAGTCTTTAACTGAAGTTGGAAAAGAATAAAAATTAATGATTTGTTTATATGTAATATTAGGCAGGGAGCGTATACTTCCTGCCATATTCTATTCGTAGGCTGTGTTAATAAAATTTAAATAAAGTATTTACAGAATATATATTGACGAAATGTAATTTATGGAATATTGTATTTTTAAAGAATATATTGAATAATTATACAGGAGTGATACATATGAATTTAAAAGGAAGAAGTTTTTTAACCCTAAAGGATTTTACCCCAGACGAAATTACATATTTAATTGATTTAGCCGCTGATTTAAAAGCGAAAAAGAAAAAAGGAATTACGGGCAATAGCTTAAAGGGAAAAAATATTGCATTAATATTTGAAAAACCATCTACACGTACGAGATGTTCCTTTACTATCGGATGTATTGATGAAGGTGGTCATCCTGAATATTTAGGTAAGGATGATATTCAGCTAGGTTATAAAGAAAGTGTAAAAGATACCGCACGTGTCTTAGGAAGAATGTTTGATGGAATTGAGTTTCGTGGATTTAAACAGGAACATGTTGAAATGTTAGCAAAATATAGTGGCGTTCCAGTTTGGAATGGTTTAACTGATGACTATCATCCAACGCAGATATTAGCTGATTTCTTAACACTAAAAGAACAATTTGGAAAGTTAAAGGGACTTCATCTTGTCTATGTTGGCGATGGTAGAAATAATATGGCAAACAGTTTAATGATTGGGGCTACGAAACTTGGTATTCATTTTACTAACATTGCACCAAAATCACTATGGCCAAAAGATGAATTATTACAGTTATGTCAAGGCTATGCCAAAGAATCTGGAAGTAAGATTAAAGTTACCGATGATATTAATGCAGTAGAAGGTGCTGATGCTATTTATACGGATGTATGGTGTTCTATGGGTGAGGAAGATAAGGCAGCAGAACGTGTTGCATTGTTAAAGCCATACCAGGTAAATGATGAGATGTTTGCAAAAACCAAAAAGGACAGCACAATATTCTTACATTGCCTTCCAGCCGTTAAAGGAAAAGAAGTGACAGAAGAACTATTTGAGAGATTCGCAGATGTTGTATTTGATGAAGCAGAGAATAGAATGCATACGATCAAGGCTGTTATGGTTGCAACATTGGGAGAACAGTAGAGTTTAAGAAATGCAAGAAGAATATCACCCGTTTTGAAAGGAGAAATTGAATGCTTGAGAATGAAAAGAAAATGGATGGTTTAGTGAAACAATATGCAAATTTTTGTAGAGATACATTTCAGATAAATCCTGAGCTGTATGCAAAGTACGAAGTAAAGAGGGGACTTAGAGATATTAGTGGAAAAGGTGTTTTAGCAGGTTTAACAGATATTTCCGAGATTCGTTCTTATACAATCATAGATAGTGAAGTTGTACCTTGTGATGGAAAGTTATTTTATCAGGGTATTGATATTGAAGACATTGTACATGGGTTTATCAAAGAGGATAGACTTGGATTTGAAGAGACAGTATACCTGCTTTTGTTTGGGCACCTTCCAAAGCGTGGCGAGTTAGTTGATTTTGAGGAGTTATTATCTTCCTATCGTGAGACACTGCCAACAAGTTTTGTGCGTGATATTATCATGAAAGCACCAAGTAAGGACATGATGAATACATTGGCAAGAAGTGTTTTAACTTTATATGCTTATGATGACAATGCAGATGATACATCGGTTGAAAATGTATTACGCCAATGTATGCAGTTGATTGCACTATTTCCAATGCTATGTGTATATGGTTACCAGGCATATAGTCATTATCATGACGGTAATAGCTTGTTTATTCATCAGCCTGTTAAGGAATTCTCTACAGCAGAAAATATTTTACATATGTTAAGACAAGATAGTTACTTTACACCTTTAGAAGCAAAGATATTAGATCTTGCTTTGGTGTTACACGCAGAACATGGAGGCGGTAATAATTCCACGTTTACCACTCATGTTGTTACTTCATCGGGGACAGATACGTATTCTGCAGTTGCAGCGTCCTTAGGCTCTCTAAAGGGGCCAAGACATGGTGGGGCCAATATAAAAGTTGTTCGTATGTTTGAAGATATGAAACAGAGTGTGAAAAACTGGAAAGATGAAGATGAGATTAGACAGTATCTTTCTGACTTATTAAACAAAAAGGCATTTGATAAGGCAGGTCTTATCTATGGAATGGGGCATGCAGTTTACTCCATTTCAGATCCTAGAGCAAGAGTGTTTAAGAGTTTTGTGGAACGTTTATCTGAAGAAAAGGGTATGACAGAGGAGTTTGGTTTGTACTCTATGGTAGAAAGACTTGCACCAGAAGTTATTGCCAAAGAAAGACGTATCTATAAAGGTGTCAGTGCCAATGTAGACTTTTACAGTGGATTTGTATATAATATGCTTGGTTTGCCAACCGAGTTGTTTACACCAATTTTTGCAGTAGCTCGTATTGCAGGATGGTCTGCTCACCGATTAGAAGAAATTATAAATGATGGCAAGATTATAAGACCTGGATATAAGAGTGTTTCAGCTCATAAGACATATACTCCAATTGATGAGAGATTGTAAGGCATACATAATATATTAAGAAAGAAGAACGAATTATGAAGCAGATACCACAGACTGAGCTTAAAACAAGAGAGATTGGAAAACAGATATTTTATTTTGATGAGATTGATTCAACGAATCTAGAGGCGAAAAGACACCAGGAAGACGAAGGTGGTCATGGAAAGGTGTTCGTAGCAGAGCAGCAGAATGCCGGAAGAGGAAGACTTGGACGTTCCTGGGTGTCCCCTAAGGAGACGGGGATCTGGATGTCCATCTTACTGAAACCAGATTTTTCTCCTGAGATAGCATCACAGGTTACTATTTTAGGGGCTCTTGCAGCAGCAGATGCCATCCGAAAAGTAACAAAACTTGATTGTCAGATAAAATGGCCCAATGATCTTGTTCTTAATAAGAAGAAGGTTTGTGGTATTTTAACGGAAATGGGAGTTTGTGACGGACGGATACAGTATCTGGTTCTTGGGATGGGAATTAACGTGAATACAGAATATTTTCCAGACGAAATACAGGACAAGGCAACTTCCTTAAGACTGGAAGGAGAAATGGTTTATTCAAGAGAAAGCATTATTGCAGAAATCTTAAACAGCCTTGAGCTGTATTATAATGACTTTTGTGAAAATGGTAGTCTGAAGAAGGTTGTAAATTACTATAATTCCATATTGATAAGTAAGGGGAAAAAAGTTAAAATAGTAGAGAAAATGAAGACAGACATTGGAGTTGCACTTGGAATAGATGAATTAGGAAGACTCAAAGTTCGCACAGAACAGGGAGAAGAAAGAACCATAGTATCTGGTGAAGTGTCTGTTCGTGGCCTTTATAGTTATGTTTAGTATGTTTGATAAATGTAAAAAAGGCAATGATATAAGTAGAATGCGCAGGGTTCGCAATCGGAGGTATTGTATGGATATAGAGAATAGAGTATTATGTGCGTCCAGCGCGTATGAAGAAAAATATTATTTTAACGAATTTTATTCAGGCATTCCGTCTGCAATTCAAGATGAGTTAAAAATTATGTGTGTAACATTTACATCAGATGTTGGTGGAATTTTAAGTTTAGAATTTGACGAAGAGGGTAATTTAGCATTATCCGTTGGGGCAGACGAAGGTGATTTGCTTTATGATGAAATCGGAAGCGGATTGAAAATAAAAGAGATGCAAAGAAACAAAAGTGAATTGTTTGAAGCACTCGAAACCTATTATAAAGTTTTCATCTTAAAACAGGACTTATCCGGTCTGTTAGATGAAGAATAAAAACTGAGAGGAGAAAAAGTCATGATTAGACATATCGTTTTATTTGATTTTGCCAAAGAGGCCGAAGGAAAAACTGCCATTGAAAATGCGGTGATTGCTAGAGACATGCTGTTAGCATTACAGGATAAAATCGACGTTCTTAGAAGAATGGAGGTTGGAATCAATGATGCGGAAGCAGATGATACCAATTATACGTTAAGTTTAGTTTGTGACTTTGATTCTTTTGAAGATTTACAGACATATCAGGTACATCCAGAACACTTAAAAGTGGGAAGTTTCATTGGAAAGGTAAGAACACAGAGAAGCTGTGTGGACTATGAAATATAAGGTGGAAAAGTATGATTTTAACAGTAGATATCGGAAATACGAATATAACAATAGGGATGTTTGAAGGAGATAAAGTAGTTGGTACATTTCGTATGACAACTAATATCTTAAGAACCTCAGATGAATATGGAATTTTCATTAAGGATGCAATTATTGCAAAAGGTTTTGACGGGGAAGTGGAAGGCGTTATCATTTCCAGTGTTGTTCCAAACATTATGTATTCTTTTGAGAATGGCATTATAAAGTATTTTAATAAAAAGCCAATTATTGTTGGTGTCGGAACGAAAACAGGAATTCGTATAGAAGCTAGAAATCCTTCAGAGGTTGGTGCTGATCGTATTGTAGATGCAGTGGCAGCATATGATTTATACGGTGGTCCAGTTCTTGTAATTGACTATGGGACAGCAACTACCTTTGATGTAGTATCAAAAGATGGAGCATTCGTTGCAGCTATTACTTGTCCAGGAATTAAGTTAGCAGCTAATGCGTTATGGTCAGGAACAGCTAGACTTCCAGAGATTGAGATTAAGAAACCGGAATCTATTCTTGCGAAAGATACCATTACAAGTATGCAAGCGGGACTAGTTTATGGCTATATTGGACAAACTGAGTATATTATCAATAAAGTGAAAGAAGAATTAGGTGTAGATGAGTTACGCGTTGTAGCAACAGGTGGTCTTGGCAGAATTATTGCAGATGAAACAGATTTAATTGATAAGTATGATCAGGGCTTGACGCTGTATGGATTGAAACTCATTTACGATAAAAATAAAAGGTAGTTAGAATGAGTTTAAAGATAGGAGATATCACAGTAGATGGTAATTTAGCGTTAGGACCAATGGCAGGAGTAACAGACCTGCCTTTTCGTGTGTTATGCAAGGAACAAGGTGCAGACCTAATTTATACGGAAATGGTTAGTGCAAAAGGCATCTACTATAAAAATAAAAATACGGATGCCCTGTTAGAGATTCGAGAGGATGAAAGACCTGTAGCATTACAGCTATTTGGTTGTGATCCTGAGATTATGGGAAGCATGGCAGCGCAGATTGAACATCGTAACTTTGATATCCTAGATATCAACATGGGGTGTCCAGTACCAAAAGTTGTGAACAATGGAGAAGGTTCGGCCTTGTTAAAGACACCAGAACTTGCGGGGAAGGTTGTGGAATCTATCGCAACTTCCATAAAAAAACCAGTTTCCGTAAAGTTCAGAATCGGTTATGATGAGATAGATAAAAATATTGTGGATTTTGCAAAACGAATGGAAGCAAGTGGAGCCCAGTTAATTGCGGTTCATGGAAGAACTAGAGCCCAGTATTATAGTGGGACTGCAAACTGGGATGTTATTCGTCAGGTGAAGGAGGCAGTATCTATTCCAGTATTAGGAAATGGAGATGTGTTCACACCGCAAGATGCAAAAGCAATGCTCGAACAAACAGGATGTGATGGAATTATGATAGCAAGAGGAGTTCGAGGAAATCCATGGTTATTCAAACAGGTAAAGGCATATTTAGAAAAAGGGGAATTTATTCCGAAACCAAGTTGTGAAGAGTTAGTTAAGATGGTACTTCGTCATGGAAAACTCCAAGTAGAATGGAAGGGCGAAAATATCGGAATCAAGGAAATGCGAAAGCATGTAGCATGGTATACAACTGGTTATAAAAATTCGGCAAAACTTAGAGGTAGGGTTAACGAAATCAATACGTACGCAGATTTAGAAGAAGTCATGTATGCGTTTTTAGATATGAATCAACAAATACAATAGCATAATAGTATTAGGAGGAATGATGGGATGTCTAATCAGGTAAATCTTTTAGTTGCGCAATCAGGAGGACCTACCGTAGCAATTAATTCAAGTCTTGCAGGAGTAATTAGTCAGGCGATGGCTAGTGGGAAAATCGATCATGTATATGGAGCCAAGAATGGAATCCAGGGAGTATTAAAGGAAGAATTAATTGTGTTATCCGAATTATTTGATAATGAAGAGAAAATAAAAGATTTACAACATACACCATCCATGTATTTGGGGTCTTGCCGTTATAAGTTAAAAAACCCAAATCAGGATGAAAGTGATTATCTAAGAATTATTGAAGTATTAAAAAAATACAGCGTGAAATATTTCTTCTATATTGGTGGAAATGATTCTATGGATACGGTTGCAAAGCTTTCTAAGTATGCCAAAGAGAAAAATTGTGAAATCTATGTAATGGGAATACCAAAGACAATCGACAATGATTTGAGGGCCATTGACCATACACCAGGTTTTGGAAGTGCCGCAAAATATATTGCTACGTCTATTCTGGAAATTGCACATGATACAGCAATTTATGATATGGAAAGTGTGTTAATTGTAGAAATTATGGGTAGAAATGCAGGATGGCTGGCAGCTTCTAGTGTTTTGGCAAGGACAGAATACTCTACAGCGCCGGACCTTATTTATCTGCCAGAGCGACCATTTTCAACAGCAAGTTTTGTAAAGGATGTTCGAGAACAGTTAAAAAGAAAGAAGCAGGTTATTATTGCAGTTTCTGAAGGAATTCGTGATATGGAAGGAACTTATGTATCTTCTCAGACTGCCAATACCGATCAGTTTGGTCATGTTCGTCTAAGCGGAACTGGTAAATACCTAGAACATCTCATTCATGATACAATCGGTTGTAAAGTGCGTTCTGTAGAACTGAATGTGTTACAAAGATGTGCGTCACACATTGCATCTCTAACAGATATTGAGGAAGCATTCGAGTTAGGAAAATGTGGTGTTAACTATGCTTTAGATGGCGTGACAGGACACATGGTTCGACTTCTTCGCACCAGTGATGAACCTTATACAGTTGAGTATAGCGTAGAGGATATTGATAAAATTGCCAACGAAGAGCGTATGGTACCACAAGAGTGGATTAATGAACAGGGAAATGATGTGACAGAAGAAATGGTTACCTACCTTAAGCCTCTAATTCAGGGCGAATCTATGCCAAATTATCAAGGAGGATTGCCACAATACTTATTTTATTAACTAGGAAAGTCCTCTGCGAGTCCTTCCCTAGTTAATAAAAAAGTGCCCTAAAAAGCAGGGAACAGGATGAACACGAGCGACTATATTCTTTACCCATCGGCGCGGCAAAGTGTGAGTTCCCTGTAGTAGACTGAAAACGCGAGGGTGTGAGGAACTCACACTTTGTTCTAAGTAAGTGGCAGTAACCCAAAGATAATATTAAGCATACTAGTAGATATAAACAAAGGAATATGAATAAGTTTTTAGGGCTTATTCATATTTCACAAAAATTAAAGTTTTTCGTGGTTTTCGTTTGCTTTTTTAAGGAAAAGAGAGTAATATACTTAATACAAAGACAAATGTTCGCGTACGGAAAACAGCAGAGAAAATTTTGTATGCGAGAACTGTTTATAGTACATACAAAACATCTTATAGGGAAAGAGGTATTTAATTATGAGCGAAAAGTTAAGAGTAGGTATTTTAGGTGCGACAGGTATGGTTGGACAGAGATTTATTGCACTTTTAGAAAATCATCCTTGGTTTGAAGTTGTAACAGTAGCTGCAAGCCCAAGAAGTGCAGGAAAAACCTATGAAGAAGCTGTTGGCGGACGTTGGAAAATGGATACACCAATGCCAGAGGGTGTAAAGAAGCTAGTAGTTATGAATGTAAATGAAGTAGAAAAAGTAAGCCAGTCCGTAGATTTTGTATTTAGTGCAGTAGACATGTCTAAGGACGAAATCAAAGCAATCGAAGAAGAATATGCGAAAACAGAAACACCTGTTGTTTCTAACAATAGTGCACATAGATGGACACCAGATGTTCCTATGGTTATTCCAGAAATCAATCCAGAACATTTTGAAGTAATCAAGTATCAGAAAGAGCGATTAGGAACAAAGAAAGGCTTCGTAGCGGTAAAACCTAACTGTTCTATTCAAAGTTACACACCTGCATTAGATGCATTAAAAGAGTTTGGACCAAAATTAGTGGTAGCTACAACATATCAAGCTATCTCAGGTGCAGGAAAAACATTTAAAGACTGGCCTGAAATGGTTGAGAATGTAATTCCATACATTGGCGGAGAAGAAGAGAAGAGTGAACAAGAACCTCTTAAAATCTGGGGACACATTGAAGATGGCAAGATTGTAAAAGCAGAAGGACCAGTTATTACAACACAGTGTATTCGTGTACCAGTATTAAATGGCCATACTGCAGCAGTATTTGTTAACTTTGAAAAGAAACCAACGAAAGAAGAAATTATTGAACGTTGGAGAAACTACAGTGGTCTTCCACAAGAACTTAACTTACCAAGTGCTCCAAAGCAATTCATTCAATATTTAGAAGAAGACAATCGTCCTCAAGTTAAGTTAGATGTTGACTATGAAAATGGTTTTGGCGTTTCTTTAGGAAGATTAAGAGAAGATACTGTATTCGATTATAAGTTTGTTGGTTTATCTCATAACACAGTACGTGGTGCAGCAGGTGGTGCAGTATTATGTGCAGAGTTATTAAAAGCACAAGGTTATATTGAGAAGAAATAAATAAGATGGAAATAGAAAAGAACCGACTCTTCAAAGAAGAGCAGGTTCTTTTTTTAACCTTATTTCGTTTCAGGTAAGTCAAATAAATACCGAATAAAAGCAAAAATATTTTCTTTATGTGGTGCATCACATGGAATTGCTAAAATAGGATTACTGATAGTACCGTGTAAATCCTTATATTTTTTACAGCCAGATAAATCAATACCTACTACAAAAGGCTCTCCATCTTCATAGGATGGCTGTGTAGAATTGTCCATTACCTCGTCAAATGATTTCTGGTTATCTTTACTTGTATCATCACTATCCAACTGTATATTGGCAGTTAATAATTTATCAGACAAAGCGTCTTTTATATCATCGGGCAAATAAGTATCTAAATTTGCTAAGAATCCATAATAGGCATATTGCTTGAAATAATTTTCATCTAATACAATTGTATCAATTACACCAGTATACATTATGGTAGTGAGTTTCTCGTCGCCAGTCATAGTAGATGAACCAGGTGCAAAAGAGAAATTATCATCAATATTAATGATATGATACTTATCTGTCTTTATTACGCCTGATAGATCATTTTTCATATTGGCAACAGAATCTTCATCAAGAGTATCCATTAGAACCGTAACGTATAAAGCTTCCTCTTTGTGAGGTCCTAAAACTACTACCCCAATATATATTAGAAAGCCTGCCAGTGCCAATCCTATGATACACTTCACAAGATAGTAATCTTTGAAGAAAGTCCATTTATCTTTGCCATCTAATTCTTTCCAAGTCTTTTTTACGGATTCTTCTTTGCGTTTTGCATAAATAGAAGCATCATCATTTAAAACAGTTTTTTTTACTTTGGTTTGTTTTTCCATGGTATCCATCCTTTATTATGTATCTAGTGTAGAAACACCTTCTATAGTGTATCATAGCTATAAGTTGAAAGGAACAATTATATTATAAAAAGTTTATAAAGACACAAAAAGATCCTCACGAATGAGGATCTTTTTGCTAGATTAATTAAGGGTATTACGATATGTATGTCAAGTCAATAAGACTTATGAAGCATTATTATATATGTTGAATTATTAAAGTTTAAACTGGAAATCAGCATAAGCACTGCATCCATGTTCATGAACATCAAGTCCATCTTCTTCTTCCTGTCTAGATACTCGTAAACCAATTGTTTTATCAATAGCAGTGAAGATGATAAAGGCTGCAACTGCTACAAATGCTCCAACAGAAAGAACTCCTAAGCACTGAATTCCGAAGAATTTAATACCACCACCGTAGAATAAACCTTTATCAACATCGAATAAACCAGTTAAGAGTGTTCCAATAATACCACATGCCCAGTGAACACCAGTAGCGCCAACAGGGTCATCGATTTTTAAGACTCGGTCAACAAATTCAATTACGAATACGACTGCGATACCACAAATAACACCGATTGCGATAGAGCCCCAATAAGATACACAGTCACAACCTGCTGTAATGCCAACAAGACCTGCTAATGAACCATTCAGTGTCATGGAAACATCAGGTTTTCCATAACGTACCCAAGTAAGAATTAATGTTGCTAATGTAGCAGCAGCGGCAGCTAAGTTTGTTGTAATAGCGATATCACCTACGTTAGAAGTAGCAGCTGTTGTAGAACCACAGTTAAATCCGAACCAGCAGAACCATAAGATAAATACACCTAATGCACCAATTGGAAGGTTGTGCCCTGGAATAGCCTGAGGCTTTCCGTCTTTATCGTATTTTCCAATTCTAGGTCCAAGTATTTTGGCACCAATCAAGGCACACCAGCCACCTACGGAGTGAACTGCAGTGGAACCAGCAAAATCATGGAATCCAATATCGGATAACCAGCCATTACCCCATATCCAGTGACCTGTAACCGGATAAATGAAGATAGAAATACAAGCACTGTATACTAAGTAAGCCGAAAACTTTGTACGTTCTGCCATAGAACCAGATACGATAGTAGCAGCAGTAGCGCAGAACACAGTTTGGAAAATCAGAAACACACCAAATGGTAATCCATTAAAAAGTCCATCGGCATCACCTAATTTAGAAGGATTAAAGAATCCACTTGTTCCGATGATAGGATTATCACCACCAAACATAATTGCAAATCCTATAACGAAGAAGAATAGGGAGCCCATAACAAAGTCCATCATATTCTTCATAATAATGTTACCAGAATTTTTTGCTCTGGTAAAACCAGCTTCAACCATTGCAAAACCAGCTTGCATAAAATAAACAAGAAATGCTCCGAGCATTGTCCAGACAATATTTATGTAAAATTGTGCATCCATAATAACCTCTCTTTCTATGCAGCGAATCTTATAAATAAGATGTGCATGTAAACTAAATTTTCGATTAATATCGCAACCCATAATGTAGTAAAAAAAGAGGATAATACTTCTAAAAAGCATTATCCCCATTGATAATAATCTGTTTTATGTATATTTTCATATGTACTATTATAAAGCGTTTTCACCACGTTCACCTGTTCGAATACGAACAGCATCTTCAACATCGTAAATAAATATTTTACCATCACCATAGTTACCTGTATTAATATTTGCAACAACTTTTGTCACAATCTGTTCTGCAACATCATCGTCGATGACGGTCTCCACTTTTACTTTTGGAAGTAAGTTAACATTAAATTCGGTACCACGATAAACTTGTTTGTAACCTTTTTGATTTCCGTAACCCATAATGTTTGTTATCATAATACCATTTGCTTTGCTTTCATCTAAAATAGATTTTAAATCTTCTAGCTTCTCTGGTTTAATAATTATTTCTAACTTTTTCATCTGAAATACCTCCTTTAATTGGATTTACCTCTTAATTAACGTTAATCTAGAAAAAAAATAGGCGTCTCTTATCTCTAAGAAACGCCCTTGTTTTTTATTGAAATTAATTATACAACAATTTTTTTTGTTGTCAATGATTATTTTAAAATTCATAAATTTTTTTCTGCTGTGTCGAAGGAATAATTATTTCCTGGAAGTATAACATTTAACACAATACCTAAGATAGATGCAACCGCAAGTCCGGAAAGATTAATTGTGACTTTACCCATTGTGAATTCAATTCCGCCGAAATGATTAATTACTAAAGCACTTACAATAATCACAGCAATTATAATGATATTACGGACTTTCTTAAAATCAACATCCTGTTCTACAAGATTTCGTACACCGATCCAGGAAATCATACAGTAAAGGACTAAGGATATACCACCAATGATTGCTGCCGGAATAGAACCAATAAAGCTTCCTACGATTGGGAAGAAGGATAGTATAATGGCAAAGCAAGCTGCGATTCGCATAACGAGAGGGTCATAAACCTTTGTTAAAGCTAGAACACCTGTATTTTCTCCATAAGTGGTGTTAGCAGGTCCACCAAATAAAGCGGAAAGACTAGTAGCAAGACCATCGCCAAGCAAGGTTCGATGTAAACCAGGTTCCTTTATATAGTTTTTTCCTGTTGTTGCACCGATGGCAGAGATATCGCCAATATGTTCCATCATAGTGGCAAGTGCGATAGGCATAATCGTTACAATAGAACTAAAATTGAATTTTGCAAATGCACTTGTTGTAAGTGGCACAGCAATGATTTTATCACTTGTAATGCTTGAAAAATCAATTTCACCCATAAAAATAGCAATGACATAAGAGACGATTACGGCGATAATAATTGGAATTATTTTAACCATTCCTCGTCCAAATACATTGCAAAGTATAATAGTGGCTAAGGCAATACCAGCAAGAATCCAGTTGGTGCTGCTGTTTGTAATAGCACTAGGTATTAAGATTAAACCGATACAGATAATGATAGGTCCTGTGACAACAGGTGGGAAAAAATACATGATTTTATTGACGCCATAGAATTGAATCAGTGCGCTGAATAAAACATAAACGAAACCAGCTACAAAAACACCACCACAAGCATATGGTAACATTTCGGTATTTGGCGTATTGTCTTGAATCATTGGTGCTACACTAGCATAGCCACCAAGGAAAGCGAAAGATGAACCAAGAAATGCAGGGACTTTTCCTTTTGTTAAGAGGTGAAATAAAAGAGTACCTACACCAGCCATAAAGAGAGTTGTTGTAACACTTAATCCTGTAATCATTGGTACCATTATAGTTGCACCGAACATGGCAAATGCATGTTGAAGACCAAGGATTAGGGTTTTCGTCCATCCGAGTTGGCGAACATCATAAATTCCAGTTGAAGTTTCTGAGCTTTTCATTAGTTTCATAAATTCCTCCATCGAAAAAAATACAACAAGTTACATTAATTTTGTCCAAATTCCCTATATCATATACGAAAACTTGTTTTTTGTCAAATTAGAAAATACGAAAAGGGTTTAGTAATAAAACAATCAATTATTTCATTGAATGTTTTGGTAAAATATTGTATAATAGGAACATCTTAATCATTGAATTTACGAAAAATTTCGTAAAGTTCGTGGAGGAAAAAAGTTCAAATAGAGAAGGAGAATCACGATGAAATTTGGATATTTTGACGATGTGAAAAAAGAGTATGTCATTACAACACCTACCACACCATATCCTTGGATTAACTATTTAGGATCTCAGGAATTCTTTTCTTTGATTTCCAATACAGCAGGTGGTTATTCTTTTTATAAGGATGCAAAACTAAGAAGAATTACACGATTCCGTTACAACAACGTACCATTAGATTTAGGTGGCGGACGTTATTACTATTTATATGACGAAGGTGATTTCTGGTCACCAGGATGGGCACCAGCAAAGAAAGAACTTCAGTCCTATGAATGCCGTCATGGTATGGGATATACAATTATCAAAGGAAAGAGAAATGATGTTTCTACTGAAGTAACATTCTTCGTACCTTTGAACTTTAATGGGGAAGTACATAAAGTCGTAATTAAGAACGAAAGCGACAAAGTGAAAAAATTAAAATTATTCTCATTCTTAGAGTGGTGTCTATGGAATGCAGATGATGATGATAGAAATTTCCAGAGAAACTTTAGTACTGGTGAAGTAGAAATTAAAGGCTCTGCTATTTACCATAAGACTGAGTATAAGGAAAGAAGAAACCACTATGCATTCTTTTCTGTAAATGCACCAATTGCTGGTTTTGATAGTGATAGAGAAAGCTTTATTGGAACATACAACGGATTCGAGGCTCCTCAGGCAGTAGTCGCTGGACAATCTAACAACTCTGTAGCTGACGGATGGTCTCCTTGTGCTTCTCATTGTCTTGAGATGGAATTACAGCCAGGAGAAACAAAAGAATATGTATTTATCTTAGGCTATGTTGAAAACCCTGTTGATGATAAATGGGAATCTAAAGGGGTAATCAATAAGAAGAAAGCAGAAGCTATGATGGCACAGTTCGCTACAACCGCTGATGCAGACAAAGCTTTAGCTGAATTAAAAGCAGACTGGGATAGATTATTATCAAAATATATCTTAGAGTCCGGCGAAGAAAAACTGAACAGACAGGTTAATATCTGGAACCAGTATCAGTGTATGGTTACATTTAACTTATCAAGAAGTGCTTCTTACTTTGAGTCCGGTGTAGGCCGTGGTATGGGATTCCGTGATTCTAACCAGGATATCTTAGGATTTGTTCATCAGATTCCAGACCGTGCAAGAGAAAGAATCATCGACATCGCTTCTACACAGTTACAGGATGGTGGAGCTTATCATCAATACCAGCCTTTAACTAAGAGAGGAAATGATGCAATCGGCGGTAACTTTAACGATGACCCATTATGGTTGATCCTTGCTGTTGTTGCATATGTAAAGGAAACGGGAGATTATAGTATTCTTGATGTTATGACTCCATTTGACAATGATATGAGCGTAGCAACACCATTAAAAGACCACTTGAAGAGATCCTTCGACCATGTTATCAATAACTTAGGACCTCACGGACTTCCACTTATTGGACGTGCTGACTGGAATGACTGTTTGAACCTTAACTGCTTCTCAACAGAACCAGGAGAATCTTTCCAGACAACTACAAGTAAAGATGGTAGAGTTGCTGAATCTGTTATGATTGCTGGTATGTTCACATATATCGGTGGATTATATGCAAGATTAATGGAAAAAGTAGGCGATACTGATGAAGCGAAACGTGCGGACACTGAAGTTGACAAGATGCGAGACATTATCATGAAGGATGGCTGGGATGGAAAATGGTTCCTTCGTGCATACGATGACTTTGGTAAAAAAGTTGGTAGTGAAGAGTGTGAAGAAGGTAAAATCTTCATCGAATCACAGGGCTTCTGCGTAATGGGTGGCTGTGGAGTTGACGATGGAAGAGCTATCCAGGCACTTGATTCTGTAGAAGAACGTCTTGGAACAAAATACGGTTTAGTACTTAACAACCCAGCGTTTACAAGATACGTTGTGGAATATGGTGAAATCTCAACATATCCAGCTGGTTACAAAGAAAATGCCGGTATCTTCTGTCATAACAATGCTTGGATTATGTGTGCAGAAGCAGTTGTAGGACGTGGAGATAAAGCTTACGATTACTACACAAGAATTGCTCCAGCATTTTTAGAGGATATCAGCGAAATTCATAGAACAGAGCCATATGTATACCCACAGATGGCAGCTGGTAAAGATGCAAGACGTTTTGGTGAAGCTAAAAACTCCTGGTTGACAGGTACAGCTTCTTGGAATTTCGTTGCTATTTCTCAGTTTATCTTAGGTATTCAGCCAGACTTTGATGGTCTTAAGATTGACCCAGCAATTCCACATGATTGGGATGGTTACAAGGTAACTAGAGAGTTCCGTGGTGATATCTTTGAAGTAGAAGTGAAGAACCCTAACCATGTATCTAAGGGGGTAAAATCCTTAGTAGTAGATGGTAAGGAAGTTGAAGGAAATGTAATTCCAATGTTCAAGGATGGTAAGAAACATAGCGTTGTTGCTACAATGGGTTAATTGTTGAAATGCAATAGAATAGCGAGTTAAAATTAAGGGAGCATGTGCTGGTTTGGGGGCACATGCTCCTTTGATTGTAACTAGATACAAAAAAATCGGTCAAGGCGTAATGCTTTGACCGATCTTTGATATTTCAATTATGAGCGCATATCGGGGAGAGGGGTAGTGATGATTAAACTAAGTTATTGTACCAGTAAGTAGCCTGATTACCTCTTGTTTCATCTTGGTTAGAGTTTGCAGGTCTCTCATAGTTGTGTAAGAATGCACAAGCTAAGTAGTAAGCGGACTGAGTTGACTGAGTAAACTGTTTAAAGGTTAAGTTGTAGTTAGAAGTAGCATAGAACTGTTCACCATGTTCTACTTCATAGATAATACGTTTTAACTCACTGTCCATATTTGCAACAGTCAAACCATTGCTGTTAGCCCAGTTGATATACTTAGTAGCAGGAGTCCACTGTGTTAAACCGAAACCACCACTAGTATTACCAGATTTTAAACTCTGCCAGATACCTGGGTTAATGGTACTTTCTGTTTCCATGTTTCCAAGCATACCGCATACCGCATTTTTAGTCCATCCTCTACTACGTAAGTAATCTAAGATGTATTGTGCGTTGACTTTCATCTGGCTTTTGCTTAAGTAGCTGTTACTACAGTAAACAGAACCTGTAGGTACTTGTTCGTTGCCACCGTCTGAAGGATATGCATTATAACCAAACAAATACTGCCAAGAGGCAGGACCGATAATTCCGTCTGAAGAAATACCCATTTTGCTTTGGAAATTTCTTGTAGCAGTATCAGATCCACTACCGAAAGCACCGTCGATGGAAAGACTTTCAAATTTGCTTAATAAGTACTGAGCAGCCTTTGCCGCATTGTTATTAGCACCTTTTTGTACAGTTACAACTAATCGAGAAAGGGTATTTGCTCCTGCAATACCATCAGCTGAAAGTCCTTGGGAGGATTGATAATTGGTTACCGCTGTTTTGGTACCAGGTCCAAAACTTCCGTCGATGGAAAGTGATTGTCCCCGATAAGCGAGTAAACATTGTAATGCGTAAACATTTTTTCCTGAATTGCCTGATTGTAAATTTGGCCATTGTGGTTTTGAAGCCATAATTATTACCTTCTTTCATTATTATTTGATGAAGTACTTTTATCCTGCGCGCTGATTAAGAAGCATCTTCATACATAAAAAAAGGCAGTATTATGTGAAATGTAAACATAAAAAGGGCAAAAATAAAAAAAGATAAAGAAATTAGGTGGCTGATTTTGTTAAGAAGTAAAATTAGCATTATGAGCAACTTTAAAATTAAGTTGATTGAACTGATATTAGCTAACAAATTAAGTTTAATTACAATAGTAAAATATTGAATAAATAAATACAAATAATTTAGCTTTATCCATAATTAGTTATATATAATCTGATAAAATGTTAAAATTCTTTTGTTCAATTCGACAATACAAAAAATAAGCTAATTATGGTAAAATATAATTGCGTGAGGAAATAAGATAGAATACTTAAAATTAATTTAAAAGGGCAACTAAAAGAAAAGTAATTTTAAGCTTAAGAAGGGAGCAATATAAGGTGAGAAAGAAATATTTGTACAAGAAGATTGGTGCAATGATGCTAGCAGCAGCAGTTATGGGAACTACTGTTACACCAACACCTTTCACAGGATTCGTTGCAAAAGCAGCTTCAGAAGAATCCGAAGCTACAGTGCTAAAACAATGGAGTTTTACGACTGGAGCAGATGGATGGGAGTACGGAACAAGTTGGGAATATCAATATGATGGTATTGAAAACTCTTCTGTTTCCTGGGATGATGGAAAATTAAAAGCAACAGTTGATTATAGTAAGAATGCAGCAGACAGCTGGAGTCAAATGGCAATTAAGACTTGGGTAAATAACACAATGGATCTGACAGGACTTAATGTTTGTACATTTGATTTCTATTATGATTCAAGCTGTATGACACAGGGAAGCTTCATGTTTAAGCTTTTCTCGAACGGAGCAGGAATTGATCAATCTGTTACATATGATAAAGCAGATGAAAAAACAGTAGAAGGAACAATCAAAAAAGTATCCATTACTGTAGATTTAGGTGAATTAACATCAGAAGATATTGCAACTACAAATGATTTTGCTATTTGTTTAATTGGTAATCAGACAGACTATACAGGTGATGTATGGTTCGATAACATCAAACTTTTATCTACAACAGTACAGGAAAAACCTTTAAATGTAATTAAGCAGTACACGTTCAATAATTCAGCGGAGAGCTGGTATTATGGAACAGGATGGGAATACAATTATAGTGGTGCTGCGAATTCATCCGTAGGTTATGAAGATGGAATGTTAAAGGTAATGGTAGATTACTCAAAAGATTCTGCTCAGACTTGGAGCCAGTTAGCTGCTTGTGTTTGGGAGAACAGTGGTATGGATCTTACAGGAGCAAATACAGCTTCCCTAGATTTCTTCTATGACAAAACTTTATTAAAGAGCGGTTCCTTTAAATTAAAATTATACTCCAATGATCACCTTGAATGCACAACAGACGTTGATTTTTCTGATGCAGTAGAAGTAGAAGGAACAAACTTAATTAAAGTTCCAGTTAAATTCTATTTTGAAACATTAACAGATGCTGCTAATATAAATGATTTAGCAGTTTGTATCATTGGTAACAGCACAGCTTACAAAGGTCCGATTTACTTAGATAACATATCAATAATGAAAGATGCAGCCGTTACAAGTTCTTATGTAAATTCTACAATTAAACCTACAGGTGCAAAATACAAACAAAGTATTAAAGACGGCGTACTTACTACATATGATAAAGATGGACAAGAAGTTTATACAAAGCTTGCTACACAGGTTCCAACTGTTGATAAAGATGCAACAGATGTAGCAAAACAGGCATACGCTTACTTAAAAGCAGTTGGTTCTACTGATACAGTTATTTACGGACATCAAGATGATACATTTGCAAAAGCTGGTTCCAGTGCATTATCTACATCTGATACATACGATGTAACTGGTGCATATGCAGGTGTGTTTGGTATTGATGCGTTAGCTTTAGCAGGTCAGGAATACTCCGCTAGCAGATTTAATAGTGAAATCGTGCCAAAGACTGGTGCACAAAGAGTTCCTGAAACGTTAGCCGGTAATGTTGAGGCAGCAGCAAAATTAAGTAATATGGCAATTGAAAGTGGCGCAATTGTAACACTTTCCGCTCATATGCCTAACTTCTCTAAGACAACAGCTGGAAATTATGATGGAGTTCATTCTTATACAAAATATAATTTCAGTGGTTATACTGTAAATGACTTATCTGGTAATGTTATGGATCAGATGCTTCCAGGTGGACAGTACAATGATAAATTCAATTGCTATCTTGATATGATTGCAGAATATGCAAAACAGGTGAACGGTGCAATTTTATTCAGACCATTCCATGAAAATACAGGTGGCTGGTTCTGGTGGGGAGCTTCTTGTTGTGATCCAGAAACATATAAGAATGTATTTCGTTATACAGTAGAATATCTGCGTGATACAAAAGATGTTCACAACATGTTATATGAATATGGCCCAAGTTCTGATGCAGAAAGCGTTGAAGATTACGGAGTTCGTTATCCTGGTGATGAATATGTTGATATTGTTGGATTCGATATGTACAACTCTAATCCAAAGAATGATGACACATTCGTAAATCAGTTAAAGTCACAGTTAGATATCGTAGGTGAATTTGCTGCACAACACAATAAATTATTTGCTGTTACAGAAACTGGTATGGCTTCTAGCAGTATAGATAAGGGTGATAACCAAACAGCTGTACATAAAACAGGAAACAAAGATAAAGACTGGTATAAGAAAGTTTCAGAAACTGTTGGAAAATCAGATGCAAGTTATTTCTTATTATGGGCTAACTTTTCTGAAAACGATGGTTTTTACTCTCCATATGTAAAATCTGTAAATGAGGATGGCTCTTTATATGGTCATGAATTACTTGATAATTTCATTGATTACTATAATGATCCTAGAAGTGCATTTACATCTAATATGGCAGATGCTATGACTCAGTTGAAAGATGTTAAGATTGATACAGTTTCTATTTCAGATGCTGTTAATGGTTACATTACATCTCCAGCATCAGGTGCTAGAATCTTAGAGGCAACTGATATAACAGCTAAACTTTCTAATATTGCAAGCACAGATAAAGTTGAGATTTATTTCTATGGTGCAGATGACAAGATGGCAAAAGTAACAGCTGTAACTATTGATGGAAGCAACTACAAAGCAACATTAGATACCGCAACATTAAAATCTTTAGGCGAAGCAGTTGGAACTATGGCTCTTGTTGTAAATGGTGAAACAATTCAGACAATTAACGCAACTTATAATATTCCTGAACCAGTTGAAGATCCATATGTTGTAGATAATTTTGATACATACTATGGTGTGGAATCTTTATTAAATAAGGCTTGGTCTCCAATGAAACTTGCTGGCTGTTCTCTTAATTTAGAACTAACAAAAGAAGCAGGTAAATTCTATGATGGAACACATGGTTTGAAATTCACATACGATGAATCAACAGATGGCTGGGCTGGTGCAACAATTACAAAAGAAGCAAACTGGTCTGGTTGTAATGCACTACAGTTATGGACAATTCCTGATGGTAACAATCAGAAAACTGTAGTTCAGGTTACTGCAAACAGCAAAGTATATGAAGTTTATTTAGATAAATATACACAATATGCAAATTCAACAGAACCAATGTTAATCACAATTCCATTTAGTGAATTCTGTGAAAGAGATACAGTAGGAAATCCAAAAGGTGGTTTAGTAAATGATTCTTCTGCAATTTCTTCTATAGGCCTTTGGGTAAATGCAATCGAAGGTTCAGCAGCAGTAAAAGATGATAGAGTAACAGGAACTATTTACTACGATGCAGTGAAAGCCGTTAAGAGTGATTCTTCTGCAATTACATTTGAGAAGACTGGTACTACAGAGCCAACACCAAGTGTAGAACCAAGCGAAGAGCCAACACCAAGTGTAGAACCAAGCGAAGAGCCAACACCAAGTGTAGAACCAAGCGAAGAGCCAACACCAAGTGTAGAACCA
>ERZ808278.319-NODE-319-length-35144-cov-3.673516_pt1 | contig 35144 bp, 21 predicted proteins | sample MGYA00521239_ERZ808278 | MGnify/ENA primary metagenome ERZ808278 (study PRJEB31516, sample SAMN03275600) | gut metagenome | biome: mammalia-associated habitat; material: feces | host: Papio cynocephalus | place: Kenya | collected 2012-07-17 ... | reverse complement strand
CGCCGTGAAAATTACGGGAATCGCGACTGCGGTTATTATAAGCCCGAAAGCCGAAAGATAGGAATATTTTGCGTAATCGTTCAGGTTTTTGGCTATTGCGATATACATATAGTACCCGAAAGTGTAAAATTCGGGTCCGTCGGGCTGTAAACCGAAGAAGTTGAACATATTCGCCTGTCCCGAGAACAAAACGAGAAGCCCCGTTACGACGAACAGCGAAAAAGTCTGATATATCTGAGGAAGAACGATATACCAGAATTGCTGAATCGAATTAACTCCGTCCACTTCGGAAGCTTCTATAACCGAATCCGAAATACCCGCCATAGTACCCGTGTAAACGAGCATGTTGCCGCCGCAGGAAATGAAAAAGTTAAAAAGGACGATGAGCGCATATTTTGCGCCCGAAAAGCCCTGAACGGTTTTATGCGTAAGCTTTTCCACTATTGCGGGGTAACAATCCTCGCAGAAGTATCTGTAAAGGATTGATATAACCATTACCGAAACTATGGACGGCATATAAAGGAGCGTTTTGAACGTTCCCGAAAACAGTCTCTTTTTGAATATATAATAAGAGAAAACAAGCGAGACCACCGTTCCCGACGCAAACGTTACAAGATAAAACACTACCGAGTTTCTGAGGCAGTATTTAAGTTCTTCAGACGTAAACAAATCCTTTAAAACCTGCGCGAAATTTTCAAAATACGCGTTGGTGACGATATACTCTCCGCCTTTATACTCATAGTGTTTGAAAGCGAGCGCTATCGAGTTTGCGTTCACGACGATATAAAATATGACGAACTGAATTAACGGAAGCACTATAAGCGACAGATAAAACAATAAGTCCGTTATCTCTTTTTTCTTCTTCTCCGATGTCATTTCTTTCTCCGTGTTTTCAGCCTTCCGATTCCGCCGCAGCCGATTGCGGCTGCGGCGGAACCGAAAGTCTAACCGAAAATAACTCAATTTCAAATAATTTCGTTTTTATTCAAAATTGAGTTATATTACGGCTGTGAGTTTAGCTTTTTATTATTTTCTTGCCATATATTCCGCAAAATACGCTTCCGCCGTTCCCGAGCCCTTGCAAACCGAGTAAACGTTCTTGCCGTTTACCTTCCAGAAATCGTTGGCGATGTGCATAGACTGCTGAACTCTGTTGTTAAGGTAAAGCGAATTGCTCGAATACGGCAACAGGAGATCGGCGTTATTTGTATAATTCCATAAAGCTTTTCCCCAATTGTCGAGCTTGCTTACGTCAACGTCGTACTTCAAGCTTCTCGTAACGCGCGTGATTTCGGTGAATTCCTTCAAAGATTCGTCCGTATAGCAATAAGCAAGGAAGGTTTTCGCAAGCTTAACGAGGTCTGCGTCGCCGGCGATGTTCGCGTTGATTACGCCAAGGCTGTCCGCCTGATCGGCGTAAACGGCTTTGCCGATTTCTTTTCCGACCACGTCGGCATAAGTTCCTTCGTAAACTCTCGGAAGAGGAAGAATCTGATAATCGTTTTTCTCGTCGAAATCGGTGAAACGACTTCTCGTATCTTCGATATACTTCGCGTTATCCGCTTCGTTGTACCAGTACGAACCCTCAACGATCATCGCCACGGGCTTTCCTTTGTTGTAGCTTTCAACGTAATTCTGCTGAGTGGAAAGCATCGTGGAAGTGGACGAAGAACAATCTCCGGACTGCCACAAAGCGTTGTCTATTATTTTATCTACGATTTTTATAGCCTGATATTTTGCAAGTTCACAGTTAAGCGTTTTGTAGTTGTCGGCAGTGATCTTCTCTTCTTTGGTTACGGCTGCGCCGCCCTCGAATTTTTCAACGATAGTTATGGTGTTATCTCCGCTGTCGAACGTGTAATTGAGTCTTGCCTGATCCTTGCCCGCCAAACTAAGATAAACGTCGTTCAAAAGGTAGTTGATATATCCGCCGGTAACGATTTCGCCGCCCGCCCAGGTCAACGGAGTTACGCCTCTGTTCGTCATCATATCGAACAAATCGTAAAGCTCGGTGTAGGTTGCGGGAAGTCCGTCGTCGTCGGTATCGTAAACTCCGTCGGGTCCGCAGGATTTAGCTTCGTCTTTGCTATGAATAAACTTTTCGTCAAGGTCGGCGTTTACGTTGTATTCTTTAGCGAAATAAAGGTTCTTATCGATCATAAGCTGTTTGTTGTAAGTTATCGTCGAGAAGAACGAATAATGAGGAAGCGCGTAGATTTTCCCTTCGCTGAACGAATAAAAATCTATCGTTTCGTCGTACATTTTGCTCTTTAAAGTCTTCGTGTCCGAAGTTTTGGTTACTTCGTTTAAAGGTTTATCCAGAATATCGGATATGTCGATAATGGATTTTTGAGTTACGAGCTGAGAATAGTTCGCCACTTCCGAGAAAATAACGTGGTTCATATTCGAGCCGATGTTTCCGAAAACGTCCGATTTCGTCGGATCGGGAATGACCTGAACACCCACCTGACCTTTTCTGAAAGAAACGTCCTTGTAATCTTCTTCGAATCTGTCGATTACTTTGTTGAGCCACTCCGAGCCTACGCCGCCGTTATAGCTGAAAACGTTAAGCTGAGTTTTGGTTTCGTCAATGCTTTCAACGCTTCCGCCGATCGGAGTTCCGCCGCACGCAACCATTGAGACAGGCAACATTGCCGCCAAAGCGGCGCATGCCAATTTTTTGAATTTGGATTTCATATAGTACCTCTTTAAATTTTTTTCTTTTTAAATCCTTTACCGCCCTGCGTTATCGTTCAAGGCGGTAAAGAGTTTTTCGTTTTATTTTATCGCAACGAAATCAAGTCCGTTTTTAGCATAAGTTATCTTGATTCTTCCGTCTTCGACAACAAAACTTGCCGTTATTCCGTTTTCGGAAATCGTACCCGAAGTTATGGACGAGAAGGTAACTTCCGCCGCGCTCGTAAATTCGATCGTTTCCGCGCCGAAATAAGTTCCTCTCACCTGATTGTAAACGCCGTCAAGGCTTCCTACGCTCATCATATAAGTTTTGGAAAGGTCAGCCGTGTTTATCGTGAACACGAGGACGTAATTTCCGCCGATAAGCTTATAATCGCCGATTATAAATCTGCTCGCTTCGGGTTCGGTCGTGATATCCATGAACAACTTGCCTGCGCCGTGAGCCGTGGGAACAAGGTCGTAGTTGCCGCTTATCGTAACTTCTCCGTCGGTAAGAGTGAATTTCGCGCCTGTATATATCGTAGGCTTTTCGCCCAACTTATCAAGTGTAAGCGTTGCGTTTCCGTCGGTGTAAGAAGTTCCTTCGCCGACAAGTTCGTCGAACACGCTCCACGTCGTGAACGTACTTCCCGCGGGAGCGAAATCCCAGAACGCCCATTTAGCGCAGTTCATAGCGCAGTTGGTGAGACGTAAAACGTACTGTCCGTCTATAAGCGCGTAGTAACCGGTATGAATAACTCCGTCTCTCTTGACGATAGGATACGGGCAATCGATGATGATTTCGCCGAACGTATCGGTGATTTCTCTTATTTCGTAAGTACCCGTCTTAGACGCGTCCTGAGTCATAACCATCGTGCCGTCCGCGTTAAGCGTAACGCCTATACCCCACCACCAATTGTCGGTCTCGCCGTAGTATTTGCCGGTTTTGTAAGTTCCCGCGATTTTCTCGTAAATCGTTCTCGTGTCAACGGGAGCTTCGGTAGTCGCGCCCGCGTTCACGAACGTTTTGTTCGCGGTGGTTATCGCGTATTCGATAGCGGCTATATCGCGCGCTGCGTTTTCGGAAACCGCTACTTTAACGTTGTCGAATCCGTTGTACCCCGCAAGGGAATCGGTTCTCATATCGATAAACTTGTTTCCGTTCACGATACCTATCGTATAGTTTCTTCTGCTGCCGTTTGCCCAGCCTATCGTGAGCTTGCCTACGTTTTTAACGGAATCGAACTCGATTTTATAAGCTATTTTAGTGGTCTCGAATCCGCTCTGTATATAACCCGTTTTATTCGACCAGTATTCACACGTATACCATTCGCTTTCCATACCGGAAATTGCGGTGTGATAGTTATAAAGAACAAATCCGCCTGTGCTTGACGTCGCGCCCGCCACTCTGTAATCGGTGGGGAAATAATGCGTTCCGAATCTGCTTCCGAATACGTCGTAAATATTCGTCCGGGTGTTGCTCAAATCCACATCCGTACCGATATCGGCGGTTAACACCTGGAACTGAGTCGCATAACCCGTTCCGTTCGGGTCGTAATCGGTCATATCGATGCTCATCTTGCCGTCTTTCACTTCGTATTTGACGAGTTTCTGATCGGTGTCGGGATAAGCGTTTCTTCTGAAGTGAATAAGTCCGCCCGTGGGAGAAGTCTGTTCCGCAAAATACGATAAGCCTTCCGGGAAGAAATATCCCCATCCGGTACTTCCGTACTGAGCGTGTTTCCATTTGGACGTTCCGTCCGGCAATTTAATCGTTGCGAGAGTTTCCTGAATACTCGTTTCGGTCGTAAGCCTTACTTTCGGCGCGCCTACGCCGTCGCTCTTTTCAGTTCCCACGAAAACGAGTTCGCTGTTGCCGAACAACGCGTTTACTTTTTCGGTAAGTTCGGCATAGTTCGCGAGCGATTCGCATTTTAAAGTCAACGCTCCGCTATTTCCGCTCAAAGCTACCGTTTTAACGGTTGCACCGTTTACGTTCGAGCTTGCAAGCGTCGCCGAGTAAACGTTTCCGCCGATATTCGCGTTTATCGCGCCGTTATCGAGAAGAACGAACGCTCCGACTTCCGTGCCGTTTTCGACAATCGAGCCGTCAACGTTCAGCCTGTAAATTTTATTGAGATTATCGCCTTCCGTCGTGCAGAGATAATAATCCGCAAGGCTGTTATATTCCGCCTCGCTTCCGAGTTTAATCGCCGTGAAATCGGCTATTTCAGCCTTTTCGCCGAGCGTAAGCGTTTTAACGAGAGCGTTGGAGAAAGCCGCAACGTATCTGCCGTTTGTCTCATCGTAAGTAAGCAAATATTTAACGTTTGCACCGTCGCCGAGAATATCGTAAACGCCCGTTCCGTCTGCTCCGAGCTTGACTATCTTGCCGTCAACGAGATAATATCCCGAGACCAAAGCATAAATTTCTTCGTCGAGTTCGAGAACCTGCGGCAAAGCTTTTTCGCCCATAACGAATTTCTTCGCTCCGAAATCTACTTTACCTAAGATTTCCTTGCCTTTTGCGCCGTCTATAACGACGGTGCCGTCACGGAAAAGCGAATAAGCTACGTTTTCGTGACCTTTGCAGGTAAGAGTGTTTTCCTTGATTTCGACGCTGTCCTCACCCGCAAGATACATACCTATCGCCGCCGAAACGGACTCGGCTTTCTTCGGGCTGAACGCAAACGAAATCTTCTGATTAACGCCTGCGTAAATCTTCTGCGAAGTAAATTCAGTCGTCGTATCGTAAGCCGAGGGATCAACGCCCGTAAGCTTTGCGAGAACTTCGTCCTTCGTAATGGTCGAACCTACTGCGAAATCGTATTCGTTGCTTACCGTTGCGGGAGCCGCTCCGTCGTAAGAAGTTACGTATTCGACGGTTATTTTCTGATATCTGCCGTTTACGTAAGCCGACAGAAGATCTTCGTTATACGAAGTCACCTTGCCCGCCTCGATAGCCTTCTGAACGGCATAAACGGGATTTATTTCCTTTTCGCCCTCCTTAAAGGCGTACTCGGCGGCGGAAATCATTCCGTATTCGCCCATCGTGTACTTAACGGTGTAAGCCTTTGCGGTGTAGCTGCTCATAACGGCTTCGTCTCCGAGGTCGTTTAAAACGCAGTACAGATAATACCCGTCTTCGCCTTCCGTAAGTTCGGCTTCTTCGGCACATTCGATTCTCTTCGTCTGCCTGTTGTTTTCCTTATCTTCCGCTTCTTCCGCCGCACTCGTTGCGTAAACTCTGTTTTCGCCGAAAACGTTTTCGGCGGTTAATGCGTTTTCGGTTACATATTCCGTCGGAGCGACTAAAATTCCGTATTTGATAACGGTATTTTCGTTATTGAGCTTGTTGAGCTCGGCATAGTCCTCGGCGGAAATCTTCGCCTTTGCTCTCAGTCCGTTGCTTGCGGCGTTAAGCTGCCCTTCTCCGTTATAGGAAAGGCGGACGTCGAAAGCTTCCGTTAATGCGTAATCGTTATCGCCGAGCGTAACTTCGTTCGAAGCGTTCGCCACGGAAACACCCAAAGCAACGCTAAGAATCATAGCCGCCGACATAGCGGTTACTAAAATCTTTCTTTTTTTCATATCAGTTTGCCTCCTTATTTTTGTTTTCCCCGCCGTTTCCACCGAATTTTTTCGGTTTTTTACGGCGCGGGTTATTTTTTCTGTTAAGAGTTTCTTTTTGCTTATTCCATAAGCAAAAAAGAGGTACCTCTTTTTTTCGTTTATCTTATATCGTAAACGGTTTTGATTTTTAATCCTTCGGGCTTGCCCGAGAGTATTTTTATTTTTCGTTCGCCCTTGTCCATATCGAAATAGTTATCCGATAAAACAAGGTCTTCGTTTTCATTATAAATATACACGTACTTCGCCATGCTTTGCGTCGTAACCGTTATTTCGCCGCCTTCGACTTTTATTGTCGGTTTCGGGTCTGAAAAATCGAAATGTTTGGGTTTCGTGAATAACGTTATGCCGCCCGATACGACCTTTCCGTTTACTTCGAACGAGAACGAGAAGTAATTGTTTCTTACGTCCGTTTTGCGGAAATCGAGTTCTTCCAGAGCCAGAACGGACAGCGGCTCGACGGTTACCGATTGCTTTCCGCTTTTCAAAACCTTTCCGTCCTTTGTCATAAGCCGCCATTTAACCTCGCCGCACACGGAATTCAACGTGTCGTTGGTTATATAAAGCTTGGCTTTGGTTTCGTAATCGAAGTACCGTTCGTCCGAAATTTCCTTTCTCGTCGTGTATTCGCCCGTATCGAGACAGGAGATATGCACGGGTTCGTAAAACCTTTTCGCTTCGTAATGAAGGGCTTTGAGCCTGCCGCCGCCGTCGATACTCGCCCAGCTCGCAACCGGCCAGCAGTCGTTAAGCTGCCAGTACAAAGATCCCATACACACCCCGCGGTTTCTTCGCATATGTTCCACGCCGTACTTTATTGCCTCGGCTTGAAGAAGCTGAGAAGCGTAAACCATATTTTCAAAATCAAAGGGATACAAGTACGTTTGCGAAAGATAGCTTAAAATCTTTCCGTTTGCGTAGGGGCTTCTCTGATGAAGTTCCATTATGCGGCTGAAAGGATTTCTGTCCTCGGGAACGGTAAATTCCTCAATAGTCTTGTTGCACGGGAAGGACTGGAATCCGAATTCGCTCAAAAATCTGAAATAATGATTTCTGTATTCGGTAAACGGCAGATTGCCGTGCCACACAGCCCAGTAATGATTGTCTCCGCCCTTTTCGCTTTGCGGTTCGATAAATCCGCCGTGAGTTGACGGCGAAGAAGTTACGAAAGATATATCCGGGCATTCTCTTTTTACGATTTTCGGGATGAAATCCTCGAAAAACTTTAAATAGCCCTCTTTATCTTCGTCCGTCCACCAGACGCACTCCTCTTCTATCTCGTTGTTTCCCGAAATAATGCCTATCGAGGCGTGATGGCGGATCCGCCTTAAATTATCGATAAGTTCGTGTTCTACGTTGTCGTAAAACTCTTTATCGTAAGGATAGGACGAGCACGCGAACATTAAATCCATAAAAACGATTATGCCCGCTTCGTCGCAAAGGTCGAAGAAATAATCGAACGGATAAAACCCGCCGCCCCAGACCCTTATCGAATTGAAATTCGCAAATTTGCATTTTTCGATAAGTTCTTTCGTCCGCTCCTTATTAAGCCTTGAAAGAATATTGTCCTCGGGGATATAATCGGCGCCCATTGCGAAAATCTTGATTCCGTTGATTTTATAACAGAATTCTTCGCCGTGATCGTCCTTATCTCTGCTTATGAAAAGCGTTCTTAAACCGATCTTTACCGATTTTTCGTCTACGACCGTTCCGCCCGATAAAACCGACGTCTTAACGGTGTATAAATTCGGCTCCCCGTAACCTCTCGGCCACCAGAGTTGCGGATTTTTAACTTCCGCTTCCTTGCCGTTTTGTAATGCGACGATTTCTCCGTCGGGCGAAGTAAGCTCGATTTTAGTATCTGCTTTAACGTTTGTTTCGGCTTCGACTTTCAAAAATACTTTTCCGTCCGTATGCCGTTGCGAAACTTTAAAGTCGGTTATTCTCGGCTTTGCTTCGTCGATAATATAAATATCCTTCCATATTCCCGCGTCGGGAAGCATCGGACCCCAGTCCCAGCCGCTCATATAGCTCGCTTTTCTGACGTAGGAAAATCCGAGCATCGTTGCGCCGGTGCCGACCGTTATAGGCTTTTCGGCGTGTTTTTTCTTTATGAATTTGTCATAAGAAGGAAAAACGATTTTAATTTCGTTCTCCCCTTTTTCGAGAAAATCTTTTACGTCGAAGCGGTAAGTTCTGTGCATATCGTTCGTTTTCGCAAGAAGTTTTCCGTTTATGAAAATCTCCGAAATCGTATCTATACCCTCACATACAAGCTCAGGTAAAGCAAAATCGCCGCCGTAATCGAATTTTCTTTCGAATGTGAAATCCTCGTCGGTTATCCGAAGCGTTTTCGCCTCGTTATCCCGATAATAAGGATTTTCTATCAGATTGCTGTTTAAAAGCGCGGAGTACACCGACCCGGGAACGTCTCCCGTAACGTCGTAAGTGTTACTGCGAATGCGCCATTTTCCGTTTAAATCGTACATTTAAATAATTGTTTTTCGCTTAAACCTCGACGAAAAGTTCTTTTTCGGTATATACGATTTTAACGGTTATATCCTTGTCTATCGTATATTTGCCCGCCGTAAGCTCCTCGTTCGTATCTGCGATTTTAAAAGTTACGCCTTTAAGGATAACCGACGTCGATTTATTTACGGGAAGTTCGAATTCTTCGTCGTAAGTTACCGTCATCGTAGCGGGTCCTTCAAAGCCCGAATCGCCGTAATCGAAAGTTATCGTGTAAGTGTTGGCTGTCGCCACGGCGTTTACAACCGTATTCTCGCCGATCGCGTTAAAGCTCTCTTTATCCCATTTTACGGTGTAGCCCTTAACGGGCGCGGGAGTCGGGATATCCGTAAGAGCGGTGCCCTTTTCAACCTTTTTCACGACGTCGCTTTGTCCTGCCTGCCTGAACGTTACGGTTACGTAATCTTTCTCGTCGGGGGATTCCGTCGGAGATTCCTTCGGGGATTCCGTCGGAAGTTCCGAGGTCGTACCCGAGGGAACGGAAGTGGAATCCGTATCGTCCGATCCGCCGCCGCAGCCGACGATGAATGCTGCCGATAACATAACGACAAGCAATGCAACTAATAGTTTTCTCATATTTACCTCCTGTACACTTTTATTCGTGTATTTTTATTTTTATCGTTTCAAAATCGGTGATTCTGACCGATATTTTACCGTTTTTCGATTTGATAAGCCGATTGTCCGAAAGCCTTTTCGCCGTTAAACCGTCGGGATACGAAATTTCAACCGTTCTTTCGATTTTTTCGAAAGTCGGGTCGAGATTCACTAAATTTACGTAAGCGTTCTCCTTATCTTCGAAAATAACGCTTTCGATAAATTTGCTTACGGTTATTTCGTACTTCGGTTTTACGTTTTCGAGAACGATTTTTTTGAAAATTTCCTTGAAATTCGCCCTTTCGTCGTTCTCGATAAGAGCGGCTGTCCAGATAACTTTGCCCTTTCCGTAATTCGTTTCCGCAATCGCAGGGATATCCGTTATCCTCGACGGCGGATTGGAATGAATCGACGCAAACCGAGTGTTGTCGTCGGGATCGGTGTAAGGAATAACGATTTTCGCCTTTACCCCGCCTATAAGTTCGTAAATCGGCAATTTGTAGGTTATCGGCAACGGATATTTTTCGTTAAATTCGCCGAAAAGTTCCTTGTATCCGCCCTCGGGAGCAACATACGCCTGAACCTCGTTATAACCTTTATGAATATGCGGAAATTTACTGTCTCCGAAAGTATATCCGAGGAATTTCGCCCCGAAAAACTCTTTCATAAGTCTCGAATCGCTTCTTCCCGAAAGATAGAGCGTTCCGCCGCCTTTAACATAATCGATAAGTTCAAGCGGTTCGGCGTTGTCAAAATCCTGCAGACACGGTGCGATTATCATTTTGTACTTATCGAGATTTTTCAGGCTGCCGTTTGCAATAACCGCCGTCGCTATATGGTTTTCCACAAGCGTTTTGTGGGCGTTTACCGCACAAAGCTTGTTATACGTTTTGGCTTGCGGCTCTTCGAACATCGTTTTACTGTCGAAGTACACCGCTACGTCGGCGTAAAGTTCGCCTTTTGCCATATATTTCTCGAACGGCATCTGTTTTTCGAACGCCTTGCCGACTTTCTCGTATACTCTTTCGTCCAGCGTGCCGTCGGGGTTTATAGCGTCGATATTGAGCGTTGCGCCGTGGTGAGCGCAGGTGAGCATTATTTCCGCATTCAGCATTTCCTGAGGCTTGGTTATCGTATGTTCCCTTAAATTCTTGTTACACCTGCACGTCATATATTCGAACGGTTGATTTTTCGTTATACCGTAATAATATTTTGCGGTAAACGAATGACTGTAAAGGTCGCCGTATAAATCTCCGCCCGTGAACTCGCACTCGGCGTTTATGCCCTCCGTAGAGCCGCCGAGCCAATCGCATCCGATAACCGCGGCGAAGTTGAATTCCACCGTCGTTTTCGGCATCAGGCTTTTGGAAAGCTTCCTGACGTATTTAACGAAATCGACCATCCAATCCTGACGTTTCTTAACGTATAGAAGCCAATTTTCGTCGTTAAAATCTTCTTTTTCGGGAATATCTCTGCCCGTTTCCTTTTTGTATCTTTTTTTGCACGATTCGCATCTGCACGGAACTTCCCAGTACGGCATATCGTAAAATATTCCGCTTAAACCCTCGAAATAGTCGGCGAGCTCCCTGACATTTTCCTTTACGAACTTTCTGTATTCCTCGTTGTTCGGACAACAAAGCCCGTATCTCTGCCCTTTATCCCGCCAGGTCGAACCGTCGGCATACCTCATTTCCCATTCGGGATGCATATCCGCCGCCACGTTGTTGAAAATAAGGCTGTAATATCCGACGACTTTAAGCCCGTCCTTTTTGCAAAGGTCGATAAGCTGTTTGATTCCGTTGTTTTCGCCCGTCATTTTTGCGTGCGTTTTCGCCGTCCTCGTCGGATAATTGCAAAGCCCAGTGTGTGATTGAAGATAAATCATAGGGCTTTGTATATGCGCTTTTTTAAGACAGCGAAAATATTGTTCCGCGTCGAACTTCGAGAGGTATTCCTCATTGTCGTCTGCGATATGCATATCGGTAAGCTGTCTTCTGTAAATTCCTTTATACCACTTCATTATTTATCGTTTTTCGGCTTTAAATATCGCCGAACGTATATTTTATTTCGTACTTTTTCTCTTCGCCCGCTCTTATCGTCTGCATTTTGAAATCGTCGAATCGGGTGAGCGACGGCTCGATTCCGAGCGCGTAATCTCCGCTTATCATACTTTTCCACTGCAACAAAACGGGAAAATCGCTTGTATCGTAAATAACTTTTATACGGGTTTTCAGCTCGTTATTTGTAAGCGTCACCTCGCCTTTTTCAAGCGTGTTATAGAAAACTTCTTCGTCTCCGCCGTCCTTGGGTTCGGTGATTTCAAGCTGTTTATCCGCCCGTTTTCTTGCAAAATCGGTAAGACCTTCGCTTTTTTTAAACGGAATATCGAGTTTCAGCTTTTCCGTTAAAAACGGATAACCGAAATTAGTATGATACAATAAAACGTATTTCGCATCGACGTAAGCAAGATTTCTGACGGTATCGGAAAGAATAATTCCGCCTTCCGTAACCGCGAAATGCCTTTCAAGCGCAAGATTTTCCCCGAAAAGCCCCGTTTGCCTTACCGTCCCGAAAACCTCGACCGCTCCGTCCGTGATTTTAACGGAAACGTTTTCGGCGGGGAGGTAATGCAGACTCCCGTGAACGGGTTTCCCTTCGACGCACGAGCTCACGTTATCCATTCCGCAGGTATACAAAAATCCGCCTTCGAATTTGTTCGCAAACTCGCCCATGTTTGAATTCAGCCCGTTTTTGGATAAAAACGAAATGTTTTCGCCTTTATATTTAACCCACGCGATATCCAGCGCGTTGGTTTTGTTAAAAAGAACTTCGAGCTTTCCCGCCGTTACGAGTATGCCCTGTTTTCCTTTTTCTTTACCGCTCTCAAAAACTATGTCGTAAGCGGAAACGATCTGCCTTCCCGTATCTCTTTTGTCCATTTTCAGAATTTAAGGTCGGGATTTTCCGCAAAATGTTTGAGCATTACGATATTTTCGGTTTTGCTCTCGTTGGTTATCGTTATGCCTTTTTTCGCCGCCTTTTCGGTTACGAAAAATTCGTCGTTCGTAAGTTCTCCGTATCTTATAAGCGTGGGCGTTTCGATATCCCACTTTCCGAATTTGCCGTGACCTTCGATAAGAATAAATCCGTAAGCCGCACTATCCTTAACCGTAACCGTCTGACCGGGATAAACGGTAAGTCTTTTTGCGCAGGCAAGCTTCGATTTATAGCAAATCCACTCTTCTTTATGCTTTTCGTCCTCTTTATCGACTATCGGACGCATAAAACGATGTTCTTTGAACTTCGGATCGACGTTGGCTTCCCAGTCGATAACGTCCATAAGATAATCGAAATTGCCCTTTTCCTCGGGCGGACAGTTTTTCCAGAGCAAATCCTCGGGAACGCAGTGTCCTCCGAGAAGTACCGACTGATACATTGCGTAAACGTCCGAAGCAAACTGCGGTTCGTATGTACATAAGCTTGCGGGGGCGTGCAAAACTCCCGGGGGCACATCCCAACCCGTGTCGAGTTCTATGTTGTAAGCCTGAGAATAATCGAGCAGATGATTGTCGCCCTTCGTAAAATTCTCAAGACACTTTTTTATATCCTCTTTTTTGCAATCGGGATTAAGCCCGAAAAAAGTGTACGGAAACTCTGCGCCGTAATTATTCATCTGCGCGGGGAAGAAATACATTTCGGGTTTTCCGTCGCTCCCCACTCTTTTAGCGTGCTCGTCTCTGTGATGAATATGATGCGGAAGCGGTCCTGCATTGTCGAAAAACTTCGAGAACATAGGCCATTTGTGGTACTTATTCCAAAGATTTTCGCCGATTATCTCACCTTTCAGCTCGTCCACCATATCGCGGAGCAGAACCTTTTCTCTTCCGTCCGCCGAAACTACGTAAGATAAGCCTTCGTCCTCGGGCGTTCCAGGTCCGTTTTCCGCCCACGTGGTGGAAGCGAACCATCTTTCGTCTATCCCGCCCTTTTCGAGACCTAAAATATAGTAATCGTCGGGGTGAAGCTTAATTCTTTTGCCCGGGCGGCAGAAGCTTCTCGGAACCCAGGTGGGTTTAAGCCTTAAAACGCCCTCGCCCTCAATCAAAAAATCCTCTTTTTTCATATATTTACTCCGTGTTATTTATTAAAAACTATTTTTTTAACGACGGCTTTCGCTTCTCTTATTTCTTCGTCGGAACGTTCGCAATCGAAATAATCGAAATCGCCCGTTACTTCCTTCCCCGTCAGCGTGGAGTACCACATACAGGATAACATATATCTTCCCGCGCCGTAACTTGCGTGAAACGTGTCTCTGTGGACTTTCGGAATTCTTCTGCTAAGCTCCAGCATTGCTTCGCCGTCTCTTATAATTCCGTCGGCGTTTATCTCCTTTGCCATTCTGTCGTAATTCGCAAACACTTTTCCGCTCATATCTTCCATCGACGAGCAACCGACGCTTTCAAGCAGTCCGGAACCGTTTTCATAACCCCAGGTCTGATGAACGTAAAGCTTTGCCGCAGGACACGTTTTTCTTACGTACTCCGCAAGCGGTTTTACATACGGAGCGAAATTATTCCAGTCGCAGGTGGAAAGGCTGTTCTGCTGCAACGTGATAACGTCCCAATTATCGGCAAGCAACGCTTCTTTCAACGAAACTTTAAAACCCGTATCGTTGCCGTTCGATTCCAGGCCGTACGCTTTTTCTTCGCTTAACATATTCCGATAATGCTTCCAGAGCGGGCAACCCGGTATCATAAGATTTACCGTAATAAACTCCTCTTCTTCCCTTTTCGAAATTAGATGCAGATAACGCTGCGCGTCCTGCGAAAAACTATTCCCGATCGATAAAACCTTCATTTCCCTGTTCCTTTTTGCGGTAAATTTTCCGAAAATACCGCCTTGCTATTCAATTATACCTTTTTTAAAACGCAATTCAACAACTTATATGCTCTATTCTTGCCTTATTCTGCTATGTTTTTAATAAACTTGCCCGTTTCGGGTAAATTATTTTGCAAAAACTGCCAAAGTCAGTCATTCAAACCCCTTTCGGGATTTGACAAAAACATTGTTATCTGTTAAACTTTTTTTATGAAACAGCCGCAGACTATAAACACCAACTTTATAAAAAAGCCCGAGGGCAGATTATGCAAATACGCCTCCTGCTCGCCACACCCCGAAGAAGAGGTTTCGTTTAACTATCTGACCATTTCCTTTCCGTACCTTCATTCGCACGACTACTGGGAAATTCTCCTGGTTACCGACGGGTCGCTTATCCACACGATGAACGGCTACGCCTTTTCTATGAAAATAGGCGACGCCTGCTTTATCCGCCCGACGGACGAGCATTACTTCACCTTCGACAGCGCGCAAAAAGTTAAAACTCTGACTTTTCTTGTCAAAAACGAATATATGCAAAAAATCTGCGCCCTTTACGGCGATAAGTTATACGACGAATTGTCCGTTTCGCGTAATCTTATCAAAGAAAGAATGCCCGCGGAATTTATAACGAGCATAACGCCTACGATTCTTTCCATTCAGTCCAACGCGCTCGATTCTTCTTCACGTCTGTTTCAGACGAAAATAATTCTCAATCGGATAATCGACAGGTTTATTTTTTCGGCGTATAACCTGAAAGAACAAAACCCCAACTGGTTAAACGACTTTTTAACGCAGCTCAACACCCCTCATCTGTACTTCGAGGACGTTGCCGATCTTGCGAAAAATACGCCTTATTCCTATTCGAGATTATCCCGTATTTTTAAAAAGCATACGGGATATACGATAGTCGAATACATTTCGTCCGTTAAAATCAATATGGCTAAAGAAGCGTTTTTATATACCGATAAAACCATTGCCGAAATCGCCCGCGAAACGGGTTTTTCGAGCATAAGCCATTTCAACCGCACTTTCAAACGGTTTATAGGTACGTCCCCGAGGGAATTTCGGAAAGCAAACAAATCTTAAACCGAAACGCAACCTATCCGCACCGAAAGAACTATTCGCACCGAAAATCCGCCGCACGCGGATTTTTTATTTTTTCCGTAATAATCGGACGCAGAGTTCGTTAAGATTTCCCGACGCAACACAAAAAAAGGCTGTAAAAAAACCGAAATCGATTTTCGGCTTTTTACAACCCTTTATATTTAATATTTAAATTTATGTTTTGCTTCCAATTTAAATCTCGCTTACGGATATTAGTTGGCGGTATATGTTGAAATATAACGTCGCTTTTTCCCTGTATGGTAATATATCCTTTTCAAGCTCTTCGATGCGGTCGATTTTTTCGTTTATGTAATCTTCTAACCGTTCTTTGCAGGAAGCCAGCCTTTGTTTTAGCCCGCCTATACGGGCTTCCTGAACCTCGAAGCCGAACGGCTTATTCTCGCGATACCATAACGCACGGAAGGTCTTATAAAACTCGTCCACCCTTGCAATCGTTATATCCAATTCACCGCAAATTTGCTTGATAATCGACTTATTGCCCGACTTATACGCTTTTCTCACGCGCACGCCGAGGTCGTATTTAAACTCCAGGACACTGCACAGCGCAGACAATTCGTCGAAGAGATATTTGTACTCTCCCGCTCTTTTGCCCGCCTCGGACAACTTCAAAGCGTAATCTTTATACGGAATTTCTCTCTCTTCCTCGACCAGATCGTCCAATATTCCTAAAAACGGATCGCAAAAAAGCAAGGCTTTGCACGGCGTTTCGAGCTCCTCGTGCTTCACGGGAAGCAAATTCGGAATATCGAGAAGGATAAAATCGTTAAAATCGACGCCGAAACAGGCTTTAAAGCCCTCGGCGATGACTTTTTCGTCGAAAATACCGAGCGAATACTGCTTTATGGCATAAAGCGACGGCAAAAGCGCGAAAAAGGAACAATCCTTTCCGTCGTCGCCCCACATGGTCACGAGTACGTTTTTGACGTCGTACTTATCCGCAGCCTGTATCGCCGCCTTCATAGCTTTCATCGTGTAGCCGTTGAAAGGCGCGAAACCGCCCCAGCACCAAGCCCCGCCCGCAAACCAAAAATCGTCGTTAATCGACTTATGGGCGGACATCATCGCTTCATAGTCTTCCGAATTTATATGATAATAATCCCAGTAAACAAGCTCGACGTTGTCGGGAATTTTTTCCGACAGACCGTCGGAAACGCATAAATCCTTACCGTAATACTTCCCCTGATTGCCGATACGGAAAAACATATCGCTCCACATATGAAGCTTAAAACCGTACTTATCCGCAATCGCGGCAACTCTTTCGAGGTGCTTAAAAAGAAGTTCGTAGCGGTCGGTATACCCGTTTGAATCGAGATATTTGCCGAGCCCTATCATATGCGCTTCGTCCATACCGATATTGACGAGCCGCGAGGAAAACGCTTCCCCGAGCGTTTTGAACATCTTTTCGATAAGCGCGTATGTTTTTTCGCTTCCGACGAGCAGAATGTCGTTTATATCGATTATATCCTCATAATTCGGAAGCTTCGCGAGATTGTTGAAATGCGCGAGAGTCTGAATCGCGGGGATAAGTTCTACTCCCTTTTCCGAAGCGTAGGCGTCGATATCCTTAAGCTCGGAAACGGTGTAGCCGCCCCTTAAATAACCGAAATACGGCTCGCCCTCGATCTCATATGTATCTTCCATATAAAGCTCTAAGGTATTGTAGCCGATTTTTGCGAGTATGTCGATAAATTCTTTAATTTTTTCGGGTTTCATAACGGCGTTTCTCGATAAATCGAGCATAACGCCGAGCCTTTCCAACTTTTCCATAAATCACATAAAATCGGGCGACGACAGAAAAAGCCGCCGCCCGAAACCAACTTTAAACTTTAATTTTTAATCTTTTTTCTTGGTTTTTACTATTACCGCGCCGACAAGAAGCAAAATCGAAACAACGGGAAGTCCAATTGCAACCGAGCCGAAACAGCCCTTGCCCGATTCAGCGGAACCGTCGGAACTGTCTGCCGTATCGCCCGAAGATTCGCCTTTACCGCTTTCGGTCGGTTTTTTAACCGAATCGAACTTCGCCGTGAGCGTTACGTTACCCGCAACGGTATCCGTTTCAAAATTCCATTCCGTATCGCCGTTATACCAGCCTTTGAAGGTGTAAGTATATTCGTCATCTTCGGCTTTTACGGGGTCGGTTGCGGGTTTGGTGAGCTTTGCGCCGTATTCGATCTCTTCGGGCGCGCCGTCGCCGATTTTAACGGTATATTTTTTAACCGTTCTCTTCTCTTCGTAAGTTCTGCCGTTTTCGAGAGGAAGCTCTTCGGGAAGAGTGTTTGTATAACTATACTGAACGTCGTCCGTGTGAAGCAAAGCTTTCAATTCGGCAAGCTTCTCCGCTCTCGTAAGCGTGGTGTAGCTTACGGTCGTTTCCGTGCCGTCTACGGCTTTAAAGGTCAACGTGTAAGTAATCGCCGTTTTATCGAATTTCGCCGTAAGCGTAACGTTATCGGTTACGGTATCGGTTTCAAAATTCCATTCGGTTTCGCCGTTATACCAACCTGCGAAAGTATAGGTGTATTCCGCATCCGCCGCCTTTTCGGGGTCGGTTTCGGGTTTCGTGATTTTCGTTCCGTAATTATATTTTACGGCTTCCGCGTCGCCGATTTTAACGTCGAACGTCTTTATCGTCTTTGTTAAAGTAACGGTGATGTTTTCGGCTTTGATTTCGTTACCCGTCCAGGTGTAGTCGTAAGCGGGATCGGCTTCGTAAGTCGGATAAGTCAACGCTGCGTCCGCAGTCGTAAACGTGCTTTTGCCGAGTTCGTTTCCATCTTCGTCAACGAACGTAGCGGTGTAAACTTTATACCAGGCGTCGCCTGCTTTTCTGAACGTAACGGCTTCGGTCGTTCTGTAAACGAAGCTTGCGCCTGCGCTCCAACGAGCGTACGACGGGAACTCACAACCTGCCTCGATAGTTATTTCGGTTGCCGTTTCAAAAGCCGCCTGCTGGAACACGAACGAGGGCGACGGAGTCCACAAATTAAGATACGGGTCGGTTTTAGTTCCGTCCCATGCTTCGTCGGCAATCGCCTCCCCATCGATTTTTATCTTTTGTAAGGTGTTAAGACCGTTTATGTTCGTGTAATCTTTACCTTTGCTGTAATTGCTTTGTCCCGCATAATCCGATCCGGAGACAACAAAACCAAGTCTTGTTTCGCTTGCTTTTTCAATAGCCGTAACGTTCGTATCTCTATAACTTAAAGTGTCGGAAACCTGTTTTACCCAAACGCCGTTCACCTTATTGAACGTTGCGGTCTCCGCCATTCTGTAAACAAGTGTGCCGTTACCGCTCCAGAGCGCATAAGACGGAAATTCGCAACCTTCCTCGATAACCACCTCGGTCGCGTTCGGAAAAGCTTCAAACTTGAATGCAAATCTGTCCGTTCCGTTATCATACATATTGAGATAAGGATCGGTTAAGTTGCCGTCGTAACCCGAACCTGCCGCAACGCCGTCTATCTTTATTTTCGTAAACGTATTAAGAGCGTATAAAGCATCGTAATTTTTACCGTTATTATAATTTCCGTTACTGCTCTTATAATCAGTATAAATAAGTTCTATTCTCGGATACGTCACTAATGCGTCGTTAGCGGAAACGCTTGCGGCATAAGTGTCGGCGTAAGTATAGTTTATCTTCTTTGCCCACACCCCGTTGTTTTTAATAAAAGTCACGTCCTCGGTAGTTCTGTAAACAACGTTACCTTCGCCGCTCCAGAGCGCGTAAGACGGAAATTCGCAACCCGCCTCTACGGTTATTTCGGTTGCGGTTTTGAACGCGTCCGCCTTAAACGTAAAAGTATTAGTATCAAACAAGTTGATATACGGATCTCTTGCACTCCAATCTCCGCCGACAGCCGTTCCGTCGATTTTTATATAAGAAAGAGTGTTAAGTCCGTTTATTGACGTGTAAACGCCTCCGTTTTTATAGTTACCGCTTGCATTAGCATAATCGTTTTCGGATAAGTGGAACCAATAATATCCCATCGCATCCCAGTCGTTTTTAGTACTGAACGAAGTAACGCTCGTATCCAGATAAACGTAATCCGAGGTTTCTTCGTCGGCTCTCGCCGTAAACGAATTTACCGCGCCGAGCGTGACGATTGTCGTTACCGCGCATAAAAGCGCGATAAGCATAGTTTTTAATTTTCTCATCTTTCTCCTTTTTGAAATTTTAAGTCTCCCGACTGTTATTTTATCGGCTCTCAGCCGATTTTTTAACGAATTTTAGCCCTTTATTCCGCCGACCGAAGTGTTATCCATTATCTTTCTGCTGAAAATCGCGAAAAAGATAAGCGCGGGAATTATTACTATCGTTGACCCTGCGAAAATCTTCGGCCAGTCGTTAGAATTTTTGTATTTCGATATTATCTGATAAAGCCCTACCGCGATCGTCGGTTTCGCGCGCATGAACAGGTACTGCGAAAAGTAGTCGTTCCACGCGCTTATAAACGAAATGAGGAAAAACGCCAGAACCCCGCCGAGAACCTGAGGGAGCATTATCTGGAAGAACACTCTCGCGTGCCCCGCGCCGTCTATGAAAGCCGATTCCGCATACGTCCAGGAAACCGACTTGAAATAGGCGTACAGGTACAGAAACACTCCGCCGAAACCGCCCTGCATAATGAAATTGCCGATAAACTTATTCAAAAGCTTGGTTTTATAAAGCAGGTTGTAGGTTGCGGAAAGCGAACCCGTCGTAGGTATCATCATACACACGACGACCATCGAATAAACTATTTTGCTTCCCTTGAACGGGTATTTCGCGATGATATAGGACGTCATACACGACAGCAAAACGCTTATCCCGACGCCCACCGTCGTCAGTATCACGCTGTTTAAAAACATTCCGAAAATGCCCGTTTTCTGCCATCTGAACGTAAACATCGTCCTGTAATTTTCGAGCGTGGGATTTGTCGGCAAACCCCAGATATCGCCGAAGAAATCTTTGGACAGCTTGAAGCTGTTATAGATCATCATAACGAACGGATAAATGAGGGTTATCGCGTACAAAACGAAAACGACGAACACGATCGCAAGCGTTATTCGCTCATTCTTCGGTCTTTTCATTTCCGCATTCGCTTTTTTCATTTCTGCCTCCCGATTTTTTCAGCATAGCCGCCACGGCGATAAACCCAAGCCCTGCGAGCGAAACGGCGGAAACCGACGAACCGCAGCAGCCGCCGTCCGAATTTTGCGCGTGGCTTTCGGAATCGATCGTCGGCTCGTTATCGTCATCGCTTGTCGGCACGTTCTTTATGTCTATCGTAACCTTAAGCTCCTCGCCGAACTGGTTTCTTATATAGAAGTTTCTCGTTCCCTCGGGGAATTTTTTCAGAAATTCCTTTTTGATGGTCACGGTGTTGTTCGCCTTGTCTATAACGTAGTCGTTTTCGGAGATTTTGGAGCCCAAAAGCTCGAATTCGTATCTTCCTACGTTTACGTTAAAGGTTATATCCTCGGGAGAGGACGCGTCGTATTTTTTGCGATCTTCGCCCGAAACCGCAAGGTCGGGATAATTGTTTTCGTCGTAATACTTATCGAGGTTTTTGACCGAAACGTTATCCACGGTGAAATTCGTCCAGTTCGTCGAACTGAAAGACATATAGCCCGCGGTGTTCACGTCTCCGAACGAAACGACGTTTTTCCATTCGGTATCCGCTTCTTTCTGCAATTTGTATTCAACCGTAATCGTCTGATTAACGGCGGTTATTTTAATCGAAACAGGTTCATTTACGGGCGCGTTTACGGGGATCACGACCGTGCCGTCGTAAGACGGGATCTGCCAGCCGAAAAGAGTCAATTCGGACTTGTTCTCGTCCGTCGTCTTTCTTCTCGTCATCATAAGGCTGTATACGGAAGAAGCCGCGAAAGTGCTTTTTACCGAGCCTTTATGGAAAGAGAATCCGAACCACTGCGACGCGGGAGTCCAGAGCTTTTCGTCGCCCTCGCCCGTGCTTGTCGCCTCGTACTGATACTGCAAAAGGTCGAATTTGAACTCCCAGTCGCCGTAAGAACGCTTCGGTCCGAACATAGCCGTGTCGCCCGTTCTGTCGAAATGCATAACGCCGTTTTCAAACTTCACGCCCGAATCGGCGGTATATCTCGCGCAGTCGGGATCGGGAACTATATCGTTGGAAAGCTTGACCGAGCCGCTTGTCTGGTAATACCAGTCGCCACTCGGAGTGCCGTTTTCAAAATCTTCGGATATGTTTTTGCCCGCGTATTCGGAATAAACGTATCTCGTTACGTTTACGTTGTCTATATTAAATTCTGCGGCATTCGCAAAGCTTCCGAGAGCGATATGCCCTTCGACGGCAGAGCTATCAACCTTAACTTCGGTTTCTTTGCCGTCGGCGTTTAAAACAACCTTGACCTTTCCGTTGCCGTCGTTTACTATTTCAAAGCCGACCGTTTTATACTCCTCGTTTCCCCACGCGAAGCTTTCCGTTTCGGCTATCTTTTCGCCCGAGAGGTAAAACGCCGCGACGGCGTTTCCGCCCGAGATTTCAACGCCCGCAGTCAAGCAGTCGTCCGAATAGCCGTTTTCGGTTTTAACGCCGAGGGCGATACCTATAAACGCGTTCTCCGTTCCGTCTGCCGTGCTTACGTCGAACGAGCCGCTTAGTGCCGTTTCGACCTTTTCGTCGAGCGAAAGAGAAAACCTGGAATAAAGCAAGTCGGTTTTATCGGTATTATCGAATTTAAGGTCGGAATAATCGATATACGTAAGGCATTTTTCGGTATTTAAGCCGTACATCGTAAGTTCCGCGGGCAATTTCTTGTTTTCAAAATCGCAGCTCGCGATAACCGATTTTATATCCGTTCCCGTGGCGGAAATCTTCGAGAATTTAACGTTGTCGAGAATAACTCCGTCGCCCGCGTTCACGCCTACGTCCTCAACGTTGATCCCGACGTAGCCGTCGCCGATTTTGAAATTTCCGAAGCCGTTAGTATTGGCTCCCGCAACCTGCGCCGCGGTAGCTCTGTAACGCTTCACGTTTTCGGCGTTCCAGTCATAAACGCCGTTTTCCGAAAGTGGCGCGACGAAAATTTCTATCGCCGCCTCGTTATCGGTTGCCGCACTGCGGTAAATCTGCCTTATTCTGTAAGAGCCTTCCTTAAGGTCGAGATTGCCCTTTGTCGCCTTTACCCATTCGCCGTTTTCGTAAACCTCGGGGAATTTGTAATCAGCCGACGCGCTCTCGAACGTGAACGAGGTCGAATCCCCGCCCGCATAATACCCGAAAGTGTTGGCATATCCGTAGTTATAATCCCACGCGGAGGAATCGCCGAGCGTTCTGCCCTGCATAACGCCGAAATGAACGGAGGAAGAGGTTACGCCGAGTACGTCGTACTCTGCCATAAGATCCTCGTCATCGGCAAAGGTCACGGGCTTTGTCGTCGCGAACGCGTTGACGTTGCAACCACCCGTTTCATAGCCGCCGAGCTTCGCCGTAACTCCGCCCGACCATCTGTGAGATATTTTGCTATCCTCTTTCGTCTGCCAGTCTCCGCCGACGAGCGTGTTAGCCGTGATATCGTCTTTAACCACGGTAACTTTATTCGTCGCGGCGGAAGCCGAAATAACGCACGGCGCAAGCACCGTTGCCGCCGCCAGGTTCGCAAATATCGATTTTAAAATTCCACGTCGGGAACTAACTTGTCTATCGCGAACTTGCCGAGAAGAACAAGGGGCGTTCCGACGATCGCCGCGCACCAGCCTATCGCCGCGGCTTCGTTAAGGTTGCCGCTCGAAACTCGGTTGGTGATAAGATATCCTATCGTATAACCCTCGCCCGAAGGTCCGCCGTTTGTTAAAAGCATCGACGGCAAGAAGTAGGTGAACGAAACGGCTATGCCCATCATAAACATTGTGGAAACGGTGGGCATAATGAGCGGAACGACGATTCGGGTAAACTCCTTCGTCATATTTATTCCGTCGATTTTGCCCGCCTCGAAAATTTCGGGAGGTATTCTCGCGATCGACCCCGCAACCATTATTACGTTATACCCGATACCCGACCACAGCGAGAACAGAAGAACCATCGGGAACACCGTGTTCGAGCTTCCGAACCACCCGTTTTCGGGGATAATGCCGCCGAGACCTATGGCTTTTAAAATTTTGTTCACCGGGCCGTAGTTCGTGCTGAACATAAACGAAAAGAGCATACACAGCGCGACGGGCATTATTATCGACGGCAGATAAAACACTACCTTAAAGAACTTCTCGCCCCATACCTTTTTATAAAAATAATAGGCGCAAAGAAGAGATATCGGCAAAATAACGAAGGTGTTCCACAAAAACACGAACAAGGAGTTTCTTATGCCGTATCTGTACTGCGGGTGCGCGTCCGCCGAAAAGAAGGATTTCAAAACGTTTTTGAAGTTATAAAACCCCACGGGAACGTAATCGCCCTTTGTGTAGCTGTAAGTCTGAAAGGCAAGCTTTATCGAGTCGATATTTACATAAAGGAAAAACACGAGCCAGTTTAAAACGGGGTATGCGAGAAAGAGAACGATAAACGCCGTTCTCTTCCATTTTCCGCTCCGAAAATCAAACCTTTTCGGTTTTTCGTTCAATCCGCCGCTTAACGCCTCGGACGAACCGATGTTTTTGTCTGTCATAATTTTATCCTTTGACGGTTACCCCTCGGCGATTAATCTTTGACGGGAATCGCGAAAATCGCGTCGCCCGCTTCGAGCTCGCAGGAGTATTCTCCGTTTGTAAGTTCAACGGTTTTTCCTTCGCCGCGATAGTAAATTATCGCTTTGTCGGCGTTGTTGAACTTAACCGTGATTTTGTTTTTGAGGTCGGAATACCCGGGGTTGTTGTAGTTCAACATATAGAATCCGTCGTAACCCGCGTCGTCTTTAAACACGCCGACCGCAAGATCTCTTTCGCTCGTTATCGAGGAAATTCTCTTATGGCTTTCGAGCGGGTGTTTGAGCTGTTTGAACGACGCGCTCAGTTTCCCTTCCGAAAGCTCGCCCGCGTTTACCATTATCCCTTGCCAATCGAACGACATAAGAACGTGATCGAAGCCTTTGACCTCGTAGTTTACCGTTTTGCAGTCGTAATAAAGGTCGGTGACAGTGCCGTCGCGCAGGATCATAGCGTGGGTCGTGTCGCTTTCGATAACGGAATCGTAAGGCTGCCAGTAGCAGAAATGGTTGATTCCGTCCGCGCCGAACATAAGCGCGGCGTTAACCATAAATCTGAGGTCGTAAATGCTCGGCTGACGAATAGCCGAAGTGAAGCCCATAGTTCCGATAAACGCGTAAAAAGGTATATCGTAAAGTTTAACATTCTCGGCGTAAAGTTCGTAGTTGCTTAAAAGCCCCGTATACAAAACGGGTTTAAGCGCGCTGCCCTTAAGCGGATAATAGTCCACGGAGAGCAGATCGGGGTCTACTCTGTCAATGAAATGCTGGAAATAATAATCGTAGCCCGAGTTCGTCCCGAGACTTCTCGCCGAGGAATACGACGGGAATAAATTCACGTAGAAATACTTATCGGGAAATGCTTTTTCGTAAACCTTTTTCATCGCTCCGATGTTGTCGAACGCGTCAACGCCCGGCTCATCGTAAGCGTGGTGACCCAAAAACGCGGGATGCTCGTTATAGGAAGCTGTTTTTCTCAAAAGATCTTCAGCCGTGATGTTCGCGTCGAAATTTTCGGGGCGGACGTCGTAATCCATAACGAGTAGCTTGATTCCCGCTTGCTCCGCAAGATCGAGCGCGTTATAAAACTCGTCGGGATGTCCCGTTTTTTCTTCGTAAACGCAGATTCCCACGTTTATGCCCGCGTCCGCCATCTGCTGATAGCGTTCAAGGGTCTGGAAATCGTAGGATTCGTCGTCGATCGCAGTGGTATGCTTCGGCGGCGGAGGATTCCAGCCGCCTATCCACATTTCCCTTGTCGTTTCGTATTCGGAATAATCGGGCATGCCCACGGGAACGCTGCTGCTCTCCTTAACGCTTTCGCTCGCGTTGTCGGAAGCTCCGCTCGTGTTTCCGCTCGTCGTTCCGCAGCCGACCAGAGCGGCGATACACGCCGCCATGGAAAGCGCGATAATTTTCTTTTTCATAGATTTTCTCCGTTAAATCTGCTGCTGCCAGCTGTTCCAGTCCTTAACCACGTGGTCGTAATCGTACTGTACTATTTCCTTCGCGGTTTGTCCTTCGGTAACCATTTCGGTTATCATTTTATACTGCCAGAAATTAGCGAGCCCCATATACATAAGCGGCGAACTGCTTTCCGAATAGAATATATTGCAGGAAGAACGAAGCGTAAGAACGCTCTTGCCGAACTCCGTGAGAGCGTCGGCGTTCGCCTTTGTGTAATCTGCTTTGAAAACGCTGGTCGTGCTCGTCTTTTCAAAGAAATCGATAAGTCCTTTTTCGCTGAAAATGAACGAAACAAACTTCTTTGCCGCTTCCTTGTTCTCCGCCTCTGCGGGGATAACGAGCCATTCGTCAACGTGTCCGTAAAGGTTTTTCTCTCCCGAACCTCCGTCGATCGTCGGCGGAGCGATAAGAACCATTTCAAAGCCCTCGGGCGTGTTGTTCATCATTTCGATTTCGAGCCAGGAAGCGTTGGGCATCATAAGAGCCTTACCTTCGGTAAACAGAAGCTGCGCCTCGAGGTTTTCCATTCCGACAACGCCCTTCGCGCTGTTCTTGGGCGAACCCTTTCCGCCGATAAGCGTTAAAAGCGCGTCGACAGCCTTTTCTCTCGCCGTAGTCCGGTATACCGCCGGACTTGCCATTTCCTTAAACGTCTTGATTTCGTTTATGCCGCCGTAGTTTGCCCACCATGTGTTCATAACGTAGTTCCAGTAATACTGCGACTCAACGCCCGACCACGCGAACGGCGCGATATCGTTTTCGGTATTGTTGTCCTTGTTTTCGGGCAGATTGGAGATTTTATCGATTATATCGAGCATATCGTCCATCGTTTCGGGAAGCTCCCAACCCTGTTCGTCGAAGAAGCCTTTATTTACGGCAATACCCGTCATATATTCGGAAAACGGCATAGCGTAGTACTGATTTTTGAACTTAAGGTTGTCTTTGATCTCGTCGTTAAGCGAAGCCTCGATCGTGGAACCGTTTCCGAAATCGGCGGCGTACACGTCGTCCAACGGCTCGAGCCAGTTTCTCGAAGCGTGCTTTCTCCAGGTCATCGGCGCAACCATTATATCGGGTCCCGCGCCCGTCATAAGAAGATTTTCGACAGCCGAACCGTATGCGGGGTCGCCTTCGAGTTCAAGCTCGATCGGTGCGTCCGGATGAGCTTCGTTGTAAAGCTTTTCCCAGGATTTCCAGTGAATATCGCGGTACGCGCCCTCGAAATAGCCTACGGTTATCTTTTCGGCAGCGACGGTGTTTCCCGCCGACGTCGAATCTTTTCCTGTCGAACCGCCCGCGGAAGAACCGCCGCCCGAAGTGCCGCCGCAAGCGGTAAGCCCCGTTAAGGCAAGTATCGCAGCCGCAAGTCCGCAAGCCATCATCTTTTTACCCTTTAAGAATTTTTTCATAATTAACCTCCTGTTAATATTTGCATTTTTGCCGAATTTATCGGCGTTTTTAAAAAATAACTTAGTTAGTTTATTTGCCATAAATCAAGCGGCGAGAATAAACTAACAAAGTTATTATATCACGATATTGCGATTTGTCAATACCTTTTTAAAAAATTTCACAATAAAAAATTTAGCGATGCCTTCGTAAAAATCTGTTTGTAATTGTTGATATATACGGACTTGTTTTTTACGTATTGTTGTTTCAATTTTCTTTTTTGACATAACTTAGCCGCAATGCACCACAAAATGAGCCTTATTTTACAACCCAAATTGTTTCATCTCCACAAATATTGCGGATTTTTAAGCGGAGAGGTTGTTTTTCGCAGAATATTTTTCCGTCCCAGAACTCCTTTGTTTTAGATCCGTTTTTAATAACGTATCCGAGTTTGTCAATTTTTATCTCGCTGCTGGAATGCCATTCGCCATCAGCGGAAGCGCAATCAACGCTGATAAATTCAATTAACTCCAATCCGTCATCGCTGATGATAATCGGTTTATACGGTTTTTTATCGGAAGAATTCAATGCTGCCTTTTGATTAAACTCTGATATTTTAGAGAGAACGCGGTCACTGATGAATTTGTCAATTGTAAGCATATAGTCTTCGAGTAGAGTTTCTGCATTCTTTTCACAATGAAATTCTACATAGTCGCCGATGATAACGTCATCAAGGATTGTTTTCAGATCACGCAGTTCGATTTCTACCGTCGTACTGTCGTCTTCAGTAATAAATTTGCGGATTTCCGTTTCGTCGGTAATATCGACATAATACACGATAACTTTTTTTATATTGTGATCCAGATGCATACTCAAAAAGAGCTGCGGCGGATGGATGTACAAGCAGGTATTCTCTTGTATTTTGCGAAAGTTCTAACGTATTCAAATCAAGTGTATTAAAGATACCCGATTTAAACAGCGTAGCAAGCGGTTGACTGTCACAAGCGATTTTTAGGAACAGATACGTTTTAATTGCTTCAATCTGGGCGTCACGCATTTGTCCCGCCTTAACTATATAGTCAATCAATGGTGTTATTGTGCACTTGGTAGAGGACAACCATTGATTGCGTTTGTTTTCTATCATTTTATAAAACATATCGTTTGACGACTCCTGTTTTTATACTATTCTTCAAACATAATTCCTTTACTTTCGCAAAAGGCGTAAAATTTGCCTTGCGAAACGATTTGCGGTTCGCGGTTATCCTTTTCCCAGCGACAAATTGTAGCGTAGGATACGCCGAGTTCTTTTGCCAACGCCTCCTGCGTTAAAAGAAGTTTCATTCTTGCATATTTTACTTTTTCGGAGAATTTCATATTACACCTCATTGTTCGTCAGTACCGTCAGATAGTTTGAGCGTCTCTTCCGCCAAAACTTTCATTTGACGGATCGCCGCTTTATTCAGTTCAATAAGTCGTTCCGGTTGACTTAATCCGCGTTCAATTAGGTAAGCGTTCAGGTTTTCAAGATTAGAAAGACATACAAGTTGTGACACTTCTGCATAATCGCGAATATTACCTTTTTTATCAGGGTTTTTATCTCTCCATTCACGCGCGGTCATACCGAATAGGGCAACATTTAGAACATCGGCTTCGTTTGCATAAACGAAAGACGCTTGCTCTTTTGAAATTTCAAGCGGAATAATGATATTATCCTTAATTGCATCAGTATGGATACGGTAGTTTATCTTCGCCAGTTCGCGTTTCACCGTCCAGCCAAGTTGCTTTTGCTCGTCCGCTTTGAGTCTCTGGAATTCTTTGATAATATATAAATTGATTTCGGGCGAAATCCAAGATGCAAATTGCAAAGCAATATCTTTGTGCGCATAAGTGCCTGCATTGTATTTGCCTGCTTTTGAAATGATACCGATAGCATTTACGCCATCTATCCATTTTTTAGGGGATAGCGTAAAATAATTGTGTCCTGCTTCATTTTTAAACTGGTCGAATTCGACCACGTTAAAATTCGGATTATTTAATTTTTCCCACAAACCAATAAACTCTATCGTATCCTTGCGCCTTAACCAATTTTTAACGACGTCGGCGGGGGCTTCGGAATTCTTATATCGCGCAATATCGGTTAAAGAGAAATAATCGTTTTTATTGATATGTATTTCCTGATCCAATACGGTAATTTCTTTGTTTTTCATTCGTTTGCGACCTTTTGATAATTTTTATTTTATTATAACATATTTTGACAACAAAATCAAGCGCAGATGTGTATACATTATTCTAGTTTTTCCCAAGATTAAATATCGTATGACCCCTGTAATTCCATACCATAATGTGCTAAACCGTTACGGCATAATTTGTTGTTCCATTTAATGCCCCGCTTGTTCTTATTTGCAACTGACAGGTTATAAAATTATTATACACAAGCGAGGTTTTGCGTCTATTCTCCACCTGATAACCTTTTCTATATCACTCCACCGTTGCGTGGTTTTCGTTGGTACAAAAATTCGGCGGCGCACAAAAGTGCGCCGCCGCTTACGTACAAAATTTTTAAAATCACTCCGCCGTTTTTTCAAAGGCGTTAAGCCCTTCCGCAATCGCGCCCGAAGATATTTCGTTCGATTCGGTAACGAACCGCACGTCGATTTCGGAATACGTGGGGCTTTTCAAAAACATTTCGCGAAGCTTCTCGCCGACAAGCTTATCGAGCCGAACGATTTCCCCGCCGAAAATTATGTGCGAGATATCGAGAAGCTCGGTTAAACTCCACAAAAATCTGCCGAGAACGGATATAGAATCGCCGAGAACCTCCGTTGCCGTACGTTCGCCCGAAAGGCAAGCCGAAATAAACTTCTCTTTTTCCTCGGCGTACGTCGAGTATTTCAAACCCGAGGTTTCGCAATATCTTTCCGTTATGCTCTTAAATGACAAAACCGTAGAAAAAATCTTACTTTTTTCGTTCGGGAAAAAGTCGGTCGCGTCGATCGGATTCATTCCGAAAAAGCCGAACTCGCCCGCCATTCCGCGTTCGCCCGAAAAAATATGCCTGTTAAGCGCGATACCTCCGCCCACGCCTTCGTCGATATATAAATACATAAAACTGTCGGGCGTGGCAGGCTTCAAAAGTTCCGCGGAGATAGCCGCCGTCATATCGTTCACCATAAACACGGGCACGCCGATTCTGCTTTTCAGATACTCCGCAAAGTTTTCGCCGTAATACTCCGTAAACTTCCCCGCGTATACGAATTTATCGATTTTACAGTCGTATTTTCCCGCGAAAACAAACACGGCGTGATGTATTTTCTTTTTGCTCTTTTTAATGTCGTCGAGCGCGGCTTCTATAACGCCGCGCTTTATAACGTAGCCCGTTTCGTACTCGCTTCTGAAAAGCTCCTCACCGAGGAAATTGTTGACGGTGACCGTTAAAACGTCGCTGTGAGCCTGAATAACGGCAAAATACCCGTAAGCGGGATTCGGAGTTATAATCTCCGCCCTTCTTCCAGCCGTGGAGGAAGGAAGCTGAGTTCTTACGACCATTCCCGATTCCGTCATCGAGGAAACAATCTTGAAAATGGCTGCGTTGGAAAGCCCCATGATCTCCTCGAGCTCGGCAAACGTTTTTCCGCCGCTTCTTATTGCCCTCATAACCGATTTTATATTTGACGAACGAATATATTCCTGTCGCCTTCCGAGCTTAGGCATAAAATCCACCTCTTAACGCTTTTAAAAACGCGTTTTTAACTGTTTCTGCAATTAAATATTAACTTAATTAGTAAAAAAAGTCAAGAGCCGCGCAAAAACATTTACTTTTTTCTTTTTATTAAAAGCAAAAAACGGCAAGCCGCAATCCGCCGCCTGCCGTTCGATTTTGCTTATTGTACCGTATAATTACTTTTTCAGCCTGTATCTCCTGTTCCGATTCGCCCCTTCAGATTCCAGAACACCGTCTTTTATCATTTCCGATAAATATTCCCTTGTCCTTGACACTTGCAGATTGAGAATTTCGGCGATTTCAGAACACGTTGCATAAGCATTATCCGTCAAGTATCCTATAATCGTCATTTTTGCATTCTCGGTTATCGCCGATTTTTTATCGCCGTTTTTTATCGCCGATTTTTTATCGCCGTTTTTTGTTTTTTTGCTTACCATAGTTAAAGAAAGGGTAATTCTGTCCGGCTCGAAAGTTTCCTCTATCGTCGGTTCTTTCCACCCTTGTTTGTTCCAGACGGCGTAAATGTTAGGAATTCCGCTACCTGCCCGCTCTCCTATATTTATCAGATTAAACATTTTCAGCATTGTTCCGTTTCTCGGATCGGAAATTCCTCCGCTCTTTGCCGCCGCAATTTCTATTCTGAATCCGCCCGGGTTTGAAAACGAAATATTTTCTCTCTTCTTAATTATAACAACGCCTTGTCTTCCGTAATAATCCGCATTTACAAGACAATTCGCCAACGCTTCGCGGAGAGCCTGATGAACGGGAGTATCGTCGATTCTTACTCCGTTTTTGATTGCAAACGGAGTTTTTATATCTCGGGTCAGTTTATTGTACACGCGAAAATAAAAGTCGAAAACGTTTCCGCTCCAATCTCCCGACGATGAAGTAATTCTGTCGGTCCAACGAACGGTATCGTCATATTGCTCCTGATAATCGAGAAAATAATTGTTAAATTCTCTCGAAATCGCGTACTCGTTACCAAACATCAGAAGTCCCGCCGAAGTCGGATGTTTCTTCCCGTCCTCGCCGATTCCGACCGCGCCGATTCTCAGCAGAAAATCCTCATCCCCGAGAGTTTCCCAAACGTGATTAGGTCTTGACAATCTCATACGCATACGATAGCCGTTTATGCTTTCCGAATTGAAAACAGACGTATCCGTTTCGTTTAAAATAAGCATATCCGCAGTTTTAACCGAGGCGTCGCGAACCATTGCAAGATATTCTTCCCTTGTACATTTGTAATCGCCCTCGCCGTTTCTGCGGTATGTTCCCGTTACGGGGTTTCCGTTTATATAAACAGGTCGATATGCCCTGTCCGCCCTCGGAATATTGATAACTATTATATTTTTACCGTCCACTTGCTGAACATAAACGTCTTTATCCGATAAAATGTTCACACTCGCTTTCTCGGGGTTGTTTGCGATATCCCAAAATTCTTTGATTAAAACGTCGGGATCTTTAATTCCGCCGTTCGCAATATGCAGAGTTCCGTCGGAAGATTCTTCTACGCCAAGCAAAATAATTCCCCCGAAAGTGTTTGCGAAAGCAGAATATGTTTCCCAAATACTTTTAGGCAAACCACCCAAAGCTTTCTTTGCTTCTATACGGTTGTTCTCTCGGTAATTATCGAGCTTTAAAAAGTCAATCATATTTCGCTCCCGCCAAGTTCTGATATTTGCTTAATTGTAGCACATTTGTTTGATTTTTTCAAGTTAAATTTGTCGAACGAATTTTTTAGTCCGCAAAACGACAAATTACTCAATTTGGTCAACCGGATGTTCACAACAAAAAAAACGACAAGTCCTTATTTGAGATTTGTCGTTTTAATTTTGCTTATTTAATTGTAATTTTGCCCGTTAATCGACTTATAGAGGGGGTTATTCGAGTTGATTATATTATTTTGCCAAACGCGAGCTTAACGCCGTTCGGGATTCTTGCGAGCTTGATGTCGTCGAGATGGGCGAGTATGTCGTGGCTGCCGAGCTCGGAAAAAGTCGTATCGCACTTCTCGATGTTCTGCTCGTTCACAACCTTTCCGCTCGTTTTTTCGGCTTTACAAACCGAATACTTGATCCCGCCAACCAAAAGCCTTACGTTGGAAACGTAAATCGAATCCTCGCCGAAACTCTCCAGAAGGACATACTCCACGGGCTTGTTTTCCATAGCGAAACGAACGGTGGAAGTTCCGCCGAGATCGAACGTAACGGCTTCGGGCTTAACGCTGCCGAAATATAATTCTTTTTCGGAATTTTCGCCCGAATATTTAACGGTAATCTTCATCTTGGGAGTTCCGAAGCCGTCGGGCGTTACCGTATCGAGATACAAAACGCCGCAACCCTTGTTTTCTACGATTGCGTGCTTTATATTACCGACGAGCGATTTTCTGCGTTCTTTTTCGGCTTCCATAAGCCCGCCCGAACTCTTTATTCCGTCGCGGTATTTTTTCCACAGATAATCTGCGTTTAAGTTGATTTCCTCAAAGCCTTTTTCCGCCTCGTCGAGCTCGGCGAAAATCTCCGCGAAATCTGCGGTTCTGAATCCGAAATTCTCCTTTTCGTACTCGTCGAAAACCTTACAACCCAAGGCATTTATCTTGTACGTAAGGTATTTTTCATATGCAAAATCGTAAATATCGAGCAAAATATCGCGTTTTTCTCCGCTTATGCGGGTTTCGTCCGCAAGGCAGGCGCGCAGTTTTTCGACAAAATTCTTTAAAACGCCCCTGTAAAGCCCTTTAACGAAATTGTCGTCCTCGGCTTTAACGCCTATATTCGTGCCGAGAAGGCAGGACGTGAGAACCTGATTTTCAAGCAGAAGCTTTGCGATTTCCCTGTCCCCGATCACTTCTTCGTAAACCATGACTTTATCGTCAAAGCTATCGATCTGTCCGTTCCAGAGCTTGCCGCAAAGGGCGATAAGCGGGTAAATTCCGTTATAAAAGCTCGCCGCGCGCTCCCAGGTCGTTAAAATCGCGCCGATCGGTTTATGTTTTAGAGCGTAAGCGGTCAGCGTATCAACGTTATAAGTCGAAGAAGCTTCGCTTCCATACGCGCAGAAAACATATTTAAAGCCCAGGCGATCGTAAATCGAAAGCCAGTCCTTTCTTACCCTGTTCGTCCAATGCCCTTTCGTTTCAGAACCGACAAAGTTGTAGTTCCAATGGCACAAAATTATATCGCGCGGAAGGTCGGAAACGATATCGTAATACTCGAAAAAGTCGTCCCACATAAGCATGGTTTTGCCCATACCCTTCACGAGCTCGTAGTTATGCATAACCTGCGCGAAGAAAATATCCTTCTTCGTCACGCCGTTTTTAAGGCGCGCTTTGCATTTCGGGCACTCCGCAAACTCAAAAATCTCGTCCAGACCCATATGGATATATTCCCCGTGAAACACCGAGCAGACCTCGGTTATGTACGCGTCGAAAAATTTATTGAAATCGGGATTGGAGGTACAGCCTACCGCGCCGCGCTTAAAGCGTTCGGGAGCCCAGCCCCTGCCCTCCGTTCTTTCGTCTTTAAATTCGGAAAGCCACGCGCCTTCCTTATACTGCAACATTTTCTCGATATGATAGAAGTTCTCGAATGCGGGAACGGCGTTAAGACCGCTCGCTTCGATATAGTCTGCTATCTCCTTAATTTCGTCAAGCGAATAGGTGTCGTCCTCGGCTAAAAACGGCGTGACTTTTGTTCTTATTGAACACTCGATATACAGGATAATCGTGTTATAGCCCCACTTTTTGGCGTTATCCACAAAACTTTTTATAAAATCGAATCTCTCTTTCTGCCTTCCGAGATCGAGTTGTACGGCGATAATTTCCATTGCTTCTCCTTTTGTTTGTCCGCGCTCCGCTTCACTGTCGGTTTTCCGAAAATGCCTTAAAATCAAGCTCGGACACTCTATACAAGTATACCCGCTTTCCGCACCCGTGTCAATGAAATCGTTTATATCTTTTTACGCTTTTATTGAACAAAAAACGAAAATAAACTCCACGACGTCAATCGAATAAAAGAAAGCTGCGCTTCTCAACGATTTTCAGACTTGTCCACCCGAATAACTTACATTAAAATCACTTACATTATAAAATATATTGCGATATAATAATTGTATAATAAACTCTATTTTTTGTAAAATACTATCCATTAAGCAATTATAACAAACAATTACCCGAAAACACCCGAAAGACATAAAAAAACGCTTGCGCTTTGGACGACGGCATTATGTCCGAGTTGGAAAAAGACAAACGATTCAGCATAAAAACCTAAAAGAGAATCACGCAAAAAGACGAGCCGCAAAAAAGCCCGCCTTTTATATTGCTTATTTAATTGAAAACTGTCTGTTAATCGACTTATAGGCGTGGTTGTGCGTTTTTATTCTGCAAGCAGGCGAGATAAAACGCCCAGAACTCGCCGCGCCAGCCGCCGTCCTCTCCATCGGGCTTTGTCCTGAACTGATTGACGGTGAGCTG
>ERZ808278.318-NODE-318-length-35324-cov-3.692194_pt1 | contig 35324 bp, 56 predicted proteins | sample MGYA00521239_ERZ808278 | MGnify/ENA primary metagenome ERZ808278 (study PRJEB31516, sample SAMN03275600) | gut metagenome | biome: mammalia-associated habitat; material: feces | host: Papio cynocephalus | place: Kenya | collected 2012-07-17 ... | reverse complement strand
CTCGCCGAAGAATGTGATTCTTGGTGTTGCTTGTAATCTTATAGACAAGCATTACGTGACGTATGGTGTGAGCCAGACGCAAAACTCGTCATACAATCAGGACAACTTCGGAGTGACCTTTGGTCAAACGTTGCTGGGGGATAATGAATCTGTCGAGTCATTGAAGATCGCATCGGACAACTCGAATGTCCTCATACCGGCGCAGACATCATATGAGTTTTACGGGAGGTATATCAATGCGTAAATGCGTTAATGGGCAAATTGTGGACATGACCCCCGAGGAAATCGCGGCGATGGAATCGCAGGCTTCCGAAGTCCCTACGCCTGAGAAGACGATTGAGGAAAGGGTGAAGAGTGTGGAGGAGGATACTGCTGTGATCAGGGCGATTTTACTTGGTGAGGAAGGAGAGATGAAATGAAAGGCATCGACGTTTCGACGCTGCAAGGCGTCATCGACTGGCAGACTGCCGGGAAGAATATCGACTTCGCGATGATCAAAGCGACGCAGGGACGCGGTGAGGGTGCGGCGACGCGGCTGCTGTCGAAGTTCACCGACTCGAAGTTTAAGCAGAATGTCACCGCCTGCCCTGCCCCGCGCGGGGTGTACCACTACTTCACCGCGACGACCAAGGCAAAAGCCTACGAGGAGGTCGACTATTTCTGTAAGGTCATCGAGCCGTTCTCGGACTGCTTCACCCTCTGGGCAGCACTTGACGTGGAGAGCAAGTACCTCAAAGGACTCGGCAAGACCGAGCTTACAGCGATTGTCCGGATCGCGCTTGACCAGATAAAGCTCCGCGGCTATACGCCGATGCTTTACACAAATCCGGACTTTTTGACCTACCGCTTCGAGCCGCACGCCTTCGACGACACCGACATCTGGCTCGCGCATTACGGTGTCGCGCGTCCGATGCAAGTCCCGAACCTGAAAATCTGGCAGCACTCCGCCGGGCGCGTGCTGGGAATCAGCACCGACGTTGACCTCGACACCGGGTATTTCGACGGCACGCCGTATTCGGTTGGCGAGCGGTACACGATACGCGCGGGCGACGTCTACTCGAACGGCAAGGCGATTCCGGCTCGGCTGGTTGGCAAGGTCTGCACGATCTCACAGGTCAAGCCGGACAGAATCTTGCTTCAGGAAATCCTGAGCTGGGTGAAAATATGAGGTTTCTGAAGCGGCTGATAATCGCCGTCCTCGTGTACATCGCCGTGTACCTGCCGTTCGTTGCCGTCCTTCAAGCGGTCTGCGGCGGGGACTACACGGCGGCGTACAGCGTCGGCGGCATCGTGGGCGCGGTCGAACTCGCGCTCGGCAGTATCATTAAAATTACAGAAAACCGGGAGGTAAAGAAAAATGGATATATCGAAGGTGATTCCGTGGGTGATTCTTACTCTGGCTGTGATCGCGGCTCTGACGGTCTTCGCGGTGACGCTGATTCAGGCATCCCCGGCACGGAGGCGGGAGATACTCAACTCGGTTCTGATGTCACTCGCGGTCGAGGCTGAACGGCTCTACGGCGCGAAGACCGGACAGCTCAAGAAGCAGCAGGTTATCGCGTGGCTGTACGCACGGTACAAGTGGCTGACGTGGTTTGTGTCGGAGGAGTCGCTTTCGAAGCTTATCGACGAGGTCGTCGAGAAGATGAACGCATGGATGAAGAGCAATCCGATCGGCGCGGAAAATGCGCTGAGGTAAAGGAAACCGGCAGGGGCGACCCTGCCGGTTTTTTTCGTACACGCTGTACACGTTTTCTACACGATTTCTCTGAAAATCGCGATTTTCGCAACGAATACGTTGAAACACAAAAATGAAAAATGTCAGGTACAATGCACACTTTCAGATGCGCAGCGAAACGCCGTGAAACACGCTGAACGGTTTGTTCACTCCCCGACATCTCCACCAAACGCCAAAAAGTACCGTTATTACGGTACTTTTTATTTTCTCTACACGTTTTTTACACGATTTTATTGAGAATTTCTATCGCGCGCTCCTCTTCTTTGGGGTAAAGATGCGAATACGTGTTCCATGTGATCGTCACGTTCTCGTGACCGAGACGGCGGGAAATCTCCTGAATGTTGATGCCGTTGTTCGCGAGGAGCGACGCGTGCGAGTGCCGGAACTCGTGTATTGTCCGGTGCGGAAGTCCTGCCGCCTTCGCGTAGGATGAATTGCGCTTTTCGATTGTCGTGTCGCGCAGGCTCTTCTGACCTCCACAGATACGGAAGTCTCCGGTGAAGCCGGATTCAGACTCGTATCTTTTGTGGTGGGCGGCGAGCGCGTCGATGAGCGGTTGAGGCATTCTGATGTCGCGGATGGACGGACCGTTCTTTGTCTCGGTCTCGCGGTCAGCTCCTTTGAGCTTCTGATTGACGCTCCGGCGGATGCGGATGGTATCGCTGTCGATGTCTGACCACTTCAGCGCGTTGATCTCGCCCTTGCGCATCCCGGTGTAGAAGGCGATCATGAAGAAGACGTAGTAATCCCAGTCGGTCAGAGTCTGGCGGGTCTCGGCTCGCTCTCTCGCGGCAGCTATGTAACGCCTGAACTCGTCTGCGGTGTAGTAGCGGACTTTCTTCTCGGGCGTGTCGAACTCGGTCGGCTTGATTCTGCCGATCTGCTTCATCGGGTTCTTCGGGAGGTATTCGAGCTTGACGGCGAAGTTCAGCATCGCCGAGAGTTCTTTGCAGTAGTTCCCGGCGGTCGTGCGTTTGATGTCGCGCGAGACGATTTCGGTCTTGAATTTCTGCGCCGCGGCGACGCTGAACTTGTCGAGCTTTATGTCGCCGACGAGAGGGAGGATAGTACTCTCGAACATCCGGCGTTTCTTGTCCCATGTGCTTTCGCGAAGCTCCGGCTTACAGGCTTCGATATACTCGTCATACAAGCTCTTCATCGTCTTCCGCGCGGCGGGAGGCGTTTTTTTGATTTCTTCGGAAAGCTGACGTTCGAGATCCTTCGCCTCGGTCGCGCCGTAAGCGACGCGCGTCAGCTGGCGGGATTTGCCGAACTGGTCGACGTAGTTGATCCGGACGCGGTACTGCTGTTTGCCGTCTTTTTTCTGGTCGGTTTTGTAGATCGGCATTTTTTGGAACTCCTTTCGAAAAGTAAAAGTCCGTGAATTCTGCTTATCCCGGATAATGGGCGCGTACTCTCACGGACTGGCTGATATTTTTCGCGGACGTCTCCGCTATGGGTATATTATACACCTTTTGCGTGAGGTTGTCAAGAGGGGGAGGGCATTTTCGTGAGGTCACGAAGATGATCACTCGTCAAACCCAAGCGAATCCGCTATAGACATCAGATCCCCGGTCAGAGCGTTAATAAATTCAGAGTTCTTCTCCTCAGACGATATAACCCACTTACCGTCAGCGTTCTTTTCGAGATTCACAACGGCGTCATTCGTAACCGTCGGAGCGTCTTCCGCGCTCATCTTCTCGCTGAGAAGGTTCTTCGAATAAGCGTCGCCGTCAAAGCTGTCATCGCCGATATGCGACATCGCCTGACCGAAAAGATCGGCAATCATCTCACCCATGATGGTTTTCATATCGAGCGCGGTAATCGTTATCTGAACGGTTGCGGTGTCTCCGTCGATCGTGGATGAACCGATCTTATACTTCAATCGCTTGAAGAGGTTTGTGTAAGTGTCATCATCTTTCGGAATTTCGGATGTGTTGCCAGTCGGAAGGAATTCATTCATCTTCTCGGCGTCGAGGTTGATACAGGCTTTCATGTAGCCGTCGACTGTTGCTTCCGGCGTAGCCGTGCCGCATGACGTAAGAAGAACGATTGTGAAAAGCGTACAAAGGGTAGCTGCGATTTTTCGTAATTTCATAGTCTTCACTCCTTTTTCTGCCAGCAATTCATACTGACGAAACAATTATACCATAATATTATCAAATCGTCAAGTACCTGACGAAAAAATCCGAAAGAAATTTTCCGTAAATGAACGTGAAAGAAAAAATATGCACATCTGTATATTCTATTGACATTTTTCGCGGATATGGTATAATAATTACAGAAATGAAAAACACGGTAAGAGAAAAGAGAAAAAGCAAAGGGCTGACGCAAAAAGAACTCGGGCGGCTCGCGGGAGTATCGCAGACGACGATCAGCCACATCGAGAGCGGCAATTACATCCCGATGATCGACACCGTCCTGAAGATCGCGGCTGTACTCGGTGTGGCGGTTGACGAGCTGTTCACGCTGTCCGAACCCCCCTAAAAAAAAGAGCGATAAGGAGACAAGCATATGGGGAATTCTGAGAAGCGCAAGTTTTACATCGAGTACATCGTCAAGCTGTTAGACCGGGCGAGCGGGGTGCAATTAAGGGTAATATATCGGTTCGCCTGTCGGATCGTGAAGTAAAAAGTGAAAAGGGAGTGAGCGCGGGCTCACTCCTTTTGTTGTTCTTTGGCGCGGTCAATGGCGTCCAGAAAGTCGTTCAGAGCTTTCCAGCCTTCGTCGTCCAGCGAAGACAGTATCTGAATGACCTTCTTCTGGAACTGGTCGCCTCTGTCCGACAGTATGCCGCCGACAAAATCGGCGATCTGCTCATCGACGCTCATCTCCTGGAACATCTCACCGTCGCCGGTCTCCAGCCAGATGCGGTCACAGCCGTAGGTTCGGCAGATGAGGTCGGCAAAGGCAGGAGTCATGTCTGTCTTGCCTTCTTCGAGATTCTTAATTGACCCGCGACCGCAACCGAGCTTCAGGGCAAAGTCAGTCTGTGAAAGCCCGGTTGATTTTCGGAGTTCCCGAAGCCGATCTTTCAATTCACTCATGGTTATCACCTCCTTGCTCCTTATTATATCACACTTTTTTAGATTTGTCAATGGTTTGACGTGCCAAAAATATTTTAATTATTTTTCAAAAAAGGCTTGACAAACCCAAAGGAATGTGATATAATGGTATCACAATCCAGACAGGATAATATTTACGGATTTACAATCCAATAAAGGAGTACACACCATGACCATCAAAGAATTCACCGAGCGCACGGGTTTCTACCCGACCTACGAGCACTACAAGTTCATCGAGAACGCCTATATGGACTTCGACGGCGACAAGGACGCCTTCTGTGAGGCGTACAAGAACAACACCGACGGCATCGCCGAGAAGATCGCGAGAGCCGCTGACCGCGACTTCGAGAAGGAAGCGGAGGCAGGCAAGAAAGCCTACGCCAGAATGGAAGAGCGCATCGCGCGGCAGGCGTACATCATAAACGATCTTCAGGCACAGCTTGACGCCGAGCTTGAATGGACACCCTGCAAGGACGCCGGGACGCGGATGACTCAGCGCGACTACGTGAAGCTCCGCGAGGACAGGTTCACGAAGACGATGACCGACGAGGAAGCCGCGGACTTCATCGCCGAGGAACTCGGGTTCAACGCCGCGCGGGTTAAGATCATCCGCAAGGCTGAGACCTACGAGGTCAACAAGCACCGCCGGATGAGAGTCGCGGAAGCCTACGACCGCGAGCCGCTGTACAGCGCGACCGACTGGAACTACGTCAGGTTCGATGTGTGCGGCATGGCGTACGAGTACATCGACGGACAGCTCACGCTGTATTGCGGATAATCGCAGAGTGACGGAGACTTCGGTCTCCGGTAATGCGGGAACGTCGGTCACAACCCCGACGCGAAGGAGGTGAGAAAATGCCCAAACAAAACAAGCTGAAAGCCCTTCTTGCCGAGAAGCAGTTGACGATGCGCGACTTTGCGCTATCGGTCGGCATGAAGCCGGACACGTTTTACAAGAAGCTGTCCGGTAAAAGCGAGTTCACGGTCTCGGAAGCCCTGCGGATAAGCGCGGCTCTGAACGACAGCGACCCCCGCGAGGTATTTGTGACATGAGAAAAGCAGGATGCTGTAACATCCTGCTCCTCCCCTCCCGACTCAGTTATTTAGACTTTTTGCCGGGAGTCTGAGACAAAGCACTACCAGCCACGCTCTTAGACGTTTTGCTGTAGCGGTCGTCTCTAAGTACTTTGGACGCCTTCGAGGCAACCGCTTTGCTTGTCTGCTTTGTATTCTTAGCCATTAAATCCCTCCCTTCATACCTTGATATGATTATTATACCATAATCAGGATGAAAAAACAAGGGTTATTAGGCAAAAATTCCAAATCTGAGACCGGAGGTGATAATCATGAACTGCAAATTCTGCAAGCTGGCGCGCGACCTTGAAAAGCGCGGCGATATGTGGCGAGACATCGCCGTCGCGCTGTCACTCATCCTCTCGCTGATGACCGTCATGATGGCGGCGTCAATCTTAATGAAATGAAAGGAACAACACAATGGAAAACGAAAACAAGATTCAGATCTTCGAGAACTCCGAGTTCGGCAAAGTCCGCACGCTCATGCGTGACGGCGAGCCGTGGGCAGTCGGCAAGGACGTAGCCGAAGCTCTCGGTTACAAGAACCCGCGACAGGCTATCCTCGATCACGTCGACCCCGAGGACAAGGGTGTAGCGAAACACGACACCCTTGGCGGAAATCAAGACACCGTCATCATCAACGAATCCGGCTTATACTCCCTCATCCTCTCCTCGAAGCTCCCGAAGGCGAAGGAGTTCAAACGCTGGATAACCTCCGAAGTCCTGCCCGCGCTCCGCAAGACCGGACACTATGGCACGCAGCAGAAGCCGACTCCAACCGACCCGGCAAAGCTCGCCGAACTCGTCGACACCGTCGCCGGACTCGCCCGCGCTCAGCGCAAGAACCCCCGCGAGGTCGCCTACTGCGCGGCTGTGGTCATGCACCAGTACGGAGTCGATCTCCCCGGCGAGTTCCTGACCTCTCAGATTCACGGTGAACACATCCTCGCGCAGGAGCTTGAAGCCGAGTGGAACAGAGTCCGCAACTATAAGCCGATTCTGCCGTGGAACGAGTGAGGCGCGCTATGATCAACATCCCGCTGATCAAAAGCGTCGAGTCCGCGCTGAGCGTCTACTACACTTACCCTCAGCTCCGGAACGCCGAGATCAAAGAGGTCTTCGGACACCTCAGCAACGCGAAGGTGTGTCAGCTCAAAGAACTCGCCCGCGAAAAGATGAACGAGCTGGGAATCCCGCTCTGGAACGCGACCGCGGTCGACACAAACGCCGCGTATCAGGCATGGGGGCTGAACGTGAACGACCTCGAACGCCGATACGCCAAAATGAAGAAAATGGAGGAAAGATAACATGGTAAAAACAAAACTCACGCAGGAGAACGTCGACGTTCTCGCAAACATCCTGCGCCACATCGCGAAGATGGACGAGACCGAGCTCATTCCGATCGAGTGCTACTGCAAGGGCTACGAGGCGGGCAGAGCGTCCGTGACGAAGCCTGAAGGCGAGAAGACGGCGTGACATGGAGAAGAACATTCCGGAGCTTAACCGCGCCTACAGCGTCCATCTCGCGTGTCTGAGGGCGCGGAAGCTGACAAAGCCTGAAGCCGAACGCGCTCTCGCTGTCTGGTCGGCGATGTACGACCGCCGCGTCGCGAGGGGCGATTCGATGCACCCCGGATACGGCACATACGGCGGAATCTTAGAAGCCTACGCGAAGCGCGAGGCTCTCAAACAGTGCTTGGAGGAGATGAAAGCAGATGCAGACCGTACCATATGAGAAGATGCACGCGATCCAGAGCGACATCATAAAAAAGCAGGAGCGCGAGATAAACCGTCTCAGAGAGTCGAACCGGATTCTCGAAGCGACCGCTCAGACGCTCGCTGAGGCTCTGTCGCAGGCTCTGAGCCGCGAAGGACGCGACCGTGTGTTCGTACCCGTGAAGGAAATCAAGCCGTCCGGCGCGTCGTTCAGAGTCGAACAGACAATCGGCGGCGACGTCCTTCTCATCCGCGCATGAGAAAAGCCCGCGCGGAATGGCAACTCCGACGGCGGGCAAATCAAATCAACCACCAATATTATATCACAGGAGGAACAAAATGTCAACCCTTTTCAACATTTCTTCACGTTACGGCGAACTTCTCGAAAAAATCGACCTCTTCGCCGAGTTCGAGCCCGACACCGACGCCGACGGCAACTACCTCGACCCCGACGGCAACGTCATCCGTGATCTCGCCGACTACCGCGCGGTCATGACCGAAACGCTCCTCGATACGCTTGACGCGATCGACGGCGAGATGGCGGACAAGCTCGCGAACTGCGGCGCGTTCGTCAAGCAGTTAAACTCCGAGGTCGACGCGCTCGAAGCTGAAATCAAGTCGCTGCGGAATCGCAGCGCGGCAAAAAAGCGCGAGATCGAGAGCTTCAAGACCTACATAATGGCGTGCATGGAACACGCCGACGTCAAGAAGGTCGACCAGCCGCTCGCGAAATTAACCATCCGCAACAATCCCGAGTCGGTCAGCGTCGCGAACGAGAAGGCGTTCATCGACTGGGCACAGATCATGAACCGTGACGACCTGCTCCGCTACTCCGCGCCGGACATCAACAAGACGGCGATCAAGACCGCGATGAACGACGGTCAGGACATCCCCGGCGTTCAGATCGTAAGAACGAAATCCCTTTTGATAAAGTGAGGTAAAAAGAATGGGCTACCCTGTAATGATAATCGGCGAATCCGGCTCTGGAAAGTCGACTTCGCTCAGAAATTTCGCTCCCGACGAGCTCGCGCTTGTCAATGTCAACGGCAAGATGCTTCCCTTCCGGCACAAGTTTGACAACACTGTCCGCACCGACAACTACGACGAGATCATCCGCTTCATGAAGGCGACGAAGTGCAAGTCAATCGCCATCGACGACTGCCAGTATCTGCTGGCGAACGAGTTCATGCGCCGCTCACGCGAAGCCGGATTCCAGAAATTCACCGACATCGCGACCGGCTTCTGGCGGCTCATCCGCTCTGTGGACGAGCTTTCGGACGACGTCATCGTCTACTTCCTCGGACACGTCGCGACCGACGAGAACGGCGTTCAGCACTTCAAGACGATCGGCAAGCTCCTCGACGAGAAGATCACGGTTGAGGGGATGTTCACGACGGTGCTTCACTCGACGATCAACGATGGTCAGTACTATTTCGCGACTCAGAGCCGGAACGACACGGCGAAATCGCCTATGGGACTCTTCGAAGAGTATCTGATTCCAAACGATCTGAAGCTCGTCGACGAGGCTCTGCGCGTCTACTACGGCTTCACGCCCGAGCACACCTGCGCAGATTGCGGACAGGCTATACTTCCATCAAACGGCGCGTCGGTCGAGCAGATCGTAGCTGGGACAACTGCCACATATGGGCGCAAGCTCTGCATGAGCTGCGCGAGAAAAGCAAAATCAGCCATGAGTTCCAATAATTCTTCTGAAAATTCCTGAATTTTTGTCAGAAAAGCTGAAACGAAGTGAAGTGTTCTGACGTGCGGTGACGTGTTCATCTATGCTATAATGTTGTCACCGAACAAAATTCGGAATAAATTCAGGAAGGAGTTGAAATTATTGGAACTGAGACCATACCAGACCGAAGCCGTCGAGCGTGTCCATGAGGCATGGGCGACCGGCGCGAGATCACCCTGCATCGTCCTCCCCTGCGGTTCGGGAAAGTCCTGCATCGTAGCCGAGATGGCGCGCCGGGCTACATGGAAAGGCAATCGCGTTCTCTTTCTCGTCCACAGAAAGGAGCTTGTCGACCAGATCCAGCGGACGTTCATCTCGTGGGGCGTCGACATGGAGTACTGCACCGTCGGCATGGTGCAGACGATCACCCGGCGCGTGAATAGAATGCGTCCGCCGTCGCTGATCATCACCGATGAGAATCATCACTCACTCGCCGCGTCGTACAAGCGCATTTACGAAGCCTTTCCGAAGGCTTATCGCGTCGGAGTCACCGCGACGCCTGTACGGCTGAACGGCGACGGACTCGGCGATGTGAACGACCGTCTGATCGTCGGGGTGTCGGCGAAGTGGCTGATTGAAAATCACTTCCTCGCGCCGTACGATTACTATGCGCCTTCTGTCGCTGATCTTACCGGACTGCACGTAAAGCAGGGCGAGTACGTCGCGTCCGAGATCGAATCGCGGCTGATGTCGTCGGCAATCTACGGCGATGTCATCGCGAACTGCAAGAAGCTCGCGAAGGATGAGAAAGCCATCTGCTACTGCGCGTCGATCAAGCACTCGAAAGCGGTCGCGGAAGCATTCTCAAGAGCCGGAATCCCCGCCGTTCATCTCGATGGCGAAACCCCGAAGCCGGAACGAAATAAAATCGTCACCGACTTCCGCGCCGGGAAAATCCGGGTGCTCTGCAATGTCGATCTGATCTCCGAGGGCTTTGATGTGCCCGACTGCGGGTGCGCGATACTTCTGCGACCGACGAAGTCGCTGACGCTCTACATTCAGCAGTCGATGCGCTGTATGCGCTATCTGCCGGACAAGCGGGCGGTAATCATCGACCATGTGGGCAACTACGCCCGCTTCGGAATGCCGGACGACGACCGCGAATGGACGCTCGAAAAGAAGGACCGTACAAAGAAGGTTCAGCGCGAGCAAAGCGACGTGAAGGTCGTCACCTGCCCCGAATGCTTCCGGGTGTTCGAACAGAATGACGAGCGGATGTGCCCCTGGTGCGGCGCGGTACTGCCGAAGAAGGTCCGCGAGATCGAGGAAAAGCAGGGCGAGCTTACGAAGATCGAGGGCTTTGTCCTGCGCTACACTCAGCCGTCGGACTGCAAGAGCTACAAGGAATTGCAGGACTACGGAAAACAGCATGGCTATAAGCCGGGCTGGGCTTGGCATCAAGCACGATCGCGGGGGCTGATACATGACCGAGCATGACATTCAGAACCTCATCCGCGCAAAGTGCGGCGACATCGCGATTCTCTTCCGCGCGAATGTCGGATGCTTTGAGACCAAAGACGGAAGATTTGTCAGCACCGGACTTCCGGTCGGTTTCCCTGACCTATTCGGAGTCAGGCTCTCGGACGGAAAAGCGGTGTTCATCGAAGTAAAGAAGCCGGGCGGGAAAATCCGTCCCGAGCAGACAAGGTTCATCGCCCGGATGCAGGGGTACGGCTTCATCGCCGGAATCGCTTATTCGGTCGGGGACGCGAGAAAAATAATTCTGGAGGATTAAATTAAAATGTTTGCGACAAATTTCAAGGAACTGAACGACACCATCCCCGCGGGGATTTACGAAGCCGCTATCTCGGGAGTCGAGGACGATGGAACGAAAATCGTCATCGGGCTTGAGATCAGGAAGGACATTCCGCAGGACTGCGCCGGAAGGACGCTTTCGCACTGGATGTACAAGCTCCGCGAGCCGAAGGAAATCGACCAGGCGGTCGGCGGCTACAGCTACAATCAGCTGATGCGGCTCGGCAAGGCGGCAAGACTCCCCGAGGGCAAGAGCTACGGCTCGCTCTCCGAGTACCTCGCCGACCTCGTCGGGAAGGCGGTTCAGGTCGAGCTTTGGTACGAGGAGTACAACGGTAAGAAGTATCTGAAGGTCAAGTACTGGAACGAGTCAAACGCTCCCGCGCTGACATACCGTCCCGCGCCGCGAGAAGCGCGCCAGGGACGCTTTCAGGTGAATGGCAGTACAAGTACTACCCCGGTACGGAACGCACCTCAGAACGCCGCTAACGCGCCTTCTGAACAGTATCACGATATTTCCGCGAACGAACTCCCGTGGGGTTAAACGATGTACGAGAAAATTCCAGAGGAGCTGAAAGCCCTTCCGAACTGGGTGACCTTCAAGCTCCTGCCGGACGAGAAGCGCGCAAAGCCCCGCAAAGTGCCGTTTGACGCGAAGACCGGAAGCCCGGCGAAATCGAACGACCCGTCGACCTGGTGCGATTTCCAGACCGCCGCGAGTGCCGAAGGGTACAGCGGCATCGGGTTCATGTTTTCTGAATCGCCCTACTTCGGCGTCGACATCGACGATGTGGCGGACGAGTTCCCGAAGTTCATGGAGGGCGAGCCATGTCTTCTGTCCGATTTCGTTGACACACTTCAGAGCTACACCGAGAAATCGACCTCGGGCAATGGCATCCACATTATCTGCCGCGGCACGCTCCCGCCGAACGGACGCCGGAAGGGCAATATCGAGATGTACGAGTCGGGCAGGTTCTTCGTGATGACCGGGCAGTCGGTGTCGCAGTACCCGGATATCGCCGACTGCACCGAGACTATAAAGACGCTGCATGAGCAGTATATCGGCGGGGGTCTGACTCCCGCCGAAGCTCCCCTGCCGACTCCGGCGAGCTATCCCGAGACGGTCGATGAGATACTGAAAGCGATCAGCCGATCGAAGTCGGCGGACGGCTTCATGCGGCTCTGGCATGGCGACACGTCGGGCTATACCTCGCATTCGGAAGCGGACATGGCTCTCTGCAATCACCTCGCGTTCTGGTGTCGGTGCGACGCCGACAAGATGGACGCGATGTTCAGGCAGTCGGGGCTGATGCGCGAGAAGTGGGACAGACAGCAGGCGGGAAGCACCTACGGCGTGCTGACGATCCAGAAGGCGATCGCCGAGTGTCCGAACGTCTATACGCCAAAGCCCGCCTACCGCGTGAATATCGGCTCTCAGAGCGTTCAGAACCCGCAGGATGAGCCCGAGCCGCGGATGTATTCCTTCGACGATATGGGCAACGCACAGCGGCTGTACGACTTCTTCGGCGGCTTCCTACGGTACAATTACGTCGACAAGCGATGGATGTACTACGACCGCCGCAAGTGGGTGTCAGACCGCGGCGGGGAGATTGAGAAAGCCGCCGAGCGTTCGATTCAGATGATGGACGCCGAGGCAAAGCTCTACAGCTCAGGCGACCCCGATAACGAGTCGGACGAGTTCAAGGCGTTCATGAAGTGGCGCAAGACCAGCCGCTCGAATAAGTCGAAAAAGGCAATGATCGCCGAGCTTCAGCACCGCGTCCCGATCCTGCCCGAGCAGACCGACAAGGACAAGTTTTATCTGAACGTGATGAACGGCTATCTCGACCTCGAGTCGGGCGAGCTTCATGAGCATGACCCCGAGCGGTATATGACAAAAATCGTCCCGGTCGAGTACGACCCCGGAAAGGACTGCCCGGTCTGGAAGGATTTTCTCCGAACCGTCTTCGCCGGGGACGAGGATCTGATAAGATACGTCAAAAAGGCGGTCGGCTACTCGCTGACCGGAGACACCTCGGAGCAGTGCGTGTTCTTCCTGTACGGCACTGGCTCGAACGGAAAGTCGACCTTCCTTTCGACCATAAGGCAGATATGCGGCGGCTACGCGGCGAACGTTCAGCCTGAGACGATCATGGTCAAGCAGTCGGCGGGTCAGGGCGCGAACAGCGATATTGCCCGGCTGAAATCGGCGAGATTCGTGACCAGCACCGAGCCGAACGAGGGGATGCGGCTGAACGAGGGGCTCATAAAGCAGCTCTCGGGCGAAGACCCCGTGACCGCCAGGAAGCTCTACGGCGACGAATTCGAGTTCCTGCCCGAGTTCAAGCTCTGGATGGGAACGAACCATAAGCCGATCATCCGCGGCACTGATACCGGAATCTGGCGGCGCGTGCATATGATTCCGTTCGAGGTCTGCATTCCGGACGACAAGAAGGACAAGCACCTGCCCGGGCGGCTTCGCGGAGAAAGTTCAGGGATTCTGAACTGGGCGGTCGAAGGGTATAAGCTCTACAAAAAGGAAGGCTTGAAAATGCCGTCGGCGGTCTATAAGGCTGTGGCTGAATACCGGCACGAGATGGACTCGATTTCGCAGTTCCTTGAGGAATGCACCGAGCCGGGCGGCGATGTTCCGGCGAACCTGCTGTACGCGGCATACAAGGACTGGGCGCGAAACGGCGAGCAGTACGTGCATACGAGTACGAAGTTCGGAAGGGAAATCGGAATGAAGTATCAGAAAATGAAGAGGGGCGGATACTTCTTTTATCTGAATCTTCATTTGTCGAATACCAATTAAAGGGACAATGGGGACGGTTGAGACCCCTTTATACCTTCGCGTGTACAAATAAAAAAAGAAAAATATATATAAGAAAGTATAAAACCATGTCCCAACCGTCCAACTGTCCCCGGAAAGGAAAAATATGGAATTCAAAGACACCGAAAAGCGAGCCTATTCGGGTGAATGGCTCGACTATGATAATATGACTCCTGTAGAGTTCAAATACTTTATCAGAATAGCGGAACTCGGTCGGGACGTCAGAGCCGGACGGAAGACGCCTGCCGAGGCGGCGGCTTTGCGCGGCGGCTACTTCGAGGAGTACGAGAAGACCCGCGAGAAGATGAGCTGGACTGACATCATCAAGCTGACCGAGTCCTGCCGGGTCTGCATCAACGGCGAAACGAACCCGGCATTTCTGGCGGCGGTAGCTTTGCGGGCGTTATGGCTGATTACCGGGGATTCGATGATTGAGAAGAAGATGAAAGAGATGGAGGAGCTGAAATGACGAACAGCGAATATTACGCCATGCTCGACAGGAATCACCTCTGCCACCGATGCCATAAGGAGAAGGCTTTTCCGGGACGAAAATTCTGCCCGGAGTGTCTTGAGAAAGATGCCACCAAGAGAGCTAAAAAATATGCACGGATGACTGCCGAGGATCGTAAGAAAGACGCTGACAGAATACGTGAAAGGTATCATCAGCACAAGGACGAGGGCATTTGCGTCAGGTGCAACAGACCCGCGACCTACGGTTTGTACTGCTACGAGCATTATATCCGTATGAAGCGATTGAGCCGACTTGCGGCGCAGAAACGTAAGCGCGAATCCCTTGACCGGGTAAGCGTCCGCGACTGGCGGATAGAGCATCGGCTATGCTTTAACTGCGGTGCGCCGATCGAAGATGGCAATCCGACGAAGGTCTGCAACGCCTGCCGCGTTCGCCTGGCGAACATTCAAAAAAGTCCGTGGAAGTATCAGGAATTCAGATTCGGGAGGAATGCATATGAGCCGACTTACCAAAGCGGACAAGCAGGCGCTCGCGCAGGCGGCGTCTGAGACAAACAAGATCGTCGCTTTAGCCGACGAGAAGGTCAAGAAGGACAGCTTCGACACCATGTGGGCGTTTCTGATGATGGGCGCGCAGAAATCGAACGTGTCGTTCCTCATCGAGTGCTGCGAACGACTGAAACGCTGCATGACGCAGAAGACCGCCGGGCAGCCGGAGTACGCGAAAGCGGGCGACGAGAGGTTCGAGACGAGTCTTGATCAGCTGATGAATTTCATCATCATTGAGACGATGTGTCTGTGGCTGTCGGGCGGGCTGGAAAAGCTAAAAGATATGGAGGATGAACAATGACAGATATAGAATACATCGCTTCGAAGCTGAGCCGGGAGGACATTCTCTGCCAGCTCGCCGAGGAAGCCGCCGAGCTGTCGCAGGCGGCGCTGAAATTGCGCAGAGTGATTACCGGGACAAATCCGACGCCGGTTTCGGAAAGTACAGCGACTGATGACTTGTTCGAAGAGCTAGCCGATGTCGCGGTCGCCAGGAAAGTGTATTTTGAGCTGATTTCCGATGAAATTGATGGCGGCATAAGAGGAGTTGAAGGCTATGTTGATGCTATCACGGACGCAAAACTCAGAAGATGGGTACAGCGGCTGAAGGAGAAGGAGGAACGGCAATGATAGACGAAGCAATCCGAAAGAAAATCGAAGCATACATTCCTTCGCCGCGAGACCCCGAGCTGAAGTTCAACGAATACTACGTCAATGACGCGGGCGGCAGGGTTCAGAAGGGGCGCGTGACCGACATCATCGGTTTAGCGGGCGACGAAAAGCCGCGATACATTCTCCGAAACAATCGCGGGCGGATCAAAGGTCCGTGGAGGTACGATTCGTTTCTGAAGACTGAAATGTACGACAACGCGGAGGACTGCAAGGCGCGCACGCATGGCGCGTGCGACTATTGGGAGCGGCTCAGGGAAATACAGGAGAAAGGGGAATCAGACGATGCTGAAAGCTGAAATCGAAACCGCGCTGACCGCTGAGGAACGATACATCCTGCTCCTGTTCCGCCGTCTGACACCGGAACAGCGGCAAGGCGTTCTGACGCTCGTGAGGACGCTTGCGAGCGACGAGAAAGGAGAAACCAATGCCTGAATACATCGACCGTCAAGAGCTTCTGAGAGCCATTGGCAAAGAAGGAGCTTACAGAGCCCGCAAATCAGAGACTGGTTTAGCGCGGGGGCTTATCCTCGCAATGCAGATCGCGAAGAAGGTTGAGCCCGCTGACGCAATTCCGGTCGTACGCTGTGCGCAGTGTAAATACTCCGAGCCGTATTCTGACTCGCAGAGCGCGCTGACCTGCCGGGAGTTCGGCTGTACCGTCCCGATGGATGGGTTCTGCCATGAGGGGAGGAGAAAGCAATGCCTGAACGATTAAGGCAAATCCTGCTCGACCTGCTACGCGCGACGCCGACCGACGCCGTGCCGGTCGTGCGATGCAAGGACTGCAAATTCGCGGCTCATCGCGCGGCGAGCGTCTATCCGGTCGTTGAGTGCATGAGACCGGACGTCGGATATGGGGCGGTAAGAGGATTCGAGGACTATTGTAGCTATGGGGAGAGAGGAGAGGACGAATGACCCGGCGCGAGCTCTCACAGCTGTACTACCTCCGCCGCGAAATCAACTCCGACCGCGAGCGTCTCGCGAAGCTCGAAGCCGCCGCGACTTCAACGTCGCCTTCGAACGGCGGGGGCGGAGGTTCAGGCACACCGACCGATCGGACGTCGCTCGCGGTCGAGATCGCGAGTTTGAAATCGCTGATCTACGACAAAATCTGCCGCGAGGAAAAGGAGCTTCTGCGGCTGATGAACTATATCTCCGGCGTTGAGGACAGTCTGACCCGGCAGATTCTGACGGCTCGGTTCGTCGACAACATGAGCTGGACGGCGGTCGCGATCAGAGTCGGCGGAGGAAATACCGCGACGACCGTCAGACAGCGTTGCAACAGATTTTTGCGCCAGAACTGAAACTTGTCACAAATGTCACATCATCTGTGGTATAATGGTATCATCGGGAGACTGCAAATAAGCGGTCTCTCGATTTACTATGCGCGTACACTCCTTCGCGGCATAGAAACAGGGTAAAGGGTAAAAACGTGTCATTATACGCAGTGGCGGGGGCGGACACGACTCGCTTCGCTCGAAGTAAAAAGTAAGAGTGAAGAGTGAAGAAGTAAATTTACAAGAAAGGCGGGTGAAACCGGATGACGAACAAACAGAAACGCTTTTGCGAGGAATATCTCGTGGATCTGAACGCGACGCAAGCCGCTTTGCGCACGGGCTACTCTGAAAAGACAGCCGCGAGCATTGCGAGTGAAAACCTACAGAAACCTGAAATCTTAGGCTATATCGCGAAACTCCGCGCCGAACAGTCGGCTCGAACCGGAATCACCGCCGATAAAGTTCTCGAAGAGCTTTCGAAGGTGGCGTTCTTCCCCACGGAGGAATGCGAGCTCAAAGCGTCGGATAAGCTCCGCGCTCTGGAGCTGATCGGAAAGCACATCGGAATGTTCAAGTCCGATGACGCCGCCGACACGCCCGCGCTCGAGAAGCTCGACAAGATTCTCGCCGAGGTGAAATCAGATGCTGACCGCGAAACAAAAGCAGTACATCGCCGAGGCAAATAAGCGCTGGAATTTCAAGTCCGGCGCGGTGCGTTCCGGCAAGTCCTATGTGGACGTCACCACGGTTATTCCGATGCGGATACGCGAACGGATCGGCAAGGACGGCTTATGTTTCATCGTCGGCGTCTCAAAGGAGACAATCGAGCGAAACGTTTTACAGCCGATGCGCGAACGCTACACTTCGGCGGTTGTCGGGACGATAAACTCGCGGAACATCGCCCGGGTGTGCGGCGAGGACGTCTACTGCCTCGGCGCGGAAAAGGTCTCGCAAGTGGCGAAGATTCAGGGAGCGAGCGCGAAATACGTCTACGGCGACGAGGTTGCGAAGTGGCATGAGGACGTCTTCAATATGCTCAAAAGCCGTCTCGACAAGCCGTATTCGTGCTTCGACGGTTCGCTGAACCCCGAGCATCCGACACACTGGCTGAAAAAGTTCCTTGACTCAGACGCTGATATTTACTGTCAGCAGTACACAATTTTTGACAACACGTTCCTCTCGCCGGAGTTCGTCCGGAATCTCTGCAAGGAATACGAGGGGACGATTTATTACGACCGGCTGATACTCGGCAAATGGGTCAGAGCTGAGGGGGCGATTTACAGACGCTTCGCCGACGATCCGGCGAAGTTCCTGACCGACTCGATCCCGATGCAGAAAGACATTTCCGAAATCGTCATCGGCGTCGACTTCGGCGGCACAAAGTCCGGACACGCTTTCGTCGCGACCGCGAAGATTCACGGCTACGAGAAGCTGATCGCGCTCGCGTCTGAGCGGCATTTCGGCGAGTACGAGCCGAAGGACATTGACTCGCTCGCGGTAAAGTTCGCGAACAAAGTCGCCGCGAAGTACGGCGCGATCGATTATATCTACTGGGACAACGCCGAGTCGGTTCTCGGTCGCGGACTCAAGCACGCGTTCGACCGCGAAATGCCGTCGGTTGTTGTTCGTCCAGCTATCAAGGCGCGCGTCAACGACCGCATAGCCGCCACACAGCGTCTTATGGGCGCGGGAAGGTTTCTGTATACCCCCGACTGTGAGACGCTCAGAACGGCACTCTGTGAAGCTGTGTGGGACTCTGACGCGAAGGGCGACGAAAGACTCGACGACGGCTCATCCGATATCGACTCGCTCGACGCTTTCGAATACACCTTCGAACGCGACATGAAGCGCTTCATAAATTACGAGGTTTAAGATGGGATTCATTTCATTCATGAAAGGACTGATAAGGCAATTGTTCTCGCCTGACGAATTAAAAACTGTACTCGGAGTCAAGCCCGTCATGACGCTTGAATCCACTGAAAAATTAAAGCTCTGGTCGGATATGTACGCCGGAAACGCTCCCTGGCTTTCCGACGCGGTGAAGAGCCTGCGGTCGGAGCAGGGAATCGTCCGCGAGTTTTCGAACATCTCGGTCGGCGAGATGACCGCTTCGGTTTCGGACGTGAATCTGGACGCGGCTTTGCAGGCGGCGTTACGAAACTTCAACGTCAGCTTCCAGTCGGGACTTGCTACCGGTGCGCTGGTCATCAAGCCTATGCCTGATCTCACGGTACAGTTCCTGCCGCAGACGGCGTTTGTGCCGCTTTCCTACGACATCCGCGGGCGGCTGATTGACGTCGTGTTCCCCGAGGTCGTGCAGGACGGCGAACGGTATCTGACGCGCCTTGAATGGCATCGGCTCGACGAGACCGGGCTGACGATCACGAACCGTGCTTTTGTAAGCTATTCCAAAAACAATCTCGGGAGCGAGACCGAATTGTCGGTTCTCGACAAATGGGCGGCGTTATCGCCCGAGACGCGCTATCCCGGCATGACTCGCCCGATCTTCGGCTATTACCGGAATCCGATCGACTCGCCGGACAACACCGGAATTTCGATTTTCGACCCGGCGATAGATTTAATTAAAATCGCCGACACGCAGTTCGGACGGCTTGAATGGGAATTTGAATCCGGCGAGCGTGCGATTCACGCCGACCCGGCGGCGTTCAAGCACGATGAGAACGGCAAGAAGAGCCTGCCGAAGCTGAACAAACGTCTCTACCGCGCGATTGACATTGAAGCGGGCGAAGGCAAGAGCTTCTTCAGTGAGTTCTCGCCGGAGTTCCGCGAGCAGTCGATTATTGCCGGGCTTGAAGAGTTCAAACGTTCAATCGAGTTCGCTGTCGGGCTGTCCTACGGCGATCTCTCGAATCCTCAGACGGTCGAAAAGACCGCGACCGAAATCCTCGCCGCGAAGAAGCGCAAGTACAACACGGTCAACGCGATTCAGCAGAATCTGCGCGACTGTCTCGACGATCTCGTCTACGCGCTGGCGTTCTGGTCGGCGAAAACAATGTCGGGCTATGAATTCGTCTGCGACTTCAAGGACTCGATTCTGACCGACGAGGAAACCGAGCGTCAGCAGGATCGTCAGGATGTTTCGATGGGCGTCATGCGGCTTGAGGAATACCGCGCGAAATGGTACGGCGAGAGCATCGACGAAGCCGCCAAGAACCTCCCTGCGCCGACTGAGGTCGTATTGTAATGCTTACCGGGGATGAGATTGAGAGCCTGCCGATCGGGCTTGAAAAGCTCTTCCGGGGGCTTGAAAAGCGCGTTATGCGCGACATAATCCGGCGGCTTAAGGCGGCGGGCGAAATCACCCGCTCCGCCGACTGGCAGATATATCGTTCTGCTGAACTCGGCAAGACGATCGACGAGATAAAGAAAGAGATCGCGGAAACGCTCGACGGCGGCGACGAGGAGGTCAATAAGCTCTTCGACGAAGCTGCCAAGACGAGCTGGGCAAGGGACAAAAAGCTATACAAATCGGTCGGTCAGACTCCGGTCGCCTACAAGGACAACGAGACGCTCAAGCAGCTCGTCGCGGCGGTCAAGGCTCAGACCTCGGACGAACTCCGGAACATCACCGGAACTCTCGGAGTCGCGACGGCGAACAAGGGCAGGATCAAGACGGTCAGCCTGACCGAGTACTTCACCGACACGCTTGACAACGCCGCGCTTGACATCTCGTCGGGCGCGTTCGACTACAACGCGGTTCTGAAACGCACGGTCACAGAGCTTGTCAACTCAGGGATACGGACGATAAACTACGACTCGGTGTCAAAGCGTCCGACGACGGCGAGAGTCGACGTAGCGGCGCGCAGAGCGGTCATGACGGGCGTCAATCAGCTCACCGCGAAGATCAGCGAAGACAACGCGAAAACGCTCGGGACGGATATGTACGAGGTTTCGGCGCATTCCTGCTGTCGACCAGAGCACGTTGAGTGGCAGGGCGGTTGGTACACAATGGCGCAGCTGAAATCGGTCTGCGGCTACGGCAAAGTCGACGGGCTGAAAGGCGCGAACTGCGGACATGACTTCGACGCGGTGATTCCGGGCGTTTCCGAGCCGTCATATACGCCGGAGGAGCTTCAGAAAATGCGCGCCGAGGAGTCAAAGAAGCACGAGTACAACGGCAAGGAATACACGAAATACGAGGCGTCACAGCGTCAGCGGCGGCTTGAACGGACGATAGCGGCAAGGCGTCACGCGGTCGACCTGCTCGAAGAGGGCGGCGCGGACGAGCAGACGATTCAGACGGCGAGAGCGTCGTTTCAGGCGGTTTCGCAGGAGTACACGCGTTTCTCGAAGGCGATGGGGCTTCCGCAGCAGCGTGAGCGCGTCGGTCTGGCTCTCGCCGGGATAAAATACGACGAGAATCCCGCGCCGAAGCCGATGAAGACGGATACACAAACTGTGGAAATTTCCGCGAAAGGTATTGACAAACCCGAAAATAGCGTGTATAATAGTAATGACGAACAGTTATATCGCCCGGTCACCCGCGGCGCGTCGGCGGAGTTCAATATCCGCTCAGATCAGAAGATCGCGGTAAAGCGCGTCGACAGCTATACCGATGAGGTCTACATATCCGACAGGGCGGAGATCAAGCCGAAGGCGTTGCATGAGATCAAGCAGACGACCGACGCCGCGCGCGACGAGTGGGGCATCGAGTCAAAGCCGAAGATCATCATTGTTGACGCCGATGAAATGCCGAATGTCTTTGGAAAGTATGATCCGGTCGGCAATGCGGTATATTATATATCAAATGTCGACGAAGACGATATTGCTGAAATCGCAGGTGGGCAAGGCTCTGTTGAGTACCACGAAATGTGGCATATGCGGCAGGCGGAAGACTTTAAGGCTCGTGGTTGGAAAATAACAACAGAGAATCGCGGAGAATACATCAAAGCTCTTTGCCAAAAGTGCAAGAAGAACATTGAACGCTTCGGGATCACTTATGATGACGTCGGCAATATAAGCGAATATGCAAAACAGCAGTATGAGCGCGAACGATATGACGAAGTAGAAGCAGAATATTACACCATGAAAAGGAGGCAGAAACGGTAATGAAAATACGTTGTTATCCGGAAGAAATCCAGAAGGCAATGGACATTTGCGAACCATATCTTGAAGCCCACAACGGCAGTATTGAAGGCGCACCGAAAGAGGTCGTTGAAGCCTTCGAGAAAACGAAGAAATGGGCATGGGAGCAGTGGCAGTAAAACCGAATAATCAAGCACGGTGCAGCGTATCGTGCTTTTTTCGTGAAAGGAGAACATCATGGACGAGCAAAACGAAAGCAAAATAACACGCAACGATTTCAACAGTCTGCTCTACGAGGTCATCGCCGATGAGATTATCAGGCTGAGAAAGGCAAGAAGCCGCAAAGAGCGCGATAACATCAGAGAGTTTCTGTTGAAAGCATATCGCGCGTATTAACGCTGAAACTTAACACTGACTCAGCATTAACTTGCGTTAAACTTAAGTTTATCCGCAAGTTATAAGCAAGTTGCCAGCAAGTTACAACTCAATAACTACAGCACTACGGATTTCCCGCAGTGCTGTTTTTATATCATTTCCCACGCCGGAGGGCATCCGGCTAACTTTCAGCCGCGGTCGGAGCGGGGTATAAGCTACGAAGAAAGGAAGCACGCACATGAAAAACATCGAAACGATTCTCTCGGAACTCGGCATTCAGATTCCGGCGGACAAGAAGGACGCCTTCACAGCGCAGTTCGGCGAGAACTACAAGACCGCCGAGGAGACGAACCGTCTCAGAACGGCTCGCGACGAATTCAAGTCACAGCTCGACGGCGCGAAGGAAAAATTAAAGTCCTTCGAGGGCGTCGACGTCTCAGACCTCAAGAACCAGATCGCGAAGCTGAACGGCGACCTCACCGCGAAGGACAACGAGTACAAAGCGAAGCTCGCCGACATGGAATTCTCGGCGGTGCTTGACAGCGCGATCTCGTCGTCCGGCGCGAAGAACGCCAAGGCGGTAAAGGCTCTGCTCGACGTCGACAAGCTCAGAGCGTCGACCAACCGCGACGCCGACATAAAGTCCGCGCTCGAAGCCTGCAAGACCGACAACGACTATCTCTTCACGTCGGACGAACCCGTGAAGAATCCGGTCGCTCCGACTGGATCGCCGAACAACGCCGACCCGCTCGCCGCAGTACGTGCCGCGATGGGTCTCGAACCGAAAAAGTAACAGAAAGGATTAAAAAATATGGCAAACGATATTACCCTCTTTAAGAAATACGTCCCCCTCCTCGACGAGGTCTATAAGCTCTCGTCTCTCACCGCCGATCTCGACGGCGCGCCCGAGCTCGCTCGCCAGGGCAACAATGTCAACGAGCTGATCATCCCTAAGATCAGCATGGACGGACTCGCGAACTACTCGCGCAACGGCGGCTATGTCGACGGCGACGTCACTCTGACCAACGAGACGGTCAAGTGCAACTTCGACCGTGGCAGAAAGTTCGCTGTGGACACCCTCGACAACGCCGAGACCGCCGGAATCGCTTTCGGCTCGCTCGCTTCCGAGTTCATCCGGACGAAGGTTGTTCCCGAGCTTGACGCGTTCAGATTCGCGACCTACGCGTCGATTTCCGGCATCGGCACGGTTGACGCGGCGGCTCTCTCGACTGGCGCGAACGTCATCACCGCGCTTCGTGCGGCGGTGAACGCGATGGACGAAGCGGAAGTCCCCTCCACCGAGCGTTATCTTTACATCACGCCGACCCTCCTCGGACTCGTCAAGGATCTCGACACCACCAAATCAAAGGAAGTTCTCGACGGCTTTGCGAAGGTCGTCAAGGTTCCGCAGTCGCGCTTCTACACCTCGATCAAACAGCTCTCCGGTAAGGTCGAACCCGTTTCCGGCGGCAGCACCACCGACGACCAGACCGCCGGCGGCTACAAGAAGGCTGACAGCGCGAAGAACATCAACTTCATGATCATTCATAAGCCCGCCGTGATTCAGTACCAGAAGCACGTCGCGCCGAAGGTCATCACCCCCGAGCAGAACCAGCACGCTGACGCGTGGGAGTTCGGCTACCGCACTGTCGGTATCGCTGAAGCCTACGAGAACAAGGTCGCCGGAATCTACCTCCACAAAGCGGCGTCGTAATGGACTACACGTACTACCTGAACGAATACCTCGCCGGGAAGTCCCCGCTTATCCCGGCTGAGGATTTCGGGCTTTATTACCGGTCAGCCGGAAAGCGATTAGCGCGATACATCGGCGAAGTCCCCGACGCGGACGACGCGAAGCTCTGCCAGTGCGAGCTGGCGGAGCTTATTTATTCGGACGCGCAGACCGGGCGGGCGGTCACGTCCGAGCATACGGGTGATCTCTCGGTGACGTACGAGTCGGCGGAGGCGCGCGCGAAGTCGCTCGCGTCGGCGGTCAGGGAATGCGTTTACCGATGGTTCGCCGACTCGGGGCTTCTTTACCGGGGGTGCTGATATGCTGACGAATTCGAGCTGTACGGTCTACCGCGAGAAGACATTCGAGCGCGTTTTCATCCCGGCTTGCTTCTGGAAGGACTCGCGCGGGAAGGCTCTTGTCAAGGGCGGAATGAGCGAAGACGCGGCGGTTACTGTTTACATCCCCGAAACCTACGCCGAGCTCGCGCCGAAGCCGCGTGACATTATCGTCCGCGGGAACTGCTCGTTCACCTTCGACACGACGAGCGAGAAGGCAGTTTCTGACGGCGTGAAGACTCTCAGAGCGTCTGACGACCCGGTGACGGTAAGGACGGTCGAGGACAAGCTCTACGGCGCGTTCTGCCGCCACGTGAAGGTGGTGGCGTTATGAATCAGCCGAAGGATCATGTCGATGGCGGGTTCAAATTTCTCTGGAATCCGGTCTTCGCGAAGGCGGCGAACGAGAATCTGAGAAAAGCGCAGGAATTTGTCGATTCCGAGTGCATCATTCAGATGAAGCGTTATACGCCTGCCAAAACCGGATTTCTTTCAAAGGACGCGCCCAAGCTCGGCACGAAGATCGGTTCGGGGCTGATCGTCTACAACGCGCCCTACGCGCGCTACCAGTACTACGGCGAGGTTTACGGTCCGAATATCCCGATCTATAAAGACGGCGAAATCATGGGCTGGCGTTCCCCGCCGAAGAAATCCCCGACCGGACGCGAGCTTGAATACTCGACCGCGAAGCACCCCGACGCGCAGAAGCTATGGTTCGAGAAGATGAAGGAAGTCAAGGGCGAAGCGATCAGGCGCGAGGCTGAGAAAATCGCCGGAGGTGGATAATGAACATCATTGAAGCGGTTCGGAAGCTCCTTTCGGAGTTCCCGAAAATAAACGAGATTTCCGGGACGGTTCACATCGACTTCGCCGACTCCGAGCCGGACAGCTATTCGCTTTCGTCGGTCGGCGACAAGCTTTTACGCGAGGACATTCTCGGGAATCCGATAAGACAGCACACATTCTATTTTTACAGCGTCTGGCAGTCGTTCAATGACTTCGACAGGCTGAACAATTCCGGCGCGCTTCTGGAGCTGACAGACTGGCTCGCAAGGCATGGGCGCGGGCTTGAAATCACCGCCGAAATCGACGGAAAAGAGTATCCCGGCGAGGTGAACAAGATCACCGCGGCGAACGGAATGCTCTTCGAGATTCCGCCCGAGCTGAACGGCGGAGTAAGGTATCAGCTCCAGATCATCGCCGAGTACAAAATCAATACGGAGGATTAAAAATGCCAAAGATCGAAAGAAAATATCTCGCTCACTACCTGAACGCGACGCCGGGCGGAGAGTCGGCGACCTATGAAAGACTCGGCTCTGACCTTGAAGAGTTCAACGTCGAACTCGGCGCGGAGGTCGAGACCAAAAAGAACATCCTCGGCGAGACGTCGGTAAACCTCAGTTCGTATGAGGCGTCGGCTTCCGTCGAGCCCTTCTACGCTGATAAGGCGTCGAAAATCGCGACTTTCCTTCAGGACATCATCGACAACCGGAAGGTTCTCGACGACGCGAAAACCGACTATGTGGAGGTTCACACATGGGAGGAAGCGACTTCGGGCAAGTATACGGCTTACAAGGAGTCGGCGGTCGTCGAGGTGGCATCCTACGGCGGCGACTACAACGGCTATCAGATTCCGTTCAACCTGCATTTCTGCGGCGACCGCGTGAAAGGCAAGTTTGACCCGTCGACCAAGACCTTCACCGCCGACGCTTCGTGAGGTGACACATGAACAGTCTGAACTTTGATTCCGGTATAAAGGAATACGCGATAAATGACGACCCGAACCGAGTCATCCGCGTGAATCCGTCGGATTTCGGCATCGTCGCTCGGGCACAGAAGGCGAAGGAGGCTCTCGAAAAGCTTCACATCGACCCCGGCGAGGAGCATCTGAGCGAGGCTCTCGACGCTATGGACAAGGCGGTCAGAGAGCAGATCGACGCGATATTCGGCGAAGGGACTTCACAGACCGCTTTCGGCGACGGCAACTGTACGTCGCTCGCGAACGGAAACCCGATCTTCCTAAACTTCCTGAACGCGATTATCCCCGAGGTCGAGAGAGTCGTTGAGGAAGAGAAAAAGAAGTCTGACGCGAAGATACAGAAGTACACTTCGCGCGTGAAATGATCGGGCTTCCGGAGACTCTGACGGTGGCGGGTCGGGAATATCCGATCCGCGCCGATTTCCGCGACATTATAAACATCCTGACGGCGTTCAACGATCCCGATCTGAGCGAGTACGAGAAGGCTTGCGTCTGCCTTGAATGCCTTTACAAGAGCGTCCCTGACGACGCCGAGGAGGCACTAAAACGGGCGGCGTGGTTCATCGACGGCGGCGAGTCGATCGGCGAATCTAAGCTCCGGCTCATGGACTGGGAGCAGGACGAGAAGATGATCATCGCGTCGGTCAACCGTGTCGCGGGGTGTGAAATCCGTGCGGCTGAGTTTCTGCACTGGTGGACGTTTCTCGGGTATTTCTACGAGATCGGCGAGGGGCGGTTTTCGATGATCGTCGGACTCCGCGCGAAACTGGCGAAGGGAAAACAGCTCACGAAGGACGAGCGCGAGTTCGTCCGGGACAATCAGGACGTCGTGAAGCTGAAAACCCGGCTTTCGGCAGAGGAGGAAAAAGAGCTTGAACGGCTCAGGAAGATTTTCAACTGAAAGGAGGCGATGGAATGGTTGACGGGTCATTAAAATTCGATACCAAAGTCGATTCGAAGGGCTTTGATAAAGGCATAAAGACAATCAACGCGTCGGTCGCGTCGTTCGCCGACAAGCTCGGCGGGCTGAAAACCAAGGTAGCGGCGGCGTTCTCGATAACCGCGCTCGTCGCGTTCACGAAAAAAGCCACCGAGACCGCCGCGTCGGTCAACACCGCGAATTCGGCGATGAGTCAGACCTTCGGCGCGCTCGAATCGGCGGCTACCGCGGCTATCAACCGCGTCGCGGACGAAAGCGGCATTCTCGACACGCGCCTTCGTTCGACCGCGACCGGAATCTACGCCTTCGCGAAGACTTCCGGAATGGATTCGGCAACGGCTCTCGGAATGATGGAGGAAGCACTACAAGTCGCGGCGGACAGTGCGGCGTATTATGACCGCTCGCTCGAAGACACGTCAGAGACGCTGAAATCGTTCCTGAAAGGCAACTACGCGAACGACGCCGCGCTCGGTCTTTCCGCGACCGAGTACACGCGAAACGCCGCGGCGATGAAGCTCTACGGCAAGTCGTTCCAGAACCTCACAGAGGCGCAGAAGCAGTTAACGCTTCTCCAGATGGTCAAGGACGCGAACGATCTCTCCGGCGCGACCGGACAGGCGGCGCGTGAGGCTGACGGCTGGGAGAACGTCATCGGCAATCTCAAAGAAGCATGGAAGCAGCTTATCGCGGTCATCGGTCAGCCGACGCTGATGCTCGCTGTTCCGGTCATTCAGTCGATGACGGCGGCACTCCAGAGACTCACCGAATACGCCAACGCCGCCTGGCAGGCGCTTTCGAAGGTCTTCGGCTGGGAGCAGGTCGACGCGATTTCAGCCGCGACCGACTCCGAAAAGGAGCTGACGAAGGCGGTTGAAGCCACCACAGAGGCGCAGGAAGGCGCTCTGGCGGGGTTTGATGAGATTCAGATACTGGCGGACAAGTCGGCGGACAACTCGTCAGCAGAAGCGGCTGTTGAGGCTGTCGAGGCTCTCGCGGGCACTGACTCAGCGTCGGGGACTGGCGGGTCTCTGACTCCGACTATCGACACGTCGAAGCTCGAAGCGGGTATTGCCTGGATAAAGTCATCATTTGAGTCGCTCGCGTCCTGGTTCGACTCGACGATAAAGCCGATTTTCTCCGGCATGTTCTCCGACATGGCAACGGCGACCGAGCCTGTACGCACATGGTTCGAGACCGATTTCCCGGGCTTTGCCGAGACGGCGAGGTCAACGTTCACATCGGTCTTCTCCGGCGCGGTTGAGACTGTCAGCATGGTTCTGTCTGACCTGTGGGATATACTGATGTCGCTCGCGTCGACCTTCTCGACGGCGATATTCCCGACGCTCGCCGGATACGGTGAGGAGCTCATGAAGACCTTTTCGGTCGTCTTTGACACGCTGAAGGGTCTTTTCGACCGGGTCTGGCAGGAAGGCATTTCACCGTTCCTGACGCAGCTCGCCGGGAGATGGGACGACATATGGCAGTCGGTAAAAGCGGCATGGGACAAGCACGGACAGCCGATATTCGAGGGCATCCGGACGGCGGTTCAGAAGGTCGGCGACTTCCTCGTCAAGACCTGGGAGACGCTTATAAAGCCGGTCTGGGATCACTTCATGCAGGTCGCCGATCAGCTCTGGCAGGAGCATTTAAAGCCGCTCTGGGACAAGATACTCGACTTCATCGGCAACCTCGTCGAGAACGCGCTGATAATCTTCAATGAGGTCATCATGCCGATCGTCAGCAAGATCGCCGATTATCTCTATCCGGTCATCGTGACGGTCATGAACTCCATCATAGACGTCATAGGCACGGTATATGAAGTCGTTTCGAATATCGTCAGCTCGATAATTGACATCGCCGACGGACTCGTGAAGTTCATCACCGGAGCATTCACAGGTGACATGGAAAAAGCTTTTGAAGGGCTTAACCAGATGTTCAAGGGGCTTGTCAACGGCATAATCTCATTGCTCGAGGGCTTCTGCAATCTCGGCGTGAGCGCGCTGAACAGTCTTCTGAAGATCATGGCGTCGGTCGTCAACGCGATTGTCGACGCCATCAACAGCATTTCGATAAGCGTTCCTGAGTGGGTTCCGTTCTGGGGCGGCAAGAGCATCGGATTCAATCTCGACCGCGTTTCGCCGAAGCTCTTTGAAGAGGTGAAAATCCCCCGTCTCGCCACAGGCGCGGTCATTCCGCCGAACAAGGAATTCTTAGCCGTCCTCGGCGACCAGAAAGAGGGCACGAACATCGAAGCGCCGCTTGAAACCATCAAGCAGGCGTTCCGCGAAGCTCTCGCGGAGTCGGGCGGCTCGGCGCGTCAGATGACCGTCGTTCTGCAAGTCGGTCGGCGTGAGCTCGGGCGGACTATCGTCGAGCTCGGACGTGAGGAGGAACAGCGCGTCGGAATGAGGATACGCACATGAACTATTTTGAAATCGAAGGCAAGGCATACGACGCGAACATCGTCGAGTTTTCCGAAAACTTCAACATTCTCTACACATCGAACACGAAGCGCACGCTCGCGAACGGTCACATGTTCTTAGACCCTATCGGCACGTTCATCGGTCACTCGATAACCTTCGCGCCGATGAATGACAGAACGGCGTTTGACGCGCTCTGGGACTTCTTCAAAGTCCCGCGGCGGAAGGGCTTCCACGTGAAGCTCGCCGACAATCAGGGAGTCATAGAATACGACGCCTACACGTCGAACGGCGCGCGCAAGGGTTCGCGGATAATAAACGGCGTCGTCTACTGGGAGACATTCGAGGTGAACATAATCCCGATCGACGCGCAGGTGACGCCATGATTAAAATTATCTACAAGGACATCGCGGTCGGCTCAAAGACGGCATTCACACCGAACGCGAGCGAGGCGGCGAGCGTTTCAAAGCCCGCCGACCTGAATCACGACTACGATTTCGAGAGCTTCGGAACGTGCGAGCTGAACCAGTTCCTGCTTGACGGCGGACAGAGCGTCCTTCCCGACGACCTGACGAATGTCCCCCTCGGACTGTGGTCGAATCAGCTCTCGGGTAACGACGGCGCGTTCGCTACGCCGATTACGCTCACGCTGACCGCGTCGGGGCTCTACTCGTCGCAGGGAATCACGCTGACATTTGACCCTGACGTCGGGGTCTTCGCGACGGCGGTCAATATCAAGTGGTATAACGGAACGACGCTTCTTTACGACGTCGATTTCACGCCCGACTCGGCGAACTATTTCTGCTCGAAGAAGGTCGACAACTACAACAAAGTCGTTCTGACCTTCACGGCGTTAAGCTTCCCGCACTGCCGACTCAAGCTCCGCGCGCTCGACCACGGAATCATCCGCACCTTCGCCGGGCGGACTCTGACCGACGTCTCGGTCATTCAGGAATGCTCCCCGGTCAGCGACGAGATCGCGATCGACACGATGGACTTCACACTGATCGGCGACGAGGACGTCGATTACGTCTTCAAGTCGAAGCAACCGCTGACGCTTTACACCGACGACGACCTGCTCGGAGTATTCTTCGTGAAGAGCTATGAGCGGACGGCGGAACGCATTTACTCGGTCGCTTCTGAGGACTATATGGGGCTTTTAGAGAGCGTTATTTTCTCAGGCGGCATTTATGTGTCGGCGAACGCTAACGAGCTTCTGGCGGCGATTTTCACGTCGGCGAACGTACCCTATGACATCTCGGGAATTGACGGAAAAACGGTCACGGGATGGCTGCCGGTCTGCACCAGCCGAGAGGCAGTGCGGCAGATATGCTTCGCTGTCGGCGCGGCAGTATCCACGGCAAGAAGCGACAAGGTGCGTGTTTTCGTGCCATCCGACGAGATCGTGCGGAAATATACGCTCGCGGATACGATGCAGGGTCAGACCCTGACCGACCGCGACACGAAGCTCACCGAGCTCCGGCTGACGCTCCACAGCTACGCACAGACATCCGAGACGGTCGAGCTCTACAAAGCCGCCGATTCCGGCACAGGCTCGAATATCTACGTCGATTTCTCCGAACCGATGTACGGACTGACGATCACAAGCGGCTCGATAACCTCGTCGGGCGCGAACTTCGCGGTCATCACGGCGAACAGCGGATGTGTGCTCAGCGGCAAGCGATACCGCGATCTGACGTCGGTTATTTCGAAGACGAACCCGCTGACAAACGTCGGCGACCCGGCGAACGTCGTCGAGGTCAAAGACATGACATTAGTCGGCGCGGCGAACGGTCAGACACTGCTGTCAGGTCTGTGGGAGTACTACGTTAAGTGCGGCACGATCACATCGGAGCTTGTCATGAACGGCGAGCGCCCCGGCGATATGGTGACGCTGACGACCGAGTACTCGGGCGAGATCGACGCGCGGATTGAGTCGGAGCGGTACAATCTTTACGGCGGCGCGATCGTCGCGGAGGTGACGGCACGATGAATTTAATTTACGACAGAACAGCGGAAGACGTTCAGACGGCGCGAAAGCAGCGCGGAACGGTGACGACGCCGCTCAAGGGATGCTATAACGCGACTGACATGAATCGCGTCGAAGCGGCGGTAAAAGCTATCGCGGCGGAGCTGAATTCGGCGGGGTACGGGGTAGAAATCACGTCGCGGACTTTCGCGGAATCCGACATTATACGCCGTGCTCAATGGGCGCAGTACCTCTCCAACGTCCAGGCTCTCCGCGACGCCATCTCCGTCCGTGCCACAACGCCGGAACTGCCCGCGGCGGACGCGAAACTCGACTATGTCGGCGCGAACAACATCGAGAAGATTCTCGCTGACCTCGACGAGCTTCTCAGCTGGATGATGCACAGCCGGAAATACTGCGGCACATTCAGTGCCGGGCAGACAATATTACCACGAAAGGGATGATTTAATGGCGGTTTATCAAGCCCCCGACATAAAAGACCGGATCGCGGTCGGGGATGACATGTACACGATCGAGCCACAGCCGGACGGACGTGATCAGCTGACGCCCGACCCGGATGAGGTGACCGAGGCGGGCACGCCGATCAATAAGGCGCTTTTACAGCCGATGGCGGACGCGATACAGAGAATGGATGCGGCGCTCGTGCCGTACACGCTTTACTGGTGGAGACGGCGGGCTGTCGGCGGATACTACAGCGAGTCGCGCGCCATAACCTCTGATGGCTACTCGGCATCGACATTCAGCTACTCTTACAGCTACTTATGCTTTATATTTTACTCCCGCGCGTCCGGCGAGGACGGCGAAACGACATACGCGACGATACAATACGCAAGCTCGGTGACCTGTTCCGCGTCCGGCGTTGCGCTGAAGAATCCGTCGACATACAGCGTCAGCGAGGATGATACTGTCAGCACATTGCAGGCGAAGTTCGCGGGCAGGTATGTAAAGGGCTTGATGCCCAACACGACGAAGGTTTACTATATTCCTGACAAGTCATATGTCGTCAGCGAGAACTGGGAATCGGCACAAAGCGGAACTTACCGCCGGATGACCGGATACCTTTCATCAGACGACCCGGGCAGAAACACAACCGATGTGTATGAAGTCAGCAGCGTCTACAATGAGACGATAGGCGTGTGGACTCTGGTGTCATCCGACGCGTCCGACACATATCCGCACAGCGGCGTCGAAAGCGGCATGGAGTATGAGTACTTCGGTATGATAAAGGACGCCGCGCTCGACGCGCTGAATGTGCCGTCAATGAGCGTGATCAATTTCACGAGCGCGAATTTCAGCAATGATGTGTACAATGTTACCATTCCGTACGACAATTTTGCGTTCGCAATATACAACACCGAGTCGGATTACAACTTAGCGCTGTTTGGAATCGCAAGCAAATCGAGCTTAAAAATACTTGGAATCAGCACCGGCGCGCAGAATGAAAATGGCAGATATAACTACTTCAGCAAGACAGATATTGTCGCAAGACAGTTTTTGTCCGGCGTTTCTTTCGACGGCTACGGCATTGGCGCTACAGAAGCCGTAAAAGTGACATCAAACGGACTTGCGATCAACCGCACCAATCTGGGATATAACGCCGGGGCGCTCGGCTATATGAAAGTGTGATGATATGACCTATGAACTTTGGGACAAGCAGTCCCCTATTTACGACATCACCGCCGAGCAGGCGATGATAAACAATCCGCTGTACGGCACGGAAGACAGCTACCTCTTCTTCCGCGACGACGGCAGCATCTACGACATACTGCCGATCTCGGAAATCCGGGCGAAGGTCGACAGCGACGGAAAGACCGACGCGGAGGTCTGCGAAGCTTACATCACGCTTCTGACGACGCCGCCTGAACCTGAGCCGTCGGGCGACTTGACTGCGCTGCAAGTTGAGGTGGCATCACTGAAAGCACAGCTTGCCGAAATCGAAGCCGTGAACAAAACACTGTTAGGAGTTGATTAAAATGGACGAAAAGCTTATCGAAGCCGCGAGAAAATACCGCGCCGTAATCGAGGAGATGACGAAGACCGCCGACGACAAGACGGTGTCGAAAGCCCCGACCGCCTGCCCGAGATTAAAGCAGGACGGTTCGCTGGTGCAAGCCGGGACGAAAATCTACTGGAAGGGCGTCGTGAAGAAAGCCGGAAGCGATCTCTGGGACACCGAGCTGAACGACCCCGATCACGCGCCGGCGCTATGGGAAGAGCTTGCCTACAAGGATGGCTACCGGATTATCCCGGCGGTCATCACGGTCACCGGGGCGTTCTCGGACGGCGAGAAGGGCTGGTGGAACGGCGTGCTGTATGAATCGACTGCCGACAACAATGTCTACACGCCGGAACAGTATCCGGCGAACTGGAAGGCGGTCGAAAGTGATAGCTGAGAAAATCATATCCTGGGCGATACCCTTTGTCTGCGGCGGCGTGATCACCGGGCTTGTCACCTACATCAAGACGCTGAAGCGCAAGAACGACGCTGAGGAGGAGGGTATACAGTGCCTCCTCCGCGCCGAGATCATCCGAAATCACGACAAGTACATGGACAAGGGCTACTGCCCGATTTACGCAAAGGAAGCCCTGAAGCGAGCGTACCACGCCTACCACGAGCTGCACGGAAACGACGTCGCGACCGGGCTGTACAATGAGGTGATGAAACTGCCGACGGAGGCGAGGGACAATGATCAGAATCACACCTGATAAAGAAGGCAGACTGACGCAGTGGGACAAAGACCGGAAGGTCATCGTCACCGGAGTCGAGGGCGGCGCGGAGGTACACTTCGCATCGCCGGGCGACGACCACGGCGCGTATGTCGTGGAGCTTGCCGATGGCGAGGCGGCTGTGCCGAACATTTTGCTTACGATGGCGGGGACGATAAACGTATATGTCTACCCCGCCGACCGGACGATTTTCGCGGCTACCCTCCCGGTCATGGCACGCGAAAAGCCGGACGACTACATCTACACCGAGACCGAGGTGCTGAGCTACAAGACGCTCGCCGAGAAGATCGGCGACCTTGCGAAGCTGGAGACCGCTGCGAAGGAGAACCTCGTCGCGGCGATAAACGAAGCGGCGAAAAGCGGAATCACGTCGATTTATATGCGCGTCGCGGAGGGGTATATCGAGTACTCCGGCGACGGCGAGACGTGGGAGAAGCTGATCACGGTCGATGAGCTGAAAGGACCGAAGGGTGACAAGGGTGATAAAGGCGACGAAGGTGATCCCGGCGAGATCATCGTCGCGAACGTGACTTACTCCAGCGAGGACGAGAAGTGGCACTGCGATATGACCTACGAGGAAATGAACGCGGTGAAATATACGCACTCGCTTTACGTGAAGTACAACACGCAGATGTATCCGTACTTGTTTCAGGGCGCTACGAACGGCGTCGCTTGCAATTTTTTCGGGGCACTGTGGGCGTACGGCACGGAAAATCTGCCGTACAACCGCTTTATCATCTGGGCGAACGGCGATGTCTGGGCGAATGCGTACCATGCCGTCGTTGAAGAAGCCCTGGCGCAGACAATCACGGCAGACTCGGCTGACGATGTCGCTCCGTCCGCGAAAGCAGTCGCGGATTATGTCGCGGCACAGCTCGGCGACGTGACCGCGCTGATCAACGCGATATGAGGTGGTTTTATGGCAAGAACGCAAACAACGGTCGCTGACGCTATTACCGCCGTAAGCGAGATTGTCTCGTCGCAGGCGGCGGCTCTCGCTGAGATAAAGACGCTTTTGCAGAATAAAGCGGCGGGGTCTGGCGGCGCGTCGCTCTTCGGCGTCATCTGCGACGGCTCGACGCTCTATCCGGTCTCGGGGGTCACGG
>ERZ808278.317-NODE-317-length-35550-cov-27.420397_pt1 | contig 35550 bp, 27 predicted proteins | sample MGYA00521239_ERZ808278 | MGnify/ENA primary metagenome ERZ808278 (study PRJEB31516, sample SAMN03275600) | gut metagenome | biome: mammalia-associated habitat; material: feces | host: Papio cynocephalus | place: Kenya | collected 2012-07-17 ... | reverse complement strand
TGCGCAGGAAAAAATTTTTCTCTGCCCAGGTAAAAATGAAAGTGGTACTAGGGGGCTAAGAACACCAAAGCAAAGACACATTACAATCTGTAAACATAATATACCAAAATTCATACCAAAACGAAAAAGGGGACCAGCCACTGCTAGTCCCCAAGACGAGAGAGATATAAGTGCTGACACATAAAAATGTCAACAACGTAGCAAATCACTTTGCCTTATATCTATATTCTGTTTATTTATTCAAGATCCTCATCCCAACCTGTGTACTTGAAGCCTGTCGCTCTATAATGATAACCTGGTTGGTCAGCACGAGAATAAACAATAGATATTTCATCTGTAATAGTACCAGTAACAGTCTTGTAAGTATTATGTCCACACTTACCAGATACCGTGACCTTTCCCTTAGATGTTGCAGAATTACCGATAAAATTATCGACCTCAGTACCAGAGAAAGTATAGTCGCCCATATTAATGGAAACCTTAGCATTAATAGCCCAATCAGAAGCTGTGCTATAATTACCTATACGAATCCAAGCTTTATCCTTATCGTACTCTGTAGTATTACTCAAAAAAGCATAAACGCCATCAGACACACTATACAATTGTTCTACATCGGTAGGATTAGAAGCCCAATACTCAGCATCGGTCTTACTTGAATCATAACCTTTCTCGATAGTCAAAGCATATTGACCTCCTATAGGTGCTATTGGAGTATAATCAATGTCGAAATCCGTGCCTTCAGAACAAGCAGAAAGCAACACAACGACAAGACTAAGTAAAAATAATATCTTTTTCATTTTTCTATCTATTAAATAAAAACTAGAGTTTACTTCTCCCACCACAACTTTTTAGTGATGTCATTACCATTCTCCTTGATATACTTGATAGCTGCAGTATTATACAATGAAGTTGAAGTAGGATAAATTAAGCGCATAGGGAAGCCTCCTGTAGCCAAGTTAGAAGCGCCCGGGTCAACCAAATTTCCAAGCTTATAACCATCCGACAGCGTTCGCTCTCCAGGCTTATTGCTTTTACGCACAGTGATTGCCCCTTGAACCTCAGGATATCCCAAACGGTTACGAGTCAGCCAACCATCATAAGAGTTAGCTCCAGCATAAGTCAGCCAATATTGACGTGCAATGCTTTTGAGCATATCCGTCTTATCAAACTTATATACACCAGTTACAAAATCAGTTCCATCTAGTCCCCAACGGTCAAAGCCTGCTAAAATTCCTTTATTATAATATTCTTCAGCCTTATCAACATTATTCAAACGAGCATATGCCTCTGATATCATCAATTCACACTCAGCTTTATTCATTAAATATACAGGGTCATTATAAGCCTGTTTCACACGTGAAGACTGCGAAATCTTAATGATAGAAGTACTAGGTTTAGTACCACAAGGCAACCCTTCATAGCACTGATCCATATGCTCTATCAAATCTTCTGTATTTGAATAAACAGATTTAGACACAGCTGTTTGTTCGTAAAGATAAACGATTCGAGGATCACGGTTTGCAAGAAGGTATTCTACAAAAGTATGGCAAGCACGCATATTCTCAGTCGTATTCAACTGACGAATATTATACTCATACAGAGGGTTTGCCTTATTCGTAGCATCAGTCCAAGCTGTCCACGCACAATCATCTTCCAATAAATCACCTTCCGACAAAAGGGATTCCACGTCGGCTTTATGCGTCTCAAAATCCTTCAGATACATTTTAAGTTTCAAACTTTTAGCAAAGCTTTTCCACTTAGCGAGATTACCACCTAAGAAACAATCCAAAGTTCCGCCTATTGGATATGACTTCTCTGCTACGACTGCATCGTCATACTTGGCAATAGCCTCATCTAGCATACTTATGATGCCGGGATAAACCACAGTCTTGCTATCTTCGAATATAGGATTAGGGTTTTCTTCAATATCCAAAGATTCGCTAAAAGGTATATCACCATAGGTATCTGTCAGAACTAAATAGTTGTAAGCCATCAATATTTTGGAAACCATCCAATAGTTCCATACCTTTTCTCCCTCAGCAGAAGCGACCGCCAACTTCAAGTCTTTCAAGGCATTGGCATAAGTATTATCCCACAATGGTTTTACTGGTGGGTAAGAACTACTTGTGGTAACTGAATAGTTAGCCAACGTATTATATTGATTAGTGCTATTGCCTTGGGTCGCATACTGACACCAAAAATTACCAGTAAGTTGCCCATAAAGTCCAAGAACGGCGACAGTTGAAGCTTCTGCAGCTGGGAACAATTGCTTATAATTAGCTGTCGTAGGATAATCTGGATTATAGTTAATATCAAGGTAGCCAGAATCACTACAAGATGTTACCGAACCAACCATAATAGTAGCACCCAACAACGCAGCTCCTAAAAATTTATATCTTTTCATATAAGAATTCTCCTTTAATTAAAATACGACCTTCAAGTTAATACCATAGTTGCGAGTTGATACAGAGCCCATGGTCTCACCAAATTCAGAGCTAATATCATTACCAAAGTTAGAAGCCTCTGGATCGATGTAATTCTGATGCTTTGGAGTGATGAGGAACAAGTTATGTCCAACAAGGCTCACAGACAACTTCTGCATTTTCAACGCACTTGTGATAGTCTTTGGGAAGTCATACGTCAAAGCCAGCTCACGCAATTTGAAGTAAGAGCGACTCACCACAAAATCACGACGTACTTCTGGATTGTAACTATAATTACCTTGTGCATAATTCATTTGGTCTGAGCGAACAGGAATATTATTCTCCACATACTCTCCACCCACGACCTTAACAGTATGAGGATAAATGAAAGCATCACGCTCATTAAACACTGTCTCAGTTGAGTTACCGTTAAAATGTGTGATATAAGATGTCTCAGAGTACATCAAACCACCTTTGTGCCAATCGCCTGTGGCTGAAAGGCTCAAGTTTTTCCACTTCAAATGAGTCGTGAAGCCCATTACAAAATCAGGCTGAGAAGAACCAAGATAATCATAATCTGTAGAACTAGCCTTTAAAAATCCATTGTTATCTACTATGCTATAACCATAATAAGGACTATTTTTGTCTGTAACCTTGTCTGTTGCTGGAAGTTTGAAAATTCCAATAGGCTCACCTACTTTCAAGACATACGATACACCACGGAGAGAAGAATATTTAAGTTCCTCTGTACCCATAGGGATCGTATATTCCTCAAGGCCATCCCAAAGTTCTTTTACCTTGCTCCAGTTCTTTGCAAATGTCGCACCTACGCTCCACTCCCAATCCTTAGTACGTATTGGCGTAAAGTTGACCATTGCTTCAATACCTTTGTTCTGAAGTTTACCTACATTACGAGTATTGGTCGTGTAACCTGTCTCTGGAGCCAAAGTTGCAGAAATAATCTGATTTTTGGTAATACGATCATAATAAGCAACATCGAAACTCAAACGATTTCCGAAGAAAGTTCCGCTTAAACCTAGCTCATACTCTGTGGTAATTTCTGGTTTCAAATTGGTATTTGGCAAACGGTTATACTCTGTTAAGCCTAGTACTCCTGAAATTGGCAAATAAGTGTAATAAGCCTCAAAAGGACGATAATACGAATTGGTCATATATACGTCGGCATCATTACCCGTCTGGCCTATTGCAGCACGTACTTTCAAGATGTCAATAGCTTTGACATTTTTCAGTACTGGCAAAGCCTGATTAAGCAATACAGAAACATTAGCGCCGCCGTAAAAGAAACTATTATTACCCTTAGGAAGTGTAGAAGACCAGTCGTTACGAGCAGAAAGGTTGAGGAACGCCCAATCCTTATATCCAAGTTCTACTTGTCCCAAAAGACCGAGCAGTCTTCTTTTCCATGAGGTTGCATCAGGTAATGAATTGGAAATAGTATTGTCTAATGAGTTCCAACCTTCTATCTCCAACTGTTCATTGTAAGAGCCTATACGATCGTACTTCCTCTGGTTCAAGTTCCATCCTAAAGTTGCCCCAAGAGCCAAATCTCCAAAAGTATGATTTCCTGTCAACAAGAGACTCGCATCAATTTGCTCAGACTGATGTCTATACTTTGAATAATAACCTTGATTTCCGACAGTGGTACCATTACCCTCTGCCTGATATGAGCCAGAGGTATAGATAATACGTGGTTCAACACGTTCTGTCTTATAATTGGTGAAGTCGCCACCAAGACGTCCAATTACCTTAATGTCTTTGGTAATATCGTAAGACAACTCCAACTTGCCATAGATACGGTCATCCTGATAAGTGGAATAATAGTTGTCAACCATATAATATGGGTTGGTAGCATACAATGTATAATAGTTATCCAAATTGTTACGCTCCAAATTATAGTCCTTCATATCTGCGAAACGTACGTCAGAAGCTCCCTGAAGCAATTCCATGTACATATCACGAGAACGGCGCATATCCTTGCGTACGTAATTCAAGGACATATCCAAGTGGAACTTGTTGATGTTGGCATAACCACGAAGCGAGAAAGTGTTACGATAGTAAGTATCACCGTTGTTTGGAGTGATACCGTTGGAGCTGACATTACCATAAGAAGCAACAATACCCACTTTCTCATCGCCATAGCGAAGAGAGACGTTGTTGTTCCACTCCTTACCTACCTGATAAAAATCACGAATGTTATTCTTCACATAAGAATATGGCTTGGTCAAAGTCTCACCATTAGAAAGCCCCGTAGAACCATACCAATGTTCACGACCGTCAAGACGTGGTCCCCAAGAACCATTTTCCTCGTTTGACCAAGAGCCCCAACCTTCACCGAAAAGATTCTGGGTCATTGGTACACGAAGTACATCTGTAAATGTCAAGGAACCATCGTATGTCACAGCAGCCTTCTTATCTCCCTGAGGTTTCTTGGTGGTAATCATGATGACACCATTGGCTGCACGAGAGCCATAAAGTGCTGTAGCAGATGCACCTTTCAAAACCGTAACAGACTCGATATCTTCTGGGTTGATGTCACCTGCACCACTACCAAAGTCAACAGAGTCATCGCCATAACGTTCATTATTGATTGGCACACCATCAACAATATACAAAGGGTTGTTGCTAGAAACAGAAGAAATACCACGGATAACAACCTTCTGTGATGTACCCGTAACGCCACCACCATTGATTTGCACACCTGCCATCTTACCTTGAAGACCACTCATCAAGGAACCAGATTTCGCAACCGTCAACTCAGAAGCGTTGGCTGTACTAGCTGCATAACCCAAGGTCTTCTCAGAACGTTTTATACCCAAGGCTGTTACGACAACCTCGTCCAAGTTTCTCGCATCAGAAACCAAGACGATTTTCATTTTAGTAGATGCTTTCACTGTCTTGGACTGCATACCAAGATAGCTGATTTCAAGAACTGCGTCCTTGCTCGCATTAGGAAGGACGAAGTTACCATCGACATCAGTTACGGTACCGGTCTTTGTTCCTGCGATCTTGACTGAAGCACCAATCACTGGTTCTCCGTCTTCCTGAGAAACAACTGTACCCGTAACTGTAGTTTGAGCGAGAGCCATGCTCGTACTAAGAGCCAGCCCCCCCCATAAACATGGTTAGTCTTTTTGCCATAATTTCTCTCTCTTAAATAATTAAACAACTTACAAATATCGAGTGCAAAGATACACCTTTCTTCCGAAATTAACAAACTTTTTACGTACAAAATGATAGACATACCACAAATTGGTGATATTTTTGTATATTTTTCGCATGATTCTATAACTTTTTGAACAGAAAAGGCGTTTCTTTAGCGTTTTTACTTACAATTTATCATTTTTCAAGAAAAAGAAGATGTTAATGAAGCAAAAACTAGAAAAGGTGCAAAGTCGAAGCTAATTTTCGACTTTACACCTTATTATATTATAGTCAGATAACTCCATAATGCCGCAAGGCATTCTTGACCCCTTCGTCATCGACAGAAGTAGTGATATAATCGGCTATCTCTTTCACTTCCTCACCAGCATTGCCCATCGCCACACCGATTCCAGCCTCCTTGATAATGGAAATGTCATTGCCGCCATCGCCAAAAGCCATCGTCTCATGAATATCCAAGCCCAAATATTCCGCCATGGCATGAAGACCTTTGCCTTTGTCAGCGTCTCCAGCGGTAATGTCAGTAAAGGCAGGATGCCATCTTCCAGAGGTACAATTATCCAATGTAGGCATCAACGCTTTTTCCTGCTCCACATTACAGAAAGGAGTCAGCTGCAAGATGTCTTCGTTCTCCAAGTCTTTCATGTCCGACTGAAAGTCCAAGCTATCCACACCCAATCCCTTGACAAAGATTTCCTCGACCACAGGAGTGAGATTCAATATGACAAGATGCTTCTCTCCTACCACGATTACAGGATAACCATCATGAGTGGAAGCCGATATAACCTTATCTACGTCCTTACGGGAAATGGGATGTTGGCAAACCGTATGTTCACCTACAAAGCAACGAGCACCATTGGTCGTGATATACCCATCTATCAGATGCTCAATTTGCCCCAAGTTGGTGATAATCATCTTAGGTCGCCCTGTCGATATATAAACTTTCACGCCGTTTCTTTTCGCCTCCGCCAAAGCATCCACAGTACTCTGTGGAATCAAATGCGTCTTGAAACTCACCAATGTGCCATCAATATCAAAAAACAATGCTTTTATTTTCTTATTATCCATCATATCTAGCCTTTTTGGCTGCAAAATTACATTAAATTCGGGAAATAACAAAATAAAATACCCTTTCGCTTGGACTTATCAGCAAAAAATTATAACTTTGCAACCAATTAAATAGATTTCCTTATAATAGGAGATTCATCTATATATACGAAAATATTTATTTATCATTAAAAGATCAAACAGATATGAAAACGTTCAAATTCTATGCGATGGCAGCCATCATGACGATGTGCTCATGCGAAAAGTTTACAACTGAAAGTGCTAAGACTGGCGAAAGCAAAGAACAGAATGTCGAGCTTCAGCTCTCCCGAGAAGAAGCTGTCAAGAAAGCTTGCCAAAAAGTTTCCTTTGCTTTTTTCAAAGAAGACGAGAAAGTTGGCATCATCAACCAAGGCGCAGATGACAAAGACTTTGGGTCCATCCATCTCAGTTTATCTCCTGGCACCTATCGTGTTATAGCCATTGGACATAATGGTACAGGCAATTGCACGATTACCTCACCAGAGAAAGTCACCTTCACAAGCAACAAAGTGACCGACACTTTTTACTACTATGGGGACTTGGAGTCCAAGGAAGGCGAAAAGATTTCTGAGACCATTACACTCAAACGTGCTGTCGCGATGTTGCGACTTGTCATCAAGGATGAGATTCCAGCAAGAGCTAAGAAAATCAAGTTTTACTATACCGGAGGAAGCAGCACCTTCAACCCCGTAACAGGATTTGGATGCGTGAACAGCAAACAAACAGAGACTTTGAACATCACGCCTAACCAACAAGTCTATGAAGTCTATACCTTTCCACACGACGATGGTAGGAAACTACAAGTTACTATCAGCGTATTGGACGAAAACGATTTCACCATAGCCTCCACCACCCTAACAGACGTATCTGTCACCAAGAACTACATCACTAAAGTGAGTGGCAAACTATTCAAGGAAATAAGCGGAGAAGGAACAGGCGACATCAGCATTGATCTCGAATTCGATCCAGAATGGGCAGGAGAAACCGAATACGAATTCTAGTTGAATGTTCCTTTTTTCCACAAATATAGATATTTTTTGTTTCTTAAAGAATTGATAAGATACAAAGTCTTTGAGTTTTAAGAAATAATCCATAATTTTGCACAAAAATAATATAAACTATATAGTTTTTGTGTAATGAAAAAGATTGTAACCATTTGCTTATTCATAGGCGCATTACTCCCTGTCGAGGCTCAAACCACATTGAGCCTCGATAGCTGCAGAGCCATGGCCTTGCGCAACAACAAGCAAATCAATGCTTCAAAGCTCAAGAAGGATATCGCTTACAACCTGAAGAAATCTGCACGTACCAAATATCTTCCCAAGGTAGATGCCATGGGAGGATACGAATGGTTCAGCCGTGAGATATCCCTTCTCAACAACAACCAAAAGAGCACTTTCAGTAACATAGGTACGAACTTAGGTTCCAATATCTCTGGCAACCTCAGCAACTTGATGGGTGAGATGGTGAGCCAAGGTCTCATCTCGCAAGATGCCGCACAGCAAATCGGACAAGCCCTAGGCGGCAAACTTCCTGCCGTGGAAGGGAAAGCCAACAGCCTGGGACAAAGCGTGGTCGATGCCTTCCGCACGGACACCCGAAATATCTTTGCAGGTAGCGTGATGCTTCGCCAACCTATCTATATGGGCGGTGCCATCATCGCAGCCAACAAGATTGCCGACATCGGTGAGCTCATCGCTGCCAACGACATCGACATGCAAACCCAAGGTACGCTTTACAATATCGACCGTGCCTACTGGACTGTGGTTTCACTTAGACAGAAACAAAAATTAGCCAATAGTTACAGAGACTTGGTCAAGAAACTGGACGATGACGTACACAAGATGATTAAGCAAGGTGTTGCAACAAGAGCCGATGGCCTGAAAGTGGATGTGAAGGTGAATGAGGCTGATATGCAAATCATGCAAGTGGAAGATGGTCTAACCCTGTCCAAGATGTTGCTTTGCCAACTCTGCGGTATCCCGATGGACCAAGACATCAAATTGGCTGACGAGGAGAAGGAATCTCTTGCTTTGAGTGGACAACTCATTGATGCCAACCTCCAAAAGACAGCTGCACAAGACTCGGTAAGTAGCACTCGTCCTGAATTGAAGATGCTTCAAAACACCGTTGATATCACCAAGGAAAGCGTCAAGTTGGTAAGAGCAGCCTATCTGCCTCATGTGGCATTGACAGGTGGCTACATGATTTCCAACCCAAATGTTTTCAATGGATTCCAAAAACGTTTCACAGGTGTATGGAACATCGGAGTTCTTGTACAAGTTCCTGTATGGAACTGGTTTGACGGAAGCTACAAAGTTCGTGCAGCCAAAGCCGCAGCCAACATTGCCCAGATGAATCTTGACGACACACGAGAGAAAATACACCTTCAGATTACCCAAAGCCAATTCAAGGTAAAGGAAGCTGAGAAAAAACTCAACATGGCAATGAAGAACATCAAGAGTGCCGAAGAGAACTTGCGATGCGCCAACCTAGGATTCAAGGAGGGTGTGATGGAAGTAACCGATGTCATGTCTGCTCAAACAGCCTGGCAACAAGCTCAAAGTCAGAAGATAGATGCTGAGATAGATGTCAAGCTAACACAGGTGGGATTAAACAAGGCATTGGGTATCCTGCAATAACATTCATTATTCATCATTAATTATACATTATTATATATATATTATGTCAAAGAAGTCACAACATAACAACATACTATTGGCTGTACTTGGTTTTACAGCTGTAGTCATAATTGTCGGTGTCATCGGTTTCCTTACATTGGAGCGCGACGACGAAACCATACAAGGCGAGGTAGAAGTTTCCGAATACAGAGTTTCCAGTAAACTCCCAGGAAGAGTACTTGAGTTGAGAGTCAAGGAAGGCGACTACGTTCATGTGGGCGATACCCTTGCCATCCTCGAAGCACCAGAGGTCAAGTCGCAGGAGAAAGTACTGCAGGCGACCAACGAGGCTACGGCTGCACTCCAAGACCTTACGGATGCTGGTGCTCGCAAGGAACAAATCCAAGGGGCTTACCAACTCTACCAGCAAGCTGTAGCTGCCGCAGACATCGCCAAGAAGACCTACACAAGGATGCAAAACCTCTACAACGAGGGAGTCATCAGCGGTCAGAAACGTGACGAGGCTTTCGCTGCCTACAAAGCAACAGAAGCTCAGGTGGAAGCTGCCAAGAGCCAATACGAATTGGCCAAGAACGGAGCAAGAGAACAAGAAAAGCGTGTAGCTGCCAGCAACACCAAGGCTTCCAAGAGCGCGGTGGATGTAGTAAAGGACATTCTGAAAGAAACTGTTCAAGTGGCACAAGTGGAAGGAGAAGTTAGCGCCGTCTATCCTAAGGTTGGCGAATTGGTCGGCTTGGGCTCTCCTATCATGAGCATATCCATCATGAGTGATATGTGGGGTACATTCAATGTTCGCGAAGACCACTTGGCGGGTCTCAACAAGGGAGCTGAGTTCACGGCATTTGTTCCTGCCTTCAGCAAGGACATCAAGATGAAAGTATATTACCTGAAAGACGAAGGTTCCTTTGCCACTTGGAAAGCAACCAAGGACAATGGCGACTACGACAGAAAGACCTTCGAGGTCAAGGCTCGCCCTATCACCAAGTTGGAAGGACTAAGACCAGGTATGTCACTTATCATCAAAAAGTAAAGAGTGAAGAACGAAGAGTGAAGAATTCTCTTGTCTTACGTATTATTTTTTAGTTAATGTTAAAGCAAATTTATCATATTGCCATACGTGAATGTGGCATCATGTGGAAGAATCCCATTTATCTCTTCTGCATGGTGATATTCCCGATTGTAGTCATTCTCTTCTTCACCTCGTTGATGAAGGAGGGCGTGCCTACTGATATGCCCGTGGGAGTCGTCGATCAAGACAACTCCTCCACATCACGCGCCCTGGTTCGCAAGCTCGATGCCTTCCAGACGACTCATGTCGTGGCTCATTACGAGAACATGAACGAAGCTCGCAAGGCGATTCAAAGAAACGAGATTTATGCCTTTCTCTTGATACCAAATGGTACAGAGAAAGGTCTCATGACTTCCTCCAGACCCAAGATTTCGTTCTATTACAGCAGTGTATCGTTGGCTGCCGGTTCCCTATTGATGAGAGACCTGAAAACTATCTCAACCTTGGGGTCGGCTGCCGTTGGTATGCAGAAGTTGTCGGCCTTGGGAAAGACGTCGGATGAGATTGCCACGTTCTTGCAGCCGATAGCCATCGACCTCCACATGATAGGCAACCCATACGCCAACTACAACTATTATCTTTCCAGTGTGATGGTACCCGGTCTTATCATGGTATTCATTTTTCTGATTACCCCTTATTCCATAGGAACAGAATTGAAGTTTGGAAGAGCCAAGCAGTGGATGAGAATGGCAGGCAACAACCCACACATTGCCATCGCAGGCAAGATACTACCCCAGACACTCATCTTCCTCATCATCTTCTATGCCTTCGAGTTCTACATCTATTATGTATTGAAGTTTCCTCATCCAGGAGGAGCATTACCAATCCTCCTGTTAGGACTGGCGAGTGTATTGGCTTGCCAATGCTTCGGCATATTTGCCTTCGGCTTGATGCCGTCGCTCCGTATGTCCATGAGCATCTGTTCTCTCTGGGCTGTGGTCAGTTTCTCCATCTGCGGGGCCACCTACCCTATCTTTAGCATGGATACACCGATAGAGGCAATCGGACAACTCTTTCCTCTTCGACACTATTACATGATATACCAAATGAACATCTTCAATGGTTTTCCTATGAGCGAAGCTGTGCTGCATTGGGGAGCACTCATCCTTTTCATGGCACTTCCTATACTCACCATCTGGAATATCAAGAAAGCAATGCTCATATACAAATATCTCCCATAATGAAACAAAACTGTTTAATCAATAAGATTATCAGAGGACTACAAGATATGTGGTTTATCTGGGCTCACGAGATGCGCAACGTGTTTCGAGACGAAGGCGTATTGATGTTTTGCATCCTCGTACCTCTTGGATATCCTCTGCTCTACTCCTGGATATACAATAATGAGGTGGTGAGAGAGGTTCCGACAGCCATCGTTGACTTATCTCATAGCCACTCCTCCAGAGAATTTATACGCAATTACGATGCCGCTCCCGATACCAAAGCAACCTATTATTGCACAAGTATAGACGAAGCCAAGGAATTAGTGGAGAAGCAAGCAGTACATGGCATTCTCTATTTTCCTCAAGATTTCGATATTCGTCTGAACCGAGGAGAACAAGCTCATGTGAGCGTATATACAGATATGAGTTTGATGCTCACCTACAAAGCCATCTATCAGACAGCCCAGGCTGTAGCGAGCAAGATTAACTCAGGTATTCAAGTTGCCCAGTCAGGCGGTTTTACCAATCGTGATGATGAGATAACCACCCAACCATTGGCTTTCGATGAAGTACCGATATTCAACACAACAGGTGGATATGGCAATGCCATCTTGCCTGGTGTTCTGATGCTCATACTCCAGCAGACCCTTCTCTTAGGAGTAGGCATGGCAGCAGGAACTTCTAGAGAGTTGAACAGAAACAAGGAGTTGGTACCCGTTAGCGAACACTATGCAGGCATCTTCCGCATAGTCTTTGGCAAGGGATTGTGTTATTTCATGATATATGCCGTCATGGGTATGTATCTTGCTCTCGCCATTCCCAAGTTATTTGGTTTTGTATCCATGGTGACATGGACAACAATCTTAGGGTTTCTCTTGCCGTTCATCTTGGCATGTATCTTCTTCTCTCTCACCATGTCGTGCCTGGTAAGATACAGAGAGAACGTGATGCTGTTGGTGGTGTTCACCTCAGTACCATTACTATTTATGACAGGTATCTCTTGGCCACAAGCCAATATACCAGGGATATGGCAAAGCATCGCCTGGCTCTTTCCAAGTACCTTCGGCGTGCGAGGATTCCTCCGCATCAGCAGTATGGGAGCATCATTATCTGACATCGAACCTGAATTTAGAGCCTTGTGGATACAGGTAGGTGTGTATTTCATCACGGCCTGCATCGTCTATAGAAACCAGATTCGCTTGGCTCGCATGAATGCCGGATTACCTGCTGAAGCAAGCGAGGTGGAAGACGAGACCGAAGAAATTATTAAGGAAACGAACAAGGAATAAAAAAGAGATATAAAAAGAGGGTGTGCCATAATCACACCCCATGCGCCCTGAAAGGGCAAAAGCATGATTACAAATTGCTTTTGCCCTTTCAGGGCGACTTTTATTGGTACTCTTATTACCCAGGGCGATGCCCTGGGCTTGGTGCTGATTGCCCTTTCAGGGCGCATATACAAGCGACATTTTACTGTCTCAGGGCGTATGGGATTAGTGCGTTCCTACGATCTTGGTAGGAGCCTGTTCCTTATTTCTACGATTCACCACCGTGACTACACTCTGCGCAAGGCTCAAGAAAGCCTGGCCGGTGATGGTATCCACCTTGGTGGCTGCTGGAGCTCCGTCGTCACCACCCTCACAGATGCTCTGCACGATAGGAATCTGAGCCAACAAAGGCACATTCATCTCCTGGGCAAGATTTTTGCATCCCTCTTTGCCAAAGATATAATACTTGTTCTCAGGCAACTCGGCAGGTGTAAAGTAAGCCATGTTCTCCACCAAACCAAGGATAGGCACATTCACCTTGTCGTTCTGGTACATATCGATACCCTTGCGAGCATCGGCAAGAGCCACCTGCTGTGGAGTACTTACGATAACGGCACCTGTGATGGCCAATGTCTGGAGAAGCGTCAAGTGAATATCGCTGGTCCCCGGAGGGGTATCAAGGATGAAATAATCCAACTCGCCCCAATCGGCATCGGCTATCAACTGCTTCAAAGCCGAGCAAGCCATACCGCCTCGCCACAAGGTAGCCGTGGTGGGACTCACGAAGAAACCGATGCTCAGAAGTTTCACACCATATTTTTCGATAGGTTCGATGAGGTCACGTCCCTCCTTATGCACAGAGTAAGGACGCTCTTCCTCCACACCAAACATCTTCGGCATAGATGGACCAAAGATATCGGTATCCAACAAACCAACCTTGTAACCCAACTTAGCGAGGGCGATGGCGAGATTGGCAGACACCGTACTCTTGCCCACTCCACCCTTGCCAGAACTAACGGCGATGATGTTCTTCACTTGAGGAAGGAGTTTACCCACCTCTGGACGAGGAGCCGACTTAAACTCAGTCACGATTTCCACCTCCACATCCTTGGAGATATGATAGTGGATGGCAGCCTCGGCAGCCTTCACCGTACTCTTGAGGAAAGGGTCGGTATCACGAGGGAAAAGCAATACCACCTTCACCTTCATGCCATTGATACTTGGCGTATCAGCGAGCATCCCGCTCTCGATGAGGTTCTTCTTGGTGCCAGGATAGATGACCGTGGCAAGAGCCTCTTCTATTAATTTTGGATATAATGTCATTTTGTGCTTATAATTATCTTTTAATACCTGATATCTGTATGATAGTTGCAAAAGTAACAATAAAATATGTAATAAGCAAATAAAAACTAAATAATTTCAGATATTAAACACTTTTATGTATCTTTGCAGAGAATCGAAAATTTAGAGAAAATGAACTGCAAGAAGATTATATTATACGCAGTCTTCGGATGGATGGGAATGACAAGCTTTGCCGCTACTACTCCGAAGGCACACAAACCTGCATCTGTTACCACGAGTGCCCCCAACGTTTATTGGACCGACGGCAACGGCAAGGTTACCTATACCATCAACCAAATGGTTTCACCAGTTGTCAAAATCGCCCTCAGGGAATTTGCTGGTGACATGAAAGCCGTCACAGGTTTTGAAGCCAAGGAGAAATCGGGTGCTAACATTCAGATTTACCAGCTCGACCAACTCACCAACAAGGAGTTCTCCGCTTTGGAGAAACTCGGCACGCCGCTCCATCAGTTTATCACCAAGAAAGATGCCTTCTTCATTGGTGTCAGGAAAAACAAACTCGTCGTTGTCGGAAGCAATGCGCGAGGCACGGCATACGCCATTATGAAACTCTCCGAAATGGCAGGGGTTTCGCCTCTGATGGCTTGGAACGACCTCAAACCTGCTTTCCACAAGAGTCTCTATACACCTGTGGATCAATCTTGGTTGGAGATACCAAGGATTGAGTATAGAGGCCTCGCCTTGAACAAGAGTCCGTGGATGAAGCCACAAAACTATAGCCGCATCGCACGTCTGATGTTACGTCTAAGAGCCAACACCCTTTGGCAAGTAGATGGCAAGCACGAAGCCTCCTACGACAAGGCCGTGGTAGATAGTTTCGACATCTGTTTGGCAGAAAACTACAAGGTGACAGAACTGACAGGCAAGAAGCATAACAAGAAACATAAGAAAACCATCGAAAATGTCAAGATGGTATGCGATGACGCACAGATGGAGATAGGCAACCTCTCCCCTGGCTTGTTGCTCGAATTGCTCAACAATAAGGAATATGTAGAGAACAAGAACGCACACCATGACAAAACTCATCGCTCCGATGCACACAGCAACGAAGACGGTGCGTGGATTGCCAATGTGGCCAACCCGAAGAAAGCGTCTCTCCAACTGGAAATGATGATGCGACTGGCATGGAACAAGAATGCGCTGAAAGTAGGGCCTAGAAGTTTTTTAGGGAACACACTCTGCACCTACTTCGGTTATGAGGCAGGCAAACGCATTCTGCCTTTGATGGAAGAATATTACCGTCTTACCAGCATCCGCCAACCAGCCTATATGATGATGCCATACGGTGACACGGAGTTCCACTCGGGCGAGTTTGGCAACGAGTTGGAACGGTATCTCTATTGCTATGACCAGTTGAAGTCCCGGGTAGAAGACATCGAGCGCACCTTACCAAACTCTCAGAAAGATGGTTTCTTCGAAGTGGTAAAATACCCTATCTTCTCAGCCGCCCTCATCGCTGAAAAGGAACTGGAGGCACAAGAGGCACGACACATCGCGCGCCCAGGCTTGTTTGACAAGGACGATGAAGCCAAAGCTGCTGCTGCCGTAAGTCTCGATGCCTATGCAAAACTCAAGCAACTCAATGACTTTTATGGTCGCATCGGAAAGAGTAAATGGAAGAACTTCATCGACACAAAAAGCACTGAGATGCAAGCACCTCAACTGCCAGGAACTCTTTCGACTCAAGATATCAATGCGCTGAAGAAAGAAGCCTTTGACAGAACGGAAGACCTCAAACCGCTGTCTGCTACCACCAACGACATCATTGCCAAGAACGCATACGAGTGGAACAGCACTACGGAGTCTCCTTTGGCACAAGCAAGCAATACTTCAAAGACTACATCGACACAAACTGCAAACCAAGGAACTGAGAAAATCAAAACTTGTCTTTTGTTGGGGCACAGCAACAAGGCGGTGAAGTTGCCTAAAGACGCTAGCCTCAGCTATCAGTTCTATAGCAATATGAGTGGAGATGCTCGTTTCACCATCGCTGCCATCCCGAACTATACTGCTAATGTCAAGAGTATGAAGGTTAGCGTGAGCATCGACCATGCCGAACCTGTCATCTGCCAACTAGCTGAAACTTACAACAGCAAGCAATGGAAGTTCGACCTCTGGAGAGGACAAGCCTTGAAGAGTTTTTATGTTACCCTTTCTAGCGGAAATCACAGCATAGAGATAAAAGCGCTAGACGATAACGTCATCATCGACCAATGGGTACTCGACTTCGACGTGGATAGAGAATATTACGTATTTCCAGTTTCGAAATAGAAGAATTTAGCAACTGTCCGAACCCATGCGCAAGAGTAACACAACTACCTGAACCCATGCGCAAGAGTAACACAACTACTTGAACCCATGCGCAAGAGTAACACAACTACTTGAACCCATGCGCCCTGAAAGGGCAATCAGCTCCAAGCCCAGGGCAACGCCCTGGGTAATGGTTGCACCAACAAAGTCGCCCTGAAAGGGCAAAAGCATCTCGGATACTATGCTTTTGCCCTTTCAGGGCGACTTCTTTTACTCTGTGCTTCATACCCAGGGCGTTGCCCTGGGCTTGGAGCTTTTGGGCTTTCAGCCCGTTCCTACCAGCCTGTCTGATTCACGAAAGACTGATTCACGAAAGGCTGATTCACGAAAGGCTGATTCACGAAAAAGACTGATTCACGAAAGACTGATTCACGAAAGACTTACTCTTCCAACGGATTAGCCACCGGGAAAGCCTTGTCTGCCTTTGCCTTCTTCAGAGATTTCTCGATACTCTCAACAATCACCCCACGAGGAGCGATAATCGACGTACCAACTCCATTCTTGATGGTATTATAGACATTGTCTTCGCGAGAAGTATTCAAGACGTGCATGAAATCAGACTTCGACAACTGAGGCATATCTTGCACAAGAACCATCTGTTCCTTACCTGTCTTGACATCCACCTGATAAAGGCAAGACGTGAAACCAGCAGGCTCTCTAAGGATATAAGCAGAAGTTAGTCCTTGCGCTTTGGCCTCCTTCAAAAGCATCTGTTTCATCTTGCTCATCGTCACGTCAGAAGCACTAGTCAATGCTACCACACCTGGCATCACATCGGTACCCATCAATCTATCAGGATCTACATAGAAGCGTTCATTGCCTGTAGAAGACAAACTGTTGAGTGAAGGAATCCTACCACAAACCAAGTGTTCCAAGATACCATTCTTGATGATAGACAAGGAAGGCTGAGGTTTTACCCCATCAGCATCCTGCTGCACATACCCCAAGAGACTCAAGCCCTTGTAGCTAGGCATATCAGACTTCTGAGTGAGCGACAATTTCTTGTCTATGATACGTTTACTCCATATCAAACTACCCATTCCACTGTTCTCTTGGGTAGAGCGACGAGATACGATGATAGGATAAAGTTGATTAGCCACAGCCTTGGTGATGGCATCATCCTCAAACAGCATCGGACCGATATAGTAGTCATTCACAGGAGTAGCCTGCTTCACCTCCATCAGTCGCTCGGCAAACTTGACGATGTCCTTCTTCAATGCCTCCTCATCAAACTCACGATCGGAAGCTACCAATCGATAGTAATTGTCGCTCATCATCGCTCCACTATTCGTGCGCACACGAGCCGTGGCATTGATTTCCGCATAGCCATTGCAAACCTTCTGCTTAATCCCTTCAGAGTTGAGGCGATAGATGTCGTTGTTCTTGCAATGGATGTTTACCTTCGTATCATAAAGGCTCGGATATTGCAAGAAGACTGCCGACAGCGTCTCTGCCATCTTCACCATCTTCTGGTAAGCAATGGTATCAGGAGCCTGGGCATCCACATTGACATTCGCCTTCATCTGAAGCAAGTCAGGGATTCCCTTTTCTTCTTCCGGCACCGGATTGTTCTGAAGGAAGTTCTGCTTATAGGCGTAAGAGTTCAGACAATATTTGTACATCATGTCTGATGCTTTCCAAAACTCACGTCTGATGTTGTCATAATCCACCTCGCTACTGAAATAAGCGTTTGTCATCTGCCTTGGCTTCATGTCGTTGGTCAACTGATAGTCGCCCACCTTCAAGGAAATGCCACCAACCGACAACACTGGATATTTCTGTGCCGAGACAATTCCACCCAAAGATGCAGATACAGACACCTCCTTGCTACGAGCCATGTTGTAATCCACATAGAACGCCTTCGGATAGTTTGGATAGAAGAGTTTTTGAGAAGTACGCTGCAACTCGTCGTTCATGGCAGAGAATATCACCTGGTCTTCAGCCACACGTCTAATCTTCTCATCAGCCTCATCAGAAGGTTTAGCTTCCGAAGAAGCCACCTCCTTCACCTCAGGAGCAGGAAGAATACGAGCTTGCTGATCATCCTTCTGGCGACGTTGCGTCTCTATCTTCGAAACGAAAATCATCGGAGACGAAGCTGATACCGGCACCCATCCAGACTCAGCGCCGCATACTCCCGTAAAAGTACTTACACTGTTGCTGGCAGCTGTAATGTTGGAGAACATCGAAAGCGGCGTGCCAATCAGGTCAACACCTCTTACCAGTTCGTCTTTTCTGCCATCCACATAGACACGATATACCTCGATAGGCGTAACATTGAAGGAGTTCAAGCTTCCCCCCTCGCCAGTATAGGTGAATCCACTGGTCACGGTCTTGAAGAAATAGCCATAAGGTTTCTTCTGCTTTTTAGCCTCATCAATGAGCATCTTGCGAAGTTGCTCGTCGGTATAAGGTTTGGAAGTCTCGACAATAAGGTTGGATTGGCGAGAGACTGGGTCATTGCCACCCACCATTCTGCCGTGACCATTGCTCACAGGAAAACCTTCCAATGGCACACGACTCATCAGGAAGTTGGTCAAGACACCATTCGTCACATTGTTCACTCTCTGTGCCTTCACGCCCTCGTCGTCATACTTATAATAACCATTGAGGGCATTGCCATGATAATACTGCAAGGTAGGGTCGCAATATACGCTGAACGTCTCAGGCAAGACCTTCTGTCCTACCATTTTCTTGAAGGTTTGTCCACCCGACTTCAAGCGATGCGCCTCCAGTCGATGTCCAAAAATCTCATGGAAGAAGACGCCGCTAGCTGGTCCTGATAAGATGGCTGGACCTGTATAAGGGTCAGCGATAGGAGCCACGCGCAAAGCCTTCAGTCGTTCGACCATTCCTTGCGCATCTGCCAACATCTTTTCTTCGGAAGGGAACTCTTCTGGAGAGCAAGCCAGATAATCGACGTTCAAAGGGCAAGTCATGCCATCAGGAGCCATGACAGATGCAGACATCATCACACGATATACCCTACGGTTTTGCACCACCTCGGTACCATCTGTATTGACGAAGTAATTGCGATAAACCTCAAATTGAAGAGAAGCAGTACCGCTCTCGATGTCGGCATATCGCTTGAACACACGAGTAATCTTATTCAAGCGGTTCTTCCAAAACTCAGTATCAAGTACTTTCTGATTCTCAGGTAAGTCTGCCTCATAATACTTTTCCACCGGAGCCTTGGAGAAGCAAGGAGCCTTGTCCTCGTTGTCCTGCCCCGTCAAGGTCTTGGACTTCGCCTGTTCCAAGTTGTTGAGAGCCACGTCGTAACGGCGCAGCACCTCTTTCCAGATAGCTTGTCGCATGGCAGGTATCACTCTGCCGCTCACAGGTATCAGCACACCTTTGCCATTGCGAGAGTTGGCCCCTGTGGCACCACTTCCCTGGTTATTGTACTTGAAGTTGTCAAGTTCCATGCTTCCCACCCTAATCTGTGGAGTCACCATACGTTGCCAGTTGCTTTCCACGGTGGCAGTACCTAGGTTGCTCTGCACGACCGTTGTCTTGGAATCCTGCAAGCGAAGACTCATGAAGTAAGGAGCCGTCTTCTGTTTCTGCAAGGATTCCATGTTGTATTTCAGCTCACTCTTGAGAGTAGTGAGCAAGGAATCGTTCTCTTGTGCAGATACAGAGCAGAGTACTCCTAAGAAGAGGATGGCGGTCGCCATCCTTTTTAGTAGGTTTTCCTTGTACATAATATTACATTTTTTATACATTACATCATTCGGATATAAAAAAAGCACTCTCAAGCAATCTTAGCCTAAGAGTGCATCTTTTCAGTATTGTTTTTATCGAATAGCTCCTACCAAGGTATATTCGAAATCATTTTTACTCGATAACAACAGTTGTCCAACCGTGCTTGTCTTCGATGGTGCCATACTGGATGCCACGCAAGGTCTCATACAAGTGCTTGGAAACAGGACCAGGCTCTGAGCCGAAGTCATAACGCTTGCCAGTCTCCAAGTCGTCGATGTAGCTGATAGGAGAGATAACAGCGGCCGTACCACAAGCACCAGCCTCCTCGAAGGTCTCCAATTCCTCCTCAGGAATCTGGCGACGCTCCACCTTCATGCCGAGGTCCTCAGCCAACTGCATGAGGCTCTTGTTGGTGATGGAAGGAAGGATGGATGTACTCTTAGGAGTAACGTATGTATTGTTCTTGATACCGAAGAAGTTGGCAGCGCCACACTCGTCCATGTATTTCTTCTCCTTGGCATCGAGATAGAACTCGCAAGCATAGCCCTTCTCATGAGCGATAGAGTTGGCCTTGAGGGAAGCGGCATAGTTACCACCCACCTTATAGATACCTGTTCCAAGAGGAGCAGAACGGTCGTATTCACGGATGATGACGTATGGGTTGGTAGAGAAACCACCCTTGAAGTAAGGACCTACTGGGGTCACGAAAATCAAGAAGCAATATTCTGTGGCAGGATGCACACCCACCTGTGCGCTTGTACCGATGAGCAAAGGACGGATGTAAAGAGTAGCGCCGCTCTCGTAAGTAGGAATCCACTCCTGGTTGAGGCGAACCACTTTCTTCACCATTTCCTCGAACAATTCTGTTGGCACCTCTGGCATCAAGATACCACGGCATGTACTCTGCAAACGAGCTGCATTCTCATCCATACGGAAGACACGCACCTTGCCGTCAGGGCAACGATAAGCCTTCAATCCCTCGAAAGCCTCCTGACCATAGTGCAAGCAAGTTGCAGCCATGTGCAATTTCAAATACTCATCAGAGCAAACTTCTATTTCACCCCATTTGCCGTTGCGATAGTAGCAGCGAACATTGTAGTCTGTTTGGCGATAGCCAAATGACAAATTAGACCAATCCAAGTCTTTCATAACATCTTATTTTTAAATGTTCTACTAATATTTAGCTGCAAAAGTACAAAATATTCCGTTAATCTGCAACTTTTTTGACTAATATTTAGCAAAAGCGTTATTTTTATCACTCTTCGCTTAACAGTTTCTTGATTTCCTCATCAGTCTTGGTCAACTTTGCCTTGCAGAGTTTCACTAAGTCCTTAGCTCGTTTCAACTGTTCTGAAAGCTGGTCGATGTCGAGTTCATCGTTCTCCATCTTTTGCACGATTTCCTCCAATTGGGTCACCGCTTCCTCGTATTTTATTTCATTCTTTGCCATATTCTTGTTCAGCTTTAAAGATTTTGTTTCTTTACATTTATATATTTCGTTTCTTTACATTTATTACCTAAGAGCTTATGTTTATACATTCATCTTCAAACAGACGTACGTCCGTTGGCGAATGCACGTACGTCCGTTGGCGAATGCACGTACGTCCACATATTAATAGACGTACGTCCGTTTGGGATCGCACATACGTCTGCTTTTCTTTGTAGAATCATTCTACAGCAGGTAGTTGAATTACTCTACAACAGACTTCACTTGTCCCTTGGCAAAGCGAGTTTCCAAGACATCTCCCTTTTGTAGCGAAGAAGCATCCCTGACACTTTTTCCGTCTTTCAAGGTAATGCTATATCCTCGCTTCAAAAGCAACTCGGGATTTTGCGCCTTCATGCGTTGCTCCAACATCTGCAAGCGATGACTTTCGTTGAGCAACTTACGCTCTAATATCGGTTGCACATTGGAAGAGACAACTTCCAGTTTACGCTGGGCAGCAGATAGCTTGGTCTGAACATACAGTTTCAGTTCATTCATCATGCCATCGAGCCGAGCATTCTGCTTGGTTTTTACCAGCGAGAAGAGCGTTGGAATCTGACTGGAAAGTCGCTCGAATCTCATTCGTTCCACCTGCAACCTCCGATTCACATAATTGACTATCGTCTCCTGCGCATCCTCAACTCTCGCATAGACCTCCGTCAGATGGTCGATGAGAAAAGCAGCCGCAGCCGTCGGTGTCTTCACCCTTTGATAGGAAATCATGTCGAGCACGCTCTCATCTCGCTCATGTCCGATACCCGTGATGATAGGAAGAGGGAAGTTTGCCACATTCTCAGCCAACTCCAAGGTGTCGAATCCCGATAGGTCGCTCGTAGCACCTCCACCACGGATGATGACCACACAGTCCCAGTTCTCGTACGCTGCATTGATGCGGTTGAGGGCCGATATTACACTTTGTTCCACCCCCTCCCCTTGCATGGTGGCAGGAAAGAGAGCTGTAGAGAACTGGAGTCCATAGCCATTGTCGGCCAACTGATTGCAAAAATCGCCATATCCCGCAGCAGTAGCGCTGGAGATCACGGCGATACGCTGGCAGAACATCGGAAGCCGAAGTTCCTTTTGAAGTTCAAAGACCCCTTCTTCCTTCAATGTATTGACAATCTCCATGCGCTTGCGAGCCATGTCGCCCATCGTATAGTTAGGGTCGATGTCATCCACTATCCACGAGAATCCATAGTTCTCATGAAACTGGGCGTGAACCTTCAACAGCACCTTCATGCCGGCATGGATGCGCTGTCCTGTAATTCGCTCGAAATGCGGTTTGATGAGCATCCATCGGTTTCTCCAACAAGAAGCATGCGCCTTGGCTATCGGCGTATTGCTGCGCTCGTCCTTCTCGATGAGTTCCATATAGCAATGTCCACCATAGCCCTCGCGAGCCTCGGAAAGCTCGGCTTCCACCCAATAGCTATCGGGCAAAGAGGCGTCGATGACATCGCGCACCAACGAGTTCAATTCATATAGAGACAAATGTAGTTGCTTCATTTCTTTTTTTTATAGAGTTTACACATCACCTCACCATCAAGGCTACAGAATTCTTCACTCTTCGTTCTTCACTCTTCGTTCTTCACTCTTCACTTATTTTATCACCTTTCCCGTTTGATAAGCCTTCACGAAATCAGGCAATCCATATCCATAGATATTATCAGGATGTTGCTGGTTATTACCCGACAACTTCACCAACTTGATAATCTGCTTCGCCGTCTTATGGGGCAAAGCCTGCCAGAGACAAGCCACCATACCCGCAATCAGAGGCGAGGAGAAAGATGTACCATTGTCATTGATGATGGAACCTCTGCCCGTAATGACAGAAGTAGGACTTCCGTAAGCCATCACATCGGGCTTGATACGCCCGTCAGCCGTAGGTCCCACAGCACTGAAGGCAGCATTCACCCCTTGTTCGTTGATACTGCCCACCGTCAAGATGTCCTTGGCATCAGCAGGGAAATTGATTTTCTTCCAACTTCCCATGCCATCGTTACCAGCAGAGTTGACACAGACGATTCCCTTCGAGGCGCACATCGAGGCCGTATGCGAAATCAAGGCTGTCTCACCATCTTGCTCGCTATAGGTATGGTTGCTCTTCTCGTCGTCGAAGGCATGATACCCCAAAGACGAATTGATGACATCCACGCCCACACTGTCAGCATACTCGGCAGCCTCAGCCCAGTAATCCTCCTCGGCGAGACTCTCCGTGCGCTCATCCTCGCAGCGCACCAGAAGATATTGGGCATCGGGAGCCACACCGACAAAGTTGCTCGGTGCATTGGCAGCCATGGTGGAGAGCACCATCGTGCCATGTTCCATCTCCTGAAAAACATTGTCCGACTTGGGTACGACAAAGTCCTTGACTCCAGCCAACTGGATATTGTGCAAGGCTGGTATCTTATCCACATTCATGAATCCACCATCGAAGACAGCTATCATCATGCCCTTGCCACGAAATCCCTTCTCATGGAGAGAGATGCCATTGAGCGACTTGATTTGCTGTTCAGCGTTACCATACACGCTGCTTGTCGTCTCCCACTGGTTCAATTCCTTGCGAAAGCTAGAACGTTTGCGCTCCGAGATAGAGTCAGGAGAAGAGAAGACCTTCAACATCCCAGAGATGAAAGTGAAGTCCTCCAACTTACGCAGTTCCTTCTCTTTGTGAATGCGTATCAGAAGTGTATTATTCCATTTGCTCTTGCCTACGATTTCGATGCCAGCCTCTCGCACAGAGTCCATATAGGCAGGCGATACGGGAAGGTCGGTGACATCTATGGGAAGACCTTGACGCTTGCGACGCTCGATGGAACGATGCGAAAGGAAGTTGTCGGGAGCATTGACCGAAAAAGGAGTATGTTGCAGATCCTTGTCCTTCAGATACACCCGATACAGCATGCACTTGCCGCCCGGGAAGGACACCATATCCGTCTCAGAGATGCGAGGCAAGCGCATCAGTTGCTCAAAATTTGTCACACTCTCTTCGTGAGCCGTCAAGGAGAGCACCGTCCATATCATTGCACAAAGCAATATGTAGAATTTTCTCATTCTTGAATAGGTTTTTGTTGCATTTAGGCGATTGCTAATCATTGTCGTATCACATAAGATTGCTAATCGTTGCTTGTTGTCATGAAGTTGTCTATATTACGAAGTTGTTAAACTTCCGAAGTGCAAAAGTAATGTTTTCATGCGAGAACGCCAAAAGTTTAAGCAAGTTTTTACAAAGAATGTAAGTTTTCCTTATATATATAATAAGGTATCGGATATTTTTTGTACTTTTGCAACATGGAAAATAAACAAGCGACATTAGAATTAGGAACGAAACCCGTGGGCAAGCTCCTCGTGCAGTACGCCTTGCCTGCCATGATTGCGATGACCGCCGCCTCGCTCTACAACATTGTTGACCGTGTGTTCATCGGCCAGGGCGTGGGAGCGATGGCCATCTCGGGTCTCGCCATCACCTTCCCCTTCATGAACCTCACCGCCGCCTTTGGTGCCGGCGTGGGCGTGGGAGCTTCCACCGCCATCAGCGTGAAGCTGGGACAGAAGGACTACAAGACCGCCCAGAACATCCTGGGCAACACCTTTACCCTGAATCTCATCATCGGTATCGGACTGAGCATCATCTGCTTGCTCTTCCTCGACCCTATCCTCCGATTCTTCGGAGCCAGCGACCAGACGCTCATCTATGCTCATGAGTACATGGTGATTATCCTGTTGGGCAATGTGGTGAGCCACATGTACTTCGGCATGAACGCTCTGCTGAGAGCGGCGAGCAAGCCAAGGCAAGCAATGATGGCTACCATCTTCACGGTGGTGATGAACGTGATACTCGACGCTCTCTTCATCCTCGGTTTCAGATGGGGAATACAGGGAGCCGCCATCGCCACCATCCTATCGCAGTTGATGGCACTGATGTGGCAGTTCAAGCTCTTCAGCAACAAGAACGAGCTGCTCCACTTCAAGCGTGGCATCTACAAACTGAAGAAGAAGCTCGTGGAACATATCCTCGCCATCGGCGTATCGCCATTCTTGATGAACGTTTGCGCCTGCGTCGTGGTCATCTTCATGAACAACCAATTGGTGCGCTACGGCGGCGACCTCTCAGTGGGTGCCTACGGTATTGCCAACGGTATAGCCATGGTATTCGTCATGTTTGTGATGGGCGTGAACCAGGGTATGCAACCTATCGCCGGTTACAACTATGGTGCACAGAAGCTCGATCGTCTGATGCGTGTACTCAACCTGAGCATCGTCTTCGCCACCATCATCATGGTGACGGGTTGGTTGATTGCCATGTTCCTGCCTTATTACTGTGCAAGAATGTTTACCACCGACAAGACGCTGATAGAAATGGGCATCAAGGCGATACGCATCATGATGCTCTGCTTCCCTGTCATCGGCTTCCAAATGGTGGTCACCAACTTCTTCCAGTGCATCGGGAAGGTAAAGATCAGCATCTTCCTTTCCCTTTCCAGACAGTTGCTCATCCTCATTCCGCTCTTGGGCGTCCTGCCGCTGATGTGGGACATCGAAGGTGTATGGTACAGTATGCCTATCTCCGATTTCTCTGCCGCCGTCATCGCCGCCGTCATCATGGTGTGGTACATGAATAAGTTGAAGAAACAACATAGATTAAGTGAAGAACGAAGAGTGAAGAGTGAAGAATTCAATGGTGTAAAAGACTAATGTCTTAACTCCTTTAACTTCTTAACTCCTTAACTTCTAAAAACTACTACAATGGAAAAGATTATCATAAACGTGGGTCGCCAAATAGGTAGCGGCGGCCATATCATCGCCGAGAAGTTGGCGAAGGATTTCGATTGCAAGTGCTACGACCGCGAGCTTCTGAATCTCGCAGCCAAGGAGAGCGGCTTCTCTGAGAAATTCTTCGAACAGAACGATGAGCAGAAGGGATTCTTCAAGGCTCTCTTCCATACTCACTTGCCATTCTTGAGCGATGCCAACTTTTACCACAACGACTTCTCGCAAGAGGGACTCTACAAGTTCCAGAGCGATGCCATCAAGAAGGCTGCCGACGAGGGCAACTGTGTGTTCGTGGGCAGAACCGCCGACTATGTGTTGCGCGACTACAAGAACGTGATCAACATCTTTATCACCGCCAATATCGACGACCGCATCAAGGCAGTTTGCAAGCGCCGTGGCATCGATCGTGCTACCGCCCGCAAGTTCATAGCCAACCACGAGAGCGAGCGTGCCTCCTATTACAACTACTATACAGGCAAAGTATGGGGGCACAGCGAGAGCTACGACCTCTGCATCAACAGCAGTCTGTTGGGATTGGAGGAAACAGAGAAGTTTATCGCAGAATTTATCAGAAAAAAATTTAATATTTAGAACAAGGGAAGTTAGGAGAAGTTAAAGAAGTACCCTTAACTCCTCATATTCCCCATAAAGGAACCATCAAATGAAGAAGATTATGCTTTTGGGCTCAGGCGAACTGGGCAAGGAATTTACCATCGCCGCCAAGCGAGCAGGACAGTATGTCATCGCTTGCGACAAGTATGACAATGCACCAGCCATGCAGGTAGCCGACGAGCGAGAGGTGTTCTCGATGCTCGATGGTGACGCATTGACCGCAGTGGTGGAGAAACATCACCCAGACATCATCGTGCCAGAGATAGAAGCGATCCGCACCGAGCGTCTTTTCGACTTCGAGAAGGAGGGCATACAGATTGTACCATCCGCTCGTGCCGTCAACTACACCATGAACCGCCGTGCCATCCGTGACCTTGCCGCCAAGGAACTGGGACTAAGAACTGCCAAGTATTTCTATGCCAAGACCTTCGAGGAGTTCAAGAATGCTGCCGACGAGATTGGCTTCCCTTGCGTGGTAAAACCTTTGATGAGTTCCAGCGGCCATGGTCAGAGCTACGTCCACAACGACGATGAACTGAAGGAAGCCTACAAGGAGGCGATGGAGGAAGGTCGTGGCGACGTGAAGGAAGTCATCATCGAGGAATTCATCGACTTCGACTCAGAGTTCACCCTCCTCACCGTGACCCAAAAGAATGGTCCTACCCTCTTCTGCCCACCTATCGGACACGTACAGAAGGGCGGCGACTACCGCGAAAGTTGGCAACCATTCCAGTTGCCTGAGGAGGCCTTGAAGAAGGCACAGCACATCGCTGCCGAGGTAACCAAGGCATTGACAGGCGCAGGGCTCTGGGGCGTGGAGTTCTTCCTGAGCAAGCAGGGCGAGGTCATCTTCTCAGAGTTGAGTCCTCGTCCACACGACACCGGTATGGTAACCCTGGGTCACACCACCAACCTGAGCGAGTTCGAGCTTCACTTCCGTGCCGTGATGGGTCTGCCTATCGCCGGCATCCACCTGGAGCACGTAGGTTGTTCTGCCGTCATCCTCTCCCCAGAGGAAAGCACCGAACCATTGAACTACAACCTCGTCGATGCCCTCAAGGAAGACCATACCCGCATCCGTATCTTCGGCAAGCCAGAGGCTCACGTGGGAAGAAGAATGGGTGTCGTACTCTGCTATGGCGAGAAGGGCGACGACCTCAACCCATTGAGAGACAAGGCGAAGAGATTGGCCAAGACCGTCTTGGGTACAGACCCTTATATGAAAAAATAAGCATGAAAGAATTAGGAAGACTTATCACATTACCAAAGATATTCGACCCTAGAGGCAACCTGACAGTGGCAGAGGGAGAAACCCATATCCCCTTTGCCATTGCCCGCACCTACTGGACCTATGATGTTCCTGGCGGAGAAAGTCGCGGTGGCCATGCCCACAAGAAGTGCCAGGAATTTATCATAGCAGCCAGCGGTTCCTTTTCAGTGACGCTCGATAATGGAGTGCAAAAGAAGACCTATCATCTCAACCACCCTTGGGAAGGTTTGTTTGTGGATGTAAATACCTGGCGAACACTTGATGATTTTTCATCTGGCTCGCTATGTCTTGTTCTGGCCTCCCAAAAGTTTAAGGAAGAAGACTACATACGCGAATATGATGAATACCTTAGATTCATCAACTCACCCAACAGCTCTATCCTCTCACAAAACATAAAATAAACAACTCTAAATATCATGTTTGAGATAAAAAGATATAGCGATGCAGACAAAGAGGTTTGGAATGCTTATGTAGAACAGGCACGTAACGCCACCTTCCTCTTCAATCGCAACTACATGGATTATCACAGCGACCGATTCAAGGACTATTCACTGATGTTCTATAAGAACGGAAAGCTCCATTCCCTATTGCCAGCTCATCAAGTGGGACAAACACTCTGCTCACATTTCGGACTGACTTATGGCGGACTCATCATGAATATCCATGTCACGATATCAGAAGTTTGCCAACTCTTCGAGGATTTGAACACCTATCTGCGTATTCAAGGTTTCGAAAAGGTACAATACCGTCCTATCCCCTGGATTTATCATCTTCATCCTTCTGAAGAAGATCTCTATGCCATCTTTTGGAAATGCAAAGCCTATCTTTCGCTTCGCAATATCGGCACAACCATCTTCATGCAACAGAAGTTGCGCTGGCGAAAAGACCATTTACGCCGTCTTCGAAAAGCTCATCAAAATGGAGTTACAGTAGTGAGAGATGCTAGTTTGTCGGAATTTTGGGAGGTTTTGAATGAGAATCTGGAAAAGCGCTTTGGTGCCAAGCCGGTACACACACTTCAGGAAATTGAACTTCTGAAAAGCCGCTTTCCAAAGAATATCATCCAATATAATGCCTATCGAAACGGGCACATCATAGGAGGACTCACCTTTTATATCACCCAGCAAGTGATACATGGTCAATATAGTTCTACCAACGATGAGGGCAAGGAATTTGGAGCTATGGAGGCCATCTACGAGCAAATCATGTATCATGATTACCCCGATTATCCTTACCTGGATTTCGGCAGTTCCACAGAACAACAGGGAGCTTGGATCAATGAAGGGCTCATCGCCCACAAGGAAGGCTACGGAGGAAGAGGCGTGGTTTACGATACCTATGAATGGGAACTATAAAGACTGTCGTGGTCTGTCACAGTTATAACAGGAAAATATCGGGCAGTTTCTCGAATGGTTGCTTCTAAATCTCGGTTGATATAGCTCTGGTTCATATTATGCTTTATGTTTTATGCAAATTTGGAATACAACTCCAAATTTGCATAAAAGCCGTTATGATTATAAGTGTATGCAGTGATACCTTACAGCAACACCACAGTCACTCCTCGTGCCGCCTGGGCTCCCATCACGAGCGCCTGCTCGATGTCGGCAGTCTTGCTAGGACCAGAAATGAATGTGCCGAAGTTGTACTTCGGGTCCATCTCGATGCGAGCGTAAGCCTCGTGCATATTGTTGACCACATCCTCCTTCTTGAGGAATATCACGAGATACTCGGAGATGAAAAGCACCGCCTTCTCCTTCATGGTCTGAGGAATCCAGACGCAACCATTCTCGGCTACGCCCACCTGACCACGAACGATACCCACATCGACGCCATTCAGGTCATTGGCCTCAGCCACCGTATCAGGATTGCGAAGCTCTATCTTCTCAGGATCACACTTGCCACCAGCATTCACCTGCATGGACCTCAAGTTTATCTCTGGTAGATTTGTGGCAAACACCTCAGCCTCAGGATAAGCCAAGCGAGCCAAATCATTGAGGTCAGCCCCCTCGGGTGCATCGGCTATCACTTTACCACCTACCGACTCTGTCATCTCGATGAACTGCTTCAAGGTATCCTCATACTGGATGCCCTGCACCTCTGTCTTAGGCATATCGAATTGAACGTGCGTATTCTTACGCAACTTGTTCAGGAAATCTTCTTTCTTCATTTTACCTTTCCCTCCTTCCATAATTGGTGAAACGATTTCTTGGCAAACTTAGGCATGGCATGACCGATGCCCCAAGCATTCCAGTTGCTGAAGTGCGTGCAGCACTCAGGAACGAGATTGACGAGCGGCGCAAACTTCAATGCCGTGGTATAGAGTGCCGGACGGTCGAAGAGATACTTCATACCGTTGGACATCGCCTTCTTCACGGGGTCTGCCTTGCCCAACTTCTCCAGACTCTGTCGCCAAACGTAAATCTGCGACCCTGGTCCTACCTTGCTTGGACATACATTGTCGCAAGACAAGCACAAGGTACAAGCCGAGACGTTGTCGGCATACTTCTGAGGATTCTTCAGCATACCGAGGTTCACACCCACAGGTCCTGGGATGAAGTAAGTATAACTGTAACCACCTGAACGGCGATATACCGGACAAGTATTCATACAAGCACCGCAGCGCATACACTTCAAGGTCTGCCAGTGGTCCTTGTCGGCGAGGATGTCGCTTCTGCCATTATCCACCAACACAACGTGCATCTCAGCGCCCGGTCGAGCCTGACGGAAATGAGAGGTATAGGTGGTGGTAGGCTGACCCGTACCACAACGGCAAAGCAAGCGTTGGAACACAGCCAAAGACTTATAGTCTGGTACCAATTTTTCTATTCCCATCGCTACGATGTGGAGCTTAGGCATGGAAGTGGTCATGTCGGCATTACCCTCGTTGGTGCAAACCACACAGTCGCCTGTGGCAGCCACACCGAAGTTACAACCGGTCATACCAGCGCCAGCCTCCATAAACTGGTCGCGCAAGTGATGGCGAGCGCAACGAGTCAGATAGGTAGGGTCGTAGTTGCCGATTTCCTTGGAGATACCCTTCTCCTCGAACATCTTGCCTACCTCCTCACGTTTCAAGTGGATGGCAGGCATCACGATGTGGCTTGGCTTCTGATGCAAGAGCTGGATGATACGCTCACCCAAGTCGGTCTCCACCACGTCGATGCCGTGCTGCTCCAAGTAAGGATTCATCTCGCACTCCTCGGTGAGCATAGATTTCGACTTCACCATCTTCTTCACATTGTGGTCTTTCAGGATGCCGAGCACAATCTCGTTGAACTCCTGTGCATCCTTCGCCCAGTGAACCTTCACGCCTCGGCTCTCCAGGTTCTTGGAGAACATGTCGAGGTAGTCGGCAAGATGGGTTATGGTGTGCATTTTAATCTCAGACGCATGCTCACGCAAGTCTTCCCACTCAGGCAACTGCTGAGCCATCAAATCTCTCTTCTGGCGCACTGACCAGAAAGTATTGTCGTGCCACGTAGTCTTCTCCACATCCTTGGTGAAGACAGCAGCTCTCTTGGAATGTTCTGTACTCATAGTCCTATAGTCCCGCAGCTAAAATTTGAACAACATGAATAAACTTGATCGGCATTTTCTCCTTCTTGGCGATGCCCGCCATGTGCATGAGGCAAGAAGAGTCAGGTCCCGTCACATACTCGGCCCCCGTGGCCATGTGTCGCTTTATCTTGTCCTCGCCCATACGAGTAGAGACGGCAGGTTCCTCGATAGAGAACATACCGCCGAATCCGCAGCACTCATCCTTGCGCTCAGGCTCGTGGATTTCGATGCCATCCACCATCTCCAGGAGGTCGATGATTTTATTGAATGGCTTAATATGACGCTCGGAAGGCGATGACAAGCCCAGCTCTCTCACACCATGGCAAGAGTTATGCACACTCACCACATGAGGGAACTTACCAGGCACTTCCTTCACCTTCAGCACATCGTGCAGAAACTCCACGACATCCATAATCTTCTTGGAAGAGACACACTCGTGCTTACCCTTCAAGATCTGAGGGTAATACACTCTAACGTAAGCTGCGCAGGAAGCAGAAGGAGCCACGATGTAGTCGTAATCCTTGAAAAGTTCGTCGAAGGTCTCGATGACATGCTCCGACTTATCTTGGAAACCAGCGTTCGCCATCGGCTGACCACAACAGGTTTGCTTCTCAGGATAGCCTACCTCCAATCCATAATGCTTAAGCAACTTGTATGTAGCGACACCCGCCTCTGGATAGAGGGCATCGACATAGCAAGGGACGAATAATCCGACTTTCATTGTTATATTTTTGTATAATTCTTGTTAGCAATTGTTTATTCTTCTTTCTACGATGATATATACACCTTATTTTACTATATATTTGTCATCACTGCAAAAGTAAGAAAATAATTTCAGAACAAGAAAAGGAAGAAGAAGAAAAAACAAGCCGTTGAAATAATTTAACGCTACAACACACGACTTTGCCAAGTAGATATGGCAGTTTCAGGACTTCTAATGCCTATCGGAGACTCTCTTATTGCATTTTTTGCCATAAGTTAAGACCAGTGCTTGCCGTAACTTATGACCGGGCTTGACCATAAGTTAAGACCAAATTGTCACTTTGTCACTGTAACTTTTGCATTGATTTTCACTTTCTCGCCAACACCCACTCTCGCGCGTACCTTATTATATATAGAGTATATTTAATAATATATATATAATAAATATATACATATTAACATATATAATAAATGCTGAAATGCGTTTTCAATGCAAAAGTTACAGTGACAAAGTGACAATTCACAAAATTAACAAATTCTTTGTGCGCTAGAATGAAAATAAATTATCATTCGTTTCGCTTAATCAGATTTTTGCAGTATCTTTGCAGTCTAAAGAGAAAATAAGCAATGATAGTTTGTATAGCAGAGAAACCAAGCGTAGCGAAGGACATCGCCCGAATCATCGGCGCAAACTCAGCCCGCGATGGTTATATGGAAGGTAATGGATACCAAGTGACATGGACTTTCGGCCACCTGTGTGAGCTGAAAGAACCCGACGATTATACGCCGATGTGGAAACGTTGGAGCCTTTCGGCATTGCCTATGATTCCGCAACGCTTCGGCATCAAGCTCATCAATGACGAAGGTATCAAGAAGCAATTCTCCATCATCGAGCGACTGATGCAAGCCGCCGACTCCATCATCAACTGTGGTGACGCCGGACAGGAGGGAGAATTGATTCAGCGATGGGTGATGCAGAAGGCACAGGCAAAGTGCCCCGTGAAGCGATTGTGGATCTCGTCCATGACCGACGAGGCCATCAAACAAGGATTCCAGGAGCTGAAAGACCAGAAGGAATACCAACCACTCTACCTGGCAGGCTTATCGCGTGCCATCGGCGACTGGATTCTCGGCATGAACGCCACGCGCCTCTACACATTGAAATATGGTCAGAACAGACAGGTGCTCAGCATCGGACGTGTACAGACCCCTACCCTCGCCCTCATCGTGAATCGACAGAAGGAAATCGACAACTTCGAGCCAGAACCATATTGGGTACTCGCCACCATCTATCGCAATACTCAGTTTACGGCAACCAGTGGCAAATTCACCAGCAAGGAGGAAGGCGAGAAGGCTTTCAGTACCATCGCCGGCAAACCTTTCACCGTGACCAGCGTCACCAAGAAGAAGGGTTCTGAGGCACCTCCTCATCTCTACGATTTGACCTCACTACAGGTGGATTGCAACAAGAAGTACAGTTACTCCGCCGACATGACGTTGAAGCTCATCCAGAGCCTCTACGAGAAGAAGTTTACCACTTATCCTCGTGTGGATACCCAGTTCTTGACCGACGACATCTATCCGAAATGTCCACAGATACTGAATGGGGTGAGCCAAGCCAAGATATTCAGTCAGCCGAAGTATATGCCATTGATACAAAAGTTGGCTTCCCTTGGGAATAAATTGCCGAAGAGCAAGAAAGTCTTCGACAACAGCAAGGTGACAGACCACCACGCCATCATTCCTACCGGTGTCACTCCTACGGGGCTCACCGACATGGAGGCGAATGTCTATGACTTGATAGCCAAGCGATTCATCAGCGTGTTCTATCCCGACTGCAAGTTCTCCACCACCACCGTATTGGGCGAAGTCATCAACGAGGATGGCGAGAAACCCGAGAAGATAGAGTTCAAGGTGAGCGGCAAGGAGATATTGGAGCCAGGATGGCGTGAAGTCTATGCCAAGGATGCGAAGAACGCCGACGACGATTCTGATGACGGAAACAATGGAAACGGTTTGTCGAGCAACTCATCTTCTGATGGTAACGGCAATGGCATCAAGAAGGAAGTGGTGGAGGAAAGAACCCTTCCTAGCTTCGTGAAGGGCGAGAGTGGCGAACACATCCCTACCCTCACAGAAAAGTGGACTACCCCTCCTAAGTACTATACCGAGGCAACGCTATTAAGAGCGATGGAAACAGCAGGCAAGTTTGTGGATGACGAGGAATTGCGAGCTGCCTTGAAGGAAAACGGAATCGGCCGTCCTTCCTCTCGTGCAGGCATCATCGAGACTTTGTTTAAGCGTCATTACATCCGCCGCCAGCGAAAGAACCTGATGGCTACCCCTACGGGCATCGAACTCATCGACACCATCCACGAGGAACTCTTGAAGAGCTGCGAGCTGACAGGTATCTGGGAAAAGAAACTCCGTGACATCGAGCACAAGACCTATGATCCTGCCGACTTCATCAATGGTCTGAAAGAGCAAATCAACCAGATTGTAAAAGATGTCTTAGCTGACAACAGTGCTCGCCATGTGACGATTACGACCGACGAGGACTTGAAGAAAAAGCCTGCGGCTAAGAAGTCTTCGGCTGCCAAGAAAAAGGCAGCTTCTACAACTGCCGTTTCTGCCACCGCTGCAGCTGCTTCTGCTACAGCAGCATCTGTTACAACACCACAGGAAACGCAAAAGCCACAGTCAGCACCGCAACCAGAAGACCCATTGGTAGGCAAGCCATGTCCTCTTTGTGGCAAGGGAGTCGTCATCAAGGGCAAGACGGCCTATGGCTGCAGCAACTGGAAAGCAGGTTGCCAATATCGTCAACCGTTCTCGCAGATGTAAAACACCTAGCAAGAACAGAGAAAGCAAAGAATTAAATCGAAGAAGACACTGAATCGAGGAAGATACTGAATTGAGGAAAAAGCTGAATCGA